>Ga0182021_10007997_pt1 | contig 12542 bp, 11 predicted proteins | sample 612E3MmetaG_FD_120493 | JGI IMG/M metagenome (GOLD analysis project Ga0182021, IMG submission 120493) | Permafrost microbial communities from Stordalen Mire, Sweden - 612E3M metaG (Illumina Assembly) | ecosystem: Environmental > Terrestrial > Soil > Wetlands > Permafrost | place: Sweden... | reverse complement strand
TAATGCGCTCAAGGAAACCGGAACTTCAACACAAGTATGGCTCGGATTTAATGAAACTTATTTTAATGATATGAAGCAGGAAGACGCAGTTAGCAAAGGCATTGAAATGTTGAGTTATCTGAACGATCGTGCGAAAGAATCCGGAAGCAAAATTGCTCTTTATAATCACGGCGGTTGGTTTGGTGAACCGGAAAATCAAGTTGAGATAATCAAACGGCTTCCAAATTGTGAGATTGGAATTATTTATAATTTCCATCACGGACATACTCAGATAGAACGTTTTCCACAATTAATTAAAATTATGAAACCATATTTGTGGGCGGTTAATTTGGACGGAATGAAAAAAGAGGGACCGATGATTTTGCCGATTGGTAAAGGTGATCTAGAAAAGAAAATGATTCAGATGTTATTGGAATCCGGATTTGAAGGACCATTCGGAATTCTCGGTCATACTGAAGGCGAAGATGTTAAAGAAGTTCTAAAAAGGAACATTGATGGGTTGCGCTCAATTGGTTATTAAATAATTACGAATAAATTTGAACAATCTATAAAAAGTTTTTGGGTAAAAGGTGAATCAAAATATTTCGCTTAAATTGCTTGCAAAAATGATTGATCACTCTTTGCTTCATCCAACAATGAGTGATGAAGAAATTCTAAAAGGCTGTGAGATCGCAAAAAAATATGATACAGCCACTGTCTGTATTAAACCGTATGCAATTAAAGAATGTAAGAATTTTCTTGATGGGACAAATGTTGCAATATGTGCGGTTGTTGCATTCCCACATGGTAACAGTACAACAAAAATTAAAGTTACAGAAACTATTGAGGCTATCGAACTCGGCGCGACAGAGATCGATATTGTTGTTAATATCGGTAGAGTAATGAGCGGCGATTGGAATTATGTTTCCGGCGAAATTAAATTGATTAACGATGCTGCAGTTGCTCGAGGCGCAATTCTTAAAGTGATTTTTGAAAACGATTATTTGAGCGACGAACAGATAATTAAGCTTTGTGAAATATGTTCGGAACAAAATGTTGCTTTTGTGAAAACTTCGTCGGGATACGGATTTGTTAAACAACCAAATGGAATGTATTCATACAAAGGTGCAACTGATCATCATCTAAGCTTGATGAGGGCACACTCATCTTCAAATGTTCAAATAAAAGCTGCCGGCGGTGTCAGGACTCTTGATGATTTATTACGAGTCCGTTCGCTTGGTGTTTCTAGGATTGGGGCTACCGCTACAATAGAAATTCTTGAAGAAGCAAAATCACGAGGTATAAACTGAATGAAAAAAAAGAAGAAACTACTTTTACTATTTAATTATTTGATAATAATTGGAATGTTAATATTTCAATCTGTTGTTTGTTCACAATCAATTCCAGGTTTTTATGTTGAAGGACGATTTCTGCGTTCGCCTTGTGATGAAAAAATAATTTTACGTGGTGTTAACGAAATGTCCTGCTGGTCTATAAATGATAGAGCCGGCGAAAATTATTTTCCCGAGATCGCAAAAACGGGGGCAAATGCCGTTCGCATTACTCTTGATAATTTCACATCTCTTGGGCAAATGGATTCTCTGATAACAAATTGTATCTTTAATAAAATGATTCCGATTATAGAAAATCATTCGGCTACCGGCAGATGGGAAAATCTAAATTCAGTTGTTAATTGGTGGCTCAAACCGGAAGTAGTTGGTGTAATCAAAAAACATGAAAAGTATTTACTGGTTAACATTGCAAATGAAGCTGGTGATTGGGGAATTACCGATTCTCAATTTGTGAGTTTTTATTCCGATGCTGTAAAAAAAATTAGGAATGCAGGCATAAATGTTCCTCTTTTAATTGACGCAACTGGCTGGGGACAAAATATTAATATTCTTCAATCGACATGGAAATTTATTCAAGAAGCCGATCCATTGAAGAATTTAATTTACTCGACGCATCTCTGGTGGTCCGATAACGATTCACTTAAAATAGCAAATAAGTTGAAAGAATCTTCCGAAATAGGTATACCTCTTTTGGTCGGGGAATTCGCACATAAAGTTGTTCAATGCAAATGCTGCATAAATTATAAAACTATAATAAAAGAATGCGTAAAAAATGAAATCGGTTATCTTGCCTGGTCGTGGGGAGCTGTTCCGAACAATGACTGTTCCGAAATGGATATGACTTGCGGAGGGACATTCAATAAATTGGGAAGAGGTCTAGATTGCGAGCGCGGAGATAATTCATGGGGGCTTGAAGTGGCGATAACCTCAGAATATTCTATAATAAATACTTCTGTTCGACCGAAATGGATTTTAAATGGTTTTAAGTGTAATTAAATAAATTTTATTTGCTAAAAATTCTGGAGTAAGAAATGAATATTTTATTAACTGGCGGTACAGGTTTTATCGGATCGTATATAGTTGTTGAGTTGATTAAGCATGGTCATAGTGTCACTATATTAGCTCGAAATCCAAACAAGGTTCCTGGATTAAAAAAAATAAAAGGGATCGAGATCGTTGAATGGAAAATTAACGATCTGGATTCATTAGATAAAATAGTTCAAGGTAAAGATGCATGTATTTATGTAGTGTTGAATTATAATGATCATAGCGCTCACGAAATGCTGCTTGACGATACACTGCCAACGGTCAATCTTGCAGATACATGCGCAAGATTAGGTGTAAAACATTTTATATACACTTCATCCTGCGCGGCAAATGATTTTGTGTACAAAACAGAAACTGCGAGGATAGGCGGAGCTTCTAAGTATAATGTTTATGAAAATACAAAACAAAATCCCGCCTCATATTATGGGGCAACCAAGGCTTCCACTGAAAACTTTTTAAATGCAATTTCATTTGAAACTAAGATGAAAATTAACATCGTACGACCCGGTTTTACATTTGGCAATCCTGTAATTGAAGGAGCTACGATTTATTCCGATAAGCGTTTTGTAGAAATGTGTAGAAATGCTAAAGAAGGAAAGGATATAAAAGTGACTAAGAATGACGGTACGCAGTTCCTATGGGCGGGACATCTGGCAGAAATTTATATCAAGGTTCTTGAACAAGGTGTTAACAGAACAATGTATTTCGCATTATCGAAATATTATATCTCATGGGAGAAAATAGCTGTTGAAGTAATTAAGCTATTTAATTCGAAAAGTAAATTAATTGTTGAGGATAAAGGATGGGGTGAGCCGATTATGTTTGATGTCGCTGCGATCAAACGGGATTTTAATTTGGAATTTGACCCGTGGGAAAAACTTATTGAGCATATTGAATATTTTAAAAATTTATTGGCTGTAAAATAACTACGAACAATTTGCCGATATTAATTATGAAAAAATAAATCTTATGTCAGGGAAAAAATTCAGTTCAATTAAGGAGAAAAAAATCCATGAAAAATATTTTATTCATTGTAATTCTATTTTTGGGAGCTAAAATGTATTCACAGCAGGTAGTAATATTTGATAAAGGAGAGGTTTGTTACTTGAATTCCGACAGCAGTTCCTGTAAACCGGCTGATCAAAAGCAATCAGATTTTCTAGAAAGCTTCAAGGCGGACGTTGCCAAATTTATTTCTTACGAGGGTGAAGCTAATTTTGACACGCCGCCTATAGCATGGGGTAAAAAAGTAAATGATTTCAGACTGGGAAGATATTCTTATCACACTTCGTTCTCTGGAGGTTTTGTTGCGGATGTATGGCTCAATAACTTATTGCCAAAACATAATTATGTTTTATGCCTTAATGGTAGACCTGATTTGGACGGCAATAATTTATTAAGTGAACCCGTTCCCGGTAATGAAATTGAGAAATATTATGACTTCCTTGTAATTAAAACAGATTCAAAAGGGGAATATCATGCAAAGCTTGGTGTTTATCTTAAACTGGGGAATTACCATGTAAGGTTTTATGTAAAAGATGACGATGATAAATTAATAATTTTATATCATGATTATTTCAAGTTCTCAGTAAAATAAAATACCATAGCAACTATAGAAGACAAAATAAGTATTTGAACTGTATGAGGTTTTTAATAGAAAGGCTTGTTAACTAAGTCTTCATATGGAATAAAATTGAAAACAACGGTTTATAGAATTAAATTGTATTTCAAAGACGTAAGATTAGAATTGTAAATTCATTAATACTAACCAGATTTATTTCATGAGATTGAAAATCCTCGTCATATTTGTATTCCTCTCCACAGGCTTATTTGGACAGGTTACTAATAAAATAATCTGGGGTACCGTCTATAATATATTTCATGAGGAATATTCTACCGATCAAGAGTTTTTCCAGCAGGTAGATAAAGATATCGCTTCCATGAAGGAAGCTTATATTTATTACATTATGATATTCCCTATGAGCCAGTGGGATACCGAAAAAAAAGAATTGAAGTGGGAACGAACCGATTATTTGATAAAGAAAATCGAACAAGCCAATATGCATTTCGTTCCGCTAATGCTGAAAGAAGAACAATGCAGTCATTATTTCCCAATTTGGAAGTTCAAAGAGATTGAAGGATTGTGGGATGAGCACAATCTTAAGAATAAGAACAAGAACAACAGAGAAAATGTAGATTTCGCAAATCCAAAAATTCTTCCGCTCGTTGAATCTTATTTCAAAGAAGTAATTTCCAGATATGGAAAAAGTCCCGCACTAGGTTTTTATAATATTTGGAACGAACCTCATTATAGTTCGGAAGCGGATCATGTAGTGGAAAAATTCAAAGATTGGCTTAAGCAAAAATATGGATCGTTAGCAAAGCTGCGTACAATTTGGGGCGATGATTATACAGATTGGAGTGAAGTTACTCCATTCCTGAATGATAACTGGAATTCTTCGATGCCGCAGATCGATTGGATAATATTTCGTAATGAATTGAACGGAAATTTGCTCGGACAATTAAAATCAATTTTACGAAAGTATGATTCGGTCCATCAGGTAAATGCAAATCCGGTCGGAACTCCGTGGGCTGACTTTAGCAACTTCGGAAGTTACTCGAACGATAATTGGGTATTTACAAAGTATAACGATATCAACGGTGTTTCATTCTATCCGGATATTTGGGAAAGGGGAAATAATTTAATTAGTTATCCCGCATGGCTTTATAATCTTACTTTCAATACCGTTCGTTCAGCATCTCAAAACAAAGATTATATACTGACGGAATTGTTTACCAATACTCAAAACGGATTAGCTTTGAACGGTTATATGGATAAGAATGCAATTTCAAATGTTGCATGGACAGCACTCTCAAATGATTGCAAGGGAATAATTTTTTGGAAATGGGAACCGTTCAGAAGAGGCAGGCAATCTCTCGGAAGAGGGTTAACAACACTTGACGGTAAGTTGGCACCGCGAGGTGAAGCGGTAAAAGAAATTGGCCGGGTTATTAACGAATATGGCGATGTTCTTCTCAAGGCAAGATTGAATAAACCAAAGGTTGCAATCTTGATGGATATGGTTGGGCTTCTTAAAACTTTGGAACAGACAACTGAACCATCCACGACAAAGTTTATGTATGAAAGCAATGCCGGATTATTCAAATCGTTATACGAAGAAAACATTTCTGTTGATTTACTTCGTATGGATTTGGCATTGAATCTTGAAAAGCTAAAACAATACAAAATAATTTTTCTGCCATTCCAGATAGTTATCCGCAAAGAAATAGCTGATATGTTAAAAGAATATGTTCGCGGAGGTGGTTGGATTGTTGCAGATGCACGAACAGGTACTTTAGATGAATTTGATTTTGCTTATAGAAAAAGTCCCGGTGCCGGTTTAGATGAATTGTTTGGAGCTTCAAGAAAAGATTGGATTGGTAAGAAAGGATTCTTTTTAGTTAGCTTGAAATCCGGAACAGATAACTCTGAATATAATTTTGATGGGAAATACTTTAGAGAGAAATTGGAAATAAAAAATAATGTGAAAGTATTAGGAAAATTTGCTGACGACAATTCTCCCGCTGTTGTGATGAATGATTTTGGAAAAGGGAAAACAATATTAAGTGCGGTTCCTCTTGGAGCGAGTTACTACAATAATCCTGATAACCGTGTTAATGAAGTAATTTTAGATTTTGTCCATCAAGCTGGTATTTTGCCGGAAGCAAGATTCATTTCAAAAGGAAAACATAACCTGGATTTGAAAATTCATTCCACTGAAAATGAAAAAATAGTTTACGTAATTAACCACGATAGCTTTGATAAAGCCGGGTCTATTGAAATCAGCACAGAAGGTTTTAAAGCGAAAAGCATTACAAATATTATCTCAAATGAAAAAGTCGGTTTCACAATTAAAGATGAAATTATAAAAATTGATGTTACAATTCCGCAAAATGAATCTCTTGTTCTATTAATAAAAAAATAATTTATCTAAAGAGACTGGTGGACAAATGAAAAACATGAACACAAAATTTTTCCGAAATTCAATTAGAGCAGTCGTAATTCTAATTTTTGCTTTACTAATAGCTGGTTGTAAAAAAAATGAAGAAGTAAAAAATGAAACAGCTAAGAAACCTGTGGTTGTCAAGCAATTTGTCTTTTCGACAGAACACCTGAAGCGGTACAAGTTTCCAACACACATCAACGATATTATAATTGACCGCGTACAATCTTCTTTTTCAGAAGTGTTCATGGTTGTAATTGAGCCCGAGAAAGCACCGCCGTTCCATAAACATGATGATACGGAACAAGTTTTTTATGTAGTTGATGGAACCGGTGTGTTAACCATTGGAGATAAAAAAGAACAGTATAATGTGAAACCAGGTGATGTTGTAAGAATTCCAGTTTCAACTTTTCATTCAATAAGAGCAGATAAAGAAAAGACATTACGTTATTTATGTGTAGATTGTTTTGGCGGAAACCCAACCGCTGAATCCACATGGGATGACCATGTAAAAGTTTTGTGCAAGACTAATGGTTGGGATTATTCCAAAGTTGTTCAAGAACCAAAGGAATAAAAAACCGAAACAGATTTCATTTTAATTTAGTAATCATAGAGAATAAAGGAGAAAAATGAAAATGGAAAAATCTAAAGAGCACATCGTAAACCTTATCCAAAAAATTGATGAGCTAATTCCTCTTTACATGGGTAAGGATGAAGATAAAGCTATATCGAGTGGTAATGTTGCTGTCTGCATCATTAATGAAGCAGGTGAAATATTCGGAAAATTGTTTGTCCACAATAACAAAATACGGGCACGCGAATCATTTAGAGTAGCATGGATAAAGGCAAGCCAAGTTTGGTTAACCGGAATGAAAACAGGTGAGTATGAAAAGAAAGTTTATAGCGGCGAAATTAACGAGGGAACTATTGGAATTAGTAAGCCGGACTTGATTGGCTGGGAAGGTGGACAACCCATCACTTTGAAAGACGGGTCAATACTTTCTGTTGGATTCAGCGGATACAGAGGAGTTACCGATTTGGAGATTGTTCTTAAAGCGTTAGCGCAGATTGAAACGGCAAAATGATTTTAATGTCCCAAATCAATTTGGTTAACATCCAATTGTTAACTGATTAAGAGAATTATAAAATCAAAAACTTATTCTCGTATTTATCTTAGTATTAATACATGCTCTGATTTTTGCTAGCCTAAAATATTTTATTTTTTTTTGTAGAACATCATTATTTTATTATATAAAAAATTGTTTAATATTTTATTAATATCCATGTTAAGAGAATTAAATGTCACTTCTAATTAAAAATGGTAGAATAATAACTGCTGATCAAGATTATACTTCCGACATTTATATTCAAAATGAAAAGATACGATCGATTGGACCTTCGCTTACTATAAATGCAGATAGAATTATTGATGCAAAAGGAAAGTTTGTTATTCCGGGAGGAATAGATGTACATACTCACTTAGATATGCCGCTCGGGAATATTGTAACCGCAGATGATTTTGAAACGGGAACAAAAGCAGCGGCATTCGGCGGAACCACATGCATTATTGACTATGCAACTCAAGCTAGAGGAACAAAGATTCAATCAGCTTTTGATTTATGGATGATGAAAGCAGAAAGTAAAGCTTGTATTGATTACGGTTTCCATATGATCATCACTGCATTACTGGCAAATGACTATACTGAATTAGATAAACTTGTTGAAGAAGGCATAACCAGTTTTAAATTGTTTATGGCATATCCAAATGCTCTTCAAGTTGATGATGAAACTATTTTCGAAATAATAAAATATTCAAAACAAATAGGTGCGCTTGTTTGCCTTCATGCGGAAGATGGTAAAGAAATTGAAAGGAATATTCGTAAATACTTAATAGAAGGGAAAACTAGTCCGATCAATCATGCATTAACTCGGCCCTTTTCAACTGAAGCAAATGCTGTAAGGCGCGCTATTGCTATTTCACAGAGAGCAAATGCACCGGTCTATTTTGTTCATATCTCAACTGCCGATGCTTTAAATGAAATTAGTAATGCACGCGATAAAAAATTACCGGTCTATGCTGAAACATGTCCGCAATATTTATTTCTTTCGTTAAATGATATGCATAAATCTGGTTTTGAAGATGCTAAATTAGTTTTTACTCCTCCGCCGCGTGAGAAATGGAATCAAGAAAAACTTTGGGAAGGATTGAAAAATAATTCTCTTCAAATTGTATCTACTGATCATTGCTCATTTAATTATAGCGGACAAAAGGATTTAGGTAAAAATGATTTTACAAAAATTCCAAACGGATGTCCGGGAATTGAAACTCGTTTACAATTAACTTTTTCGGGAGGAGTACTTCAAAATAAAATATCTCTTAATAGATGGATCGAAATAAATTCTACAACTCCGGCGAAAATGTTTGGAATGTTTCCTCAGAAGGGAACAATTGCTGTGGGGTCGGATGCAGATATTGTAATATGGAATCCGAAAAAAGAAAATGTACTTTCTGCATCAACCCATCACATGGCTGTTGATTATTCATTGTATGAAGGTGTGAAAACAATTGGTAATGCCGATCTTGTTATAGCGCGCGGTGAAATAATTATTGAGAATAATATTTTTTATGGAAAACCGGGTAGAGGTAAATATATTAAAAGAGATAAATTCAATTTTACAATTTAATTTTTATAATGGAGGTATTCTAATCTGCTGTGTTTGAAAAGACTAATGATGGATGGGCAATTGTAATGATAACAACAAATCCTCAGACTGTTGAATGAGGTTTAGAAAAATTTTTTAGATAACGAATAATTATTGCATATTGTTATAAACTGATTGAACGTCGTCATCTTCTTCAAGAGCTTCGATAAGCGTATTTACTTCTTTACGCTGTTCTTCAGTAATTTCTTTATAGTTGGTTGGTATATATTGAAGTTCGGTAGCTTTAATCTCTATATTCTTTTCTTCAAGAGCTTTCTGCATTGTACCGTATTCCTGGAATGGTGCGTAGATATAAATAAATTCATCGTCGTAAGAGAATTCATCCAGACCAAAATCGATAAGTTCTAATTCTAAGTTATCAAGATCGGTAACTGAATTTTTTGGTACTTTAAATAATCCCTTTCTTTCAAACATAAAAGAGATAGAACCTGTTGTCCCTAAAGAGCCCTCATGTTTTCTAAAATGATGACGTACATTTGCAACTGTTCTTGTTGGATTATCTGTCGCACATTCAACTACTACACCAATTCCGTGCGGGGCATATCCTTCATAAATAATTTCCTGATAACCAGTTGTATCTTTGGATAAAGCTCTTTTGATTGCAGCTTCAACTTTATCTTTTGGCATGTTGACACTTTTTGCATTCTGTATTGCAATTCTCAGTTTAGAATTTGCTTTAGGATCGGAACCTGCGGCTTTAACGGCAATTTCAATATCCTTTCTTATTCTATTAAAGGCTTTAGACATTCGCGCATAACGCGCAAACATTACATGTTTTCTTGTCTCAAATATTCTTCCCATGAATCATTCCTTTTACAATAGATTTTGGAGGCACAAATTTAGTAAATCATACTCAAAATTGACTACTAATACTTTAAAAACTACATTTCTTTTACTTCCATTTATACGTTGACATCATATTAAAATTAATGCAAATTTTGAGTAACATTGAACTGAAAATTGCAAACTATGTTATTTGTCATATGAATTTCAGAAAAATTACCGGTTTATTATTACTTCTTTCTACTCTAGGTTTTATAATATTCCTTTCTGCATGCAATGAATTACTAGAAAGAATTGTATGGCAAAAGAGTCAAGTTCTTTCAGTCTACGAATCACCCAAACTTAATTTATATAAAATTCGGTCTGTTGCTTTATTACCAATGGTACCTGATGATACCACCGATAATGGGACTTTTTATTCTACCAACCATTTTCTTAATTCGCTTAAACAAAAATTCCCCAATACAAAATTTGTTATACCATCTGTAGATTCATTAATTAGTTCAGATTCTTTAGCTATCTTTAAAATAATTGATTCTATTGAGAAATTGAGAAGACTTGATTTGAAATATTTTTTTGATACTGATATTGGTTATACGATTGACGGAGATTCCACAGATGCAATGATTATTGGCATGATAAATAAAGTGATCAACAAAAAAGGGTATGCCCCCTCCAGGACACATTACGGAATCCAACCGGCAACACTAATTTCGTGTCAATTCACCTACTATTTAATTTCATTGAAAGATGGAAGAGTTTTATGGAAAGTACAAGTATTTGGTGTAGAAGGATATTCCCTTAATAGTTCGGATATTATATATCCGCCACTCGATTATGCTATCTCAAATGGAATTGATAAGGTAATTGATATAGTTCCATTAACAACTATTAGGTAAGAGTAATTATTAATTGCAAAATATTATGGTGAACTATGAACAATCAGACAGAAGATTTTAATCCGGCTACGGGGGAAAGTTTAGGATTTTCTAAACTACATTCAGTTGATGAATTAGAAGAAGTGGTTCATAATGCAGGAGAAGCACAGAAATTATGGAAAGAATATTCTGTAACAAAAAGAATTATATCTGTTTTGAAGATTCGGGAATATTTAATTGATAACGCTGATAGAATTGCGGAAATAATTTCCCGCGATAACGGGAAAACAAGGATTGATGCATTAGCAACTGAAGTTTTACCTGCCGCGATGGGAATCTCTTTCCACTGTAAAAATGCAAAAAGATTTTTACGTGATAAAAAACTCGGAAGCGGAAATATATTTCTGATCAATAAAAGGAGCAAAATAGTAAGAGTTCCTTATGGAGTAGTTGGAATAATTTCTCCATGGAATTATCCATTCTCAATTCCGTTCGCGGAAGTTATTATGGGATTACTTGCCGGCAATGCTGTAATATTAAAAACAGCAACTGAAACACAAATGGTTGGTTTGGTTTTGAAGAACGTAGTTGAGTCTGCAAATCTTCCTAGCGGGATTTTTAATTTTGTTAATCTACCCGGTAAGATTGCCGGCGACGCTTTTCTTGATAGCGGAATTAATAAAATATTTTTCACCGGTTCTGTGGCAGTTGGTAAATATCTAATGGGACAAGCCGCAAAAACTTTAACTCCAATTTGTCTAGAACTCGGCGGAAATGATGCAATGATAGTTTGTGAAGATGCAGATCCGTACCGTGCGGCGATGGGCGCTTTATGGGCTGGTTTTCAGAATGCCGGACAATCATGCGGCGGTGTTGAAAGAATTTATGTACATGAAAAAATTTATGACCCTTTCATGAATATCTTAAAAGATAAAATTGAAAACCTTCATGTTGATTACGATACTGATTTTAATTCTGATATGGGTTGTATGACAACAAAGCGGCAGTTGGAAACAGTAAGAAATCATATCGAAGACGCACTCAATAAAGGAGCTAATGTTTTCGCACAATCAAAAACTCCGAAGGATAATCAATTGAAAAATTTTCATCCGGCAGTAGTACTAACAAATGTTAATCACGATATGATAGTGATGCGTGATGAAACATTCGGACCGGTTGTTGGAGTTATGAAATTCAACAATTATGATGAAGCAATTAAACTGGCTAATGATTCTTATTTGGGACTTACCGGATCTGTTTGGACAAAGGATAATAAAAGAGGAGAGAAGATTGCAAAACAAATTAAAGCCGGAGTAGTTACTATCAATGATCATTTGATGAGCCATGGTTTAGCTGAAACCCCATGGGGAGGATTTAAGGAATCCGGTATTGGTAGAACTCATGGAGAACTTGGATTTGATGAAATGACCCAGTCGTTAACCATTGTAAAAGATATTCTTCCATTTGTAAAAAAGAATTTGTGGTGGCATCCGTTCAATAAAAATCTTTACAATGGTTTGAAGGGATTAATGGATTTACTATACAATAAAAAGTTATCTAAACGTATAAATGGTCTCGGTAACCTTATGAAAATTGTTCTAAGAATTTTTAAACAAGAGTAAATTATTCTCGAGGATCTCCCGATAAATAATTCCCGGTTACTAGTTTAAATGCATCGGAAGTTTTTTGACCCGGCTCACCGTCAACCAAAACACGAATTCCCGGAAATTGATTTAAAAATTGTTGGAGCTGTTCACCGTATTGAATATTTTTTG
>Ga0182021_10007996_pt1 | contig 12543 bp, 13 predicted proteins | sample 612E3MmetaG_FD_120493 | JGI IMG/M metagenome (GOLD analysis project Ga0182021, IMG submission 120493) | Permafrost microbial communities from Stordalen Mire, Sweden - 612E3M metaG (Illumina Assembly) | ecosystem: Environmental > Terrestrial > Soil > Wetlands > Permafrost | place: Sweden... | reverse complement strand
GTGGTATCTGTTAAAATTACTATCTATAGATTGGCAAGATCCTCCTCCATAATAAAATATCTGTTAGAAGCACGAGAAAATGGAAAGGAGGTAACCGTTTTAATTGAACTTAGAGCCAGATTTGATGAAGAGAATAATATTCATTATGCTGGTTTATTGGAAGAAGTGGGATGCAGGATTTTGTACGGTTTTGAAGAGTATAAGGTCCATTCAAAAGTTTGTCTTATCACAAGAAAAGAGAGGAATAATATTAAATACATCACTCAGTTGGGAACTGGTAATTATAATGAAAAAACCAGTAAATTGTACACCGATTTTAGTTTTATTACAAGAAACACCGCAATTGGAGAAGATGCCATGTTGTTCTTTAAAAACCTGGCAATTTCCAATTTAAATGGCGAATATCAAAAGTTATTGGTTGCACCATTTGGATTAAAAAATAAATTAATCGAAAAAATAAACACCGAAATTGACAATGCAGAGAATAATCGTCCTGCTGGTATTATCATGAAAATGAATTCTTTAACAGATAGAGAATTGATTGACATGTTATCTAAAGCATCCAATGCTGGTGTAAAAATTAAATTAATTATTAGATCTATCTGCTGTTTAATTCCAGGAATACCCGGTAAGACTGAAAATATTGAAATCATCAGTATTGTTGGTAGGTTTTTAGAACATTCAAGGATCTATTGTTTTGGTATAGGGGAAGATGTTTCAATATATTTATCTAGCGGTGATTTAATGACTAGAAATACTGAAAAAAGAGTTGAAGTTACTTTTCCCATTGAAAAACCGGTTTTAAAGAAAAAAATAATGCATATACTAAATATTATGCTTAACGACAATGTTAAAGCTCGAAAAATTAATGATAAAGGAGAATATGAGAAAGTTATTAGAAGCATTGATCTAATTGATTCTCAAAACTATTTCATGCATGATGATTTTTCAGAAAATAGAGAGGAGCAGATGATAAAAGAATCGTATTTCACAAAACTTAAACATTTATTTAAATAATAATGATTGTAATATTAAAGTGGCAAGAAATGATAACAACAAAAAAGGACTAAAAAAAAGAGATTTTTTTAAATAGGTGTGTAATAGGTTCTTTTCAGTTCTCGAAGTTTAGATTTACGATTTTCTATATCATTAGTTATTTCACAACAATCTTCTGCCTTACCATTTTTGCAGAAGTAAGCTGGTGCTTCTCTTACTTCCAAATCATATTCCTTCCAAACATCACAATTTACGCATTGACATTCTTCATGAAAGTCAAGATCTTGACAATTTGTTTTACCATGGGCACAGAAAACTTTAGGTATTTTTTCTGGATCTAAAATATATCCACTATCTATATCAACGGAATGACCTACTTCTTCGATTATTTTCATTTGGTCATTTATACAAGAGCTTTTTGTTTGTACAGGGCATTCAGAGCAGAGACATTTTTCTAAATTTTCAAGGTTAAAATCTATTTTTAACATGGTACTTTATATCTAATTTGAAATTATTATAATTTTATATCTTGAAAATAATCAATTTACAGAAGTGATTAATCGGTGTAAATAATCTAGTTTCAAGGAACGAGTTTTTGAATTCACAAAATACAAAGATTTAATATTTCTCATTTATTGTTTTCTGATTCAAATAAACTAACTGAACTTTCTAAACCATCCTTACTCGATTCTATAATATCAATTGCTGATTGTAATTCATCGTCTTTAAATTTCTGATCCACTCTTAAACGATGAATTATGAATCCTATAATGGATAAGATTGCCATATAAATCAATGCATAGAAAATCAAGGTTAATGAATATTGATAAATTGATAAATTGTCTAATGAAGCAGCTGATAAAATTAAAACTATTAAAAATGCAAAGATAAAACAGCTGGCTATGATTAACAATAATTTTTGATCATCACTCCTATCCTTGAATGAAGAATAAGCAGCTATAGATAGGGATGATCCTGCTAAACTTAGTACTAGGAATTCAGGTATTAAAGAACTAATATCCATTCTTTTTGCTCCGTTTTAAATTTTTAATAACAATCTTGAGTTAAAACTTCTTCTTTAGTTAAAGGGCGGGCATGTTTTAGCATTTCATCAAAATTATTATCATATATTTTTATTAATTCTGGTTGGGCTTTCTTAATTCCTACAGATCCACGGCTTTCATTGTGTCTGTGGGGCTTTTCAATGTACAAATGATTATTGTTAAAGATCATAAAATGTTTATTAGGCCTTTTTGGAAGGATTAAATATTCTACACTCTTATATTTATCAAGAAGTGTGTAAATTTCCATTTTGTCTTCACAAAATACTTTAGGCCCCCCAATGATCGTTATTTTTTCGAATTTATGATTTGCAGCATGTTTAATTATCTCTAGTGTATCTTCACTGAATTCTCCTATGATTACTTTGAGTTTTAATCCATCAAATTTGTTTATTTTATTTTTATGGCTTTTAAATCCCTCTATTAGATTGAATCTCCACATTCTTCTTTTATATCTATCTGTACTATGAAATAGAACTATTTCGTCCCCATACTGCTCATTATAATGGGGATTATGTCTATAAATTAATTTCATTAAGATAATAACGGTTAATGTCGATAAAATCATTAAAATCAGAATTAAACTATAATCAAATTGCATAATCATCTTCCATTTGAATATTTCATTCCAATAACTCTAAAAATTACAATTCAGTACGGAACTTTGAATTCATTATTTATGAATCTAGAATATTATGAAACTATTTGTGTTTTTTTTTACACTTGAAGTGTATGTCTCATCTTATTAAAATATATCTTCCAAATTTAAAATTAAAATCATCGTCATACCAATGATCATACTATTTAGTTTTCATTTATTTCAAGACAATAGTTCCTATTTTACTATCTAAATTAAAAAAATCAAATTCTTTATATATCTTAGATTTTACTAAATTTTTGTTTTACTGAATACTATAAAAAAAATGGTTTTTTTGAACCTTATGATATGAAAAGAACTTTTAACCAATATATGTATTGGTTGTTAAACTAAGAAATATTGATATTATAGTACAGTATTACAAAATAAAAGTTTATTAAAAATTAAAATATCTTCCTGAAAGGTTCTTCACTCAACATTTCTTCATTTACATGGGCAAGCAAGCCAGGTAACCTCCCAATAATAAATATTCCACATCCAGAATGCCAGTTAAATCCCATATCTGATAATATTGAAGCATTTGCTCCATCTATATTCATTTTAATTCCCTTCTTATCCATTAATATCTTTTCCATTTCAACAGCTAGTTCAAAGTGTTTACCATCACAACCATAATTTTCAGCAAGTTTTAAGAGTTTACGGGCTCTAGGATCTTCTGTATGGTAACGGTGTCCATATCCGGGTACTTTATTACCCTTCTGAAAGCTTTCTTCAATTATGAAATTAGCAGTTACATTAGTTGATCTATTATAATCATTTGAAACTTTAACTCCTTCTTGAAGAGTTTTCATAGTTTTTTCTATTGCACCGGCATGATTTTCTCCAAATGCAAGTATGCCTCCCGCAATACATGCATTAACAGGAGATCCTGCCGATGCCATAAGTCTAGCAGATTGGGTGCTTGGAGGTGTGACTCCATGGTCGCAAAAGGACACTAAAACTGCTTCAAGCATTTTTTTATGATTTGCTGATGGAAGATCCCCTTTAATCAGTAAATAAACCATCTCTGAAAAGGATATATTGCCTATAAGATCTTCCTGCAAATGATCCCTGGTTATTAATCTGTTTGGTTCAACCTTAGTTATCGAGGTTCTCCACGGGCTTTGCAAGGGTTTGAACATTTCCTCAAGAACTTTTTCAGTTATCATGCTAGATTCTGTTGTAAGATACAATATTTAAATTTTTTGCTTTTAGTTCTTTTGATATCACATAATGTGTTGTAATTCTAATTTAATTAACCAAAAGACATTAATTGTTCTCTAAATGTGAGAATTAATGCACTAATGGGAATCTTTATATATAGGTAAATTTGTACTAGTAGTGAGGTGTATTAAGATGAACACAAAGTATATAATAGGAATAATCGTAGCCTTAATAATAATAGTGGGGGCCTACATGGTATTTGCTGGATCAAATAACAACAAAATAACTATTGTAGGATCAACTTCAGTTCAACCTGTAGCACAAAGCCTTGCAACAGCTTACATGAAAGAACATCCAAATGTTAAGATAGAAGTTCAAGGTGGGGGTACCGCTGTAGGTCTTAAGAGTGTCAGTGATGGAACCGCAAATATAGGAACCGCTTCTGAAACCCTTCAAGCAAATCAAACTACGGGCTTGACTTCGTATGCTTTAGGTCAAGATGGTATAGTTGCAATAGTTAACAACAATAATACAGTTAGCGCAATAACAACAGCTCAGCTTAAAGGAATATTCACAGGTAATACAACCAACTGGAGTCAGGTTGGTGGATCTAATGCTAAAATAGATGTAATAGTGAGGGAAGTTGGATCAGGTACTAGAGTAGCATTCCAAGCAATAGTATTAGGAAACAATACTAATGGTACACCAGTTGATTTCGCTTCATCAGCAATTGTACAGACTTCTACAGGGGCAGTCCAACAGGCTGTGAGTCAGGATCCTAACGCAATAGGTTTCATATCATTTGCTAGTTTAAACAACCAGACCAAAGCATTATCATTTAATGGTGTGACTTGTTCGGCAACTACAATAGCTGATGGAAGTTACACATTACAGAGACCATTCACCTTCTTAACTAAAGGTCCTGCCAAAGGCCAGACATTAGATTTCATCAACTGGGTAATGGGATCTGAAGGACAAGCAATACTAAATAATAACAGTATAGTAAGACCTACAAAATAGAAAACCAACGAATCAATTGTAAAAAGTGGTTTATTAACCACTTACCTTTTTTTTTAAAGAAATGCAAAAAAGTTAAAAATTTGAATTTACCTTAATTATGATATAACTTTCGATATGAACTATTTCTTTAGTTATATACTTATATGAGTTTGATAGCTTATTAAACTTGAAAAGAAGTTAAAATAAGTTTATTATTACCAAAAGATCTACTGTACAAAAAAGATTTCTAGTAAATAATTTATATTCACATTTACGAATTAATTCATCAGACTAAATAATTTAATAATAATAATAATTTAATGTACCAAAAACTTAAGACTTTAAGATGTAAACAATGATAACAATATAGTTTCATGAGGTATCATAATGACTGAGAAAAAAGAGGATAAATTCATACAGTGGGTACTTTTTGCTACTGGAATATCTTCCATACTGATAATCATTCTTATCATAGCATTCATTTTTAGTGAAGGCCTTCCAGCAATTTTTTCTATTGGATTATTTAATTTTATATTTGGAATGATCTGGAACCCTGATATTGGACTTTATGGGGTTTTCCCAATGATTATTGGTACACTTTTAACCACATTTTTAGCTCTTTTGATGGCTATACCATTATCATTATGTTGTTCTATTTTCCTTGCAGAAATTGCCCCACCAAATATGAGAAAATTATTAAAACCAACCATACAGGGTCTAGCCGGAATACCATCTGTTATATATGGATTTTTTGGTTTAGTAATCATTGTTCCTTTTATAAGGATTCATTTTGGAGGATCAGGATTCAGTGTAATTTCAGCTTCATTGATTTTAACAATAATGATCCTTCCGACCATAATAAGTATATCAGAAGATGCTTTGAGATCCATACCGTTCGAATATAGTGAAGCCTCACTTGCTTTAGGAGCAACTCAATGGCAAACTATTAAAAATGTAATAGTCCCAGCGGCCGTGCCAGGTATTATAACTGCAATAATTCTTGGGATGGGTCGGGCAATTGGAGAAACTATGGCTGTTATTATGGTTACAGGAAATGTTGTTCAAATCCCAGGTTCAATATTTGAACCTGTTAGAACATTAACATCTAACATAGCTCTTGAAATGGGATATGCAACTGGACTACATTACAGTGCTCTTTTTAGTACTGGAATAATTTTGTTAACAGTTATCGTAATTTTGCTATTACTTGCAAACTACGTCAACTACAAAACGAAGGTCTCTATTGGAGGCGGGTATCTATGATTTTTTGGATAGAACCAAAAATCATTGAGAAAAAGAACTTGTTAATAGGAGGTATGCCTATTGAATAGGATAATATCTCCTAAAAATTCCCAAAAAATAATGAAAACAATTTTTTGGGGTTCTGGAATATTGACAATATTGATTTTGATCTTTATAATTGGATACATTCTAGTGAATGGGTTACCAGTTATTAACTTCAACTTCATATTTGGTGAACCTATAGACAATGGAGCATCTGGAGGGATATTTCCATTTATTGTGTCCACATTCTATGTAACTTTCGTGGCATTAATAGTAGCAACCCCTCTAGGAGTTGGAGGTGCTATATATCTGGCAGAATATGCTGGAGAAAATAAATTGGTAAAGGCGATAAGGTTTGGATCTGAAATACTTGCGTCGATTCCATCAATTGTTTTCGGATTGTTTGGATTTGCATTTTTCGTAGTTTATTTAAGTTTTGGGTTCTCTGTTCTATCAGGTGGACTTACACTTGCATTAATGGCAATGCCAACAATTCTGAGAACTGCAGAGGTTTCAATTGAATCTGTACCTAAGTCTTACAGTGAGGGAAGTATGGCGCTTGGAGCAAGTAAATGGCAAACGATCTATCAAGTTATTTTACCAGCCGCAATTCCAGGAATAATAACCGGAATAATACTGGGAATGGCAAGGGCTATTGAAGAAACAGCAGCTATTCTATACACTGTAGGTGCGGCACTACAAGTTCCTGTATCAATTTTTGATCCTGCAAGGCCACTACCTTTACATCTGTACACTCTGGCAACTGAAGGTATTTCTATGCCAAATGCGTATGGTACAGCGGCTGTTCTTGTGGTCATTATATTAATAATAACTATAGTAACAAACGCACTTGTGGATAGATACACTAAAAAGATGATGGGGCGATAAAATGCCGTACAGAATAGAAGTTGAAAATTTAAACGTTTACTTTGGAGAATCACATATCTTAAAGGATATAAATATTAAAATTAACACCAACATGGTAACATCTCTTATTGGGCCTTCAGGTTGTGGTAAATCAACTTTCATACGTACATTGAACCGGATGAATGATACTATTTCTACATTTAAAAAAGATGGTTCAGTACTGCTTGATAGTAATGATATTTATGATCCTAAAATTGATGTTGTTGATCTACGAAAGAGAGTTGGAATGGTTTTCCAGAAGCCTAATCCCTTCCCAAAATCAATATTTGACAATGTTGCTTATGGACTTAGAATACATGGTTTAAATAACAAAGATTTAATTGCTAATAAGGTAGAGGAAAGCCTTAAAGCTGCAGCATTGTGGGATGAAGTAGAAGACAAGCTTGAAATGTCCGCAATGGGTCTTTCAGGAGGTCAACAGCAACGTCTTTGTATTGCTAGAACAATAGCAGTTGAACCTGAAGTTATTCTTATGGATGAACCTTGTTCAGCACTAGATCCCATATCAACTACTAAAATTGAGGATCTTATACACAAACTAAAGCACGATTACACAATTATAATTGTTACTCATAATATGCAGCAAGCAACAAGGGTATCAAAATACACTGCGTTTTTCCTTCATGGAGAAATAGTAGAAAGCGGCCTTACAGATAAATTATTCATGGAACCTAAGGATAAACGTACAGAAGATTACATTACAGGTAGATTTGGATAATACAGTATATGCTTAAAAATTAAATTTATTCGTTAAAAATATTTTCCAAGAAAAGGTGGAGATAAAATGGAGAAAAGATATCCTAGAGTAAGGTTCCAGAAAAAGTTGAACTATCTTAAGGAAGATGTAGAAGAAATGGGGCAGACAAGCCTCTATGCATATAAAAAAGCGTTGGAAGCGTTTATAGATTATGATGCAGTACTGGTTAAAGAAGTAAACAAGGCAAATGACAAACTCTATGAAATGAACTATCGCCTTGAACAAAAGGCAATGAGCGTAATTGCTTCTGAACAACCTGTTGCAAAGGATTTAAGATTTATAGAAACGTGTATTAAGGTTTCAAGTCATCTTAAAAGAATGGGAGGATTGGCTTCCAATATTGCAGATGTTGCAAAACACATAAAGGATGAAGAAATACCTGAAAGACCAATGAACGACATCACCCATATGGCTGACATTGTTGATGGTATGATGAGTAAGAGTATATCTGCATTTTTAAACGAAGACATGAACCTAGTGCGTGAGATTAAAAGGGATGATGACAAGGTGGATGATCTATTTGATCAGGCCCTCAAGGATATATCTGATAGTATGTTTCAGGAGAAGGATGCTATATCCTTCCTGATATATCTGCTGTTTGTTGCCAGATTCCTTGAGAGGATTGCTGACAGGGCTGAGAATATTGGTGACAGAACCATTTACATGATCACCTGTGAGAAACCCGGTATTGCAGGTAGATTAGATGAACTAATTGGAGATAAAAATAAAGAATAAATTTCTTTTCTTTTTTTTAATCCTTTTTCTTCAGTTATTTGGTATTCTAGACTGCTTACAAAATATTTTAATAAAAAAATTTATTCATCCCTTAATACAATGTTAGCATGTCTTGCAGCCCAGCATTGTATGCAAACACCAATTGGCAGCCCTGCAGTATGTGTATCTACTAATTCTATTTTAACATCCAGGGCTGTAGTTTTACCTCCCAAACCCATTGGACCGATTCCTGTAGAATTTATAAGTTCAAGTATATCCTGTTCAAGTTCTGCCAATCGATTGTCAGGATTTTCAGAATTTATATCCCTTAAAAGGGCCTTTTTAGCAAGTTTTAAGGCATAATCCGATGATCCCCCAATTCCCACCCCTATTCTTGTTGGCGGGCAAGGTTTTCCTCCAGCTGCAAGGACGGTTTCTAACACGAAATTTTTAACACCCTCAACACCCTCACCGGGTAAGCCCATTTTCAGTGCATTGTTGTTTTCTGAACCAAATCCCTTTGGAAAGATGGTCAGTTCAAGATAATCACCTTCAACAATTTCAACATCTACCAGGGGAATTCCCTTACCTGTGTTTGTTCCTGTGTTTTCACGTGTAAATGGATCAACTACGTTGGGCCGTAGAGGAACCTTTTTTGTAGCTTTTTCAACTCCATTACGAATTCCTTTGTATAAATTTTCAACTTTTACACTTCCAAGTTTCACAAACACTATTGGCAGACCGGTGTCTTGGCACATTGGTATGCTATTTTTGTGAGCTGCTTCAATATTTTCAAGTATTGCCTTAAGATTCAACCTAGCTGTTTCATTTGTTTCATTATCATAGGCCTTTTTCAAAGCATTCTTAATGTCTTCGGGTAGTTCAATAACAGAATCCCTGTAAAGACTGCAAATTGTATCTTCAATCTGTTTTTGTGTTATCATATAATCAGCTTCTATAATTATCATAAAGTAGGCATATTTTTAGTTTTAGAATATCTTATAAGGTAGTGAGCAGATTTGACGGTAAATATTACTATTATCTGATGATCCTCTTTAATGAATAGATTTTTGTAATATTTAAAGTATTTAAAAATTATATTATTTTATGTGATGACTTTTGGTGTTATTTTTTACACTTGAAGTGCATGTCTAATAATAAATATTTAATTTATGAAAAATATTAATTCGATAAAAAGGGATGAAAAAAGTTGATAATTGAAATTCAAAATAATGGTATAAATTGATAAAAAAAGATGACTAGGGAAAAAAATTATCCCTAATATTTCATTATCATCTTAACTCTTCTAAGCTCTTCTGCAATCTTGTCACGTTTCTGGGTTAAAACATCTTCTGAATCCATTTTAAGGGCTTCAGTAGGACATGTTAGAACGCAGAGAGGTACATCCTTGTCTATGCAGAGGTTGCATTTTTTAGCAATTCCGGCTTCATCCATGTGTATGGCACCTATTGGACAGGAATCTCTGCAAAGGCCGCAGCCAATGCATTCATCCTCCATTATCACAATTGCACCGTCAATTTCGACAATGGCATCTTCAGGACAAACTGTCATGCATGGTGCTCTGTCCTTTGCACAGTGAAGGCAGTGTACTGGAACACCATTAATAACCCTTATGGCATTCTGAGGACACTCGCGTTCACATCTTGAACACTCGTCGCAGAGTTCTGGTTTTGAAATTAGTTCTTTCATTTCAGACCTCCTTGTGGAGAACCTTTTTGGTCCTTGAGTTCGCTGTCAGAATACTTATCATATCGGTACTTTTTCTTTTCTTTTTACCGAGTCCGCTGAGCTTTTCAATATGCTGTTTTTGTTTGTCGAGTTTCATCCTTTCGGTATCTACCTTTGCAATTGCTCTTTTAGAACATGCTGTAATACAGGCAGGAGTGTCTTTATCGGGACACTGGTGGCATTTATGTGCCTTTCTATCGTGAATGGTTATGGCCCCGAATGGGCAGACCATCATACACAATCCGCAGCCAATACACTTTTCCGATGTTATATCCAGTTCTATGGCATCTGTGGGGCATATCATCCTGCATGGTGCATCTTCACACTGCTGGCAGATTATTGGATAGAATGATCCTTCAATCTCCCTTACAGAGATCCTTGATGTTCCGTAGAGTTTGCTGCAGGTTTCTTCGCAGTCTCCGCAGCCATCGCAGAGATCTGGTTGAATCAATATCTTATCCAAGTTCATATCCCCCTATATCTTAAGCTCAATGCAGATGGCATCCACATGGCTTTGAATCCGTTCTTTTTCAAGATCAGTTAAATGTTTGAATCTTTTCTGAGCATTTAAGTACTCATTAACGGCTCTTCTCTGAATTGGTCTATAGGTTACTTTGAATTCACCTTCCTCTATCTCGTAGAGTATCCATGATCCAGTTTCAACCGCAAGCCTTCCAAGTTCTATGGTTTTGGCGGGATTGTAACCCCATCCAGTTGTACATGGCTGCTGCAGGTGAATATATGCAGGGCCTTCAACTTCAGCTGCCTTTTTAACCTTCTTCATGAAGTCTTCAGGGTATGATATTGAGGCAGTTGCAACGTAAGGAACTCCATGGGCTGCCATTATCATTGGCATATTCTTTTTAGGTTTGTCCTCACCGAAACTTTCCTTACCATGGGGTGAGGTTGTTGTTGATGCACCGTATGGTGTTGCACCACTTCTTTGTATACCTGTATTCATGTATGCTTCGTTATCGTAACATATATAAATTAGGTTATGTCCCCTTTCCATAGCACCTGAGAGAGCTTGAAGTCCAATATCAGCTGTTCCACCATCTCCACCAAATACAACAACTGTAGTATCGGTTTTTCCCTGGGATTTCAGTGCTGCTTCAACACCAGATGCTACTGCTGCAGCATTTTCAAACGCTACGTGCATCCATGGAATTTCCCATGCAGTTTCAGGATAAGGAGTTGATATAACCTCTAAACATCCTGTTGCAGATATGGCAACAGTGTTTTCACCGAGCACTTTAAGTGCTAGTCTGACACCTATAGTGGCACCGCATCCTGCACACGCCCTGTGTCCTGGCGCAAAAAATTCTTTGTCAGATATCTCCATTTAAAGATCCTCCTTGTTGAGTCCTATCCACTGTGAATGTTTCGTTGGATTCTTGGTTTTTTCTATTATCTCCTTAATATGTTCTGGTTTAATGTCCCTTCCACCAAGTCCCACTATGAATCCATAAGCATCAACATCCATCTTTGCTTTGATTTCATTGTGTAATACTCCACCTATACTGAAGGAAACGTTTTTGTCGAGAACACCGATTTTTGAAGCACCTTTGATTGCTTCATATATTTCGTCGGTAGGGAATGGTCTGAAAACTCTTACACGGACCAATCCTATTTTTTCTCCCTTGTCCCTGAGTTCGTCCACCACATCCTTTATAGAACTGCATATGGAACCCATGGCAACCAGTATGATGTCTGCATCATCGGATTTGTATTTCTCAACAAAGTCATATTTTCTTCCGAATATCTCTGCAAATTCTGTATTTGCTTTGGCTATCACTTCTTTAGCTCCTTCTAAAGCAACTTCCATATCATGGCGGGCTTCCATGTAATAGTTTGGATCTGTGAAGGTACCAATTGACATTGGCCTTTTTGGATCAAGGTAGGCATGTTCTGGTTTGTAAAGTGGTAAGAATTTATCTACGTCTTCTTTTCCAGGTACGTCAACTGGTTCAACCGTGTGTGTTAGTATGAAACCATCAATACACACCATACTTGGAAGTAACACTTTTTTATCCTCTGAAACACGGTAAGATATTAGTATGGAATCAAGTGCTTCCTGACCGTTTTCAGCATATATTTGCATCCAACCTGAGTCTCTTTCGGATATTGAATCTTGTTGATCATTCCAAATGCTTAGAGGTGCTGATAATGCTCTGTTAGCATCTGCCATGACTATTGGTGCCCTTAAACCTGCTGCTGCAAAGATTATCTCATGCATCAAAGCCAGTCCTTGGGAT
>Ga0182021_10007995_pt1 | contig 12543 bp, 10 predicted proteins | sample 612E3MmetaG_FD_120493 | JGI IMG/M metagenome (GOLD analysis project Ga0182021, IMG submission 120493) | Permafrost microbial communities from Stordalen Mire, Sweden - 612E3M metaG (Illumina Assembly) | ecosystem: Environmental > Terrestrial > Soil > Wetlands > Permafrost | place: Sweden... | reverse complement strand
GCCGCGCCCGTCTTGGGGTCGATCGCCAGGATGTCGACTTGAACGGCGACCGCGAGAATTCCGGGACCGATCACGTCGATTTCCCCTATCGTCGACACGTGCCGCAGGTCGGGCGGGACAGTCGCGAATTGCTTGGCATAATGCCGCCTGATCTCATCACGTCCGCGCAACGCGATTCCCTCAACTGGAAACTGGAAGTTACCATCCTCCGCGAAGACAGCGCTAAACCGAGCGGCATCGCGCGCGTTCCACGCCGCGTCCACCTCTTGCATTATCGCTGCGGCCGCCTCTCGATCAGATGAAGTTGTGCCCGAAACGTGCGGTTTGCAGGCATTGAAAGACGCCAGAATTATGGCGAGGCTGGGAAGGACCAGACAAGACAGGTGCATTTTCATGGTTTTCTCCTCTCTTGTTCGAGCAATGCTAGGGTCCAACAGTGTCATAATGCGCAGCGAGGTTGTGTAATATCCAAATCGGTTTGGAGTGGCTTTGGCGGGCTGCCGGACTCGTCGCGAGCAGGCGATATCGTTGTCTGGAAATATCTTGGAAATCAAGATTCAAGTCGTCCGGCGCAGCCCCGTGACTCCGCTCGGGACCCTAACCCATGCGACCCAGCGCAGGGTCACCCCGAGGCTGTCGAAGGATGAGACAGTCGAACGGGCAAGACTGCGCCTGTAATTCGCGCCCTTCGTGCCTTCGTGGTAAAACCGGACAACGCAAAAAGCGGCGTGTTGCGGAAAACGCGTTCTACCTTGATTTCAGGATCCGGGATCTGCCGGATTCGGCGCTGACGGCCTGCCACGCCGAAGCTAGTGCCTTTTGAGCCTTCTGTGGCAAGAACGGCCCGGCCCGTGCGCGACGAGGGCGTCGCGTCTCCAGCGGCGGGAAGAGGAATTGTCCTTCCATGAGAACCGTCCGGCCCGCTTCGTGCCCTTCGTGCCTTCGTGGTTCAAATGCCTTCTGGTGGCTTTCGGCCGTTTTCGACACTCGACGTGGGGCGGTCGAAGCGCAAAGGTCGGGCATGCTGAAACTGCTGTTTATCGGTGACATTGTCGGCCGGCCGGGCCGCGAGATCGTGGCCGAGCGGCTGCCGAGGCTGCGCGCCGATCTCGGGCTCGATTTCGTGATCGCCAACGCGGAGAACGCAGCGGCCGGCGCCGGGCTGACCGGCGCCGTGGCGCAGACCCTGCTGGACGCGGGCATCGACGCGCTCACGCTCGGCGACCACGTGTGGGACCAAAAGGGTTTCGAGACGGAGATCGCCCGGCTGGAACGGGTGTGCCGGCCGGCCAACCTGCCGGCGGCGTGTCCGGGCCGCGACCATCTCATCATGGAGAAGAACGGCTGCCGGCTGGCGGTGTTCACCGTCCTGGGCCGGCAGTACCTGAACTTGAAATCCGAGTGTCCGTTCATGGCGAGTGACCGGATGCTCGCGCAGCTCGCCGGGCGGGCCGACGCGGTGTTTGTCGAAATCCATGCCGAGGCGACCTCGGAGAAGCAGGCGCTGGGCTGGCATCTGGACGGCCGCGCGGCGGCCGTGATCGGCACGCACACCCATGTCCCCACCGCGGATGCCTGTGTCCTGCCGAAGGGCACGGCGTTTCTCTGCGACGCCGGCATGACCGGCCCCTATGCGAGCGTGCTCGGACGGTTGATCGAGCCAGTCATCGGCAAATTCCTCGACGGAATGCCGCGCCGGTTTCCGGTTGCGGAGGGTGACGTCCGGCTGTCGGGCGTAGTGGTGGAATACGATCCGATCGCCGGGCGCGCCCTGCGGTGCGAACTGCTGACCGTGCGAAAAGCGGCGGCCGGCTGATGTCGCCGGATCAGCTCGTCGGGACGCCGGCTTCTTCGTAGAGACCGAGATGGCGATAGCGCGCGTAACGTTGGTCGAGCAATTCCTCCGTCGACAGGGCCTGCAGTTGTCCGAGATGTCTTTCGAGGGCGGCCTTGATGGCCGCGGCCGTCTGCGCGGGATCATTGTGCGCCCCGCCAACCGGCTCGGGAATAACCTCCTCGACGATCTTGAACTCGGCGAGATTCTGGGCGTTCAACCGCAGCGCCGCGGCTGCCTGGGCGGCGGCGGCAGCGTCCTTCCAGAGAATGGCCGCGCAGCCCTCGGGGGAAATCACGGAGTAGTAGCTGTTCTCGAGGATGAGCACCCGGTCGGTCACTCCGATGCCCAGCGCGCCGCCGGAGCCGCCTTCGCCGATGACGACCGCGATGGTCGGAACGGTGAGCATCGCCATTTCCCGCAGATTGACCGCGATGGCCTCGGCCACATGACGCTCCTCCGCGCCGATGCCGGGGAAAGCGCCGGGCGTGTCGATGAAGGAGATGACGGGCAGTCCGAATTTCTCCGCCATCTTCATCAGGCGCAGCGCCTTCCGGTAACCTTCCGGGTGCGCCATGCCGAAATTCCGCGCAATCTTGTCCTTGGTCTCTCGGCCCTTTTGCTGGGCCACGAGCATGACAGACTGGCTGCCGAAGAACGCAGTGCCGCCGATCAGCGCCTGGTCATCATGGAAATGGCGGTCGCCGCGAAACTCCTGGAAGCCCTCGAAAAGGGCCTGGATGTAGTCGAGCGCATAGGGCCGCTTGGGATGGCGGGCGATCTGCACCCGCTGCCACGGCGTAAGGCCGGAATAAGTCTCCTGGCGGGCGGCCTCGATCATCGTTTCCAGGGAGGCGACCTCACTGGAAAGATCGAGCTTGGTTTCGAGGGCCCGCTGGTGGAGTTGCTCCAGATGCTTCTCGAATTCGCGCAGCGGCTTCTCGAAATCCAGCACGTAAACGGGTCGGCCCATGACCGGAGGCTACGCCGCGCGCGCAGACGGTGTCAACCGGCCCTTCGGGAATGGACGCAAAAAGGGACGACCGATGAAGGTCGTCCCCGTTGGCAGACGCTGTCTGCAAAAATGGCTATTTCTGCAGGTCGGCCTCGATGCCGATGGTCACGCCGACGTCGTCACCCAGCACCTTGGGGAAAGTGGTGATGCCAAAATCATTGCGGTTGACGGTTGCGGTGGCTTCCCAACCCGAGAGGACCGCCCCCTGCATGCCCGGACCGAAGCCCAGGGATTTCGTCTTCAGCACGACCTCCTTGGTCACACCGTGGATCGTCAGGTCGCCCACGACGTCAAAGCTACCCTCGCCGGTTTTCTTCCACGACTTGCTCTTGAAGGTGATGGCGGGGAACTTAACGGCATCGAAAAAGTCGGGCGACTTCAGGTGGGTGTCCCGTTTTTCAACGCGGGTGTCGACGCTGGGAACCTCGATGTTGGCCTCGACCGTACTTTTCTCTAGGTTGTCGCGGTCCACCACGATGGTGCCGCTGAACTTGGTGAAAGCGCCGGGCACATTGGAGAAGAAATGGCGGATGGTGAACGCCACCGAGGAGTGCACCGGATCGATCTTGTAGATTTCGACGGCCGCCTGCGCGGAGGCGAGCAGGCCGAAAGTGACGATGCCGAGAAAAGCAAGCTGGTTTCGATGTTTCATAGCGGCTATGTTTATAGCCAGAAATTCCGCGAATGCAAATGAGCCGCGCTCCCATCGTGGACTCCGAATTCGCCCGCGCGGACGCCTTTAGTCACAAGATCAGCATGGCGTCGCCGTAGCTGAAGAACCGGTATTCGCGGGCGACGGCCTCGGCGTAGATCTCCTTGACCCACGCGATTCCGTCGAGCGAGCCGGGGGCGAGAAAGGCGGCCACCAGGCAGAGCAGGGTGGAGCGTGGCTGGTGGAAATTGGTGATCAGTGCGTCCACGCCGCGAAACCTGCAGGGCGGATAAACGAAGAGGTCCGCCTCGGACACGTGCGGTCCGTCGAGCGGCGCGGCGTGGCGGAGGAGGAAATCCTCGACGGATCGCACCGTGGTCGTGCCCACGGCGATCCGGCGATTGCCGCCGGCGATGAACAGCTGGCGCTGCGTCTCGACCGGCAGTTCATAGGTCTCGCGGTGAATCGCGTGCTTCTCGACGGTGTCGGTGGCAATCGGACGGAAGGTCCCGAGGCCGACATGGAGCGTGACGTCGGCGAAACGCACGCCGCCGGCGGCGAGGCGCGCGAGCAGATCCGGCGTGAAATGCAGGCCGGCAGTGGGTGCGGCCACCGCCACCTGGTGCGCCCGGTCGGCATAGACGGTCTGATAGCGTTCCAAGTCCAGGCGGCGCTCCTCCGCGGTGTGATGGCGGAGAATGTAGGGCGGCAGCGGCACTTCGCCGAGGCGGTTGGCGACCGCCACGATGGTCTCGCCACGGGGAGTGTTGAAGGCGACGCGGGCGACGCCGTCGTCCTCCTTGCCGAGCACGGTGGCGGTGAACGCGCCTGCGCGGAGAAAAGTGGCTCCCGGGGAGAGCTTGCGGCCGGGTCGGAGGAGGCACCACCACTGGTTCTCAGGTCCGGCCGGGCGCAGCAGGAGACATTCGACTTGCCCGCCGCCCGGCCGCTGCGCAAGAAGGCGCGCCGGGAGCACCGCGGCATTGTTGCGGAAGAGGATGTCGCCGGCGCGCAGGAGATTCGGCAGGTCGGCAAAGACGTGGTGCGCCACCGTGTGCGCACGGCGGTCGACGACCAGCAGGCGCGATTGATCGCGGCAGGGCGCGGGGGTCTGCGCAATCAGGCGCTCCGGCAGCGTGTAGTCGAAGAGTTCGGTGCGGAGGCTCACGGCAGCGGATCCGGATGGCGTCCGGGATTACTTTGGAGTGAAGAAAAAAACATCCGGGCTGGGTCCAGTGACCGGTGCGGCCCTCTACCAGCCCCTCCTTCGCCGGGCCTGCGGAGGGCATTTTTCTTCCCGCCGCGGAAAGAAAAATGGAGCCGAGCGTCGGATTTGAACCGACGACCTGCTGTTTACGAAACAGCCGCTCTAACCAACTGAGCTAGCTCGGCCCAAAAGGAGGGGAGGGATTTCGCGATTTTGCCCCTCGCGAGGCAAGCTTTTTAGCGGACCCGGCTGGAGCGGAGCGAATCTCCGGGTCGTCGGCTGTTCGCGGTGGCGTGAGCAGCTGGTCCCTATCTGAGTTTCTTCCGGACCACGGGCGGGAACCCGCCTCCCAAGAAACCGCGCCTTCCTTGAAGCGGAAGAATCGCGCGCGAGCGCGCTTCCTACAAATGCATGGTTCCGGATTAGGCCGGCGTCACCCTTTTTGTGGATTCGCCGAGGCAGGAAACGTCCGGGCCAGGTGTGCCACCGGCGTGTGACACCGGATGCATTCTATTGGATGATAGTGAGACACAAGTGTGACACGGTGGCGTGGGGAAATAGCATTCCGCAGTAGTGTGAAGTGGGCCGAATCATTTTTAGACATTGATATTAAATTAGTTAGAACAGATAGAGGCATCGGGGCATACGCGCTGCTGACAATCTATCATGAGCCGCATTCTCGGTATCGATTTGGGTACGACAAATTCCTGTATGGCCGTCATGGAAGGCGGCGAGCCTGTCGTGGTTCCCAACGCTGAAGGCGGGCGCACGACTCCCTCCGTCGTGGCGTTCACTAAGACAGGCGAACGTCTCGTGGGTCAGGCCGCGAAGCGCCAGGCCATCACCAATCCAAAAAACACGGTCTTTTCCGCCAAGCGCCTGATCGGCCGGAAGAATTCGGAAGTGCGCGAGGAGGCCAAGAATTACCCGTTCAAGGTCGTTGAAGGAAAGAACGGCGACGCCTTCATCGAGGTGCAGGCGGACGGCAAGACCGAGCAGTTCGCCCCGCAGCAGATTTCCGCGATGGTCCTGGCCAAGATGAAGGCCGACGCTGAGGCCTACCTTGGCGAGAAGATAACCCAGGCTGTCATCACCGTCCCGGCCTATTTCAACGACGCCCAGCGCCAGGCGACCAAGGACGCGGGCAAGATCGCCGGTCTCGACGTGCTGCGCATCATCAACGAGCCCACCGCCGCGTCGCTGGCCTACGGTCTCGATAAGAAGAAGGACGAGACGATCTCCGTGTTCGACCTCGGGGGCGGCACCTTCGACGTGTCAATTCTCGAAATCGGCGATGGCGTGTTCGAGGTGAAGGCCACCAACGGCGATACCCACCTCGGCGGCGACAACTGGGACGACGCCATCATCATGTGGCTGGTCGACGATTTCAAGAGGGACAACGGCATTGACCTCCGCAAGGACCCGATGGCACTCCAGCGCCTCAAGGAGGAGGCGGAAAAAGCCAAGATCGCGCTTTCCTCGACGCAGTCGGTGGACATCAACCTGCCGTTCATCACGGCTGACGCCTCCGGTCCGAAGCACCTCAACGTCTCGCTGACGCGGGCCAAGATGGAGCAGATTTGCGACTCGCTGTCCGAGCGCTGCATTCAGCCGTTCAAGAACTGCCTGAAGGACGCGGGACTTACGGCGGCGGAGATCGACGAACTCGTGTTGGTCGGCGGTATGACGCGCATGCCCAAGATCGTGGACATCGCCAAAGCCCTCGGCGGCAAGCCGCCGCACCAGGGCGTCAATCCCGACGAGGTCGTCGCGGTCGGCGCGGCCATCCAGGGCGGCGTGCTCAAGGGCGAGGTGCGCGACGTGCTCCTGCTCGATGTCACCCCGCTCACGCTGGCAATCGAGACCTTCGGCGGCGTGGCCACGCCCATGATTCCGCGCAACACCACGATTCCGACCAAGAAATCACAGACCTTTTCCACCGCGAGTGACAGCCAGCCCTCTGTCGAGATTGTCGTCACGCAGGGCGAGCGCCCGATGTCGCGGGATAACAAGGTGCTGGGCACCTTCCGGCTGGATGGCATCCCACCGGCGCCGCGCGGCGCCCCGCAGATTGAGGTCACTTTCGACATCGACGCCAACGGCATCCTCCACGTTTCCGCCAAGGATATCGGCACCGGCCGTGAGCAGAAGATCACCATCCAGGGCTCGTCCGGCCTCTCCAAGGACGAGGTCGACAAGATGACCAAGGAGGCGGAGCTCAACGCCGAGGAGGACAAGAAGCGCCGCGAGCAGATCGAGACGCACAACCAGCTCGACTCGGTGGTCTACCAGCTCGAGAAAACTGTCCACGACGCGGGCGACAAGATTCCGGCTGACGTGAAGGCGAAGATCGACGCAGGCGTCGCCGAGGCCAAGAAGGACCTGGAAAGCAACGATGTCGCCCGCATGCGGACGGCCATCGAGAACCTGACGAAGCTCGGCGGTGAGATCTACGCCCATGCCCAGCAGGCCGCCGCCGCGGCCGCAGGTGCGGGTGCCGGTGGAGGCGCCGCAACCGGCGGCGAAGCCGGCGGTGCCACCCAAACCGAGGCCAAGCCGAAGAGCGAAAAGCAAGCCAAGGTCGTCGATGCCGACTTCGAGGTCGTCGACGACAACAAAAAATAACTTCCGATCCCCGGCGCGACCCCGTTCTAACTTGGAATGGGCGCGCGCGTTTCCCTCCCGAACATCCAAACTCTCAACCCAAACCCAAACTCAATCCATATGGCTAACGTCAAAATCAAGCCCATCGGTGATCGTGTTCTCGTCGAACACCTCGAAGAAAAAGAGCAGGTCCGCGGAGGCATCATCATCCCGGACAGCGCAAAGGAAAAGCCCCAGGAGGCCAAAGTCATCGCCATCGGTACCGGCAAAAAGGATGAGGACGGCAAGGTCCTCCCCTTCGAAGTGAAGGTCGGCGATCGCGTGCTGATCAGCAAGTACGGCGGCACCGAGGTGAAGATCGAAGAAAAGAAATACACCATCGTCCGCGAGGACGACATCCTCGGCATCCTCTCCTGAGTCACGCCGATCCCACCCTGAACTCAAACTCCCAACTTATATCTTCCTACTATGCCCGCAAAACAACTCCTATTCGATGAAGCCGCCCGCCAGAAGATCCTGCGCGGTGTGGAACTTCTCTCGCGTGCCGTCAAGGTGACGCTCGGTCCCAAGGGCCGCAACGTCGTCATCGACAAGAAATACGGTTCTCCGACCGTCACCAAGGACGGCGTGACCGTCGCCAAGGAGATCGAACTGCCCGATCCCTACGAGAACATGGGCGCCCAGATGGTAAAGGAAGTCGCTTCCAAGACCTCCGACGCCGCGGGCGACGGTACCACCACCGCCACCCTGCTCGCCGAGAGCATCTACCGCGAGGGACTCAAAAACGTCACCGCCGGCTCGAACCCGATCTACCTGAAGCGCGGCATCGACAAGGCCGTGGAGGCCACCGTCGCCGAGCTCGCCCGAATCTCCAAGAAGGTGAATGACCGCGAGGAGATCCGCCAGGTCGCCACCGTCTCGGCCAACTGGGACGACACCATCGGCAACATCATCGCCGATGCCATGGACAAGGTCGGCAAGGACGGCACCATCACGGTTGAGGAAGCCAAGTCCATCGAAACTACCCTCGAAGTCGTCGAGGGCATGCAATTCGACAAGGGCTATCTCTCGCCGTACTTCACCACCAACGTTGAGGCGATGGAGGCCGTGCTCGAGGACGCCTATGTGCTGATCCACGAGAAGAAGATCACGAGCCTGCAGGACCTGCTCCCGCTGCTCCAGACCGTGGCCAAAAGCGGCAAGCCGCTCCTCGTCATCGCGGAGGAAGTCGAGGGCGAGGCCCTCGCCGCCCTCGTGGTGAACAAGATCCGCGGCACGCTCAATGTGTGCGCCGTCAAGGCCCCCGGCTTTGGCGACCGCCGCAAGTCCATGCTCGAGGACATTGCGATCCTCACGGGCGGCCGCTGCCTGACCGAGGACCTTGGCATCAAGCTCGAGAATGTCACCATCAGCGACCTCGGCAAAGCGAAGCGTATCACCGTGGACAAGGATGACACGACGATCGTTGAGGGTGGCGGCAAGTCGTCCGACATCCAGGGTCGCGTCAAGCAGATCCGCCGGCAGATCGACGAGACCACCTCCGATTACGACCGCGAGAAGCTCCAGGAGCGCCTGGCCAAGCTCGCGGGCGGGGTCGCCGTCATCAATGTCGGCGCCTCGACCGAAACCGAGATGAAGGAGCGGAAGGCCCGCGTGGAGGATGCCCTCCACGCGACGCGTGCGGCCGTTGAGGAAGGCATCGTAGCCGGCGGCGGTGTGGCGCTGCTTCGTTGCGCCAAGGTCATCGACGGTCTCCAGCTTGAAGGGGACGAGAAGATCGGTTCACAGATCGTTCGTCGCGCCATCGAGTATCCGATCCGCATGCTCTGTGCCAATGCCGGCGTCGAACCCGGCGTGGTGGCCCAGAAGGTCTCCGAGGGCAAGGGCAACTTCGGCTTCAACGTCGCCACGGGCGAATACGAGGATCTCGTCAAAGCCGGCGTGGTCGACCCGACCAAGGTCACCCGCACCGCGCTGCAGAACGCCTCCTCGATCGCCGGATTGCTGCTCACCACCGAGGCCATGATCACCGAGATTCCGGAAAAGAAGGACGCTCCGGCGATGCCTTCCGGCGGCGGTGGCATGGGCGGCATGGACTACTAAGCAATCGTCGCAGACAACAATCCAATTCAAGGGCGCTCCGATTTCCGGGGCGCCCTTTTTCTTGAGCTCCGCTGGGCGGAATCGTTCAGTTGCGAGGGTCCGCTTATCCGGAGCGATGCAATTGAGGTGGGGCGCGTTATCCCTAACGCGCCGCTTTGCCGGGACTGGAAGAACGGCGGGTTAGGGATCCAGCCTTCGCATGAAGCTGCGGCGGACAGGTAACCCGCCCTACTATCGGGTCCGGGTATCGCGAAGGCAGCCCCACCTCAATTGCCTCGGTCCGGCCTCACGGCGCCTGCAAAACGGGCTTGGCTGGTGGCCGGTCTCTCAACGCATCGGCGTACTTCTTCGTCTGATAGTCGACCGTCACCGAGGCGCCCGCACCGTCCTTCTTGATGAGCGCCTGGATCTGATGGAGGTGCGGCTGGAGAATCCAACAGCTCTGGGCTCCAAGGTTGTTGGGTTCATCCATCAGCTGAAGGTACTCGACGTAATGTTTCTTCCACTCCGCCTCGGTGTCGGCCACGTAGACCGACAGGTCGGCGGTATCGAGGTTGCCAATGCGCTGGAGCGCCTTGTATTTCGATTTCAATTCCTGGTAGACGGCTTCAACCACATCCCGCCGCCCGACGGAGGTCCGTACCACCTTGAAGAACTGAAGCCGGATGATGGCGCCGGATTCGTCAACCGTTAGATCCGCGCTGTCAAACCCGCCCTGCTTGGGCCGCACCTTGTACACGGTCCAGTCCTGGTCCTTGCGGCTCTCCCAAATCGCCACGCTGCCGGGGTCGAACTTCCCCTCCGGCTCGAAGCCGTAGACGTTATTGTCCGTGATGGTGAACTTGGCCATGTCCGCGTCGGCGCGCGCGGCGTAATCCGTGGTCGGCGGCGAAAAGGAGGTGGTCTGGCACGAGCAGAGCAGCAGGACAGAAACAGCCAACGCGATACGCTTCATGGCGCTGAAGATGTGGCCGGAGGCCGGGGCTGGCAAGGTCGAGATGAAATCATCCTGATAGATGGGCAAATTTTGATTTGGCTTCCGGCGATCCGAATTGGCATAACTCGGTGAACGATCCCCCATGAACCTGGTTGAGCAAGTCAAACAAGCCGGCGTGGTCGGCGCGGGCGGCGGTGGCTTTCCCACGCACGTCAAGCTGGCGGCCCGGGCGGACACCCTCATCGCCAATGGCGCCGAGTGCGAGCCGCTCCTGCACAAGGATGCCGTGGTGATGGAACATCAGGCCGCGCAGATCGTGCAGGGCATGCAGTTGGCCATGGAGGCCATCGGCGCGCGCGAGGGCATCGTGGGGATCAAGGCGAAGAACGCTCATGCCGTCGAGGCGGTGCAGGCCGCCTGCCAGGGCACCCGCGTGCGGGTGCATCTGCTTGGCGATTATTATCCGGCCGGTGACGAATACGATCTGGTGCACGAGACCACGGGTCGGCTGATCCCGCCGGCCGGCATCCCCATCCAGGTCGGCGCCATTGTGTGCAACGTCGAGACTTTCACCAATATTGCGGCTGCCGCCGAAGGCCGGCCGGTCACGCACAAGACCCTCACCATCGGCGGCGCCGTCCGGGCGCCCCGAACGCTGATTGTTCCCCTCGGCACCAGCTTGCGGGAGTGCATCGCGGCCGCCGGCGGTTCGACCGTGGCCGATCCCGTGCTGTGCATCGGCGGCCTGATGATGGGCGAGACGACGGACGATCTGGACCAGCCGGTCATCAAGACCACGACGGGTGTGGTGGTGCTGCCGCGCGACCATCACATCATCGAGCGCAAATTGAAGCCTCCGCCGATCCAGAACGCCATCGGCAAGTCCGCCTGCGACCAGTGCCGTTATTGCACGGAGTATTGCCCCCGTTTTCTGCTCGGCTACGCGATCGAGCCGCACCAGGTGATGCGCAGCCTCGCCTTCACGGCCACCGGCGCGGAGCAATGGAACCAGTGGGCGGCGCTCTGCTGCTCCTGCGGGCTTTGCACGCTCTATGCCTGCCCGGAGGAACTTTACCCGAAGGAGGCGTGCGACCAGTCCAAGGCCGAGATGAAAAAGGCCAGTCTGAAGTGGACGGGCGCAACGACGGTCAAGCCCCACCCGATGCGCGACGGCCGGCGCGTTCCCATCAGAACCTTGATGAAGAAGCTGCGCATCCTGCAGTACGACCACTCTGCGCCATTGCAGGAGGGCGTGCTGGCACCGCGCCGGATCGTGCTGCCCTTGAAGCAGGGGGCCGGCTCGGCCAGTCAGGCGTTGGTGAAGTCCGGGGACCAGGTGAGCGCGGGCCAGCTACTGGGCGCGATTCCCGACAAGGTCCTGGGGGCCGTCATCCACGCGCCCTTTGCCGCCAGCGTGGCCGAGGTCACCCCCAACCACATCGTGCTAACCCGCCTCTGAGCAAGCCTCCCATGAACGAAAAATCCGTCGGCATGATCGAACTGTCCAGTGTGGCGGCCGGTTTTCAAGTGGCCGACACCATGCTCAAGGCCGGCAACGTCCGCCTGTACCTGTCGCGCTCCATCTGTTCCGGCAAATTCATGGTGCTGATCGCGGGTGACGCATCCGCCGTCGAGAGCGCCGTCGCGGCGGGCTCCGAGGCGGCCAATGGCTGCCTGATCGACAGCTTCGTGGTCGCCAGCATCCATCCCGACGTCCTCACCGCCCTGGGCCGCACGCAGGTGACGCCCCCGGACGGCGCGCTGGGCATCATCGAATCATTCAATGTGGCAACCCTGCTGCAGGCGGCCGACGCGGCGGCCAAGCGCGCCACGGTGCAGTTGCTGGAGATCCGCCTCGCCATGGCCCTCGGCGGCAAGGCGTTCGTCACGATGACCGGCGACGTCGCCTCCGTGCAGGCCGCGGTGGCGGCGGGCCGCAAGGTCATCGCCGACGCCGGCATGCTGGTGAACGCCGTGGTGATCTCGCGCCCGCATCCCGACGTGTACCGCGAGATGGTCTGAGCCGAACGTTGCGGACGGTCTCCTAGAGCCATCCCCGTAGCCAAACGCGTGAGCGTTTGGACGCCGTTGATCTGCTCATCTCATTGGGGATAGCGAGCTCCGCCTCCGCGTCCTCACGGATGCAGTGTAGGGCCGGCGCCGTTTCGACAGGCTCAAGGCCCCGAGCGTG
>Ga0182021_10007994_pt1 | contig 12547 bp, 7 predicted proteins | sample 612E3MmetaG_FD_120493 | JGI IMG/M metagenome (GOLD analysis project Ga0182021, IMG submission 120493) | Permafrost microbial communities from Stordalen Mire, Sweden - 612E3M metaG (Illumina Assembly) | ecosystem: Environmental > Terrestrial > Soil > Wetlands > Permafrost | place: Sweden... | reverse complement strand
TTGAGACTGGTCGCACAGAGTGTCCCCGGTACTCGTGACCTTGAGACCAACGACGGCCGCAAGCTCGCCGGCGTAAATGCCCTCGCGGTCTTCGCGGTGGTTGGCGTGCATCTGGAGGATGCGGCTGACGCGCTCGCGCTTGTCCTTGGTGGAGTTGTAGACGTACGAGCCGGCCTTGAGGCTGCCCGAGTAAACGCGGAAGTACGTGAGCTTGCCGACATACGGGTCCACGGCGATCTTGAAAGCGAGAGCCGCGAACGGCTCGTCGTCGCTGGGCAGCCGGGTGACTTCTTCGCCGTTGGGCCTGACGCCCGTCATGGGCGGCACATCCAGCGGCGACGGCAGGTACTGGACGACGGCGTCCAACAGCGGCTGCACGCCTTTGTTCTTGAAGCTCGAGCCGCAGAGCACCGGGGTTATGGAGATATCCAGAGTGGCCTTACGTATGGCCTCCCGCAACTGGGGCGGCGCGATCTCGTGGCCCTCAAGGTACGCCTCCATGATGGCGTCGTCGTGATCTGCGACGCCCTCAATGAGACGGCGGCGATACTCCTCGGCCAGGCCGGCCAGCTCGGCCGGAATGTCTACGATGTCCCAGCGCGTGCCGAGTTCGTCGCTATAGACGATGGCGTTCATCTCGACCAGGTCGACGATCCCGTTGAACTCCGACTCACGGCCGATAGGCAACTGCAGCGCCAGGGGATGCGCGCCGAGGCGGTCGACCATCATCTCCAGACCGTTGAAGAAGTCGGCCCCGATACGATCCATCTTGTTGATGTAGCCGATGCGAGGGATGCCGTACTTGTCCGCCTGATGCCACACGGTCTCCGACTGGGGCTCGACACCTCCGACCGAACAGAAGAGGGCTATGGCTCCGTCCAGCACGCGCAGGCTGCGCTCCACCTCGACGGTGAAGTCCACATGACCGGGAGTGTCGATGATGTTGATGGTGGTGTCGTGCCAACGGGCAGTGGTGGCGGCCGACGTAATGGTGATGCCGCGCTCCTGCTCCTGGGCCATCCAGTCCATGACGGCGGCGCCCTCGTGGACCTCTCCCATCTTGTGCGTCTTGCCCGTGTAATACAGGATGCGCTCGGTGGTCGTGGTCTTACCGGCATCGATGTGAGCCATAATGCCGATATTGCGCGTGTTTTCCAGCGAGTTCAGACGCATTCTCTTACTCCGTGGACTCGGCGGCCGGACGTACGTCCGGCGCGCGGCCCCTGGTCGGGTGCCAGTCTGTCTTCTTCATGAAGGCACCACCTACAACTTCGCGGCTTACGCCACTCCGTAGACTGACCGCGACGCTCGCATCGCTTGCATCTGAGCGCCGGCTGAAAGCGACCGTCTTGGTCGGCCACATGATCGCTTCGGCCTGTGGCTGAGCTCCGGCCCGCGCCGCTACGATGGTGCCGCGGCACGTAGACCGTTCCGCGCCGCCGCCATCAGCGACGTGTCGGCTGCGTGTTCTGGCCTTCCCTGCGACGCAGCATCTGCCGTCGTCGCAGGGCAGTAGCATCATCGTACCCAATGCATAGAAAACCCCTGACCGACGTCCGTCGCATCAGGGGTTTTGGTGAAGCCTATTACCAGCGGTAGTGCGCGAACGCCTTGTTGGCCTGGGCCATGCGGAAGATATCGTCCTTCTTCTTGAAAGCGCCACCCTGGCCGGCGACCGCGTCCATGATCTCGCCGGCTACCCGATCTGCCATGGTCTTCTCTCGGCGTTCCCGCGAGTAGTTGACCAGCCAGCGGATGGCGAGCGTGCGGGCACGGCGACCCGGGACTTCGATGGGCACCTGGTATGTGGCGCCGCCGACGCGCCGGCTCTTGACCTCAAGGTGCGGAGTGAGCGCCTGGATGGCCTCTTGCAGCACCTCGACAGGGTCGCGGCCCGTCTTGGCACGCACCTGCTCCAAGGCGCCGTGCATGATGCTCTCGGCGATCGACTTTTTGCCGTCCAGCAGGATCTTGTTGATGACCTGCGTAACGAGCTTGCTGCCGTAGACCGGGTCCGGCAGGACCTCCCGACGTGTGATAGTCCCTCTGCGCGGCATGGCTTACCTGCCGCCCTTGGGGGATTTGGTGCCGTACTTGGAGCGCGCCTTGCGGCGATCGGCCACGCCCGACGCATCCAGGGCGGCCCGAATAACCTTGTAGCGCACACCCGGAAGGTCGCGAACGCGCCCGCCTCTGATGAGAACTACAGAGTGCTCCTGCAGGTTGTGCCCCACGCCGGGGATGTAGGTGGTGACTTCCATGCCGTTCGTCAGGCGCACGCGAGCGACTTTGCGCAGGGCGGAGTTGGGCTTCTTGGGCGTGGTCGTGTACACACGCGTGCACACGCCGCGCTTCTGCGGCATGCCCTTGAGCGCCGGGGTCTTCGACCGCTTGGTCTTCGTGTCTCGACCCTTGCGGACGAGCTGGCTGATGGTCGTCATCTACCCTCTCTGTGTATCGGTTCGAACAGCGGCTATCTAGTTTACCAACGGAGGAGAGGAGCGGCAAGAAGGCGGCCGGCGGGGAGCCTTGCCCGATCCCCCGCCGACCGCCGGTGCCGCGGTCTCCCGCGGTTACAGCTCGAAGTCGTCCTGGTCACCATTTCCATCGGAATCGGTTCGCAGCGCCTCGAGCGCCTCGTAGGCTTGTTGCTCGGCTTGCGCCCGACCGGCCGGGAATATGTCCACGTTGCGATACCGCTTGAGACCGGTGGCCGCCGGGATGAGCTTGCCGATGATGATGTTCTCTTTCAGGCCGAGCAGATGGTCGACTTTGCCTTCGATGGCCGCGTCGGTGAGCACCTTGGTGGTCTCCTGGAAGGAGGCCGCCGAGAGGAAGCTCTCCGTGGCCAGTGATGCCTTGGTGATGCCGAGGATGACCTGCTCGGCCTCCGCAGGCTGGCCGCTCTCTGCCATGACACGCTCGTTTTCTGCCTTGAGTGCATGCCAGTCGATGAGCTGGCCAGGCAGGAACGATGTCTCACCCTGCGTCTCCACGCGGACTTTCTTAAGCATCTGCCGCGCGATCATCTCGATATGCTTGTCGTTGATCTCCACGCCCTGAGAGCGGTAGACCTCCTGCACACCTTCGACCAGGTACCGCTCCGTGCCGGTGGCGCCGCGGTGCCTGAGCAGATCGGCCGGCGACAGGGAGCCCATCGTGAGCGTGGCGCCTTCTTCGATAGTGTCGCCCTCGCGGGCCGCCACCAGGACCTCGTCCAGGAACGGTGCATGACGGGAGTCGTATTCCTTGGTGACGCCGTCCTCGGAGGTGATGATGAGGTGACGCGCGCCGTGCGAGTCAGTCTCCTCCATCGACAGACGGCCGCTGATCTCGGCAATCTGCCCGACGCCCTTTGGCTTGCGGGCCTCGAAGAGCTCGACGACGCGTGGCAGACCGTGGGTGATGTCGGCGCCGGCCACACCACCAGTGTGGAAGGTACGCATGGTGAGCTGTGTACCTGGCTCGCCAATGGACTGCGCGGCGATATGCCCCACAGCGTCACCGATCTGCGCCTCGGTGTTGGTCGCCAGACTGATGCCGTAGCACCGCTGGCAGACACCGATGCGTGCCTCGCACTTGAGGACACTGCGCACCGGGACGGTCGGTTCCGTCTCGTGGCTGCTCTCCAGAACCTCGAGGATGCGGGTACGCGTGGCCTCGTCGATGAACGTACCGCGGTCGTAGACGACCTCTCCGGTGACGTCGTCTACGACGGGGGCCCCGAGAATACGGCCGAGCAGGTTCTCGTTGGGCTCGTGCAGCCAAACAGCCATGCTTTCGGCCTTGGCGCCCTTGACGTCCTGCTTGACCTTGACCTTGGCGTTGGGCATGTGCGAGAAGATCTCCTTGAGCAGGCCGACCTGCGTGGAGCCGATCTTGGTGCCTGCCTCGAGGACCACCCGGCCCGTGCCCGGGGCCTCCTTTGCCTCGCTCATCTCATAGCGGACGTGCTTGCCCTTGCCGGCCGGCTGCATCTCCGGCCGAAACAGGACCGCCCGGCGCACGTCCTGAGCAAGGATGCAGTCGTAGAGCGCGGAGTTCTCGTCGCGCCTTCTGGACCATGGCGACATGGGGATGGACTCCTCCGTGCCGCAGTCTTCTTCGCGGATGACGACGTCCTGGCAAACGTCCACCAGACGCCGGGTAAGGTAGCCTGAGTCGGCGGTGCGCAGAGCCGTGTCGGCGAGGCCCTTGCGGGCGCCGTGGGTGGAGACGAAGAACTCGAGCACCGAGAGGCCCTCGATGAAGCTGGACTTCACCGGCTGCTCGATGATCTCGCCCTTTGGATTGCTCATCTGACCGCGCCAGCCGGCGAGCTGGCGGATCTGCTTGATGTCGCCGCGGGCGCCGGAGGTGGCCATCATGTAGATGGGGTTCAGCGGCTTGAAGTTGGCCCGCGTGGCGACCGTGATCTGCACGTCCGCCTCGCGCCAGATCTCTTCGACCTTGTTGCGGCGCTCTTCTTCCGTGAGCAGGCCCTGGTTGTACAGGTCCTGTACCTGGGCGACCAGGCCCTCGTGTTCGGTCAGGATCTCGGCCTTACGCTTCTCCGGGATGACGACATCGTTCTTGGACACGGTGACGGCAGCGCGCGTTGCGTAGCGGAAGCCGACCTCCTTGAAGACGTCCAGCATGCGGGCGACCTTGGTGGCCCCGTAGAGCTGCACCATGTCGGTGATGATCTGGGTGAGGCCCTTCTTGGTAATCGTCCGGTTGAGGAACTCGAAGTCACCCTGGTAGTCGTCCAGGACCTCGAACAGACCCTCCTGGATACGCTGGTTGAAGAGTGCCCTGCCGACTGTGGTGACGATGCGCCGGCCATCTGGCAGACGAAGCACGATGGCTTTGCGCGTGAAGTCGGCGATGCCGGCGGTGCGCTGTATGGGCACCTGACGTTGGTCCAGGATGCGCTGCTCGTAGGCGCGGATGACCTCGTTGTAACCGGAGAACGCCACCAGTGGCCCGGCCATGTCTTCGGGCTTGGCGCCGCTGAGGTCGTCGTCCTCGTGATAAGTGAGGTAGTACACCCCGATGACCATGTCCTGGCTGGGTACGGCGATCGGCTTTCCGTGCGCGGGGGACAGGATGTTGTTGGTGGACAGCATCAGGATGCGCGCCTCGGCCTGCGCCTCCCAGCTGAGCGGCAGGTGCACGGCCATCTGGTCGCCGTCGAAGTCGGCGTTGAACGCCGCGCAGACCAGCGGATGGATCTGGATGGCCTTGCCTTCGACCAGCAGCGGCTCGAAAGCCTGGATGCCCAGACGGTGCAGCGTTGGAGCGCGGTTGAGCATCACGGGATGCTCCGTGATGACCTCTTCCAGGATGTCCCAGACCTCGGGCACCATGGACTCGACCATCTTCTTGGCCGCCTTGATGTTCTGCACCATCTTGCGATTGACCAGACGGCTCATGATGAACGGCTTGAAAAGCTCGAGCGCCATCATCTTGGGAAGGCCGCACTGATGCATCTTGAGGTGCGGCCCGGCGACGATGACTGAGCGGCCCGAATAGTCGACGCGCTTGCCGAGCAGGTTCTGGCGGAAGCGGCCCTGCTTGCCCTTGAGCATGTCGCTGAGCGACTTCAGGGGACGGTTGCCCGGACCGGTGACGGCCCGGCCACGGCGCCCGTTGTCGAACAGGGCGTCGACCGCCTCCTGCAGCATGCGCTTCTCGTTGTTGACGATGATGTCCGGCGCCTGCAGGTCGAGCAGCCGCTTGAGACGGTTGTTGCGGTTGATGACACGCCGATAGAGGTCGTTCAGGTCGCTAGTGGCAAAGCGGCCACCATCCAGCTGGACCATGGGCCGCAGTTCGGGCGGGATCACCGGAACGACGTCCAGGACCATTGACTCGGGCTTGTTGCCGCTTGTCAGGAATGCCGAGGCGACCTTGAGCCGCTTGACGGCGCGCGCCTGACGCTGGCCCTTGGAAGTGGCGATGACCTCCTTGAGCGACGACGCCTCGTACTCGAGGTCGACCAGGCGCAGCAGCTCGCGCACGGCCTCGGCACCGGTGCCACCTGTGAAGTACACGCCCATGCTGTCCGGCTCGAACTCCGAGGCCCGGCCGAAGAGACGCTCCATCTGCTGGTAGACCGACTCGTCGTTGACCACATCGCGCGGGGTAATGCCCTTGAACAGATCCCAGGCCTGGTCGATCTGACTCTTCATCTCGGCCACGGCCTTGGACCCACGGTCGGCGTAGTCGTCGGCCAGCTTCTCGACCTTCTTGCGCACCTGGTCAATCTCTTCCGGACCCAGCTGTGGGATCTGAAGGGCGAGCCGCCGGTACGTCTCGTAGATGTCGTAGTAGTTGAACAGGCTGAATTCGTCGCGTGGCTCTTCCGAGCTGTGAAACTCTTCCGGAGCCAGATCGCCGGCGAGTATCTGCCGCATCTCGTCGCGCATGGCACGGATGGCGCGCGTGCGGTCCTGCTCGTAGACGTCGTGCCGCTCCAGGAGCGACGCGACTTTGTCCGCCAGCAGGTCCAGGTCGGCGACGCGCTTCTCCACGTTCACCGTCGTGATGACATAGCTGCCGCCGAAGTAGAGGACTTTCTCGAGCTCCTTGGGCGCGATGTCCAGCAGGTAACCCATACGACTGGGCACGCCCTTGAAGAACCAGATGTGGCTGACGGGCGCCGCCAGCTTGATATGACCCATGCGCTCGCGGCGCACCTTGGCGCGAGTGACTTCGACGCCACATCGCTCGCAAATGATGCCTTTGTAGCGTACGCGCTTGTACTTGCCGCAGTAGCACTCCCAGTCCTTGGTGGGACCGAAGATGCGCTCGCAGAAGAGACCGTCCCGCTCCGGTTTGAGCGTGCGGTAGTTGATCGTCTCGGGCTTGGTGACCTCGCCCTTCGACCACTGCACGATCTGCTCGGAGGAGGCGAGGCCGATGCGGATCGAGTCGAAGTTATTGATATCGATCAAAGAAGGCTCCCCTCTCGCATAGAGGCGTCAGTCACGGTCGTGCAGCCTGCTGGCGCAGTGACCACCGTAGCAATGTCACTACGTCGATTAGTCGTCGCGATGCTCGGTCTCTTCGGCTTCCACACCGAGGCCGTCGTCCTCGATATCCAGGGCGCCGAGGTCGATGTCGACGCCGTCATCTGCGACGAGGCCGAGGTCTTCTTCGTCCTCTTCCAGCACGACAGCGCCCAGGAGGTCGGTATCCTCCTCTTGTTCATCTTCCTCATCTTCATCCTCATCGTGTGGACGCCCGACGCCCACGAGGTCGCGCAGACCCTCTACGGTGACGGGCTCTATCTCGTCGCCAAGGACCTCGCGCGCCTGTTGCACACGAAGGCTGGCGGACAGGTCGATGCCGAGCTCTTCGGCCGTGCGTAGCAACTCGTCTTCTTCCTCGCGAACTTCGAGCACGGCGCCCTCTTCGCTCTGGACGGTCATGTCCAGTGCGAGGCTCTGGATCTCTTTCATGAGCACTTTGAACGACTCGGGGATGTTGGGCTTGGCGATGTTCTCGCCCTTCACAATGGCCTCGTACGCCTTGACGCGACCGACCGTGTCGTCCGACTTGATGGTGAGCATCTCCTGGAGCGTGTATGCAGCGCCGTATGCCTCCAGCGCCCATACCTCCATTTCGCCGAACCGCTGACCGCCGAACTGCGCCTTGCCACCCAGCGGCTGCTGCGTGACCAGAGAGTAAGGACCGGTGCTGCGGGCGTGGATCTTGTCGTCGACAAGGTGCAGCAGCTTCAGGATGTACATGTAGCCGATGGTCACCTTGTTGTCGAAGCGCTCGCCGTTACGGCCGTCGTGCAGCCACACCTTGCCGGAGCAGCGACGGCCAGCCGGCTCGTCCATGTCGACCTTGAACTTGACTGGATTGTCCGAGTCGGCCTCCGACGACTTGATGAGCAGCTCGTCGATCTCTTTCAGCGTGGCGCCGTCGAACACCGGCGAGGCGACCCGCGCGGGACCGTTGATGTGCGTGCCGTCTGCCTGCCAGCCGCGATGCGCCGCCCAGCCAAGGTGGCATTCCAGCACCTGACCGATGTTCATGCGGCTCGGCACGCCAAGCGGGTTAAGCACCACGTCGACCGGCGTGCCGTCTTCGAGATACGGCATGTCTTCTTCCGGCACGATCTTGGAAATGACGCCCTTGTTGCCGTGCCGGCCGGCCAGCTTGTCGCCCTCGGCGATCTTGCGCTTCTTGGCGACGTAGACCCGCACCAGCTCGTTGACGCTCGGCGGCAGCTCGTCGTTGCTCTCGCGACTGAAGGTCTTCACGTCGATGACCTTGCCGCCTTCACCGTGCGGCACCTTGAGGCTGGTGTCGCGCACCTCGCGCGCCTTCTCCTTGAAGATGGCGCGGATGAGCTTCTCTTCCGCGGTGAGCTCCGTCTCGCCCTTTGGCGTGACTTTGCCGACGAGCAGGTCGCCGGAGTTGACCTCGGCGCCGATACGCACGATGCCGCGGTCGTCGAGATCCTTCAGCGACTCTTCGGAGCGGTTGGGAATGTCTCGGGTGATCTCTTCGTCGCCCAGCTTAGTGGTGCGGGCATCTACCTAGTACTCTTCGATGTGGATCGAGGAAAGGAGGTCGTCCTTGACCACGCGCTCGGAGATGACGATGGCGTCTTCGAAGTTGTAGCCCTCCCAGCTCATGAACGCGACCAGGAGGTTCTTGCCGAGGGCGAGCTCGCCGTGATCCGTGGACGAACCGTCGGCCAGCACCGTGCCACCCTCCACCTTGTCGCCGACGTCGACGATGGGCTTCTGGTGGATCAGCGTGCCCTGGTTGGAGCGCGTGAACTTGGTGAGCTCGTAGATGTCGCTTTCGCCGCCAACGACGTCGACAACGATGCGGTTGGCGTCGACGTGCGAGACGCGCCCGGGTCGCAAAGCCATCTCCACATCGCCGGTATCAACGGCGCTGCGGAACTCCATGCCTGTGCCAACGTAGGGGGCCTCGGCGACGAGCAACGGCACCGCTTGCCGCTGCATGTTGGAGCCCATAAGGGCGCGGTTGGCGTCGTCGTGCTCCAGGAACGGGATGAGCGCCGTGGCCACGGAGAATATCTGCGTGGGGCTGACGTCCATGTAGTCGACCTCGTCTGGGCTGGCCTCGATGACGTCGGCACCCGCACGCGTACGGGCCAGCACCGTGTCGGAGACAAACTTGCCTGTAGCGGAGTCGATAGGCGCGTTGGCCTGCGCGATGGTGATGACGCGTGTCTGACCGGTCTTCTTGTCGACGACCTCGGCCTCTTCTTCCGAGGCATCCAGATGGACGATCTCGTTGGTCACCCGGCCGTCCACGACTTTGCGGTACGGCGAGCGCACGAAACCGAACTCGTCTACCGTTGCGAACGAGGCGAGCGAGCCGATGAGGCCGATGTTGGGGCCTTCCGGCGTCTCGATTGGGCACATGCGGCCGTAGTGGGTGGGGTGCACGTCGCGCACCTCGATCGGCGCGCGCTCCCGCGTGAGACCACCGGCCCCCAGAGCACTCAGGCGACGCCTGTGTGTGAGGCCGGAGAGCGAGTTGGTCTGGTCCATGAACTGCGACAGCTGCGAGGAACCGAAGAACTCTTTCAGCGCCGCCACGACCGGCCGGATGTTGACAAGCGCGGCCGGCTGGATGGCGTCGGCGTCTTCCGTAGTGAGTCGTTCACGGATGACGCGTTCCATTCTAGCGAGGCCGATGCGGAACGCGTCCTGTACCAGCTCGCCGACGGTACGCAGCCGGCGGTTGCCGAAGTGCTCGTATTCGTCGATCTCGCCGGCGACGTCTTCGCGATGGTCCATGAGCAGTGTGGCTGCCTCGTCGGCGTAATCTCGCGCGGCGCGCGGCGGCCAGACGGACGGGTCCGGCGGCGCGACCGAAGGCTGGTTCTGCAAGGCGCGCAGCTCTTTGAGGCGCGCATCTAGTGCCTTGATATCTTTACCGAACACAGCCGCCTTGCCCTTGTCGGTGTCGGCGACTTCAGCCTGCTTGTCTTGCAGATCCTTCTTCTCTGCCTCAACGCGGTCCATCTCGTCTTCGATGACACTGCGCACGCCGAGGCGCGGCATGAGCAGGACGAGGCGACGGATGAGCTCGACGATGTCGTCGTTGGCGAGTACCCGCAGGTCCGTCGCCGGACGCTCGCTCGGCTTGATGTGGCCGTGCAGGCGGGAGTTCAGCTTGTGACGACCCACTCGCGACAGGTCGTAGCGCTTTGCGTCGAAGAAGAGACCGTGCAGCATGGCGTGGGCTGCGTCCAGTGTGGGCGGTTCGCCCGGCCGCTGCTTGCGGAACAGCTCGATGAGGGCTTCGTCCGTGCTGTGCGTGGTGTCGCGGTCTATGGTGTAGTTGATGTAGTCGGCCATGCGGTAGTCGTCGAAGAGCCGACGGATGTCTTCGTCTGAGCCGTACCCCATGGCGCGCAGAAGCACCGTGACCGGGAACTTGCGCTTGCGGTCGATACGGACGTTTACGGCGCCCTTTTTGTCTATCTCCAGCTCGAGCCAAGAGCCGCGCTGCGGCATGAGGTTGGCGACGAAGCACTGCTTCTCGCGCTCGGCCTGCTTGGGCTCCATGATGTAGGCGCCCGGGGAACGCACGAGCTGCGTCACCACAACGCGCTCTGTGCCATGGATGATGAATGTTCCGCGCTTGGTCATCATGGGGAAGTCGCCCATGAAGACCTTCTGCTCGCGGATCTCACCGGTGTCTGTGTTGATGAACCGCACCGTCATGGTGAGCGGGGCGGAATACGTCATGTCTTTGTCGCGGCACTCTGGAATCGACTTGGAGGGCTCACCGAAACTGTACTCGCCGAACTCGACCAGCAGTTGGCCGGAAAAATCCTTGATGGGTGATATGTCGGCGATTGTCTCCTTGAGCCCCTCAGCCAGGAACCAGTCCCACGAGGCCCTCTGAATGTCTATGAGGTTCGGGATGGGCAGAGGCTGATCTAGCTTGGCGAACGATGTACGCACGCGAGGACACTTAGGCTCGTTCAAGCTGGGGCTCCTCTCGGTAGCGTGGGCAGCGTGAATGTTCCAGGGCACGCGGGCACGCGGGCAGGGCGTATGGTGGGCGGGCAAGGCACGAAATCGCAGTCTACCATTGCGACATACCTACCGCAAGAGCGGCGAGCCTAACCGTTCATCGGGCCCGCCGCTCTTGCGATCTGTCGCGGCGCGGCCGCAGCCGCGCCGCACACCGGCTCTGAGCCGGCGCCTCAGTTACTTGATCTCGACGCCGGCGCCGGCCTCTTCGAGCTGCTTCTTGACGTCCTCGGCCTCGTCCCGGTTGACGCCTTCCCGGACGGCCTTGGGAGCGCTATCGACGAGCTCTTTGGCCTCTTTGAGACCGAGGCTGGTGAGCGAGCGTACGACCTTGATGACCTGGATCTTCTTGTCGCCGGGGCCCGTGAGGATGACGTCGAAGCTCGTCTGCTCCTCTTCCTCCGGAGCGGCCTCGGCGGCAGCGCCCGGCATGGAACCCATCATCATGGGCGCGGAGGCGCTGACGCCGAACTTCTCTTCGAGCGCCTTGACGAGCTCGGAGAGCTCGAGCACCGTCATGCCTTCGATGGCGGCGATCAGTTCGTCTTTGGACATGCTTGCCATTTTCGGTTCACCTCATCCTGGGGTTGAAAAGCTCTGGGCTGCCGCACCGGCCGAAGCCTCAGGCGGCTTCCTTCTGGTCGGCGATCTGCTGTAGTGCGCGGACAAGGCCGCTGATATTGCCCTGCAGCACGGTCAGGAGGCCGCTGATGGGCGCGGCGATGGTGCCCACGACCCGGCCGATGAGCACCTCGCGCGGCGGCAGGACGGCGATGGCGCGCACGCCGGCGTTATCCAGCACGCTGCCTTCCAGCAAGCCGCCGCGGACCTTCAGCTCGTCGTGGGTGCGGGCGAAGTCGTTGAGCACCTTGGCCGGCGCCACGGCATCTGCCCCGCAAATGGTGATGGCCGTGGGGCCGCTCAGCAAAGGAACGAGCTCCGCGCGACCGGCGCGCTCGGCCGCCATGCGGGTGAGGGTGTTCTTGAACACATGCACGCTGGCATCGCTGACGCGCAGTTTGTCGCGGAGCTCGGTGAGCTCGGCGACGGTGAGTCCGCGGTAGTCGCTGACATACAACGCGTTCGCGCCCGCGAGCAGCGCCGTCGCCTCTTCGACGATCGCTTCCTTCTCGTTGCGGTGCATCTTCACCTCGTCGTCATAAATGAACGAGCCCACCCCCGAAGCACGGGAGCGGGCACGGTGACTCGCTCTTTTCGCCTCGGGCGGGCGGGCCCCTGCGGACCCTTTGGGCCCCTTGCGGGGCACCGGCCTTCTAAGGCCGTGGCGCACGAGGCGCCACACAGCCGCGGCAGTATAGCCGACGGCGGCTGGACGGGCAAATCGACTCGGCGCAAGCGCTGGACGCGCGTGGGGGCCGCCCGACGGGCGGCCCCCCCGGAGCTGCTACTCGGCGGTGCGACGAGCCGTCAGGCCTCCATGAGGTCGCGCGTGCGCGTTGAGTCGACCTCTACGCTGGGACCCATGGTGCTGGCGAAGTGGATGCTCTTGAGATAGCGCC
>Ga0182021_10007991_pt1 | contig 12550 bp, 10 predicted proteins | sample 612E3MmetaG_FD_120493 | JGI IMG/M metagenome (GOLD analysis project Ga0182021, IMG submission 120493) | Permafrost microbial communities from Stordalen Mire, Sweden - 612E3M metaG (Illumina Assembly) | ecosystem: Environmental > Terrestrial > Soil > Wetlands > Permafrost | place: Sweden... | reverse complement strand
TGAAACAAGTTTTTTTCTTTCAATAGAGTCGCAGTTTTAATGAGAAATTACATTTATCGCAATGAAAAACATTACCGAGCGACAGGTATCCCTCATTTCAGATTGAAAATCCTGTTGTTAAGCAGAATTGTTCAATTCGGGCCAGTATCTCGGCAAATAACCTTTTGTCTATTGCGATCTCTGCCATCTGAAACGTAACCTATCTGTTGTGCCTGACTGACCTGCCCCCGAAACTATAATGGAAGCAGTCAGAAAGGAAGAAGACAATGGAAATAAATGAAGATATAAAACTCCTACTCGCAGAAGAACAAACTCTTCTTTCGAGAGAGCGAACCATGCATTCCTATATGCAAACAGGCCTTGCGGTTACCTCCGTCGGTCTTCTGATCATTGAGGCCGGTAAGAGGTATTCGCGCTTCAGGAAAGCAATTCGGAGATTGAGACAAAAGGAAGCCAAGTTAGGATATGAGATCGGTATGATAAAGTAATAGTTCCTGAGAAAGAGAAAGAGAGAAAAAGAAGAAGAAATAAAAAAACCCGGGTGAGAACTTGAAAAAAAAAGGGAGTAAAAAATAAATTTAACGCCTGAACTCACAGGGGGAGGGGGCAGTTTCCCGCCGATCCCGTGGAGTGAATGGTTAGCGAAATTCTATTTGTGTTCACCTCTTATCATATCAAGAATATCTTTTTCTAATTTTCCTTTAGAGAAACAAGTCAACTTTGGTCCATTGCCAATATCAAGTTGTCCTGCCTTATTGGTATTGAATGTAACAGTCGAGGTTTTTCCAGGCACTCGCCCCCTAGGATATACCCTCCCATATAAGTCCTGTGCGACTAACTCACCGTTGACCTTTATGGTCAAAATATAGCGTGTGTTTACAGTCACGATAGTTTTACCATTATCTTTTTCATCTGGGGAAATGTAGATATTTGAACGCCCCTCTAAAGACGGTTCCCTACGAATGAGGGCATAATTTACAATTGCCGGACCTTCCTGTTGGGGAGTTGCAAGCTTAAATGTTGCTAGACCAGCAGTATCATAATCATATGTCTCTGTTTTATTTCCTTGAGTGTAGGTTCTATGAGTTTTTCCGCAATCCACATATTCACATGGGGAGTCGGAGGAAAATGATATATTGATAATACGAGATTCTTTGTCAATGTTGTTTACGACATAGAAACTCTTTGAAAGCTTTTTTACGAGAATATCCCAGACTTGAGACTGAGGTTTTGATACTACTATTTCATTTTTTATTTGTATTGGTGCATTTTCAGTGTATTCGCGACTGTTAACGCCCTGCGTTGCACATCCTGTAATAAATATTGCTATCGCTAATATTGAACCGACTCTGTAATTCATATTTCTTCCTTATTCGCTAACATTATATTTTAAGCTGATACCACCTTTACTTGTTTTTTAATAAACTTTGGTGGGAAAGGCCAACCTTTAGGGCAAATATTACCGCAAAATTTCAGCCTTTACTCAATTATTAATAATATTATGTTGCAACATCATCAAGTGATGATCTCCTAATCTGGGCACTTCTTTTGGCAGTAATAATGGCCACAAGAAAATAAATGCCGCCAAGGTATTGGGAGGACCGACCAGCCCATCCGACAGGACTGCCGATAGCTCTCTCAATGAAAAAGGCGGTGAGGCTGATGGATGTCAGTGCCAGTGCTGATGAATACCAATATAAAAAGACCTCCCTGTTTTTTATGTACGATCCCATGAAAATAAAAAACGAAAAAGCAAACAGAATATCCGCAACTCCCAAAATCCATTGCCTTAATGCGGTGGGACCGACCCCCTGAATGAAAAAAGGAGGGATAATGCCTCTTAAACTCGCCATGGTGAACACAACAATAAAAACGCTTAAACCCCCATAACCGCAGACAAACCAAAACCCTTTTCGCTCGGACCGCACTTCCGGAGAAATTCCCGCCAAGAGGATGAGTGCGGCGGCAAAGTGAAATAAAGCGCCTATCAAGGCGCCCATATTATAGATTGTTACGTTAATGTTTGCCCCGGCTCCAGGAACACTTCTGACAACGCCTGCAACAACCCCTCCGACCCCGAAAGCCAAAACTCCACATCCTAGCAGGAGAATTTGAAGCCGGCCCGTTGCCATGTAATTTTTCATGGCAATATAGGCCACAATGATTAATACCAACGTGATAAAAAGAGTATTTGTAATCGGGAGTAGCCAGGAAGGCTCATAAAACAGGGAAGGCTTAACGATTAAGTTGAGGGCCACCACGACGGCAATGAGAACAGGGATCGGTATGAAAGCCAGGTACCTCTTGGCGATTCTTTTCACTCCATTTTTCTCCTGTGGTTATCGGTTGAAACAATCGTTTTCGCTTTGAACTTTTATGGAAGCATCGCTTGGCTTGGACATCTTCGGTTCTTTTATGCTCCTAAGAGCTAATTGTGATTATACAGCCTGAATAAGAAGGGAAAGGCCGAAGTGCTCTTTCCGTATATGACAACTCAAAGCCCGTCAACTGGACTACGTCTAAAATAATAAAGACCTATCGCCCTTGTTATTTAATGGTCTGACCTTATTTTTATTCTCAACCATTGCAGGCTATCGCATGAGAGACAAGCATTTTTTGGAATGTGATTATTGTTTGCTGGGTTTTAATAATTTCTTTTCTTTTAACCCGTGGGAGGGAAAAAGTCAATAATTATGAAATAGTTTGGAAAATAAAAAACCCTCGCAAATGCGAGGATTGAGGGAAAGGGAGGACGTTTATCCTCTAGTTAAAGGTTACCAAAGTCTAAAATTTTCTGTAAATAAAAAGGGCTTCGAATTGAGGCTCTTTTTATTAATCTCCTGCTACCATTTTGCTACCATAACAAGCCAAAACAATATAAAACAAGGGATAACAAGAGTAAACTAAGTTATCGATTTCTTTCTTATTTTTTCTTCCTGTTATCCCCGATTAAGTAAATGCAAGCACCTGAAAATCACAAACCGACAATTTTCAATACTGATCAGGGCAGCCCGTTTACCAGCCTGGAGTTTACTGGTCGCCTGGAACAACACGGCGTCCGCATCAGCATGGATGGTCGGGGTCGAGTATTCGACAATAACTTTGTCGAGAGGCTGTGGCGATCTGTTAAGTAAGAGGAAGTCTATTTGCACCAGTAGGAGAAGGTCTCCGAGGCACAGAATCGTCTGACACAATATTTCCTCTTCTACCACATGAAGCGACTTCATGAGTCCTTGGGGTATCAAACCCCTTTATCGAGTCTATGTCAAAGAACGATTACATTCTAACTTCGTGCAGGCTTCAACTATGCACCAAATACAACTCTATTTTTTGTCTTGACAATGGGGATAACCTCGCGTTGCACCATAATAGATTGATTTTTTGGTGCTTATACTATATTCTTTAATTGAAAGAAGTTAAAAGAAGTTTGGCAAAAGGAGAAATAAAGATCGAACAAATGATAGGCCAATCATTGAATATTCTTGTGGTAGATGATGAAGTCAATATCCGCAAGACTTTATCTGTTTGCCTTGAGACCGAGGGGCATAAGGTTATTGCAGTAAGCAACTTTCAGGATGCCTTATCTGAGGCTTCACGAAGATCATTTGGACTTGTCTTTGTGGATTTGCGTCTCGGAGTGGAGGATGGCTTAGATTTGATTCCCGCCTTAATGGCTGCAACGCCTTGGCTCAAGATTATTGTGATTACAGCCTATGCGTCTATTGATACTGCTGTTGAGGCCATGCGGAGGGGGGCAACCGACTTCATTCCGAAACCCTTTACACCGGCGCAGGTAAAGCTGGCGGTGCGCAAAGTACTCGAAATGCGAACCCTGGAGCAAAAAATCGCAGCACTCCAAGAAGATCTTGGACGGGCACATCCAGAGATCGATTTTTCAAGTACCAGTCCTCTGATGCAACGCGCTGTGAATCTGGCACGCCAGGTTGCGCCGTCCGAGGCCACAGTCCTTCTCCGCGGGGAAAGCGGAACCGGTAAAACGGTTCTCGCTCGTGCGATTCACTCTTGGAGCAATCGGTCCACCAAGCCGTTAAGCGTTGTTTCCTGCCCATCTTTCTCCTCGGAATTGCTTGAGAGTGAACTTTTTGGACACGTTAAGGGCGCATTCACCAGCGCAGTCCGGGATAATCCTGGGCGCATTGCGGCCTGCGACGGTGGCACACTCTTCCTTGACGAGGTTGGCGATTTGCCTCTGCTACTTCAACCGAAACTATTGCGTTTCATCCAGGAAAGGGAATTTGAACCGGTCGGTGATTATAAAACCCGTAAAGCTGATGTGCGTATTATTGCGGCCACCAACATGAACATGGAGAAGGCAGTCAAAGAAGGACGATTTCGGGAAGATCTTTTTTATCGGCTCAATGTAATCGAAATCGAAATTCCTCCCCTCTGCGAGCGGCCGGAGGATGTGGCTTTGCTTGCGGAAAGATTACTTGCATTTTATGGCCGCAATAACCACCGATCCTTCAGTGGTTTCACCAAGGAGGCGTTACACGCGCTTAGGCACTATCACTGGCCCGGCAACCTTAGAGAGTTAAGCAATGTTGTTGAACGTGCTGCCATTCTTTCTCAAACCGATCGGGTCGGCATCGAGTATCTCCCCGCAAATGTGTTGCCGCGTGAATCGATTCCCAATGTTGGTGATCAGGTAACAATAGAAAAAATCGAGGAACAACATATCCGGCGGATTCTGGCAACCACGAAATCACTGCAGGAAGCCGCAGACATACTGGGCATTGATCAAGCTACCCTCTGGCGTCGTCGCAAGAAGTACGGAATCTGAAATAACCTGACCTGCTATTTATTATTTCCGTGTACTTATCCCTTGCAATTTTCAACGATTTTTTCTAAGCCTCTTTGAAAAACGCAACGCTTTTGTCTATTCATTAATAAAATATCCATAAATTTTCAATTAGTTGTGAAAAAAATTTCTTGGCATATCTTTTGCTTTATCAACAACAAAGGAGTAACGCAATGCTAAAATTGAGACAAAAGTTATCCTTAGGATTCGGTGGGTTGTTGGTAATTATTATTTTAATCGGTGTTCAAAGCATCTTGTATCTCACTAAACTTGGAGAGTCGATTGATGTGATTTTACGGGAAAATTACCGGAGTGTTATTGCGTGTCAAAATATGAAAGAAGCTCTGGAGCGTGAGGACAGCGGGATACTCTTTATACTGTTAGGCGATTTACAGCAAGGTAATGAACTGATCAGCAAAAATGATTCGGCTTTTGCGGAAGCACTTCGGATCGAGTTGAATAATAGCACCCTGCCGCACGAAGATGAAAAAGCGGCTCTCCTTCAAGAGCTGTTCGTACAATTTAAGCCGATGATGCAGAAGATACAAAGCGCGGAAGTTCCTTTTGACGCTAAACGGGATATCTATTTCACTCATCTCCTTCCGTTGTTTCAACAAATTAAGGACACAGCAGAAGAAATCCTCCAAATGAATCAAAAAAATATGAGCGATGCGAATGATCGAGCGCGAAGGCACGCAGCGGATGCCCGAAAGCAGATGCGCATTCTTTTAGGCGCCGGGACAATTATTGCCGTTGGATTTATATTTTTTAGCGGGAGATGGATTCTTCACCCAATCAATCGCCTGACTAAATCCGCAGATGAGATTAGGCGGGGAAATCTCGACCTTGTTGTTCCGATAAATTCGGGGGATGAGATTGGACATCTTTCTGAATCCTTTAATGCAATGGCGGCAAGCCTTCGGGGATTTCGCCGTTCTGATCAGGCCAAACTGACGCGCATCCAGCGCGCAACACAAAGAGCATTCGACAGTCTCCCTGATGCGGTTGCCGTTATTGATCTGGAAGGAAAGGTAGAGGTGGCAACGGAAACGGCCAGAAATATCTTTGGGCTCAGGCCAAATACCCGAATTCATAGTTTGTCATTTGGATGGATAGTTGATTTGTATAACGACGCCCTCAGCGATGTCTATAAAACTCAGCAAAACCACAATCAAAAGGATATTCAGCAGTTCGTGAATGGAGAGGAGCGGTACTTTTGTCCGGAGGCGGTGCCAATCTTGGATAATGAAAGGCAACCGATCGGCTTTGTGCTGGTTTTCCATGATGTCACGCAGCTCCGGCAACAGGACGAGTTAAAAAGGGGATTAATTTCGACTGTGTCCCATCAGCTTAAAACCCCGCTTACCTCTATTCGCATGGCGATTCACCTCTTGCTGGAAGAGAAGATAGGTGTACTTACGGAGAAGCAGGGAGAGCTTTTGGTGGCAGCACGGGAAGACAGTGAACGTCTGCACGGCATCCTCAATAACCTCCTGGATATAAGTCGCATTGAATCTGGGATGATCAAAATGAAATTCCGGGTAACCTCCCCCCAGGGAATGGTTTTAAAAGCATTGGATCCTTTTCAGAGCGCTGCGCAGGATCAGGGAGTAACTCTAAGTGTTGAGTTGCCGGGTGATTTGCCTGAGGTTTGGGCTGATACAAACCAAATCAGCCATGTTTTTGGCAATCTGGTTTCCAATGCACTCAAGTACACGCCTCCTGGAGGCAAGATTATTCTTTCTGCCAAGGCTGATGAGAAAGAGATTTCTTTTTTCATTTCTGATACCGGCAAAGGTATTCCGAACAATTATCTCCCCCGTATCTTCGAGCAATTTTTCCGCGTCCCGGAGCAGGAAACAGGGACCGGAGCTGGGCTTGGACTTGCCATTGTTAAGGAAATCGTGGAGGCCCACGGGGGGACAGTGAGCGTGGAAAGCCAAGAGGGAAAGGGTAGCACCTTTTTGTTTACTCTGAGAAGGGCTGTACCAGGTCTCGAAGGAGGAACGATCGTGAAGGAAAGGCAGAAGTGGTAAAAAGGGCACAGACGGTCAGGTATTAAAAAATAGAGCAATTTTATTATGTCAACTCAACGCAAAACGAATTTTTAAATAACAAAATTATCATCAAAAATGTAGGAGGATACTTAAATGAGTCTTTCGCTGTGGCTGTTATCGATGTTTTGTTTGGGTATTGTATCGATGGGGCTATGTTACTTATTCATGATCGCTTGCGAGAAAATATAAAAACGAGGAGTTGAAAATTATGATTTACTTGACAGCAGCAATAATGGTCTTTTTATTTATTTACCTGGTCTTGAGCCTTGTGCGGCCGGAATGGTTCTGAGCAGGGACAGCACCAGAAACTGAGATACCGAAAGGAGCTAAAACAATGTTTATACAAACGTGGTTGCATCCCTTTTTACTTCTCGCAACAGCGACCGCCATAGCGTTCCCGTTAAGTCGCTATCTCGCGTGGATCATGGACGGGAAATACCGTCCCTTGCCGGTCCTCCGCTGGTTCGAAAAACGCCTGGACAGCGGCCCGCAGGACTGGAAGCAATATACCGGCTCCCTGCTGATTTTCAACATCGTGATGTTCGTCTTTGGCTATCTTGTACTGGCTCTTCAGCCGTGGATGCCGTTGAACCCGGATGGCAAGGGGATGCTCTTCCCCAGCACCATTTTTAACAGCGTGGTCTCCTTCATGACGAACACGAACATCCAGCACTATGCCGGGGAGGTGCATCTGTCGAACTTCAGCCAGATTTTCTTTTGCATCTTTAATCTGTTTGTATCGGCCGCCGTCGGATTCTCCGCCCTGGTGGCGATCATCCGGGCCTTGCGCGGCGATTCCAAGCTTGGCAATTATTTCCTGGACATGTGGCGGATTTTGGTTTACATGTTCGTGCCGATTGCCTTTACCATCGCCTTCGTGTTTATGGTGCAGGGGAGCCCGATGACCTTCAAAAGCTCTTATCAGGTCTCGACCCTCGAACCCGCTGCCATGGGAACCACGGACAAAGGCGAGGCGAAGCAGCAGACCATTGTGGTCGGGCCGGTAGCAGCCTTTGAGTCCATGAAGATGCTCGGGACCAACGGGGGCGGATTCTTTGGCATGAACTCCGCGCACCCTTTTGAAAATCCCACCGGATTGACAAATTTCCTGAACTGTCTCTCCATGATGATGTTCCCGTTCGCGCTGGTATTGATGTATGGCCGCATGCTCGGTCGACTGCGGCACGCTCTCGTCATCTTTTCGGTCATGCTGTTGTTGATGGCCGGCACCATCGTCTGGTCAGTCTACTATGACACGCTGAAACCCAATCCGGGATTGATTAGCCATCCCGAGGAAAGGACATTCGAAATTCCGAGTGCGACCGCCCCGGGCGGAAAGCGCATCGTGACCCTGCCCCCGGTCGCAGGCCTGCCCGTTGATCAGGGCCTGGGGAATCTCGAAGGCAAAGAAATGCGTTTCGGTACCTCGGCAGGGGCTACCTATGCGGCGGTCACAACCGATGTGACGTGCGGCGCCGTAAACGCCGAGGCCGACAGCCTTAATCCTATTGCGGCCCTTTCGCCAATGGTGGGGATGTGGCTCAACTGCGTTTTCGGCGGCAAAGGGGTGGGCATGATTAATATGTTGCTCTACATAATCATAGGGATCTTCGTGGCCGGCATGATGGTCGGGAGGACGCCCGAGTATTTGGGTAAAAAGATCGGGGCCCGCGAGGTAAAGCTCGCGATCATCGCCCTGCTGGTCCATCCGTTCATGATTCTTATGCCCACCGGGCTCTTTGCAGCGACGAGCTGGGGACTCCAGGCCGTCAGTAATCCTGGCGCCCATGGTTTCTCACAAATGCTCTACCAGTTCTCTTCGGCCTCCGCCAATAACGGCTCGGCCTTTGACGGGTTGGGGGTGGTTTATGGTTTCGCGAACAATCCTAACCCGGCTCCGACCGCTGCCGCCTGGGACATCGCTGCAGGCCTGGTAATGCTCTTTAGCCGCTATCTTCCGATTGTCGCGCCGGTCGCCATGGCGGCATTTCTTGGGGCGAAGAAATCGAGTCCTTTTGGCGTGGGTACGCTGCGCACCGACACCGTGACCTTTGGCATCCTCTTGCTCGGAACGATCATCATTATCGGCGCCCTGCTTTTCTTGCCTGTTGCCGCGCTGGGCCCATTGGCGGAACATTTGGGGCCTATTCCTTTTGGCGGCTGACAGAGATCAAGCTATAGTACTTAAGAAAATGCGTTGAGTTCTGGTAAAGATTTAGAAATGAATAAACTGCACAAAGGAGTGCGACATGGATAACGTAGCAGATACCAAAAAAACAATACCGGATGTCCGGTTGCCTTCAGGGCCGCCGCGTCGCGTTAAGCCCCAACGGCTGCTGGAGAAAAAAACAGCTGTTGCCGCATTGAAGCAGGCGCTTGTAATGCTGAGGCCGGATATCCAATGGAAAAACCCGGTGATGTTCGTAGTCGAGGTCGGGGCATTTCTGACCTTGTTGTACATTATCCGGGCATTATGGGGTGGGGCTGTCAGCGAGGTGCCGACAAGCTATTTTATCGCGGTTGACGCATGGCTTTTCCTGACCGTGTTGTTCGCGAATTTTGCCACTGCTCTGGCCGAGGCCCGGGGTAAAGCCCAAACCGAATCGCTCAGACGTACTCGTCATGACACGGTAGCCTATCGCTTGATGAATCTTGGAGGGCCGGTTGAAGAGGTTTCCTCCTCAGCATTGAAAATGGGTGATCTGGTCCTCGTGCAAGCTGGACAAATGATTCCTGGAGATGGGGAAATCGTCGAAGGGGCCGCCTCTGTCAACGAGGCTGCTATTACCGGCGAATCGGCTCCGGTTATTCGTGCCGCCGGTGGCGACCGATCCGGTGTGACCGGAGGCACCGTCGTTCTCTCCGATCGGATCGTTGTCCGGATTACCAGTGGCGCCGGCGAATCGTTTCTTGACAAAATGATCGGATTGGTCGAGGGCGCTATCCGTCAGCGAAGTCCAAATGAAATCGCGCTCACTTTGGTGCTTTCAGCATTTTCACTGGCTTTCCTGATCGTGGTGGTTGCACTCTGGCCGATGGCCTGGAATGCCGAGCAATACATGAAGGGCTACATCGGCCTGAAGGAACCGTTGCGGAGCCTCGGTACGGATGTACCGACTCTCATAGCTCTCCTGGTCTGCCTCATTCCCACCACTATTGGCGCTTTGCTTGCTGCTATCGGAATCGCAGGCATGGATCGCGCACTCCAGGCTAACATTATCGCTAAGAGCGGAAAAGCAGTGGAGCTTGCCGGTGATATTGATGTGGTATTGCTGGATAAGACAGGCACGATCACCATAGGAGACCGGAATGCAACGAAATTCTTGCCAATCGGAAAGTATTCGGAGGCTGATGTCGGGCGTCTGGCTGCCTTGGCATCCGCTGCCGATGAAACACCGGAGGGAAAAAGCATTGTAAAATTGTTCGAGATGCAAAGTAAAACCCCGGTCAGTTTGCCGCCAGACGCACGTTTTGTTCCATTTTCAGCACAAACACGTATGAGCGGCATCATTTTTTCTGATGGGCGGCGAATACAAAAGGGAGCACCGGACGCGGTTATCAAATTCGTCGAAGGAAAGAACGGCTGCGTGCCTCCTGAACTCAGGTTCTTGGTGGATAGCGTTGCGTTTGAGGGGGCGACACCTCTGGTCGTGGCGGATGACGCTAACATTGTGGGTGTTGTCGCTCTCGAGGATATTTTAAAACCTTTCATGAGTGAGCGTTTTGAGCGGCTGAGAAAGATGGGGCTGAGGACGGTTATGATCACGGGGGATAACCCGCTTACGGCCAAGACGATCGCTAGGAAGGCGGGGGTCGATGACTTTCTCGCTGAGGCCACTCCGGAGGCCAAGCTCGCTTACATTCGAAAGGAACAGGCTGGCGGTAGGCTGGTAGCCATGATGGGCGACGGCACGAACGATGCACCGGCCTTGGCACAGGCAGATGTGGCCTTGGCCATGAACGCCGGCACTCAAGCAGCCAAGGAAGCGGCCAATATGGTCGATTTGGACAGTGATCCCACAAAGCTGATCGAAGTGGTGGAAGTCGGGAAGCAACTCTTGATCACGCGGGGCTCTTTAACGACCTTTTCAATCGCCAATGACGTGGCGAAATACTTTGCGATTATTCCGGCACTTTTTGCAGGCACTTTACCATGGCTCAAGGCGCTCGACATCATGCATCTGTATTCGCCGACCTCGGCTATTCTGTCGGCTGTTATCTTCAATGCGATCATTATCCCTCTCCTTATCCCCGTGGCGCTAAAAGGGGTGAAATTTCGAGCCCTTGGTGCTGATGCGTTGCTACGGAGGAATCTGCTTATCTGGGGATTGGGTGGCGTGATTATACCATTTATCGGTATCAAATTGATCGACCTTGTCATGGTGGGGTTGCATCTCATCAGTTGATGTATCATTAAGTAAAGGAGGCATTAATATGTTTCGCAACCTTTCGAAAAGCATCTGGCTTTTGTTATTCTCGGTTGGCATCTGCTGTGTTATTTATCCGGTAGTGCTATGGCTGATCGGACAGATCTTCTTTCCCTTCCAGGCCAACGGCAGCATCCTGCGCGGCCCCGGCGGCGTGCCGGTCGGATCACGATTAATAGGGCAGCCGTTTACAAAGGATGAGTACTTTCAACCCCGACCCTCTGCGGCATCCTTTGATGCCTCTGCCTCTGCCTCGTCAACCTTGGCTGCCTCCAATTATGCGCTGCGCGACCGGGTTGGCCGCACGCTCGGCCCGATTGTGAGATATAGAAGCGGTCCCAACGCCGGACAGCTCGTGGCGCCCGATATCGAATGCTGGTTCCAAAAGGATGTATTCCACGGCAAACCGCACATAGTAGCCCAGTGGGCGGACCTTCACAATTCGCTTGCCCAGGCCTGGATTAAAGCCGATCCGGCCCAGGCAGCATACGTGGAAGATTGGGCGAAGATGCATCCGGATCTGGTCGCCAGGTTCATCAAGGATAATCCCGGAACTCCTCAGCCGAAGGCAGTCGACCTAGCTGTCGTATTTTTTGAAAATTTCTCGCAAAAGTACTCCGGAAAATTTCCCTCGTTCGTCATGCGGACAGGTCTCAAAGGCGGAACTGAAAAGATGATTGAGCCGGTAAATACCGGAACGGATATCCAATCTGTTTTCTTTGACATGTGGCGGGAGGAGCATCCTTCTGTTGACCTCCAGGACGTTCCCGGAGACCTCGTCACCACTTCCGGATCCGGGCTCGATCCTCATATCACGCTGCAAAATGCCGAGTATCAGCTTGATCGGATCGCTTCCAAATGGGCCGCTACCATGAAACGCGATCCCGCCGCAGTCCGAAAAGAGATTGAGCAGATATTACAGAAAAATGCCTCGGCGCCGTGGTTTGGACTCGCAGGTGAGAAGATTGTCAATGTGCTTGAAGTTAATCTCGATCTTCGTAAGAGGTACGGTACCCCATCATAGTCATTTAAGGACCAATGATAGAATTAAATAAATATTTATAGAATAAAAAAAGGATATTTCGGTATGATTAGATTTAGAAGGTTATATTCTGAAATTGTAATTAAATTCGTAGTTTCCGTGGCCTGTTATGCGCTTTTGGCAACATTCACTGCCAACTTAAGCGCCGACGAAAATGCACCGGCATCGACCGCGGAGAACAAGCAAACCCAAGAGCCAAACCCGG
>Ga0182021_10007989_pt1 | contig 12552 bp, 11 predicted proteins | sample 612E3MmetaG_FD_120493 | JGI IMG/M metagenome (GOLD analysis project Ga0182021, IMG submission 120493) | Permafrost microbial communities from Stordalen Mire, Sweden - 612E3M metaG (Illumina Assembly) | ecosystem: Environmental > Terrestrial > Soil > Wetlands > Permafrost | place: Sweden... | reverse complement strand
TAAAGTGAAGCAGCGTTTGGAAACCGCCATCTGGATACCGGCGGCGATATCTTCGGGCGGGTTGCGGCGGGCCAGCAGGCTGATGACCTCACTCTCGGCGAAAACACTGCACTGGGCCGTGACCGGGATAATCTTATTAGCCTTTAACGAGAGGGATGAGAATTCATCAAGGTCCATTCGAAAGATTCGGCTCATAGCCTCGAAGAATCGTCCGGTGCCGGCGGCGCACTTGTCGTTCATGGCAAACTCCAGCACCGAACCGTCGTCTTTTAAGGAAATGGTTTTCACGTCCTGCCCGCCAATATCGACAATGGTCTTGACGGCCGGAGCGCAGGAAAATGTACCCAGGGCGTGACAACTGATCTCCGAGATATTCTCATTGGCAAAGGCTACCTCGTTGCGGCCATATCCGGTGCCTATCAGATAGGCAAGATCTTTGTAGCTGGCCAGGTCATCGATTTTTGCACAGACCTTTTCCATGGCCAGTGCAGAAGTCACTTCCGGGTCAATTTCGCTCGGCACTATTACGCTGGCAACCATGTTGCCGCTTTCATCGAGGATTACTGCTTTGCCGGTGGTGGAGCCTACGTCGCATCCGCCATAATACTTCTTGGTCATGTCCAATCTCCTTATTTTTATGACTCCTATTGGTTGAGGCGCGGGGCTTTCATAACGTTTTCCATGAAATGATCCACCTGCCGCATCATGTTGTCGTGCGATACGATTCTAGGATCGGAGAGATCATAATCGAGTATGAGCAACGGAATTCCTTTGGCACGGCACTGCTCGCGCAGGATGCCGTTCATGGCCTGGCCGCCCTTGCACCCTATGTGGTTGGCGACCCACACCATGTCGAGATCGAATTGCTCGTACATACGGAAGATATCGTCCAGATAGTTCTCTGCCGGTCCACGGGTGTGGCGCACCATGGGCCCCTGCATGATGGTTTTGCCCCAATCTCGGAGCATGGTCTCAGGCGAGGTAGTGTCAATGGGACCGTGATGATTGTAAGTCATACTGTCATTGAGCAGGATAACTCCGTAGGTCTGCTCGGCCCAATTGAAGATTTCGGCGAAATGAAGAAAGGGCGGGTTCCAGAGCACAGCTCTATACCTTTCATTTTTTGTGGCGGGAATATTATTTTCAAGATTCTTACGCGCCATTTCAACGAGCTTTTCGTAATGTCTCACCGAACTAGGATGGCCGGCTGATACATTGAAATGCCACATATGGCTCAGCCACACTGCCTCGCCCGCCAGCGGGGCAGGACGGACCCTGGTCATTTCCCAAAGTTCGGTTTCGAGTTCCAACATGCGGTTACGCCCCTCACAGATCTCGCGCATACGATCCCAGTCCATGCGCCCCGGAGTGTGCCTCTCCAGCCAGGTGATCATACCCTCAACATCCCTGGCAAAGAGTTTTTCTGCCCGTTCGTTGTAAAAATTATACGGCGCATCCACCCGGTAAGTGGGAATATTATATGCGCGTTGGATGAGGGCATAGGAGGCCGCGCCGGCATCGCAGGGCAAATTGGAACTCACCATAGCCACGCCCTTGGGCGTATGGCCCTTGATGACCATCCCCACCGTGGCCTTAGGCAGGCTGCACGCATCGGGATTCATCCCCGAGTTTTCGGCCTCGTCTATGTATTTTAAGGTGCCCTCGGATATCAGGAGGGGTAGGACAATGCCCCAAAGTTCAAGCATGTAACAGTTCAAACCCATACCGCGTGCGATATCGTAAGGAACCAGATCTTCGAAAATTACCAGACGCTCGGGATAGAACAGCATGTTTCGCAGTTCTTCAATGACGCCTACGCATATAGAGTGAACCGTCATGCAGAGCGAATCGTGATATATGCCGGTCCGTCCGCGCACCAGACGAGTGGCAAGCCCGTTGACCCGAAGCAAGATTAGTATCCAGGGATGTTTGATCAGCGCGCGGGCGAAACCGATGGGACCGAGTTTAAAAACAGATTGCCCTATCCAGTACAGAATCGTCGCCCAGCTCAGAATCCAGTATTTTGCAAAAACAAGCGCATCCCGGGGATTCGGCGCACTGGAAAGATATCCAACCCAGGAGTTCCGCAAAAACCTCTTCGTGATATACGGCAGGCCCATCATTATGGTTTTGGCATTGTCAATGACAGTATTGAGCTTCATGCAATCTCCTTATGACATTATTTACCCATGCTTTCGATAAATGCCTGGACCCTCGTACGCAGTTGACCTTCCGCGCCAAGGCGGTATTCCCGCTCCAGCTTAAGTACCGGTATGCCCTTCTTACGCAAAGCAGCCACCAGAGGCATGGCATCCACGCCCCAGAGGTCACAGAATTTGATGATTTCAAGCACCACTCCGTCTATCTTGTATTCTTTTACGGTGTCGATGATTGTGTTCAGCCTGCGGTCGAATTCCTCCATCATCCGCGGGCAGAGCGTCTTGGAGAATGTGTATTCGGCCAGAGTTTTGTAAGGATTGCCGCCACCCAGTTCTATTGTTTTGAATCCGGGAATTGTGCCCGTACAGAAACGGTCCGCCACCACCAGGCCACCCTGCGATTCGATGATCTTGATGAATTCTGGATCATGCAGATGACCGCCCACGACCATCAGGCGCGCCCGATAGTTCTGTATCCCCTCGCGCTCGGCGAGCTCTTTTTTAAAATCGAGGATATAGGGCAGGATCAGATCCTTGGGCGAAGCGAGCGCGGCCATGACGATCTGGTGAAACTCGGTGCCGGTAATAGGCGGATGCGGTTTCTTGCGCAACTCGCCGATGGATTGAATCACGCTTACAAAATCGTTCCATTGGCGCATGGCTTTCCTGAGCGATGCATCACTCATATCTACACCAAAATGGGCAGCGAACTTGTCCGCGATGTTTTTCAGTTCTTCAGCCATCCAGGCCAGAGTATCCTCATTCACTTTACGCGGCACATCCAGGATATAATTGAAGTCAGATTTTTTGAGATACTGCAGGTTGTCGTAGAGCCTTTGCATATGGTTGCAGGAGGGCACAAATACCGACCCCTGCAAAAGATCAAAACGCCCATCCATGGCAAATTCCAGCAGGCCGCGGGCATATGAGCAGACGAAACTGGAAAGATAATTATCCGCAATCTCGGTGCCAGCCAACCCGGGCGCATGCAGACGCACAGGGAAAAGCTTATCTGCCATGAGCAGGGCCTCGGGCACAAACGAACAGGAATACCCGATGGGTATGCGTCCGTCCTGCACCGCCTGCTCAACCAAACGGTTCTGCGGGCTTTCCAAAAGCTCTTCAAATACCTTCATGGTTTTGCCGGGTGTCGCCATGTTAAATTCTCTCCTTAATTGTAGAGAATCAAATCTGCAAATCCTGTATAATTTGTTCCACGGTTTTACATGCTCTTGCATCATCAGGAAAATCAATAAAAGATCTGCCGTGAAAATCGAATTCTCTTATTAAGTCGTCTTCCGGCAGCCAGCCCAAAAGATTGATAGACATATTTTTTTTAATATTCTGCACTTCGCTTTCATCTCTGACGCGATTCAATATCATTCCTATGCTTTTATAATCCACTGCCCTGTTGTCCTGGGCGAGATGTTTGATGGTGTTGGCAACGTTTATTCCCTTGGCTGAGGTGTCGGATACCATAATCAGATGATCGACGGTTTTCATTACTCTTCTGTTGATCTGTTCAACCCCCGCTTCTCCGTCAATGAGCACAACGTCAAAATTCTTCGCCAGACACTGGATGATATCCTTCAAAAGAGAGTTGACCTTGCAGAAACAACCTTCCGATTCCGGTCTGCCAATAGCGAGCAGCCCGATATTATCGTACTCAGTCAGGGCATCGAAGAGTTCGTAATCGAGCATATTCAGAGTGGCTGCTTTATCCTGGCCTTCTCCTTTCTTAATAGAATTGATTAAATCATTTCTGATATCATCCACGGTTTTTTTTATCTGTATTCCCAGCGCCGTGCAAAGGCCTACGGCGGGATCGGCATCGATTGCCAGAACCTTGAGGTCTTTCCTTTTGGAAAGATTATTTATCATCAGCGCCGATACGGAGGTCTTGCCCACGCCGCCTTTTCCGCATAAAGCGATTGTCTTCGTTTTTTTATCCATTTGTATTCATCCTTTTTTTATCCCGGGTTTTTCTCATGCTTTTGAGCTCGTCGACTTCATCACAAACATCGTTATATTCACACTCATCACAATCAGGATCTATTTCGCTTAACATCTTATTCAGGGCATTGATCGTCCGTCCGACATTTTTTGTAATCTCCTGCAAACCACTGACATCTCCGGCGCTAGACGTCACAAAAAGAAATTCGACGGCATGAATATAACTCTTTTTTAAATATTCTTCCCGTAAAGCGGAGCCAAGGACTTCAAAAGAAAAACCACTTTGTACAGCCTCACGGCTAATACGGCTCCATTCCCTTTGATATTGAGATACCGCCCTGATCATGTATCCTTTGAGATCGAGGGAGTATCGGACGGCTTCCATTTCTTTGTATTTGTCGTAGGTGCTCTCTTCATCGAATCCGCTGACTTCCACAAGGACAATCTTGCCGAAGGGCAAAGTTTTTCCGCTGCTTTCTTTTATATCCGGACCAATGAGACTAATTTCCCCATCCTGAATAAGACCGGTCTTTTGTGTCCAGATAAGGCAGGAGACGGAATTCATCTGGGGGTTTCCCAACTCCAGCGCCATATCTTCCGATAAAACCACGTTTCTGCCCTTACCCGAAGGCCAGACATCTTTTTGCTCTCTTATGAACCAGGATAGGCTTTTTTTATCTTCGATATACTTTCTGATATCTATGAGGGTCTCTCCAAAAAGCTCCATACTCTATCGCTGCCTCACTTCTCTTATCTTATCTGCGGCAAAAATTGCCGCGCCTAATGCTCCGTTAATCTGGGGATAATCCACTCTGTGCAGTTTTATACCGAGTGCTCTTTCCAGCGCCCAAAACATGCCGGAGTTTTTCGCCACACCACCAGTCATCACGGCATCAGGCGCAACCAGAATACCCCTGGCGAGCGATGCTGCCCGGTTAGCAACAGCCCGATGCAAGGCGCTGACGATGTCGGCAATTTCTTTTCCTTCATTCACCAGAGAAATAATTTCGGTTTCTGCAAAAACCACACACTGGTTGGACAAGGTAAGTTTTTCCGTTGCCTTATCGGATATAGCGCCCATATCATCCAATTTTATATCAAGAGAATCTGCTATAATCTCAAGGAACCGTCCCGTGCCCGAGGCGCACTTGTCGTTATAAATATAGCGTTCCACGTTTCCCTTTTCGTCTACCCGGATGGCCTTGGCGTCCTGCCCGCCGATATCAACAACCGTGCGCGCCGACGGCACCTGCCAGACCGCACCTCTGGCGTGGCAGGCAATCTCGGATTCCGGAGAATTCATAAAGGGAATATGCTTGCGTCCGTAGCCGGTGCCCACGCAGTATTCGACGTCTTCCATTTTTATGCCAGCCGCCTCTACAGCTCTCCTCATAACCTCAATTGCCGATTTCTCCGGCTGCGTCGACGCGAGGATGACCTCAGAGGCGAGCATTTCCCCATCCTTTAAAATAACGGCCTTGGCCGTAAGAGACCCGATATCACAGCCCGCTGTAATCATTTGGCACCTCCACCCGCTTTTTCCGCGGCGAAGAGCGCGGCCCCGATAGCTCCGGCAAGCTGCGGGTCCTCGCGGCGTATCCTTTTAATCCGTATTCCCAGATGCTTTTCCAGCGCGTTCACCACACCGTTATTTTTTGCCACACCGCCCGTCATGCACACATCTTTCTCCAAGCCTATGTTGTTGGCCAGAGTGGACATGCGGCTGGCCATGGCGTTATTGACTCCCGCGGCAATATCCTCAATTGGCACCTTGTCGTTCAGATGTTGTATCACGTCAGCCTGTGCCCAAACCGTACATGCAGATGCAAAGGTTATCGGCTGTTTGGATCGCGCCGACATCTCTCCCAGTTCATCGAGGTTCAGGTGCATAACCTTAGCCATTACTTCGAGAAACCGGCCGGTCCCGGAAGCGCACTTGTCGTTGGTAATAAATTTCATCATATTTCCTTTGTCATCCAAACGCAGGGCCTTGCAGTCTTGGCCGCCGATATCGATAACAGTTCTCACCGAGGGGACCAGCCAGCGGGCTCCCTTGCCATGGCAGGCTATTTCCGAAACAGCTTCATCAATAAAAGATATCTTATCGCGGCCGTAGCCGGTGCCGACACAGCTTTTGATATCTTTCATGGTCAGGCCGGCCCGGGACAGTGCAATATTCATAACCTCATCGGCCGACTCCCATGGGCGTGCCTTCGATTTGATAATTACTGATTCAATAATCTTGCCGTCCTTCATGATGACGGCCTTGGACGTTAATGAACCCACATCGCATCCCGCTGCAAACATTATACAAGCCTCCTTACCTTAAGAAATTCCATAAACCGCTCTTCCGTCGCTTCCCAGGATTGCACTCGCGCATCAAAAGCGTCGGCATACATGATATAAGTCGGGTAGCCCGCCTTCTCTGTGTCCCGGGCCAAGAGCTTTACCATCCCCCAGGTATTGCGGCACCCCGGTGTTCCGTTGTAGACAATAAAGTCCGCGTTATAAAGCTTCGCCAGACCCAGGGTATCTTCCAGCCACATGTTGGGGGCATCATAAGGACCGCGGATGGATTTGATCATAGGCATGCGCGAATTAATCATGGACAGGCTGTCTATCAATGCATCTGTATTGGCCATATTAATATTATAGGCCGCCTCTTCTTTATGATAATGGGCCACATGCGGCGCGTTGTGGGACCAGAAGTGGCTGAGGATGTTGCCCTGATAGCAGATACCATTACTGTCGAGCATCTGCCAGAGCTGCATGTTCTGCGCGTAATGGTCGATATAGCAGAAAAAGGCCCGCAGCTTTTCCACTCCGCCGCTTAATCCGGAGATATTTTTCGCGGCGTTTTCCCGGGCGACTTTCAGCATGGATTCGAGAACGCCGGTACATTCCGGCATACCGGCGAAAAGAAATCGAGAGGCATATACCATAAGGTTGTAAGGGACAGGCACAGGGCTGGGTACAAGCCTCGCCAGATCTTCCAGTTCGGCGATGATTTCATCCTGCCTGGCGAGTTCGCGGAGATTTTCTTTCAGGCGCTCTGAATCCAGCTTTTTCCCTGTCTGTTCTTCCAGAAAACGTATGAGTGCTTTGAAGTCCTCACGATGGTATTCATTGGAACGCAAACCTGTGAGATCCGGCGGCATATCAAGTTGAAAGAATGGTTTGTTAAGATAGGCCGCAGCAAAGGAGAAGGCATTGGCGTTCGTGTCGCAAACGCCCGGCGTATCCGTGACGAACATGTCGACATCAGAGCCGATACCTGCCAAATAAGCACCAATAGTGCCGCGTTGAGAGGAGCAGGATGTTTCCGTAAACCCCACTTCGTTGCAGTAATCCAAAAATTCCGCAGTCCCTCTTTTGTAGACGAAGGTCATCATAACGGAAAGGACCTCCAAACAGATCGGCACGATATCCATGGCATAAAAAATGGCCGGAGAAAAACAGAAGGTCGTGATAGCCGTTTTTTTACCTTTTTCTTTCGCGAAAGTCAGATTCTCCATATATTTAGCGCATATCTCGATGAACTTCTGACCCGGTTCCCCGGTGCCTAGCAGCGCATCAACCATACGGTTAAAATAAGGAATGTATTTTAATATTGCCCGGTATTCCTTTTGTGTTCCGCTTTTCAGCCGGGCTGCTGCCGCAAAGGTGGTCCACAACATCCAGTCAAATTTATATTCCCTTGTTTCCTTTCTCATGCGATTGTCCTCCGCTGCTGTATTCTTTCAATAAAAGCGTCAACGCGCATTTTCATTCTGCCCGTTTCCACCAGAGGTCCATACTCCCGCTCCAGGCGCATACAGGGTATGCCCTTGGCTTCCAGGTCTCGTTCAAACAGGCCGTTTTCCGCACCGTGAAGATCGCAGAATCGGATGTTCTGCAGAATCACGCCGTCAATTTTTGCCTTTTCCACTTTCTGTTCAAGTATATTGAGTCTCCTCTGGTAATCACCGTACATGCGGGGACAATCATTGTGTCCCAGGTATCTCTTGGAAAGCTCAAAAACCGGATCGCCATTTTCACCAACCTGGTCGGTATAAAAACGCGAGCCGAAGCAGAGATTGTCGGCAACCACGAGTGCCTTCCCACCTTCCATCACCCGGACCATTCCCACATCATCGTTAGCACTGCCCACTAGCATAAGACGCACCCGATCCTTGATTCCGGAAGATTTTTCCGCGCTGGCAATAAACTTCTCCAGCAGAGCATTGTATTCCTCCCTGGGCATGGTAGTGCCGGCGAGAATTACAGCCAGAGCTTCTTCTCCACTGAACGGCGGAGCATCCAAAGTGCGCAGAGCTTCGAAACGATCAAGGACTCTTCTGCTGTAATTATATAGTTTGATGGACTTCTTCAGATCGGCGTCGGTAATTTCAACTTTAAAGTGTTCTTCTACCGCCGCTATGAGGCGCCGGGTTTCTTCAGTAAACCACTTGATGGTATAGTCCGAATACTTATGCGGAACACCGAAATGGAAAAAGAAAGGAGGTAGTACACCTGGGACATCACTTCCGGCTTTGCGCCAACATTCATCAAGCCGCCTCATCGAATCGCAACCCGGAGTGATGATAGCGCCATCTAAAAAATTAAACTTTCCTTCCCCGGCCAGTTGCAGCATGCACTTGGGAAGGCTGCAAATAAAAGGGCCAAAATAGGTATCGCCGATTGTTATGTCAGTGGCTCCGAAGCCGCGTATTCTAAAAGGGAGAATACCTGCCGCGTGAAAAATTTCATCGGGCACATACGAGCAGGTATAGCCCACAACCTTCTTTCCGTTTTTCTTCCACTTTGTCACATGCTTGTTATTGAGTGCCGTGGAGGCCTCAAGAAATTCTTTCATCATACGACTGCCTCCTTGCCGTTAATTACACTTTTCAAATATGCAAGAGCTTCCTGGATTTCCCTGGAATCATTGGCCGGATCAGGCCTCAAAAGATCTGCCAATCCTCTGATAATAGGAGGTAGCACTTCAGAAGCTACCGGTTTGAGAGATTCCACGATATCCTCGGTAAGCCATCGTGCCGTTTCACCAACCTCATCCGCATCAACCGAGTTAATGGCCTGCGACAGGGTGTTTCGTATAACCCCTGGAGTGACGGCACGCACGCGATTCACAATTCCGCACAACCTGCTAATCGTATTAGCCATTTCCTGGGCGTCAATCTCACCTATCCCCTTGGCGAATTCGCGCGCGATGTCTTCTTCGGAGAACAGGCGTTCAAAGGCGTCGGCTTTGCGGCTCCAATTCCTGATGAGAGCAACCAACGAAAGAAAATGGTCCTGAAAATATTCACTGGATAGTTCCGGGCTTTGTTCCAACTGGTCAATAAAGGTTTTCAGAGACACTTCCTTGATCTCCGCAACAAGAGTTCTGGCTTTGAGCAGGAGATTGATATCAACCGTGCTCATAGTATCACGCGTCAGGCGGGTTAAGGTATTGGGCAGCTGAGGTTTGCCCGGCTCGCCGAGAAGCGTACTGCCGGTGTGTATCTTGCGAACCAGTTCGCTCAACTCGTTAATAAGCATCCCGATATTTTTGCCGTCGATATCATCAATAAGGGAAAACACCACGTCGCCGAGCAGGTCCGGCGCCAGTCTGTTAATTGGCGTCAAAGTTTCCTTTGCCACAGTGACGGTCATGTTCACAACAGATGGAAGCAATGATAACAGACAAATAAACTTGGCCGGATACCGCCAAAGCTCCTCATTGGCCATCATTATAGCGGCCGCGATGTTCTCTTTGTGAAAGTCAGCAGCTTCCTTTATTTCGCCGAAATCAATATGCTCAATCAGATCCCGGACTATGGGACGAAGACTTTCCGCATAACTTAAATCTTCGGCATTTTTGTTTTCATCTTCCTCTTTTCGGGACAGAACATTATCAACAATCTTCTCCATGTTTGCGGACATGTGCTCTCTGTACTTGCTTTCACCCGACCAGTCTTTAAGCGCAGCGTGAACTACAGACATTACCAATTTTTTTGCCGGGGGAATTTTAAAGACCCTCCAAATAATTTCACCCAACACTTTGGTGGCGGTATCGGGTTGAACCGGTTTTTCAAGATCATTCATGGAATATGCCTCCATTCAAAATTAAAACGATAACTCCAGTTTCAATGGCTGTTCTTATTGTTATTTTCTTCGCTTCATCCTTTTGCGCAGTAACTGCCACGTCCAGGAGATCAAGTGCAGTTTCTGATCCAAAAATGCGTTGACGATCGTATGGGTGGCGTCTTTAAACTCATCGCCGTCGATATTGGCAACGACATCAGAAACGAATTTGCTCACCAAGCGCGGGTCTTCTTTACTAACTTCATTGACGAAGCGGCAGGCAGACGTTATTCCCTTGCCGATAAGCGGCGGCGCGTCTTCGGTTATTGCCTTGCCGGTCATTTCCCTGAATTCGGGTGAAGCATCCCAGAGATTTTTGATCAACTCGGCGTAGGCCTCGGCCAGACCTTTCAATTCTTCAGTGTCAATATCTTTCAGAATGCTCCCAACATAATCTCTGAGCAGTATCGGCGAAAATTTTTCGTTGAGTTGTTTTCCAGCTTCTGCCAGAGCGCCGGTGCAGGAATTGACCACGGAAGGAATCGAGCCCAGAACAGACAGAATAACTTCCGGGTCCTGCCAGATAAGAGCATTAACCACCGGATGAGTCTTATCCGGCTTTATGTTCTGTAAATTACTTCGCATCAAATCTTTCACGAAGGGTGTGCTTAACACCTCTTTCATTACTCCACCTTCGGCGGGCATTGCGGCGCTATTTTCCATGTTCTTCTCCCTCCGTATTAGTATTGGCAGCATTTTGTTCATTATAAGTTTCTTCCGCTACGACCCATAATTGGGTCGCCAGCACTTTCCCGTTGCGGACAATGCTTTCCAGAGTTTCTTTGTCGAGCGATGAAACGAGCGACTTGATAAAATCGTGAAGCAGCTGAGGCGGAAACTTTTCGTTGAGCTGAACAAGCATTTCATCAACTCCCTGCGCTATTGAATTGACGATGGAGGGGATGGCGCCCAGCACTCCCAGAAAAAACTCCGCATCCTGCCACATCATAGTTCTGACCAGTCTTCGGCTGGATTCGGGATCAATATTCTGCAGCACAGTTCTGACGCCTTCTTTGAAGCCCGGCTTTTTGAGCAGTTCCTTAAAAACGCGATCGGTTAAGTCAATTACTCCTTTATTGGCTTCTTCCATGGTTTTGTTCTCCTATAATGTCTTGCAGTTGAAGAAATACCGGGCTGCTTCCATCTGACAAAGCTGTTTGCCGCCCATCCATAACTGTATGATCTTGATGTCGCGCCAGTGCTTTTCAATATCGTATTCGCGGTCGGCGCCGTACGTGCCCAGAACATCCATGGCCTTGCCGAAAATATCCACCGCTCTGTCGGAGACGAAATCCTTGAGGTTGCGAAGCTTGCAAGCCACTTCATCGGAATAGAGAGGATATCCGTATGGTTTGTTGCGCCGGTCGCCCATTCTTGCACCTTCATAGGTCAGAATCCTGCAGATATCGATATCGCCGGCAATCCGGCCGATGATGCTGGCGACACAGTCATCTTCTTTCAGAGCTCTGTTCTTGTATGTTTTTGTTGAAACAAAGTCGTAGAGGATTTCGTAAAGATTAAGCATGGCGCCGCACAGAAAGCCCATACTTCCCACCAGTCCCCACGGAATTATTTCGCGGAACACCTGAGCGTCCATTCCCGGTCCGTGGGCGCGGTACCAGTTGGGAACCCTTACATCTTCAAACCAGATGTCGCCATTTTTATCGGCGGCCATACCGGCCTTTTCGTAAGGGCCCCCCTGGGTTACGCCTTTGGCATCGGCGGGAACAAATATCATGGCGAAATCGTTGGGATCATTTGAGCCCAATTTCGTTGTACACGGAACGCTGAACAGTTTTGCCACGCCGCCGGTATTGGTCGGCCAGAGCTTGTGACCGTTGATAACCCATTCGTCACCGTCAAGTCGTGCAGTCGTTCGTATTGTCTTACCCCCCAGAATTTCCATGTTCTCGATATCCGCACCGCCCTGAGGTTCGGTCATGGCGTTGGCCGCAAAGACTGCTTTTTCCGTCTCGCAGAACATTGGAGCGAATTCTTTGGCCAGCCGCCAGTTGACATGAGGTTCGACAAGGATTGTCGTTAACGGCCAATAGGTAACCATAAAAGCCACGGCCATGGCCGTGTCCGCCCGCCCGACTTCTTCGGCCAGCGCGGCAGCGACGGTAAAGGCATAATCGGATTGTCCGATTCCCCAGCCTCCCAACTCCGGTGGGAATAACGCTTTTTGGATTCCGAGACCTTTATTTCCCATTAGCTTGTCAAAAGCCGGCTCAATAATGTGATGGGTTTTCCAGTCTTCATCGTATTTGCGCCTAAAAGGCATTACTTCCTTGGCTGCCCATTCTCTGAGAGC
>Ga0182021_10007987_pt1 | contig 12553 bp, 14 predicted proteins | sample 612E3MmetaG_FD_120493 | JGI IMG/M metagenome (GOLD analysis project Ga0182021, IMG submission 120493) | Permafrost microbial communities from Stordalen Mire, Sweden - 612E3M metaG (Illumina Assembly) | ecosystem: Environmental > Terrestrial > Soil > Wetlands > Permafrost | place: Sweden... | reverse complement strand
TGCAAAGCGACTGGTTTGCCGCGCTGGGCGGCGAATGTTTCGATCTGATTGTCGCCAATCCACCTTACATCGCCGCTGCCGATCCGCACCTTGGCGCGGGCGATCTGCGCTATGAACCGTCCGCGGCGCTGTCCGGCGGTAACGACGGACTGGAGTCCATACGCCGCATCGTCGCCGCTGCGCCGGCGCATCTGTCGCATAACGGGCAGCTTTGGCTGGAGCACGGCTACGATCAGGCCGAAGCGGTGCGCGAACTGCTCGCGGCGGCGGGCCTGGCCGGGATCGAACAACATCGTGATCTTGCAGGCATCGTGCGCGTCAGTGGTGGTCACCTGAGGTGAAAATGAATCCACAATCCGGTAGGGGTTGCCGGTGTGCCGGCGGTTGCCGCTACAATCCGGCCTGTCGGGAAAACATTGCCGGGAAGCCGCTTGCCAGGCAGCGAGAAAGAAGACACGATGAAATGGAATAGTGATTTCGCCATTGGAATTGAAGCGATCGACGATCAGCACAAGAAGATCTTCGAGCATCTGCTTGCTGTCGAGAACTCGGTAGCAAAACGGGACCCTTGGCACATCCTGCGCTTCTTCGTGACACAACTGGCGGAGTACATGACGTTCCACCTGGCCGTCGAGGAGGCGCTGCTGGAAATCATCCGCTATCCGGATCTCGAGGAGCATCGCGTCTCTCACGCAAGACTCATCGACCAGATCGCCGATCTGGAAGATCAGTTGCAGAAGACGGCATCAGGTGGGAATCTGGTGGGCTTCTTCGAGGACTGGTTCATCCGCCACGTCCTGAGCAGAGACCGGGAATACGCGGCCTATGTCAAAGCGGAAATGCCGGCGATGTTCGGCAAGCGGTCAGCTTAGTTTTCGCGCTGCTCTTTGTTGAAGCCGGTGTTCCTAGCGCAACCCGGCGACGTAGTCGGATACTGCCTTGATTTCGGCGTCGGTCATCTTGATCGCGACCATCCGCATCATCTTGTTCGCGTCGTTGGCGCGGGCGCCTTCGCGGAAACTTTTCAGTTGGGCTTCCGTGTACTCTGCCCACTGGCCACCGAGGCGTGGATATTGCGCCGGAATACCGGCACCGGCCGGGCCATGACAGGCCGCGCAGGCCGGCAGGCCTTTGGCCTGATCGCCCCCGCGATACAGCTTTTGGCCCAATTCAATGGTTTCGCGGCTCTTCGCCGCTTCTCCCTTGCGGGGCTGCACGGCAAAATAAGCCGCCAGATCACGCATCTGGCCTTCGTCGTAGGCCGCGATCATGCCGTTCATGATCGCATTCACGCGCTCAGGCTGCTTGCCGTCGGCTGCCTTGAAGTTCTTCATCTGCTTGAGCAGATATTCGGCATGTTGTCCCGCCAGTTTGGGGTTGACGGGAAGCGGGCTATTGCCATCCGGGCCATGACAGGCCACGCAGACAGTGGCAACGATGGTCTGGCCGCGTGCGGCATCACCTTTCGGGGCTGCCTTGGCGACATCGGACGCCTGGGCGCCGAATGCAGTCATCGCGCACAGCAGGGTAAGCAGGGAACGCTTCATGGACAAAAACTCCTCGAAAACTGCAGGATTAGGAAATTGTAAACCTGATATTCTATCCCAGCTTGCCCGATTTCTCTACGTCAGCCAGTCATGGCGGCGTGTCTCTGACGTATCGCCCCATGTCCCTATTCCGCCACGCGACCTTCGAAATTTCCGTAGCCCAGCCCGCTGGCCTGCCTGCGCCGGATGGTGCGGAGATCGCCTTCGCCGGCCGCTCCAATTCTGGAAAATCGAGCGCTATTAATACCCTGGTAGGGCACACCCGACTCGCCTTCGTCTCCAAGACACCGGGCCGGACCCAGCTGATCAACCTGTTTCGCATGAAAAACGGGGCGGCTCTGGTCGATTTGCCAGGTTATGGCTATGCCCAGGTACCTTTGGCGGTCCGCCTGCAATGGCAAGACCTGCTGGAACATTACCTGACGTGCCGGTCGAATCTTGTCGGGCTGGTTCTGATCATGGATTCGCGCCGGCCGCTGACCGAGCTCGATTTGAAGATGATCGGCTGGTTCGGTAGCACGGGACGGCCGATCCACTGCCTGCTGACGAAGTCGGACAAGCTCACGCGGCAGGAGCAGACCAAGACCTTGCGTGAAACGCGCGCGGCGCTTGCCGACTTCGGCGAGCAAATCACCGTGCAGATGTTTTCCAGCCTGAAGAAGACCGGCATGGATGAAGCGGAACAAGTGATTGGAAGCTGGATGAATAAGGACGGAGCGATGGTATCAACCGGCTGACGCAGTCAGCAAATCAGTCGCCTCTTTTCCATGGAAAACGCCAGCGTTTCAGAGAAGGCTAACGCCCACGAAGCGGGGGTTACGCCGGAACTAAAGGGGGACGGGGATAGCCCATATAATTCGGCCGCAGGGCATTTGTTTTTGGTTGCGCCAAAAACAAATGCCCTCGACCAAAGGGGAGAAGGTCGAGGGCAAAACACCTTGAAATGTTCAAGGTACCCGCTCAGGGAGGTGAAGCGGGAGACAGTGCGAACGGGCGTCCGCCACCATCTGGTTTCTATGATAGGTTCCATGCGTTAAAGTTCAAGCAAATTTAGTTTCGGCCGCTGCGCTTAACGCCGCTAAAGCTGGCATTAGCCTCCACTGAAACTTCGTTTTCAAAATATTCTCAAGGTTAAGCCAATGATTCCAAAAGGTGTATTCCCTGGATCGCGGATGCGTCGCATGCGCCGTGACGATTTTTCGCGGCGCCTGATGCGTGAGCACACGCTCACGGCTGACGACCTTATCTATCCCGTCTTTGTGCTTGAAGGTTCGGACCGCACTGAAGCAGTCGCCTCGATGCCCGGCGTCGAGCGCGTATCGCTGGATCGGCTGTTGCCGGTGGCAGAAAAGGCGCTGAAGCTGGGCGTACCGGCGCTGGCCCTGTTCCCGGTGGTGGATGGCAGCCGCAAAACCCCCGGCGCGGAAGAGGCCTGGAATCCGGCCGGCCTGGTGCCCACCGTGGTGGCGCGCCTGAAGCGGGAATTCCCCGAACTCGGCATCATCACCGATGTCGCGCTCGACCCCTACACCAGCCATGGTCAGGACGGCCTGATCGACCCGGCCGACCCGCGCGGCTATGTGATGAATGACGAGACGCTGGAAGCCCTGGCGAAACAGGCGCTGTGCCACGCTCGCGCCGGCGCCGACGTGGTGGCGCCTTCGGACATGATGGACGGTCGCATCGGTCGCATCCGCGCCACGCTGGATATCGAGAAATTGATCCACACGCGCATCCTGGCGTATTCGGCGAAATACGCGTCGGCGTTCTATGGTCCCTTCCGCGATGCGGTCGGTTCGGCGGGCAATCTGGGCAAGGGCAACAAGAACACCTACCAGATGGACCCGGGCAACAGCGACGAGGCGTTGCGCGAGGTGGCGCTGGACCTCGACGAAGGCGCCGACATGGTGATGGTCAAGCCCGGCATGCCCTACCTCGACATCGTGCGCCGGGTGAAGGAAGAATTCGGCGTGCCGACCTACGCCTATCAGGTCAGCGGCGAGTATGCGATGCTCAAGGCTGCGGCACAGAACGGCTGGCTGGCCCACGATGCGGTGATGCTGGAAGCGCTGCTCTCATTCAAACGCGCCGGCTGCGACGGCATCCTGACCTACTTTGCGCTAGAAGCCGCGGCACTGCTGAAAACCTGAAGCGTTACCGCGCCAGAATCGGCCACTGCGCCGGCCAGTCCGCCAGCGGATCGTCCTTGAAGCCGCTCTTGACGAAGCGCTGCCAGCGGCCCACGGTATAGCAAACCAGCAGGTCGGCGTGAGCGCCAAAATCGTGCCCCGCAGCAAGCGCACCCTGCGCCGAGGCTACTTTCAGGCACTGCTTGAGGGTGGATTCGATGCGGTCCAGCAACTGGTTGATGCGTGCCTGCAAGCGCGGGTTCTCGTGTACCAGCGCGTCACCCACCAGTACCCGCGTCAGGCCCCGGTTCTTCTGTGCAAAGCGCAGCAGCGAAGCGACGATGGCCTCGGCCTGTTTGAGTCCGGATTCCTCGGCCCCTTCGATCTGGGTGATTACCGAAAACACGCCGCTCTCGATGAACTCGATCAGACCCTCATACATCTGCGCCTTGCTGGCAAAGTGGCGGTAGAGCGCAGCTTCCGAAACCTGAAGTTGCTTGGCGAGCAGGGCGGTAGTTACTTTCTCCACCGCCGGCCGTTCCAGCATTTCGGCAATGGTTTGCAGGATCAGGAGCTTCTTTTCACCAACTTTGGCGGCGCGGGCTTCGTTCATGGCGGCTCACTTTGATTTGATCAGCGTACCGACGCCTTCGTCGGTCAGGATTTCCAGCAACAGCGCATGTTCGACGCGGCCATCGATGATGTGCACGCCCTTCACGCCGCTTCTCGCCGCATCCAGGGCCGAGCTGATCTTGGGCAGCATGCCGCCGGAGAGCGTGCCGTCGGCCACCATGTCGTCGATCTGCTTGGGCGTGACACCGGTCAGCAGATTGCCGGCCTGGTCCAGGACGCCCGGCGTATTGGTGAGCATCACCAGCTTTTCTGCCTTCAACACTTCGGCGATCTTGCCGGCGACCACGTCGGCATTGATGTTGTAGGTTTCGCCCTCGCTACCGACGCCGATCGGCGCGATCACGGGGATGAAGGCCCCGCTGTCGAGCAGGGAAATCAGGCTGGGGTCGATGGAGACGATGTCGCCGACCTGGCCGATGTCGATCAGATCGCCCGGGGCATCCTTGTTTGCCATCATCAGCTTTTTGGCGCGGATGAAGTTGCCGTCCTTGCCGGTCAGCCCTACGGCCTTGCCGCCATGCTGATTGATCAGATTGACGATTTCCTTGTTGACCTGACCGCCGAGGACCATCTCGACCAGATCCATGGTTTCGGCATCGGTCACCCGCATGCCCTGGACGAACTCCCCCTTCTTGCCGACGCGGGCGAGCAGGTTCTCGATCTGCGGGCCGCCGCCATGCACCACTACCGGGTTCATGCCGACCAGTTTGAGCAGCACCACGTCGCGGGCGAAACACTGCTTGAGATTTTCGTCGGTCATGGCGTTGCCGCCGTATTTGACGACGATGGTCTTGCCATGAAAGCGCTTGATGTAGGGCAGGGCTTCGGCCAGAACGCCGGCCTTGGCAACGGGAGAGAGCTTTTTGGTCATGGGTGTCAGCGAGTGCAAGTGATAACTTCGCCCATTCTACCGGCCCGGAACCAAAACGGAGCCCCCCCTGTTTCGGCGCGCCCGAAAATCTTGCTGCGGCGCGGCCTATTGATGCGGCACAGTGCTTCCGGCAAGCCGCTGCGGCAATTCGAGGATGGCATCGCGGTTGCTCCACGAAAAGCAGGCGGCAGCGGCTTCCCGCCATGGCAGCCAGCGATAGCCCAGATGTTCTTCGGGCGCAGTGGTCACGGTAATCTGTCCGGGCAGACAAAGGCTGTAGACGTGCTCGGTGTTGTGCGTGACCCCGAGCGCGTAGCGGTACCGCCACTCGGCGAAGATCTCGTAACGGTTGGTCAGCTCCCAGTCGATGAAATCGACAGCGGCGGTGGCGATGCCGGTTTCCTCTTCCACTTCGCGCCGCGCCGTTTCAATCAGCGGCTCATCGCCTTCCTGACTGCCGGTTACCGACTGCCAGAAGCCGGGGTGCAAAGCACGTTCAAGCAACAGCACGTCCAGCGTCATGGTGTGGATGACCACCAGCACAGAGACCGGCTTCTTGTAGGCCATCAACCGGGCTGGGCTACCGTCGGCAACCAGGCAATGCCGTCAGCCTGCATGTCAACCAGGCACCAGAACGGTATTCCCTGCTCGCGCCACTCTTCCGCAGCCGACTGGAATGCCTGCATCAGGGTAACGAAATCCGCCTCGGCGCGACCATGAATGCCGTCACAATGATCAAGAAGAATCACGTAGCCTTCGGCGGGGCGCCAGCCCATGTCGAGCAGGCAATCGTTCAGCGCATCCCAGTTGTGACCGAACCATTCGGGGAAGCCGAGCGCGGCGCCTATCGCTGTCAGCATTCCGTTCTTGTCGCGCGCGTGCGCCAGATCGACGCGCTGCAGCAGACAGCCGGCCGCTTCGGCGCCAGCAAGCAGCGGCTCCAGATCGCCATGCGGCAAATGGTGGACTCCTGCCTTTCCGGCATCGGCAAACAGGGTCTGATAATGGTCGGTGGCGCTCATCGCTTGATCCGGTGGAAACTGCGGTAGTGATCGTCAGTGTAGTAGAACACTGCGGGTGGCTGCTCGCCGGCGATGATGCGCCGCGCACCCCGATCCCGGCTGCCGGGTGTCGGCACCGTGTATTCGCGATAGTAGCCGTGCTGCTGCAGCGGCAGGCGCCGTTCCATGTTCTTGAAGACGACGCCGTCGCGGTGGTAGGGATAGGGGCCGCCGCGGGCAATCAAACGCAGGGTTTCGCGCGCTTCCGGCGGCAGATCCGCAGCAGCAATGCCGGTATCGTGTGCGCCCTCACGCGCCGTCGCCGACAGCGCGAGGCTGACGCACAGCAACGCAACAAGACGGCGCAACATGTTCAGGACTTGCCGACCTCGACCTGGGTTTCCACTTTTTGTCGCAGGCGGATGTGCAATTCACGCAACTGCTTTTCATCCACGTCCGACGGCGCATCGGTCAGCAGGCACTGCGCACGTTGGGTCTTGGGGAAGGCAATCACGTCGCGAATGGACTCGGCGCCGGCCATCATGGTGACGATGCGGTCGAGGCCGAAAGCCAGACCGCCGTGAGGTGGCGCACCGTACCTCAACGCGTCGAGCAGGAAGCCGAACTTGGCCTGTTGTTCCTCGGGGCCGATGCCGAGCGCCTGGAATACTTTCTCCTGCACCTCGGCACGATGGATACGCACCGAGCCGCCGCCCATTTCCCAGCCATTCAACGCAAGATCGTAAGCCTTGGCCAGGCACCGGCCGGGATCGGTTGCCATCAATGTCTCGTGACCCTCCTTGGGACTGGTGAAGGGATGGTGGCAGGCAGACCAGCGCTGGTTATCCTCATCGTATTCGAACATCGGGAAATCGACCACCCACAGCGGCCGCCAGGCGGAACCGTCCACGTAGCCCTTGTCGTGGCCGAGCTTGGTGCGCAGCGCTCCCAGCGCGTCATTTACTATCTTGGTCTTGTCTGCGCCGAAGAAAATCAGATCGCCGGATTGAGCGCCGGTACGCTCGATGATGGTCTTCAGTGCCGCCGGGTGAAGATTCTTGACGATAGGCGACTGCAGCCCTTCCTCGTTCAGCTTCGTTGCGTCGTTGACCTTGATGTAGGCCAGCCCCCTGGCGCCGTAGATCTTGACGAACTCGGCGTAGCTGTCGATCTCGCCGCGGGTCAACGCCGTTGCCCCGATTGCACCGCCCGGTACGCGCAACGCCGCGACCCGGCCGCCCGAGGTCGCCGGACCGCTGAATACCTTGAAGGCGACGTCGGTTACCGCATCGGTGACTTCGGTGAGTTCCAGCGTGACGCGCAAGTCCGGCTTGTCGGAACCGTAGCGGCTCATGGCTTCGGCATAGCCGATGCGCGGGAAGGGCTTGGGCAGATCGACGTCCAGCGACTGCTTGAACACGCTGCGGATCATCTCTTCCATGAGGCCGGTAATCTGCGTCTCATCGAGGAAGGAAGTTTCGATATCGACCTGGGTAAATTCCGGCTGGCGGTCGGCGCGCAGATCTTCGTCGCGGAAACACTTGGTAATCTGGTAGTAGCGGTCGTAGCCGGCCACCATCAGCAGTTGCTTGAACAACTGCGGCGATTGCGGCAAGGCGAAGAACTTGCCGGGGTGCACCCGCGAAGGCACCAGATAGTCGCGCGCGCCCTCCGGCGTCGATTTGGTCAGCATCGGGGTTTCGATGTCGATGAAGCCCTTTTCGTCGAGGAAACGGCGAAAGGCCATTGCCACCTTGTAGCGCAGCATCAGGTTCTTCTGCATCTGCGGGCGACGCAGGTCGATGACGCGATGGGTCAGCCTCACGTTCTCCGAAAGGTTTTCTTCGTCGAGCTGGAAGGGCGGCGTGACCGCCGTATTGAGCACTTCCACTTTGTGGCAGAGAATTTCGATTTCACCCGAAGTCAGGTTGGGGTTCTCGGTGCCATTCGGGCGACGACGTACCTTGCCGGTAATCTTCAGCACGAACTCGTTGCGCACGTCCTCGGCAATCCTGAACATGTCCGGGCGATCAGGATCGCAAACAACCTGCGCCAGGCCTTCACGATCGCGCAGGTCGATGAAAATCACACCGCCGTGATCGCGACGACGATGGTTCCAGCCGCAAAGAGTGACAATCTGGTCGACATGGGAGGCATTGACCTCGCCGCAGTAGTGGGTGCGCATAGGATTCCGGACTGTTTATGGACCCCGAAGGGCCTTACTGATTCAGGGCGCGCCCGCCAGGATTCCTCATGGGCGGGGCGACAACACCCATTGAGACAATGTACTTGAGGGCTTCGTCGACGTTCATGTCGAGTTCAATGACATCTTTCCTTTTGACGAAGAAGAAGAAGCCATTGACCGGGCTGGGTGTGGTCGGGATGAAGACCCCGACGTGCTCTTCCGGCAGCATGTCGGCGACATCGCGGGCCGGATGCCCGGTCTGAAACGCCACCGACCACGCCTCGGGATGCGGATAGCGGACCAGCAACACTTTGCGGAATGCAACGCCGCTGCCCGAAAACAGGGTATCGCTGACCTGTTTGACGCTGTAGTAAATCGACTTGACTACCGGAATGCGTGCCAGCACCCTTTCCCAGAAACGCACCAGCTTCTGGCCGACGATGTTGGTCGTCACCAGGCCGGTGAGGAGTACCACCAGCACTGTGAGCAGCGCGCCGAGGCCGGGGATATAGATTCCAAGCAGGTGCTCCGGCTGAATCGCCTGCGGCAGCAGCAGCAGCGACTGATCCATGGAACGGACGATCAGCGACAACACCCATACGGTGATTGCCAGCGGGATCCAGATCAGAAGCCCCGTAATGAAGTACTTTTTCAAGGCGGGTGCTATCAGCTGGTCGCGGCGCAGCTACCTGTTCCGCCCTGGCAGGGCGGTGGATTGTCGCTCTTGGCTGCCGCTGGTTTGCAGCCCCCCCCCTTGAAGTCGGTGGCGTACCAGCCACTGCCCTTGAGCTGAAAGCCCGGCGCGGTCAGTTGCTTGGCGAAATTCTCGGTCCTGCATTCGGGGCAGGTGGTCAACAGCGGATCGCTGACTTTCCGCATGACATCTTTCTCAAAGCCGCAATCGGTGCAGCGATAAGCGTAGATCGGCATGACATTTTCTCCGGCATTCTGGCAAAGGGGTGGGATTATAGCTGAAGCCCTTGGCGCGCCGGCCATGACCCGCTATCCCGACTCCATGAAAATGGGGCTTGATGCTGAATTTGCAAGGGGCGATAGGACGGTGCCAAGATAGGCGCGGGTCAACGGCTTGCCCCAGACCAGAGCCATGGCACCTGCTGCAGCAAGGTATGGCCCGAAAGGAATCGGCACGTTGCGGCCGTGACGGGCAAAGACCATCAGGGCGATGCCGACGACTGCGCCGACGAAGGAGGACAGCAGGATGATCAAGGGCAGCATCTGCCAGCCCAGCCAGGCACCGAGCGCAGCCAGCAGCTTGAAGTCGCCGTAGCCCATGCCCTCCTTGCCGGTGGTGAGCTTGAACCCCCAGTAAACGGCCCACAGCGACAGATAGCCCGCCATGGCGCCGATCACCGCGCTCTTCAAGTCCGTGTAGACACTGAAAGCGTTGAACGCCAACCCGAGCCAAAGCAGGGGCAGCGTGATGTCGTCGGGCAATAGCTGGGTATCGAAATCGATACCCGTCAAAGCCACCAGCGCGGCGACAAATATCAGCGCTCCCAGACCCGCGGCGGTGAAACCAAAATGCCAGGCGGCAAAGGCAAACAGCAGCCCGGTCAGCGCTTCGACCAACGGATAGCGGAAGGAAATCCGTGCGGCGCATCCCTTGCACCGCCCGCGTAGCAGCAGCCAACTTACGATGGGGATGTTCTCCAGCGCGGTGATCGAGTGGCCGCAATGCGGACAACGCGAAGGTGGCCTAGCCAGCGAAAGCGCTTCGCAGGCTGGCGGAGTTTCACCCTTCAACTCGGCACACTGCGCCGCCCAGTCGCGCTCCATCATGATCGGCAGGCGATGAATGACCACATTCAGAAAACTGCCGACTGCCAGGCCAAGCAATCCGGCGGCGAGGGCAAACACCGCCGCGTCGGCAAACAGTGCGCTCATCCGCGGCGCTCAGTTGCCAACCTGGAAGCCAAATCAGCCGACAACCGAACCGAGTTTGAAGATCGGCAGGTACATCGCCACCACCAAACCGCCGATGAGTACGCCGAGGAAGACCATGATCATCGGCTCCATCAAACTCGAGAGCGCTTCGACGGCATCGTCGACCTCGGCTTCGAAGAAATCCGCGGTCTTGCCCAGCATTGAATCAAGCTGGCCGGATTCCTCGCCGATGGCGACCATCTGCGTGACCATCGGCGGGAAGACGCCGGAGTTTTCCATAGCCACGGTCAAGCTGGAACCGGTAGACACTTCGTTCTGAATCTGCTGGGTCGCCAGGGTGTAAACATAGTTGCCGGCAGCGCCGCCGACCGAATCCAGGGCTTCGACCAGAGGAACGCCGGCGGCAAACATGGTGGACAAGGTTCGCGTCCAGCGTGCGATGGCTGACTTTTTCAGCAGGTCGCCGAAAACCGGCAGCTTGAGCGCATATTTATCAACTCCGATCTGCACCGCGCGGGACCGCTTGAAAAGTTGAATGAGCCCGTAAATCACGGCGTAAATACAGCCGAACATGATGTACCAATTGCTTACGAAATAGTCGGAAATCGCTATCACGATTTGCGTCGGCGCCGGCAGTTCGCCGCCGAAGCTGGCGAATACGTTCTTGAACGCCGGGACCACGAAAATCATGATCACCGCGGTGATGATAAAGGCGATGATGAGGATGGAGATCGGATAGGTCAGGGCACCCTTGATCTTGGACTTGATTGCCTGAATCTTCTCTTTGTAGGTCGCCAGGCGATCCAGCAGCGTGTCGAGAATACCCGCCTGCTCTCCCGCCTCGACCAGATTGCAGAACAGGGCATCGAAATACTGGGGATACTTGCGAAAGGCGGACGCGAGGTTGGAGCCGGTTTCGACATCGGACTTGATGTCGAACAGCAACTTGGCCAGGGCCGCATTGTTGGTGCCCTTGCCGACGATGTCGAAAGATTGCAGCAGCGGCACGCCTGACTTGACCATGGTGGCGAGCTGACGCGAGAATAGCGTAATGTCCTTGTCCGAGACTTTGCCGCCGGTACCGATTTTCCGCTTCTTGAGCTTGGTGACGTGAATGCCCTGCCGCCGCAGCGCGGCGTTCGCAGTTGCTTCGCTGGCCGCCTTGAACTCGCCACGAACTACCTTGCCCGTCTTGTTCTTGCCCTCCCAGGAAAAGGTGAGCTCCTTTGTGACGTTCTTTGTCCCTGCCTTGCCTGCTGTGGCCATCGGCTGCTCCCGCTTGAATATTAGTTTCGGCCGCTGCGCTTGGCGCCGAAAAAACCGGCATCAGCCTCCCCTGAAACTTCGTTTTGGGCATTCTACGCCCTGACTATGCCGAGAGTATCACTCTCCGGCTGGACGGTGAAGACGTACCATCTTGATCTTTCGATCCTGTGTTTGCACGATCTCCATCGGCACGCCGCCCACCCGCAAGCCGACGCCCGCCTCGGGAATGTCCTGCAAGTGTTCGACAATCAGTCCGTTAAGGGTGCGCGGCCCATCCAGGGGAAACTCCAGATCCAGCATTCGATTGAGTTCCCGCAGACCGGCCGCGCCGTCGACCAACACTATGCCATCATCGTTCCAGGACAGCGAACCGCCAAAATCCGACTGGCGCGTAGTGAATTTGCCGACCAGCTCTTCGATGATGTCTTCCAGCGTTACCAGGCCTTCGATCTCGCCGTATTCATCCACTACCAGACCCATGCGCTGCCGGTTTTCGCGGAAGAACTGGAGCTGCGTGTAAATCGGTGTTGCTGCCGGAATGAAATAGGGCTCGGACATGCGTTCGCGCAGGATCGCATGGTCGATCTCTCCGGCAAAGGCCTCGGCCAGCAGTCGCCGCCGAAGCAAGACGCCGACAATATTGGCTGGATCGTTCTCGAATACTGCGACCCGCGTGTGAAAACTGGTCGCCAATTGCGCCTTGATACTCTCGATCGGCGCCGCAATATCGATCGCCTCGATTTCACCGCGCGGCGTCATGATGTCGGCTACGGTCAACTGTTCCAGTTCGAACAGATTGAGCAGGATGGATCGGTGCTGCTGGGGAACGAAGTGGCCAGCTTCAAGCACCACGGCGCGCAATTCCTCGGCGGACATCCGGTGGTTGTCGTGACCGGCCTTGGGCTGCAGGTGCAGCAGTCGCAGCAGGGCGCCGACGAACAGGTTGACGAACCAGATCACCGGATAGGCGACTCGCAGCAGCGGCGTCAGGACGTAGCTGATGCGCGGTGCCAACC
>Ga0182021_10007986_pt1 | contig 12556 bp, 11 predicted proteins | sample 612E3MmetaG_FD_120493 | JGI IMG/M metagenome (GOLD analysis project Ga0182021, IMG submission 120493) | Permafrost microbial communities from Stordalen Mire, Sweden - 612E3M metaG (Illumina Assembly) | ecosystem: Environmental > Terrestrial > Soil > Wetlands > Permafrost | place: Sweden... | reverse complement strand
TGGTGGCCCTGGTCTCGGGGTCGGTCTCCGGCCCTACCCTCACTTTCGGCGGGCTATGGGGTGTGCCCTTTCTCACCACCCACTATGGGCTGGAAACGTCGCAGGCCGCGATGCTTACCTCGCTCCTGCTCGTAGCCTGGGCGGTAGGCGCGCCGATCTTGGGCGCCCTCTCCGACAGGTGGCGCAGACGCAAGCCGCTGTACGCGCTGGGCACGCTCCTTGCGACAGCGGGATGGTGCGCGGTGCTGCTGGTGCCGGAATTGCCGCTCGCCCTGCTGGTCAGCTTGCTCGCATTTACCGGTTTTGCTTCTGCCGCCGCGATGGTGGGATTCGCCATCGCCAAGGAATCCGCGCCGGCCGCGCTGGCCGGCACTGCCGGCGGCATCACCAACATGGGTAATATGCTGGGCGGCATGATCATGCAGCCGGCGGTCGGCTGGATGCTGGATCAGCGCTGGGCCGGAACATTCGCAAACGGTGTCCGCATCTACGATTTCGGCGCTTACCGCGCCGGCTTCGCGCTGATGCTCATCTGGCTCGCCGTGGCGCTAGTCCTGCTCGTGTTCGTGCGCGAAACGCATTGCCGCCAGAATCAGTAACGGCTTGGGCTTGCCTCAGTCGGCCGCGTGCATCCGCCCTGACCGTCAGCGGATCAGATGCACCAAAAACAGGCTGATGCTGGGAAACAGCATCAGCAGCGTCATCCGCACCGCGTCCGACATCAGGAACGGCACGACGCCGAGATAGGTTTCCGACATCGGTACGTCCTTCGCCAGGCTGTTCATGATGTACACGGTCAGCCCAACAGGGGGAAAGATCATCCCGATTTCGACCACCATCAGGATCAGCATGCCGAACCAGATGGCCTTGTCGGTGGGATTGAGCCCGTAGAAATCCAGTCCCATCACCACGGGAAACAGCACTGGAATGGTCAGCATGATCATCGACAACTCGTCCATGACACAACCGAGGATGATGTAGAAGACCATGATGCCGGCCATGATCGCCAAGGGCGGAAATCCGGCCGAGGCAACAGCGGCGGCGAGGGCGTTAGGCATCTGGCTGATCGCGAGGCTGGCATTCATCATGTCCGCGCCCAAGAAAATCATGAAAATCATGCCGCAGGTCTTGGCCGTGGTAAGAAGGCTGGCTTTGAACCCGGTGAACGTCAACCCGCCCTTGGTTACGGCCAGCAGAAACGTGCACAAGGTACCGATGGCCGCGCCCTCGGTAGGCGTAAACAGCCCGCCGTAGATTCCGCCGAAAACAGTGAAAAAGATCACCAGTATCGGCCACACATTCTTTGCGCTGTCCCTGAACTCTTCCTTGCTCGGCGTGGTCTGCAGCGGCGCGTGACCGGGAAACAACCGCACGTAGATGGCAACCGCGATCATGTAGCCGATCGCGGCGATGGCTCCGGGGATGTAAGCCGCAGCGAAGAGCTTGGTGATGTTCTGTTCGGTCAGGATGGCATAGACGACGAGCGTCACGGAGGGCGGCAACAGAATACCCAGCGAGCCGCCCGCCGCCAGAACCGCAGTCGCCAATCGGCCGGAATACTTGAGCCGCCGCATTTCCGGATAGGCGACCTGCGCAACGGTCGCCGTCGTGGCGACGGAGGAACCGCAGATGGAACCAAAAGCCGCGCATGCGAGCACGGACGCCATCGCCATGCCGCCCCTGAAGCGGCCAAGCAGACCATTGGCGAATCCGAAAACCGCCTTGCTCAAGTTGCTTTGAGTCGCGAATGAACCCATCAGCAAAAACAGCGGAATCACGGACAGGTCGTAGATGGAGAAGCGCGCGTATCCCATTCCCTTGGCAAAATCAAGGAAATGGCCCCAGCCGGAGAGAACGATATAGCCGACGGCGCCCGGCAAGAACATGGAGACCGCGATCGGCACCCGCACCGCCATGAGGCCGAGCATGCCGCTGAACAGGAGGATGCCGAAGGTCATGTTACTCATCGTCGCCACCCTCGCCGCTGTCGCGCCAGTATTCCCAGGCCGCATGCAGCGCGACGACGCACGTCAGCATGAAGCCCGGCGCCATCATGGCGTAGGAAATCCAGATCGGTACGCCCATGAGCATGGACGTCTCGCCGTTGGCGTATACCACCGTCGCGCCGACCGCCGTGCGCCAGCCGACGAGACCGGTAACCAGTGCCACCGCCAGGGCACCGAACGCGTCCAACCGCCCCCGAATTTTGCGGCTGGCATTGACCGTGAAGAAATCGACAATGATATTGCTGCGCTGCTGCTGGGCGTAGGGCAGGAAGGCGGCGACGCACACGGCGCAGGCCAGCTGCACCAGTTCGAAGTCGCCGGTAATGGGCTTGCTGAACAGCGCGCGGCCCAGGATACTCGATGCCGACATGATGGTGATCGCGACCAGCACGACACCGCCCGCAGCGGCGAAAATATTGCACAGTTTCGCCAGCACGCGACCGATTGCGTCAGGCGGGCGTGGCTCTGCAGATTGCGATTCTGACATTCTAGAATTCCCCTGCGATAAGCGCGTTCAATGGCGCCACACGACGACGTTGGCATTGCCGCTGCCGGAAGACTGGGCGTAACCGCCAAACTGCTCGCCCGCGAGTCTCGCCCCGTCCTCGCCCATCCCCTGCAAGGCGCCCAAAAAAGCAGCCAGGGGCTTGCCGTTCATTTCGGCCACGACGGCACGGCTGTATTCCGGGAACCACGCCAGCGCTTCATTCACTGCGCCCCGCTTCAGCTGATCGATAAACCGCTGGTCCAGCACTTCGCGCTCCGGCGTCGGCTTGAAGTGCCGCCCGCGCACCAGGTCGTGCGTAAAAGCAGAACTGGCAAGGAATACGACCCGCCTGCCGAGCCGCTTCGCCGTCTCGTGCACGGCGCGGCCGCTTTTCATGCACTCGGCGTGATCGGCCATGATCACGGTGGGAATCTGTACCACGGGAATCTCCGCATCCGGATCGAGATAGAGGAGCGGCACCAGGCTGCCGTAATCCCAGGCGTAGTGCGGCGTATCATTGCAGCCGCCGGGAATCCCCCGCGCCTGCCATTCTTCGACCAGAGCGGACGCAAATTCCGTATCGCCCTTGCGCTTGTATGGAATGCCTGGGATCAAATCGGGCGCTTCGTCAGCCACACAAACGCCTTCGTGTTTGGACTGACAGGTCGCGTACCAGCCGAAGGTGCAGATCCAGTGGGAAGAATTGACCACGAACAGATCGGGCTTTAGCGCGCGCAAGGCGCGGCCGAGGGCACGCTCGCCCTCGACCAGAGTGAGCTGGAAATCCGGCGTGTTTTCGGGCAATCCAAGCGTCGGTACGTGAGGAACGACGGCGGCGGCGATCACTCCGGGATTCATGCACGATACCAGTCGAGACAGTTTGCGCGCCAGGTCCCTACCGGGTTCATTGGGGCACAGCCGGCGATTGCCACGTCCACTACCTCAATGCTCACGCACGGTTGCAGCACGAGTCCTCCTCCCAAAGGTTGATTCCGAAGACATGCGGCGATGACGCGCGCCTAGCGCACACCGCCGCAGGTACTTGCTTCTATTTGCTGTATTTCTCGATCAGGCTGCGGGCGCTATCGAGCAAAGCCTTGCCGTTCGCGCCCTTTGCATTTGCGTCCTTGACCCAATCGTCTACCAGCGGCTGCGCGGCTTTCTTCCAGTTCTCAATCTCGGCGGCAGGTATCGTGTTAAACGTGTTTTTCTCCGACAGTTTCCGGCCCGGTATATCGGCCTCGGCAAACACCTTGCCGATCCAAGCCGAGGTCTCTGCGCCGCTGTTGGCATCGATCACCTTTTTCAGGTCGGCAGGCAGGCTGTCATACTTGGCCTTGTTCATGGCGAATATGAACACCGACGTATACACCGCCGGCTGCGAGGGGTCGGTTTCGCTGTGAAACTTGACCAGTTCCTGCACTTTGACCGCCGGGACGACTTCCCAAGGAATCACGGCGCCGTCGATGACGCCCTTGGACAAGGCCTCCGATACCTGCGGCACCGGCATGCCGACGGGCGTTGCGCCGAATGCAGCCAGCATCTTGTTGGTCTGGCGCGTGGGTGCCCGTAGCTTCAATCCTTTGAAATCGGCCAAGGTCCGGATCGGCTTATTGGTCATATGGAACACGCCCGGACCGTGCACGTGAAAGGCGATCGGGTGCACGTCCTTGAACTCGGCTTGATCGTTGGCATGCACCCATTCCCAGACCGCGCGGCTGGTACCCTCGGGCTTGCGCATCATGAACGGAAGTTCGAACACCTCGACCAAGGGGAAGCGGCCGGCGGTGTAGCCGGGCAGGGTCCAGACGATATCGGCGACGCCGTCCTTGGCCTGGTCGTAGAGCTGCGGCGGCGTGCCGCCCATTTGCATCGAAGGGAAAATCTGGCATTTCAGCTTGCCCCCCGACTCCTTGTTGATCTTGTCGCACCAAGGTGTGATGAACTTGGCGTGGGCGGTGGACGGCGGCGGCAGGAAGTGGGCCACTTTGAGCGTAATCTCCTGCGCCTGCACGAACGGCGCTACCGCCACGAGCGCGACGCATCCTATCATTGCGGTCAATCTCTTCATATGGATCTCCTCTCCTTTTGGCGCCGCGTCAGGGCGGCGCCCATGCCAACACTCCCTGTTGGCGGGGTTTGTTTCAAATTCTGCCTATCCGCTGTTGCGCTCGATCACGCGGTGCGGGTGCGCGGCGACATCGAACCTGCCGAAGGAATTTGCATCGTACACGATTCCGGCAAGATCACGACCGCCTCGCCCGATCCGGTCAAGCGGACTTCGCCTCGGCCTCGCGCTTAGCGAGATTGGCGAGGATTTCCGCGCCGCGGTTGGCTGCGGGCAGCCCGCGGAAGAGAAAGCAAAGATTGATCACTCCCTGCAACTCCTCCCAACTCGCGCCGGCGCGCCGCGCCGCAATCGCATGCAGCGGAGCGGCATCGCTCAGATCCATCAGCAGCATGCCGAACAGCATCAGCTGGGCGATTTTCACGTCGAAGCACTTGGGATACATGCCGTGTTCGCGGATACGCTCCTGCAAATCCAGCATCTGCGGGTCGAGCGCCCCGGTCACATGCAGCCGCGCCTCGATGCGCGGCGGGACGAAGCCGATCAGTTCCTGATAGATCGCGGCGCGCTGGGCGAGCGTTTCCTTTTTATCGGCGTATTCGCCCATCGTGGCCTGTACGGCCTTGGAATCTATGCGTGGTGGCAGCATGGCGCCTCCTGAAGAAATGTGACGTTGAATTCCGGCGCAATCGCAGCCGCCTCGCCCGATGCGGTCGGGTCAGCTGCAACAAGTTTCACGCCGCGCTCCCGAGATACAGGTCTTTGAGCTTGCGCCTTTGCAGCTTGCCGGTGGCGGTGAGCGGCAGTTCGCTCACCCACCGCACCAGCCGCGGACGCTTGAGTTTCGGCAACGCGGCAATGCCTGCGTCGAGGCGCTCGCGGGCCTGCGTCTCGTGACCCCGGGCGGCGACGGCGAACAAGGCGATCGAGACGAGGCCCTCGGCGTTGTCGAAACCTACCGCAGCCATGCCTTCGACGCAGCCCGCGCACGCACCGAGCAGCGCCTGTTCGACATCCAGGACACTCACCCACTGCCCTGAAATCTTCAGCATGTCGTCGTCTCGCCCGCAAAGCTCCAAAGTTCCGTCGTCGCGCTGCCGGAACAGGTCCCCCGGGGAAAACCAGCCGTCGGCAAAGCTGTCACGCTCGGCCTCGGGGCGTCGCCAATAGCCGAGCGCGACCGAGGGATGCCGCAGCCACAGCCGCCGCGGCGCAGCATGATCGTCGCCGTCGCGCATGCGGTATTCGAGCCGGGGCGATGGCTTGAGCCGCGCGCTGTCATCGTCGCAATAGAACACCAGAACCACGGTTTCGGAGGCGCCGTAGCCCGATACCGGCGCCACACCCGTCGCTTCGCGCCATTCGCGCCGCACCGTTGCCGGCAGGGCTTCACCCGCAGACCCATAGCGCCGCACGCCTGCGGCGCGTAGCCGCGCGGCGACGCCTGTCTGCAGCATTTTTAGATACAGCGTCGGCACGGAGAACAACGCCGTGGGCCGGTGCCGCTCGACCACCTCGGCCACCCGCTCGGCAGTGGGCCATTCGCTATCGAGTATTACCGTGGCACCCAGCCGCAAGCCCGCGCACAGGCTGTTGCCGAGCGCATAGGCGAAGAACAGCTTGGACGAGGCGTAGATACGATCGCTCGCGCCGAGTCCGAGGATGTCGCGTGCGAAATCGGCGCCGCCAATCACGGTGCGCTGCGCGTGCATGACGGCCTTGGGCACTCCGGTGGTGCCGGAGGTATAAACCCACAGCGCCGGTGCGTCCTCCGGCAATTCCGCAGCGGGAACGGGAGTGGCAGCGGCCAGGTTCGCACTCCACTCTGCGTCGATGACCAGTTGCGGCGGGTTGGCGACCTTCGCAAGCAGGTGCTCCAGCAGGTCGCGCGCGCTTTCGTTGCACCAGATGAAACGCGCGCCGGATTCAGCCAGCACTATCGACAGCTCGCGCTCGAACAAGCGTGAATTGAGGCCGACCGCGACGCCGCCGGCCCAGATCGCGCCCAGGTAAGCGATGATCCAGGCGATGCTGTCTGGCGCGAACACCAGCACACGCTCCCCCGGCTCCAGGCCGCGCGCGCGCCAAGCGCCGGCGGCCTGTCCGACAGCAGCGCGCAACTCGCCGTAATTCAAACGCTCGGCGCCGCATTCCAGCGCAGTCGCGCTGGAATGCCCGGTGGCTAGCAAATAAGCGGCGGCGTTCAAGCTGCGCGATACAAGGTGTTTAGCGCGGCGCGACGACGCTCACGCGCAGTTCGCCCAGACCATCGACGCCGGCCACCAGCTCGTCACCCACCTTGGCTGCGCCGACGCCCGCCGGGGTCCCGGTGAAAATGACGTCGCCGACTTCGAGCGTGTAATACTGACTCAGAAACGCGATCTGCTCCGGCACGCTCCAGATCATCTGATCGATATCGGATTGTTGGCGGAATTCGCCATTCACCTTGAGCCAGAGTCTGCCCTTGGACGGATGCCCTACCTTGCTTGCCGGCGTCACCGGCCCGCATGGCGCGGACTGGTCGAAGTCCTTGCCGAAGCTCCACGGCCGCCCCTTATCCTTACCCTGCTGCTGCAGGTCGCGGCGCGTCATGTCCAGGCCGATTGCATAACCCCAAACGTGGTCGTTGGCGCTCCCGGCAGCTATCTTGTAGCCGCCCTTGCCGATCAGCGCGACCATCTCCGTTTCCCAATGATAGTTGCTGGTCATGGGCGGATACTGGATCTTCCCGCTCTCACCCGCGCCTACCGCCACCAGATCGTGCGGCGCCTTGCAGAAGAAGAACGGCTGCTCGCGGCCATCGCCGCCCATTTCCTTCTGGTGTTCGACATAGTTGCGGCCGACGCAGAATATGCGCCGGACGGGAAAGCGGTCTTTGGAACCAATCACTGGCAGCGAAGCTTGCTGCCACATTTCGACGACGTAACTCAATTCATACCCCTTTTAAAAAGATTCCGCAAACTTCCGGCGCGCAACCCCGGGTAAGCTCAAGTCCAAGTGCGCGACAAAACTGGAGCTTGCATGGCAGTCGAGACGCGCCGGCATACAAAACTTGCCCGGTCCCTATCCTGCAGGACGAATACGGAAAGCATCGGCATGGATATCGCGCCGCGCCACGCCGCGGCCCAGCAGCAGTTGGCCGGCAGCCTCGACCATCGCGGGCGGCCCCGCCAGGTAGGCAGTGTAGCCAGCGGCGTCGGCAAGGTCCTCCGCCACGGCTTGATGCACCAGGCCATGGCGCCGCCCGCCTTGGCGGCCCGGTTCGGACAACACAATCTGATATGAAAAATTGCCGTGCTCTGCAGCGAGGTCGGCGAACCGGCCCTCATGATAGACGTCGCGCTCGCTGCGCACACCAAAATAAAGCGCCACCCTCTCCCCGCTGCCGCGCCCGAGCAGGGTGCACAGTATGGAATATATCGGCGCCAAGCCGCTGCCGCCAGCCACCAGCAGCACCGGCCCGGCGTGCTTACCGCGCAGATAGGAAGAACCCAGCGGGCCGGACACCTTGACCTTGTCGCCAAGCTTCAGTTCCTGCGCGACATACGAACTGGTCTTCCCTTCGACCGCGCGTCGGAGCTGAAAAGCCAGCGTTGCCTCGGCGGGGGTACTGGCCATGGAATAGTATCTGGACAGGCCGGACGCAAACTCGATTTTGGCGTATTGCCCGGCGGAGAAGTCGAACGGCCCGCCGGTCTCGATCGTGAGGCGCAGTTCGCGTATGTCATGGGTGAGGTCGGTGAGGCCGTCGACGCGGCACAGCGCCACGCGCCAAGGGTGCGCGCCGAGTCCGTCGTCCCCGGGGGTGCCGCGCTTGCCGCTCTGCCGGGAGTCCGTCAACGGCACCTTCGCCTCGATCCAAGGTTTGAAAAAAGTAACACCGACCCAGACCGGTACCGGCTCGGCCAGATCATGCCCGCTGATGCGCACGAAATCTCCTCCAGACGCCTGGCGCCGTTGCCGCGTGTGACGCGCGCCCGGGCCGGCTTTTGGTTTGGCACACTATGCAGATTTGGGACTTTTGTGTCAAATCATCGTCTACCGGCAAATATTACAGTATCCGACCCCGGCCGGTAAGGCTGAACCACGCATACCTCAGGACCATCTGCGGTCATGCGCAATTTCGTCAACCGGACCCTGGGGCATGCCCCTGTGCCCGATCTTCTCCGGGCTGTGCTCATTAGGTTCTTGCCTGATCGCCATAGTATATGTTATTTTTCGGCTACTGAATGAATATTCATTCAGTGCAGCTGCGGCCGGCGTTTGCGCCGCGGGAGCGAATGACGCCGGCGCAACTTTGCAAACGACCTTTGAGCGGCAAATAATTCTTCCTGGATCATGGAGTGAGAAAATGCGACTAGACGGCAAGACGGCGGTTATTACCGGGGCGGCCTCCGGAATAGGGCGGGCAACTGCGGAAACACTGGCACAGGCGGGCGCCCATGTGCTGCTCGGCGACATCGCCGAGGAGGGGGGCGAGCAGGCCGCAGCGGCCATTCGCGCCAAGGGACAGGGCGCGGATTTCTTTCGGCTCGATGTAACCGATCTCGACTCGATCGAGGCGTTCAAGCGTATGGCATACGCGCGCCGCGGCCACGTGGACATAGTCGCCAACGTCGCCGGCTGGGGCAAGATCGAGCCCTTTGTGAAGAACACCCCCGAATTCTGGCGCAAGGTAATCGACCTCAATCTGTTTGGTCCGATCGCCGTGGCGCGCGCGTTCGTCGACGCCATGATCGAGCGCAAGGCCGGCAAGATTGTGACCGTTTCCAGCGACGCGGGGCGGGTCGGCAGCTTGGGCGAGTCGGTGTATTCGGGCGCCAAGGGTGGGGCGATCGCGTTTACCAAGTCGCTTGCACGGGAAATGGCGCGATTCAACATCAACGTCAATTGCGTCTGTCCCGGACCGACGGACACGCCGCTGCTGGCCGTGGTGCCGGAGAAGCACCGCGAGGCGTTCGTACGCGTCACCCCGATGGGGCGGCTGGCGAAACCCTCCGAGGTGGCGGACGCCGTGCTGTTCTTTGCCAGCAGCCGGGCCGATTTCGTCACGGGTCAAACCCTGAGCGTCAGCGGCGGCCTCACTTTGGCGGGCTGACGCCAGCATTTTTCACTAACGTTTTTACGGAGAACAGAATGTACAAACTCAAAGCCGCCGAATGGCGCCCGCAGCATTTCAAATGGGAAGTAAAGGATCGGGTGGGCACGATTACCCTGAACCGTCCAGAGCGCAAGAATCCGCTGACGATGGAGAGCTACGCGGAACTGCGCGACACGTTCCATAAACTGCAGTACGCCGAAGACGTGCGCGCGGTGGTATTCACCGGCGAAGGCGGCAATTTCTGCTCCGGCGGCGACGTGCACGAAATCATCGGCCCCCTCACCAAGATGGACATGACCGGGCTGATCGCCTTTACGCGCATGACAGGTAATCTGGTGAAGGAAATGCGCACCTGCCCGCAGCCCATCATCTCTGCAGTCGACGGCATCTGCGCCGGAGCGGGTGCGATCATTTCGATGGCGAGCGACCTGCGCTATGGCACGCCGGAGTGCAAGACGGCGTTCCTGTTCGTGCGCGTCGGCCTGGCCGGCTGTGACATGGGCGCCTGCGCGATCCTGCCCCGCATCATCGGGCAGGGCAGGGCCTCTGAACTGTTCTACACCGGACGCGCCATGACGGCGCAGGAAGGACACGCCTGGGGCTATTACAACGAGCTCGTCCCCAAAGACAAGCTGCTCGACCGCGCGCGCGCGATGGCAAAAGAAATCGCCGACGGGCCGATGTTCGCGCATTCGATGACGAAAAAATGCCTGCATCAGGAGTGGAACCAGACCATCGAGCAGGCTTTGGAAACCGAGGCAGAGGCACAAGCGATTTGCATGCAGACGCAAGACTTCAAGCGTGCATACAACGCATTTGTCGCCAAGCAAAAGCCGGCATTCGAAGGTAACTGAAAAGCCCATTCCGAGCCGGCGAAACACCCGGCTGGCTCGGGGGAGCATGAGGGGAGACATCCCCTCATGCAGCGACTTCCCCCGGGGCAAACTCCCGAACCGGCATCGCTGCCGGATTTTCACCCAAACCGGCGCAGGACCTGCCTGGGAATCGCGGCATGCGCACGCATGCCGACGCCGGCTCACGATGTCGTCAACAGGAAATGACTCAATGAAATTGCCGGGACATGTGGAGAGTGTGGTCACCGACACCAAACTGGTGGAGGAGCGGCGCGGTCAAATCCTGCGCGCGGCGGTCAAACTGTTTTCGGATAAGGGCTACTACACGACCACGATTTCGCAGATTGCCCGCGAAGCCGGCGTGAGCACTGGGCTGATCTACCAGTACTTCGGGGACAAGGACGACATCCTGTTTCTTTCGCTCAAGCTGGTGCTCGAGACCTATGAGAACGAAATCCCGCCGCGCCTCGAAGGCTTCAAGCATCCGGTCGAGCGCCTGTGCATGGCGTTGTGGGCCTATTGCACCATCGTGGACGGATTGCGCGACGCGACCATCCTCGCCTACCGCTCCACCAAATCGCTGCGCGCCGATCGCCGCGCCCTGGTAAAGGCCGACGAGACGAGAACCAACCGTTTGCTGCAGGGCTGCCTGCGCGCCTGCATCGCCGGAGGCTATATGCGGCAGGTAAACGAGTACCTTATCGTCTATCAGTACGTCGGCTTCTGTCATGCCTGGGCGTTGAAGCATTGGGCCTTGCGCTCCCGGTTCAGCCTCGGCAGGTACGTCGCCGAAGGCATCGGGCTCCTGGTCGAACCATTTCTCACCGCCAAGGGCCGAGCGGCGCTCAACGCGATGCGGCGCCGCACTGCCGATTTCACGCGCGAGAGCAAACCGGCCAAACCATCGAGGCGCACCCGCAGCGATTGAGCGCCGCGGTCCCGCCAGGCGCGCCCAAAAAAACGGGCACCCATGCGGATGCCCGTCGAACGGATCCGCTCCCGCAGGAGCGGCTGCCGGCTGCTGCTTATACGTGGTAGGCGGTCTCGCCGTGAGAAGTCACGTCCAGGCCTTCGCGTTCTTCCTCTTCCGGCACGCGCAGGCCGATGATCATGTCGACGATCTTGTAGGCAATGAACGCCACCACGCCCGACCAGATCAGCGTGGTGAGAACGCCGGTGCCCTGGATGATCACTTGGCTCATGATCGAGTAGTCGGGGGCAGTCTTGTTGGCGACGTAGTCGTAGATGCCGACGCCACCGAGCGAGGGCGAGGCAAACACGCCCGTACCCAAGGCGCCGATGATTCCGCCCACGCCGTGCACGCCGAACACGTCGAGCGAGTCGTCTGCCCGAAGCAGGCTCTTCAGACCGCTCACCCCCCAGAGGCACGCGCCGCCGGCAATGAGACCCAGCGCGACCGCACCCATCGGGCCGACGAAGCCGCAAGCCGGGGTGATGGCCACTAGGCCGGCGACGGCGCCGGAAGCGGCGCCCAGCATCGACGGTCTGCCCTTGAACATGTTCTCGAAGAACAGCCATGACAGTGCCGCTGCCGCAGTCGCAACCAGGGTGTTGACGAACACCAGGGCGGCGGTGCCGGTGGCTTCGAGGTTGGAGCCGACGTTGAAGCCGAACCAGCCCACCCACAAGAGTGAGGCGCCGACCATCGTCAAGGTGAGGCTGTGCGGCGTCATCGCTTCCTTGTTGAAGCCGATGCGCTTGCCGAGCATGTAGGCGCCGACCAAGCCCGCAATACCGGCGTTGATATGCACCACCGTACCGCCGGCGAAGTCGAGCGCGCCCTTCTGGAATAGCCAACCCGCGGTCGCCGTAAGCTTATCAGCCGCAGCCGCGTCGGTGAATCCATCCGGACCAGGCCAGTACCAGACCATATGCGCGATCGGCAGATAGGAGAACGTAAACCACAGCGCCATGAACAGCAACACTGCCGAGAATTTCATGCGCTCAGCAAAGGAGCCCACGATCAGGCAGGGGGTGATCGCGGCGAAGGTCAGCTGGAATACGACATAGATGTATTCC
>Ga0182021_10007985_pt1 | contig 12557 bp, 12 predicted proteins | sample 612E3MmetaG_FD_120493 | JGI IMG/M metagenome (GOLD analysis project Ga0182021, IMG submission 120493) | Permafrost microbial communities from Stordalen Mire, Sweden - 612E3M metaG (Illumina Assembly) | ecosystem: Environmental > Terrestrial > Soil > Wetlands > Permafrost | place: Sweden... | reverse complement strand
TTGGGACGAGGTGAAGGACAGGCTCCACGAGTCGGCTCTCAAGCTTTCCGGAGGACAGCAACAACGCCTTTGTCTTGCCAGAACCCTTGCGCTGAGACCGGAGATCGTTCTCCTGGATGAACCATGCTCCGGCCTCGATCCCATATCAACCGCCAAAATCGAGTAGGCCCTCTCTGAACTGAAAAAGGACCATACCATCGTTTTCGTATCAAACAATACGAAACAGATCGCCCGAGCCACCGATTACGTTGCCTTTTTCTATATGGGTCAACTGATCGAGTCAGGTTCGACGGATAAGGTGTTTATGACCCCACAAAACAGGATGACTGAGGATTATATCCAGGGAAAATTCGGCTAGCTATGCCAAGCGAGACCAAAAACGGTGATTTCGCCGTAAGGACTGAGGGGTTGAACCTCTATTACGGGAGCTTCTATGCCCTCAAGAACGTAGACTTCCACGTCTATAGGAACTCGATCACAGCCCTTATCGGCCCCTCAGGATGCGGAAAATCTACGCTCCTGCGCTGTTTCAACAGGATGAATGACCTCATCGGTGATGTGAGGATTGAGGGTAAGATCATCATCGATGATACACCCATCGAAGAGTTCGACATCATCGACTTAAGGCGAAGGGTAGGTATGGTCTTCCAGAGGCCGAACCCCTTTCCTTTTACCGTCTACGAGAACATGGTCTACGGGCTTGCAATTCACGGCATGAAGAGAAAACGGCCCATGGAAGTGATCGAGAGATGCCTGCGTGCAGTGGGCCTCTGGGACAACATAGAGGATAAGCTGAAGACATCGGCCCTCCTCCTCTCCGACGAGATGAAGCAGCGGCTTTGTATTGCGCGCCTCCTGACCATTGAGCCCGAGATCATACTGCTGGACGAGCCCTGTTCCGCCCTCGACCCTATCGCCACCATGCGCATTGAAGAGCTCATGGTGGAGTTAAAGAAAGACTATACGATCCTCATCGTCACCCACAACATGCAGCAGGCTGCTCGTGTCTCCGATTACGCCGGTTTCATGCTTCTCGGGGACCTTGTGGAGTTCGGCACAACAGAACAGATCTTCACAGCCCCCAAGGACAGCAGGACAGAAGAATATATTACAGGCAGATTTGGCTAAAAACAGTTGAGCGGGGTGACGGGTCCTACTTTACTACGCTTCGACGTTAACGAGGAGACCCTTCTCCTGAAAAGGCCGGTTCATACGCCCTTTCGAGTCATAGGTCAACGTAGTGGAGGTCAAAGAAAAAGACCGCTGGGAAAGCTCATTCTTTTGAGGTAATACGCGGGGTAAAGCCCAAACGCCGCCCTCATCCACAAGGTCAGTCACGGAATCCGTGGAGGCAGGAGGCAGAACCCTCTTTGTAATTTCCTGCCACCGTCTCTGCACGCTCTCTCTTACCTCCGCAGCGGGTGGGACGAGGGCCGGGTTAAAATGGTTGAGAACGAGAACGTTTATGTTCATCTTTTTTTTACTATACATTCACTTACTCCATTTGTCAACTAAAGTATTCATTTCAATACCTTAGACTTAATCCTATGGATTAGAACCATCACCCCTTCTACTTACTACAAAGTCTTACATTCGCCTGCGGTTTTGCGGGCGTCTGCCCTAACGGCCGCTCTGATACAGGGTTTTCTGTAGATTATCCGAGAACCGATATGCTATAAGATAGGCAATGCTGATCGATTCACACTGCCACCTTGAAATGGAAGAGTATGATCGGGACCGGAAAGGCGTCATGGAGAGAGCCCGGACAGGAGGCCTGTCGCACGTGCTTTCCGTTGCGACAGAGGTCGGCCATTTCGAAAAGCTCATGGGGATCCTGGATGAGTACCCGGAAGTTTACGGGGCCATCGGGATCCATCCCCACAACAGTAAAGACTATTCAAGTGCCGTGGAAGAAACGGTTGAGATGCACCTGAGCCACGCAAAGGTCGTGGCTTACGGAGAGATCGGTCTCGATTTCTATAGGGATCACTCCCCCCGGGATATGCAGATCAGCGCCTTTGTCGCACAGATCAGCCTTGCCCGCACGCACGCTCTCCCTGTCATCATCCATTCCCGCAACGCAAAGGAAGAGACGCTCAGACTCCTCAGGGAAACAGATGCAGCAGCGCACGGTGGTGTCATCCACTGTTTTTCTTACGATCTGGATGCAGCAAGGAAGCTTCTCGACATGGGGTTTCATCTCTCCGTGCCGGGGACAATCACCTACAGGAGCGCAACACAACTCAGTGAGGTCGTAAAATTCTGCCCCCTAGAGAGGCTCCTTGCGGAAACGGATGCCCCCTTCCTTACGCCGGAACCGCACAGGGGAAAGAGGAACGAGCCGGCCTTCGTCGCATTGGTCTTTGAGAGGATCGCATTGCTCAAGGGAATTTCCGTCGAGGAGCTCGCTCCTGCCGTCAGCAACAACTTTAAGGGGCTCTTCTTGAAGGAGAATTGATGAGGCCCGCAGTCATCATCGTAGACATGCTCGAAGACAACTACAGAGACAGACGGCCTGAAAAGGAGGAGGAGAAGATTGTCCTGCCTGTTCGGGATTTCCTCAAGCAGTGCCGCTTTCTCTCCATACCGGTTATATTTGCGTGCGACAGCTTCCTGACAGGGGACTTCCTGTTCAAGGGAAGGATGCAGCCTCACGCAATCCGTGGCACAGCGGGTGCGTCGGTGCTCTCAGATCTCGAACCCGAAAAAACAGACATTATTCTCCCCAAAAGAAGATTCAGTGCCTTTTTCAAGACCGATCTCGACCAAACCCTGAGGACAATGGCCATTGATACAGTGGCCGTGGGTGGGATCAACACGCATTTTTGTGTGCTCGCCACCGCCTTTGACGCCTTCTGCCACGACTTTTCCACCATCATGCTCGAAGATTTGAGTACCGCCTACAAAAGGGAGCTGCACGAGAGTTTCATGGAGGTATACAGATATTCAGCTATATATCCCATTTTCAGGGTCATGAAGTCGAAGGAATTCCTGGATGCCTGTCACGGTGAAGAGGATCTCTAAAACCACGTGGGGACTATCGGCACTCCTTGTGATCGCCTTTGCGGGGGCCTCTTTCCAGTATTACAGAACTTACGGAACCTCAAGGGTGGAAGCGCCCGAAACTACTCCGGCGAAGGAAACGGTGCGCCTATTTTTCCCTTCGAACTCTGAACGACTTTCTTCGAAGGTCCTCGATCTCCAGGGGAGCCAATCTGAAAAAATGAGAGGTGAGATCATCATCGGGGAACTGAAAAAAGAGAAGGCCATACCGGGAAAAACAAGGCTTCTCGACCTGGCCTTCGGTGAAGACGGCACCCTTTACGCGAATTTGTCCAGAGAGTTCGTTGAGGATCGACCTAAGTCGCCCAATGAGATTGCCATGGTCTACAGCCTCGTCAACTCACTGGTCTCTGGCTTCAAAAACAGCAAAAGGGTTCAACTTCTTGTAGAAGGACGGGCCCTTCCTACGGTAGATGGTACGGTCTACACGTACCTGCCCCTTGAATTCAATAATGATTTAGTGGAGGAGTGACATGCTTGACCCGAAACTCGTTCGCGAAAAACCCGAACTCTTGAGGGAAAGCTTTAAGAAAAGGGGAACCGAATTCGACGTCGAAAGGCTGCTCAGGGCCGATGAGCGCAGAAGAGAGCTGATCCGACGCGTGGAGGCCCTGAAGAGCGAGAAGAATGAGACCTCAGACGCCATCGGAAAACTAAAAAAGTCGGGCCTCGATGCCACAGAGAAGATCGAGCATTTGAGGAGCGTCGGAAAAGAGATAGAGAACCTGGACCAGGAACTAAAAGGGGCAGAGCGGGAGTGGGAAGGACTCATGCTGGTTATCCCCAATATACCTCACGCCTCCGTACCGGTCGGCACAGGGGAGGAGCAGAATGAGGTTGTCCGTCTATGGGGCGAAAAGCCCTCCTTCACCTTTGAGCCCTTACCCCATTGGGATCTGGGCGAAAAACTGGACATCCTCGATTTCAAACGGGCTGCAAAGATCACGGGCTCCAGGTTCGTGCTCTATAAGTCGTGGGGGGCGCTGTTGGAGCGGGCCCTTATTAACTTCATGCTCGATCTCCACGTCCGCCAGCACGGCTACACCGAAGTGCTGCCTCCCTTCATGGTCAATAGGGACACAATGACGGGCACCGGACAGTTGCCGAAGTTCGAAGAGGAATTGTTCAAGCTCCAGGGTTTCGACTACTTCCTCATTCCTACAGCAGAGGTGCCGGTCACCAATATCTTCAAAGATGAGATCCTGAATGAACAGGACCTGACTATTCGGTATGTGGCCTATACGCCCTGTTTCCGTGCTGAAGCAGGGGCTCATGGAAAGGATACGCGCGGCCTCACGAGACAGCATCAGTTCAACAAGGTGGAACTCGTCAAATTCTCCCGGCCGGAAAACTCATATGAGGAGTTGGAAGGGCTGACGAACGATGCCGAGGATGTACTGAAGCGGCTCAAGCTGCACTACCGGGTGTCGGCGTTGTGCACGGGCGATCTCGGCTTTTCCTCTTCAAAGACCTATGACCTCGAGGTCTGGGTCCCCGGGCAGAATATCTACAGGGAGATTTCGTCCTGCAGCAACTTTGAGGATTTCCAGGCCAGGAGGGCGAGGATCAGATACAGAAAGAAGGGCGGCAAGGTAGAATTTGTTCACACCCTGAATGGCTCAGGACTGGCCATTGGCAGGACCGTGATGGCCGTCATGGAGAATTATCAACAGGCTGACGGATCAATTGTCGTTCCGGAAGCGCTCAGACCGTATATGTACGGGACTACGCAGATTCCTCCAGCCTAGCAAGAACAGAGTCCATCCTGTCGAGCAATTCGGGGTCTTTTTCTACGTCCGCCAGTTCCATGAGGAGTTCGCGGGCAGCCTTTGGTGGAAGAACAGATATCAGATCGGGTATCCTCAGCCTCATCTCCCTGTCCCCGGCATCCGACAGTATATTCATCACGGCAAGAATGGCCTTCCTGGTGCGGCTCGAAATGGCCCCTTCCACGATGAGGCCCCGCACGGTCTGGTTCTCCTCTTTTTTAAGCAAAGCGAGGAGTGAATTGCATGCCTTCTCGTTTCTGCTCCTGCTGAGGAGGATCACCGCCCTCTCCCTCACCCTTTTATCGCCTGAATCAAGAAGCCTGATGAGGGGATCGACTAGGGCATCCTGGAGCCTCCCCTCAGCCTGCTGAAGGACATACCCCAGGTCGCCATCACCTGCTACGAGGCCGGCAAGGACCAGGCCCCTTTCCTCTTTGGAAAACAACATCCTGTCCAACCACTTCTCTATGCCTGCGAGGGCCTCCCCAGGCAGCAGTTCACCGGCCTTGGCGGCCTTCCTCAGGGCATCCCGAAGCCTCTTCTTCTCTTCAAAAGCCTCCATCTCGAGGAGTTCATACAAGGGCTCCTTCAGGTGTCTGCTCGAGAGGGCGTAGTAGACAGCATCGAAGAGGTGGGTCTCCTTCACTATACCCCCTCCTATCAACCCATCCATATACCGCTGGACATGTTCATGGGGGATGCAGGTGTCAAAAAAGATATCGGCCACAGTGTACCGTCTGAGGCCGCGGTGATCCTTGTCCACAAGGACGGCTGTTACCTCTCTGAACCGGTCCCGGTCATCCATCTTCTCAATGATTTTATCCAGCACCTCTTTCAGAATCCCCGCAGGCATCAACTCCTCCCCCGGCCCCGCAGGAGAATCGTCCGTAGCAATAAGCCTATTTATGGGATTAATTTCAAAAAGCGCCGAAAGGCTCGTCTTTTTGAAGGGCCCGTACCATTCGAAAAACTCCTCCTTGTCCCCCAGCACAATAAGATACATATCCTCTGTGTCGAGACAGAATTCGACAAACCTCTCAAATTTCTCCTTCTCAGCCCCGGCCACCTGTTTCAGTCGTTCACAGCAGTCGAGGATCAGGAAGCAGGGGTCCTTCTGAAGAAGCCTCCTGAACACAGATAGGATGTCCGGGCTGTCAAACAGTTCGCCCGTCCTGTTGACGGCCTGACGGATCTCGTTCACGGGGTTCTCCCACAACTCGCAAAAAAAGACGTTTGACGAGATGCGCTTCAGTTGCGGGACCACGAAGGAGGTCACCATCGTTGTCTTTCCTGTGCCTACCTCTCCCACCGCCACGGCGTGGCCGTACCTGAAAAGTTTGTCGAGCAGCACGGAGGCTTCCTCCCACCGGGAAAAAGGCAACTTCCCGTACACGGTAAACGGAAAGAGATCGGGTGGGCTCGCCATGTCGTGGGCCGCCCCGTTCCCCGTCACATCCCACACTATCTTCTTGTACTGGAAGCCCAACCGGCCGTTCACCTGCTCCTTGAAGCTTGTAAACATCCCATCCACATGCTCTTTTACCCGTTCAAGTACGTGGGACTGGTACGGGACCTCGGGCCTACACTTTATGAAGATAACTCCCTCCCTACTGTCGATGGCGAGAGAGGCCTGGCCGCAGCGGAACAGGAGGTCGGGGTCCTGGAACCGCCTGAGGCTGATGTGACCCGAATCGGGAGAACAGATGTCCCAGATGAGATGGGAAAAGTTGAGGATCTGCTCAAGAATCCTGCCATTACGGATTATCGCCTTCTTTGAATCCTCCCTTATCTCCCATTCAACAGGCACCTTCTTTACCAGAGGTGAGAAGATGAGGGCGTTGATCAATTCGATGGCACTCTCAGGTATGCCAAGCTTCTTTCCTATCTCATAATTAAGAAACAGGGTCTTCGGTGAGATGTCGATCCGGTTAAAAAGATCTTCGTTGGCACCCCAGCGGTACCGGGAGACAACCCCGATGTCATGGAAATAGAGGGCGCACAAAAGAACAAAGATTTCCCCCGAAAACATCTCCTCAGTTCTGCCCTTGGGTTCGGGTATCAGCTTCTCGATGAAGATTATCAGCCTCTCCACGTGCTTCTGCAGGGGTACTGCGGTGAAAGGGAAAAGGTCCTCCTCGCAGAAGGCCTTGAGGTTCAAGAACTTCTGATAGAGCTTTAGCTCCCTTTCCTTTTCCTTCAGAACATTTTCAAGCGTTGAGAGCACGGGGAACCCTCATCCCTACCTATCCTGAAAGGCTGTGAGAATTTTGAACCATCTTTTTCCTGTCCTGACAAACAACGAATAGCTGCGCGGGTGGGGACGTCAAGGTCAAAGACCTTTTTTCCTCCATATGTAAATGAGGGGGCTGGCTACAAAGATGGAGGAATAGGTACCGACGAGGACGCCGATGAAAAGGGCGAAGGAAAAATCGAAGAGTACTTCGCCGCCGAGGACCAGCATGGAGATGAGAGCAATGACCACTGTAAGGGAAGTGATCAATGTTCGGCTGAGCACTTCGTTGATACTCCGGCTTATCACGTTCCCGAAGTCTTCCCTCGACTTCATCTTGGCCATATTCTCCCTGATCCTGTCGAAAACGACGACTGTGTCTGTAAGGGAGTAGCCGGCGACGGTCAAAAGGGCCGTAATGAAGAGAATGTTCATCTCCCGGCCGAGAAGCCAGAAGATACCGAGGAGGGCAAGAACATCATGGAAGGTGGCAATGGTCGCTGCAACACCGAAAAGAAAGGTGAACCGCCACGCGATGTAGACAACGATGCATGCGAGCGAGATAACGACAGCAATGATGGCGTGCTTCTTCAGGGTCTGCCCAACGCTTGAGCCGACCATGTTGCTTCCCAGGATCTCGAATTTCTTGTCGGGAAGCGCCTTGGAGAGGAGAGAGGCAATCTTCTCCTGTATCTTCTCTGATTCCTTGGTCTTAAGGAAGAACTCGTTCGTGCCGCTCACTTCCTGGATCTGCACATCGGAGATGCCCCCGGTCCCGTGAGCCAGCACCTGGCGCAGATCGACTATGGATACGGGCTCCTTGAACCGGACCTGCAGGGTCGTCCCCCCTGTGAAGTCAACAGAGAGGTTGGCCTTTCCGAGGGAAACCATCACAAAACCAACAATGCCGAGGACTACAAGAATTGTGGAGAGTATAAAGGCTTTCTTGCGAAGGCCGATGAAATCGATATTCGTCTTTTTCGTTATCTCAATGAAGGTCATCAGATGCTCAGGCTCCTCGGTTTATATTTCTGAAGTATCCAGTCAAAGATCGTCTTGGAGCCGAAGACCGCGGTAAACAGGTTTATGATGATGCCGATGCTCAGGGTCACGGCAAACCCCTTGATGGGACCGGTGCCGAAGATGAAAAGGACGAAGGTGGTGATCAGTGTGGTGATATGGGCATCGAAGATCGTCACCCACGCCTTTGAATACCCTCCGTCCACGGCCGCCCGCACGGTCTTGCCGAGCCGCAGTTCCTCGCGGATCCTCTCAAAGATGAGAACATTGGTGTCCACACCCATGCCCATGGTCAGTATGATGCCCGCAATGCCGGGAAGGGTCATGGTCGCTTTCATTGCAGTAAAGGCGCAGAGCAGGAAGATGAGGTTCAGGAACATGGCGACGTTCGCGATAATGCCGGAAGCACGATAGTAGTAGATCATAAAGGCAATGATCAGAATGCCGCCGAGCAGCGCCGCCCTAACGCCCTTTCGTATCGAATCCTGGCCCAGCGTAGGTCCAATAGTGATGTTCTGCATTACGTTAACCGGTGCTGGAAGTGCGCCGGCCCTCAGCACAATGGCAAGGTCCTTGGCCTCGTCCATGCTGAAGCCACCCGTAATAGAGGCCTTTCCTCCCGATATCCTCTCCTTGACCACGGGGGCTGAATAGACTGTGTTGTCGAGGATGATGGCAATCCGTTTGCCCACGTTCTCCCCTGTGATCCTCTCAAAGACCCTTGCGCCCTCGCTGTTGAACTCGATGCCCACGTAGGCTTCACTCCTGAACTCTCCCCCGATGCTCACCCTCGCATCGGTGAGCGCGTCGCCCGTCAGGAGGGTCTGTTTCTTCAGAAGGATGGGGGTGGTGGTGACCACGCCCGTCTCCCTGTTTCGAGACTTTAGGGTCATGATCTCGTCGCCTTCCGGTACCTGCCCGGCGGACGCCCTTGCTGCGTTTTCTTCGTCCACCAGCTTGAACTCAAGCTGTGCTGTCCTGCCGATAAGTTCCAGGGCCCTCTCAGGCTCCTTTATGCCCGGAAGTTGAATAAGTATCTGATTCTCTCCCTGCTGAACAATGACAGGCTCCGAGACGCCGAACTGGTCGATCCTGTTCCGGATCGTTTCCAGGGCCTGGCGCAAGGCGTTCTCCTTCAGATTCGCTATCTCCCTCTCCACGAACATCAGCGGGACGATTAGGGTATCCCCCTCGGTCCTCGTTGATCCTGGCTTCAGGTCGGGAAATTCCTTACCAAGCAGGTTGTAGAGCTTATCCTTCTGATCCGCCTTCACGGAGACGGTAATACCCTCAGGTTTCTTATCGAGCCCCACGAATCGGACACCGTCCCGAATCATGCCATCCTTCAAACCATTGAACTTCCGCTCCACCATGTGGTCCAGCATCTTCTCGGTGTCCAGGGCCAGAAGCAGATGCATTCCACCTTTCAGGTCAAGGCCGAGCCGTATCTTGTCGGAAGGCAGATAGCGTTTCCAGGCGCCTTCAGGCTCTATGATGTTCGGCAGAAGAAAGACGACCGATATTACAAGGAATATCAGAATAAGAATGGCCCTGAGCTTTAGAGACTTAAGCACCCGTTACCCCGCGAGATTTAATATACCGGCCCTGGAAAACGCTTAACACATTATAATTCTGTCCTGCTTTTGTCAAGGGAAATACATCACAAGCCCGTAACCGACCCGAGACCATCCGGGCAGGGCCATATGTTTCGTATCCCCTTCTATACGGAAATGCCTCGATGCCTTTGCGGGCACAGTTCCATTCTTCCAGACTACTGCCCCGCCGACGAGCTTGCTTCCAGCGCCGCCTCTTTCCGGGCCTTGCGCCGCATCCAGAGCTTGCCCACCACCACAACACCTACTGCGAAGACGACTTGCACCGAGTAGTCCACGAAATGTCCGGGATTCCCAAGCAGTCTCTGGATAAAAGAATCGCCTATCATCATCTCTCCGCCAACCCGACCAAGGACCATTGCCCCGATAACAACGATGATCGGGTATCTGTCCATGAGGCGGGACAGGAGGCCCGCGGCAAAGATGACAAGAGGAATGCTTGTGCCAAGGCCGAAAAGGAGGAGAAAGAAGTTTCCCTTACATGCCCCGGCAACGGCAAGGACATTATCCACGCTCATCACCAGATCTGCAATCAGTATGGTGACAATCGCCTTGCCGATGGTGCCCACTTCTTTTCCGCTGTCCTCCGGAGACCCTTCAATGAAAAGCTTGACGGCGATCCAGGTAATAAGGGCGCCGCCGCAGAATTTCAGAAAGCTCACCTCGAGCAGTTTCGCTGCGAAGAAGGTCAGAACGACTCTCAGCACAACGGCAATGGCCGTACCGAAAATGATGCCCTGCAGCCTCTGCTTTTCTTGAAGGGATCGCACAGCCATGGCAATGACCACGGCGTTGTCCCCGGAAAGGATGATGTTGATGAAGATAATGCTTACAAAACTGATACAGAAATCCGCGTTGAATGTGAAGTTAAAGGCATTCGACCAATCCATCACGCTCCCCCGATGCACTGCCGCTTGTTAAAATAGTAACAAGAATCTAAACGAATACTAAGATACGGCTTTCGGCCACGCAAAGTCAATAGCTTCGGCAATCCTATTTTCCCTTGAATATTCCACCATTTTCTCTTTTTGAAATTGATTTTTTGAGGCAAACCTTCTATAGTTACAGGGGTGCAGCCCTGCATCTCCAATGAACTGTGCGAGAATTGCAAGGAATGCATTCAACTCTGCCCGTACGAAGTGTTCGACGATGAAGGGGATCAGGTGAGGGTGGCCCATCCGGAAGAATGCATCGAATGTTGTGCCTGTATCGAATCGTGCCGGTGCAAGGCCATCTCCATGGGTGACTAATGGAACATAACGTCCTTCTTGATGAAAAGGCCATAGAACGGAGCATCACGAGAATCACCCATGAAATCCTGGAAAAAAATCAAGGCTCTCACGATCTGTGCCTTATCGGCATAAGGACGCGGGGGGTGTTTCTCGCAAAAAGAATACAAGACAAGATCCGGGAGATTGAGAAGAAAGACCTCCCCCTCGGCATACTCGATATTACTATGTACAGGGACGATGTCTTCAAGCTGAAAACGCCCGAGGTGAAGAAGACGGATATCGCCTTCAATGTGAATAACGCAATAATCGTTCTGGTAGATGATGTGATGTACACAGGAAGAACGACCCGGGCGGCCATCGACGCGATTATGGATCTGGGCAGGCCCCGCAAGATACAGCTTGCCGTACTCGTAGACAGGGGATCGCGGGAATTGCCGATGCATCCCGACTACACAGGGATCCTCTACCCATCGGGTTCAGAGGTGGAAGTTTTTGTCAAGCTCCGCGAGGTTGACGGAACGGACGAGGTGCTGCTCGCAGCAGCCTCATGACAGGCACGTTGGCATGGACACCGAAGGCAACAACGTTACATGAATGAAGGCACATTGGCATGAAGTGGGATCACAAGGACTTACTTACTATCAGGGACCTCTCTCGGGAAGAGATCATACTCCTCCTTGATACGGCGGAGTCTTTCAAAGAGGTTTCGCGAAGGGAGATCAAGAAGGTTCCCACTCTCCGAGGCAAAACCATTATCACCCTTTTTTACGAGCCAAGCACGCGGACAAGGGTCTCCTTTGAGATTGCCGCAAAACGGCTGAGCGCCGATACGATCAACATCTCCGTCAGCACGAGCAGTGCCGTAAAGGGAGAGACGCTGAAGGATACGGGTAGAAACCTCGAATCCATGAGGCCCGATGTCATTATCATCAGGCACAGCGTCCCCGGGGCGCCCCAGATGCTCTCCGGCGTTGTCCGGGCGGCCGTGGTGAACGCAGGTGACGGCGCCCATGAACACCCAACCCAAGCGCTCCTCGATCTCTTTACCATGCGCCAGAAAAAGCAGGCCATCGACGGCCTGAAGGTCGCCATTGTCGGCGACATTGCACACAGCCGGGTAGCCCGCTCCAACATCTTCGCCCTCAGCAAGTTCGACACCGAGATTACGTGCTGCGGACCCCCCACCATGCTCCCCCCCTACCTTGAGGAGCTGGGCGTCAAGGTGGAGTACCACCTCGAGGAAGCAGTACGGGACAAGGATGTGATCATGATGCTGCGCATCCAGAAAGAGCGGGGCGGCATCTCGTACATCCCCTCCACCAAGGAGTACTCGTCCATGTACTCACTAAAGGAGGCCCATCTCAAGGAAGCGCGAAAGGACGTCATCATCATGCATCCCGGCCCCATCAATCGGGGCGTGGAGATAAGCGACGAAGTGGCTGACGGCCCCTACTCCGTCATCCTCGATCAGGTCGAGAACGGCGTGGCCGTCAGGATGGCAGTGCTCTTCAGCCTTCTCGGAGGTGAGAGTTGACCCTCCTCATACAAAAGTGCAGACTCATGGACCCGGCCAGCGGGAGGGATGAGATCCTCGATATCCTCATCGAGGGGACAAGCATAGTAAAGATTG
>Ga0182021_10007983_pt1 | contig 12558 bp, 12 predicted proteins | sample 612E3MmetaG_FD_120493 | JGI IMG/M metagenome (GOLD analysis project Ga0182021, IMG submission 120493) | Permafrost microbial communities from Stordalen Mire, Sweden - 612E3M metaG (Illumina Assembly) | ecosystem: Environmental > Terrestrial > Soil > Wetlands > Permafrost | place: Sweden... | reverse complement strand
TCGTCCGCGCCGCCTTCGTCCTCGCCGGAGAGCAGCGTGAGCGCCCCGCCCACACGCTCGAGCAGCTTGTCGGCGTGTCGCAGCCGCTCGCGCTCCTGAGTGAGGCGCTCGTCCTCCCCCGGGTCGAGCTGGGCAGCATCGATCTCCTCCACCTGGAAGCGGAGCAAGTCCATCTCGCGCTCGCGGTCACGGCTGGCGGCGCGCGTCTCCTTCAGGCGCCGCTCGAGCCGCTGCGCCAGGCCGTAAGCGGCGCCGTACTCGGCCACGAGCGGTGCGAGCTCCTCGGGAGCGGCGGCGTCCAGCAGGTCGAGCTGACGCTCGAGCTGCAGCAGCTTGGCCTGCTCGAGCTGTCCGTAGAAGGCGACTCGCCGGCGCAGCGTCTCTTCCACGGACGCGGCCGACGACAGCATGCCGTCACGATGAGCCCGCGAGCGGCCGCCGCGGGGCAACTCGCGCGCCACGGCCAACGTCTCGTCGCCGCTCTCAAACAGAGCTTGCACCAGAGCGCGGTCGGCGCCCGGCCTGATGAGATCGTCGCCGCCCTTCTGTCCCATGAGGAGACCGATCGCCTGCGCCAGCAGCGTCTTGCCGGCGCCGGTCTCGCCGGTGATCACATTGAGGCCTGGGGAGAACTGCAGGCGAGCTCGGGCGATCAGGACGAGGTCATCGATTGCCAGTTCAGCGAGCATCGCCGGGGCGGTAGAAGAGCTTCTCCTCCACGTTGCGGTAGAAGGTGCCGCCCTCGCGCACGAGCAGGCGGGCGCGCAGCTCGGAGGCTGCGATGTCGAGGCTGTCGCCGCAGCGCAGCCGGCCCACGATGTCGCCGTCGACGGCGATCTCGGCCTCGTCGAGCGGCGACACGTTGCGCGCCGTGATGACGTGGTCGGGGCGCAGCACGACGGGTCGGAAGCCCAGAGAGTGCGGTGCGATGAAGTTGAGCACCAGCACGCTGGCGTCCCACACGACCAGCGGTCCGTCGCACGAGAGGTTGTAGGCCGTGGAGCCCGTCGGCGAAGCGATGATCATGCCGTCGCAGAACATGTCGCCGACGAACGTGCCCGAGACCTCGTACTCGAGACGCAACACGCGCCGTGGCTCGACTCGCGAAAGCACCACGTCGTTGACGCCGGTGAAGCGCTGACCGAGGAAGCGGGCCTCGACCGTGAGCAGCTCCACCACCTGGTACTTGCCCGCCAGGGTCGCCGCAAGCTCGGCGCGCCAGTCCCGTTGGTCGAGGCTGGCAAGGAACCCCACCGTCCCGAAGTTGATGCCCAGCGTGGGCACACCGGAGCCCAGCATGCGGCCGAGCGCCCGCAGGATGGTGCCGTCACCGCCCAGCACCAGGCAGAGATCGGCGGCCCGCATCTCGACTTCGTCGATCTGCCGGTAGCCCCAGGCTTCGTAGCCGGGGTGTTTGGCCGCTTCGTCAGCCGGCAGGAAGAGCTCGGCTCCGAGCCCGGCAGCACACTCGGCGAGCTCAGGAAGCGCCTGTGCTGTGGTCTCGGGGAGCAGATGTGTGAGCACGACGACGCGACGAAGGGGCTCAAGCATGGACGCTCTCCACTGCGAGGGTCGCCGCAACAGAGGCTTCGATCCTGGCCTGTGCCAGGGGCGATCTGCCGTCGCAGAAGTAGGCGAAGTACTCCACGTTCCCTTTCGGCCCCGGATGCCCGGAATCGCACATGCCCAGTAGCGCCGTGCCGTGCGCCTCGAGCCACTCGCCCACCTTGATCAGGACGGAGCGGTGCACCTCGCGGTCCCTGACGACGCCACCCTTGCCTACCAGCTCGCGGCCGGCCTCGAATTGCGGCTTGACGAGCACCAAGCCGCGGTACCCGGCACGGGCGCATTCTAGCACAGGCCCGAGCGCGACGGTGAGGGAGATGAACGAGAGATCGGCGGTGATGAACGACGGCGCCAACGGTAGATGATCGCGGCTCAGGTGGCGCGCGTTGGTGCGCTCCAAGACGGTGACCCGGGGGTCGTTGCGCAACCGCCAGTCGAGCTGGCCGTAGCCCACGTCGACGGCAACGACACCGGCCGCCCCTCCCTGCAGGAGGCGGTCGACGAACCCGCCGGTGGAGCTGCCCAGATCGCAGACGTCCTCGTCGGCCACGTCGATCCCGAGCGTGCTCAGAGCATGGTCGAGTTTGTCGCCGCCACGGGAGACGAAACGCGGCCGGGAGCGCACGTGCACGGCCGCGTCTGCGCTCACCTCGGAACCGGGTTTGTCGACCACACGGCCGCCCACCAAGACCTCGCCGGCCAGCACGGCCGCCCTTGCCTGGGCACGGCTTGGGAAGAAGCCGCGCTCGACGAGCAGCGTGTCCAGCCGCTCGCGCACGGGCTAGGAGATGCGCGCCAGTCCCGGCCGAGCAGCGACGATGCTGCCGGCGATGGCCTCGGGCGTAAGGCCGATGTCGGCGAGCAGACGCTCGCGCCGACCGTAGGCCACGAAGCTGTCGGGCAGGCCGAAGGGCAGTACACGCACGCCGCTGCCGGCGAAGTGCTCGAGCACGGCGCTGCCGAAGCCACCGGCAAGCACGTTCTCCTCCACGGTGACGATGCGCTCATGCGTCTTGGCCAGCTTGTGGAGGAGGATCGTGTCGAGGGGCTTGACGAACCGGGCGTCGACCACGGTCGGCCGCACGCCGCGCTCGCGTAGCAGCGCCGCCGCGGCAAGACCCATGGCGACCCCCGTGCCGATGCCGACGATGGCCACCTGCTCACCCTCCTCGAGCACCTCGCCCTCGCCGATCGTGAGCTCGCGGAGAGTCGCCGGCGAAGTGAAGCGCGCCGGCAGGCCGCGTGGGTAACGCAGCGCCACGGGACCATCGCAGGCCAGGGCCGTACAGAGCATGTGCTGCAGCTGCTCATGGCTGGAGGGTGCCATCACCACCATGTTCGGAATCATGCGCAAGTAGGAGAGGTCGAAGGCGCCGTGATGCGTGGGCCCGTCCTCGCCCACCAGGCCGGCCCGGTCGAGGGCAAACACGACGGGCAGACGCTGCAGGCAGATGTCCTGCACCAGCATGTCGAAAGCGCGCTGCAGAAACGTCGAGTACACGGCCACGACCGGCCTCATGCCGCCGATGGCCAGACCCGCGGCGAACACGACAGCGTGCTCCTCGGCGATGCCCACGTCGTACAGGCGGTCGCCGAACTCCTCTTCGAAAGGGTCCAGCCCAGTGCCCTCGGTCATGGCGGCCGTGACGGCCACCACCCGGTCGTCCTGGCGGGCGAGGCGCACCAGCGCCTCGCCAAAGACTTGTGTGTACGTGCTGCCGGTAGGCACGGACTTGCTCTGGCCGTTGTCGAGGTGGAAGGGGCCGGTGCCGTGGAACTTGGCCGGCCGCGCCTCCGCCGGCTCGTAGCCCTTGCCCTTCACGGTCTTCACGTGGATGACGACCGGCCGCGCCGTGTCCAACGCCTGCCCGATGCTGGCCCGCAGCGCGTGCAGGTCGTGGCCGTCGACCACGCCGACGTAGGCCAAGCCAAGCTCCTCGAACAGCATGCCGGGCACGAGAAGCGCCTTCATGCTCTCCTTCACGTCCTTGCCCAAGCTGTAGGCTCGCGAACCGATCGCCGGGATGCGCGACACGCCGTGCTCGATCTCCTCGCGGAGCTTGGTCAGCGTGGGATCGAGCCGGATGCGGTTGAGGTAGAGCGAGAGAGCGCCCACGTTGGGCTTGATCGACATCTGGTTGTCGTTGAGAACGATGACGAGCGGCGTGCGCAGATGACCGGCCTGGTTCATGGCCTCGAAAGCCACGCCGCCACCGAGCGCACCGTCGCCCAGCACACAGACGACGTGCTCGCCGGTGCGCTCCGCCAGACGCGCTGCCTCGACCAACCCGAGCCCGTAGCTCACCGAGGTCGAGGCGTGACCGGTGCCGATCACATCGTGCTCCGACTCGCTGCGGCTCGGGAAGCCCGACAGGCCACCACACTGACGGATGGTGCCGAACTCGGCGGCGCGCCCGGTGAGGATCTTGTGCGCGTAGCACTGGTGGCCGACGTCCCAGACGATCTTGTCACGCGGGCTGTCGAGCATGCTGTGCAGGGCGACCGTCAGCTCGACCGTGCCCAGGCTGGCGGCGAGGTGGCCGCCGACCTCGCTCACGCACGAGAGGATGAGAGCGCGGATCTCGTCGGCGAGCGCAGTCAGCTCACGTTCGCTCAGAGCGTGCAAGTCCTGCGGCGAGGAGATTCGCGAGAGGTAGTCCATAGACTCCACGAGTATACCACCGGCCTCAGCCGGCGACCGTCGCTGCCGTCACGGCCGTGGTCTAGCGCTCGCGCCGGTAGATGTAGTCGGCTACCGCCGCCAGACTCCGCGTGTCGCCACCGAGCTCCTGCAGCCTGGCCGTGGCGCGCACATGGCTCTCGGCCGCCAGCGCCCGCGTCTGCGCCATGCCGTATTTCGAGACGTAGGTGAGCTTGGCCAAGGCCTCATCCTTGCCGGCGCTCTTGCCCATGGTCTCCGGGCTGCCCTCCACGTCGAGCATGTCGTCGACGATCTGGAAGAGCAGCCCGATCTCGGCGGCAAAGGCCCGATACCGTGCCAGACGAGCGGCGTTACGAGCACCGCACAGAAGGGCACCCACGACCACCGACGCCTCGATCAGCCGGCCCGTCTTGAGCGCATGCAGGACGCGCAGGTCATCGCCACCGTCCGGCACGGCGGTGACGTCGATGTACTGACCGCCGACCATGCCGCGTAGCCCCGTGGCTCGCGCGATCTCCGCGACGACGGCCAGCAACACGGCGGGCGACGCCTGCTGGCGGGCCACCAGCAGATGAAAGGCCTCGGCGAACAGGCCGTCGCCGGCGAGGATGGCGATGTCCTCGCCGTACACCACGTGACACGTTGGTTTGCCGCGCCGCAGTTCGTCGTCGTCGATCGCCGGCAGATCGTCGTGGATGAGCGAGTACGTGTGGATGAGCTCGAGCGCGGCCGCCGTTGGCAGCACCTGCTCAGGCGCCCGCCCCAGACCCTCCGCCACCGCGAGCGTCAGCACCGGCCGAATGCGCTTGCCGCCAGCCAGCAGCGAGTAGCGCATAGCCTCGGCGAGACGAGCCACACGAGCCGCCGCACCAAAGTCGAGTCCCTCGAGGTAGTCCTCGACCAGCAGACGCAGGTGGTCCGGATAGTCGGGGCCACCAGCAGCAACGTCGATCGTGCCCGGGTCCACCTGGCGCTCCTCAGTCAGCCGCGCGGTCGATCTGCTCCAGCAACCGCGCCGCCTCTTCGGCCAACTCCGCCCCATGCTCGAGCAGGCTCATCTGTACTTCGACCGTGGCGGCCTCGTCCAGACGCTCCTCCAAGTCGCGCAGCTGCCCGCCGATCTCGCGCACACGCGCGATCCTCTCGTTCGCCGGCTGCTCACTCCTGCCCGCCATCGTCCTCCCGTTCCTTCTGGATCGCTCCCAGGACGCCGTTCACGAGAGCTCCGGCCTCGGAGCTGGCGTAGCGCTTGATCAGCCGCACTGCCTCAGAGATGGCGACCTCAGAGGGCGTCTCGTCGCCCTGCATCTCGAACAGAGCCAGACGCAAAGCGGAACGCTCCAGGGGAGCCAGCCGCGAGATCGGCCAGTTGTGGCAATGGTCCGCCAGCGTCTCGTCCAGCTGCTCTCGGTCGCCGAGCACGCCGACCACCAAGCGCTGCGTAAACTCGTCCGGTGGATGGCCCTGATCGCGGCTCAGGTTCTGCATGAGGCTGGCGACAGGCAGCGCCGTCACCTCGTGCTGGTAGAGGACGAAGAGCGCATCGCGCCGTGCCTGCTTGCGACTGACGGGGCGCCGCGCCACACCGGCCACGCTCGGACCGCTCAGACCGGTTCGATGTGGAACAGGGCCTGACCGTACTGGACCGCCTGACCGTCTTCCACTGCGATCTCGCGCACGACCCCGTCGACGTCGGCGGCCAGCTCGTTCATGAGCTTCATCGCCTCCAGGATGCAGAGAGTCTGGCCTGTGGCCACGCTGGCGCCGATCTCGACGAAGGGCAGCGCCGAAGGTGACGACGCACGGTAGAAGGTGCCCACCATGGGCGAGCGGACCACATGATAGCCGTTGGCCTGCTCCTGGTCGGTGGGCGGCGACCCACTGGCGGCGGTCGCTCCCGGCGGCGCCTCGACCGCCGCGTCTGAGGGCGCCGACTTGCGCACTGTCACTTTGAGGTCGCCCTCCTCGATCGTGACTTCCGTCGCCTCGCTCGACTCGACCATGCCCAGGATCTCGCGCACCCGGTCGGCACCCTCCTCGCTGAGCTCGGAGCCCACGAGCCGGCTGAGGTACTGGTCGTGCGTGCCGAACACATCGCCCTCGGGGCCGATCCGGTGGCGCTCCAGATAGGCGCGCGCCGTCTGCGGGAACAGGGCGAAGCTGAGCAGGTCCTCCTCGCTGCGCGCCAGGTCGCCGATCTCCGTGCGGAAGTCCTCGAGGGTCTCGGTCACCAGCTCCGCCGGGCGGCCGGAGATAGGTTTCTCCTCGCCGAGAACGCGCTCAAGGATCTCGGCCGACACCGGTCCGGGAGCCTGGCCATAGCGGCCGCGCAAATAGGCTTTCATCTCGTCTGGCACGATGTGCCAACGCTTGCCCGAAAGCACGTTGAGCACCGCTTGCGTGCCGACGATCTGCGACAGCGGCGTCACCAAAGGCGGAAATCCGACCTCGGCGCGTACGATGGGGATCTCCTCCAGCACCTCGGGCAGTCGGTCGAGGGCGCCCTGGTCCGTCAATTGGCTCTGCAGGTTGCTGATCATGCCGCCGGGCACCTGGTGCGAGTACACCTGCATGTGCGTCAGCGACGTGACCCCGCGGTCGAACCCCTCCTGGATGCGCACCCCTTCGAAGTACTTGGCGATCGCGAAGAGCTTCTCGAGGTCGAGCTCCGAGTCATACGGGGTACCGATGAGCGCCGTCACGACCATCTCGGTGGCCGGCTGTGAGTTGCCGAAGGCCAGCGGCACGGTGGCGGTGTCGATCACGTCCACGCCGGCCTCGATCGCCTTGAGGTAGGTCATCGGCGCCAGACCACCGATGTAGTGGCAGTGCAGCTGGAGCGGCAGGTCGATCTCGGCCTTGAGGCGCGCGATCAGCTGCTCGGCGTAGAAGGGCGACAAGAGCGCCGCCATGTCCTTGATGCACAGAGAGTCGGCACCCATCTCGACCAGCTGGTGGGCTACGTCCACGTAGTGGTCGAGCGAGTGCACCGGCGAGATGGTGTAGACGACGGCGGCCTGGAAGTGTTTGCCGGTCTCCTTGATGGCAGCGGCGGCGGTCTCGAAGTTGCGTGCGTCGTTGAGCGCGTCGAAGACGCGGAAGATGTCGATGCCGTTCTCGGCCGACTTGTGCACGAAGCGGCGCACGATGTCGTCGCCGTAGTGCCGGTAGCCGACCAGGTTCTGGCCGCGGAGCAGCATCTGCAGCGGTGTGCGCACCACGTGTCGCTTGATGACCCGCAGCCGCTCCCACGGGTCTTCGTCGAGGTAGCGCAGCGAGGCGTCGAACGTAGCGCCGCCCCACACCTCGAGCGAGTGGAAACCGACGTCGTCCAGAGCCGGCAGGATGGGCAGCATGTCAGCGGTGCGCATGCGCGTCGCCCAGAGCGACTGATGAGCGTCGCGCAGCGTGGTGTCGGTGATCCTGATGCGTCGCGCTCGCATGCTCGTCTCTCCTCGCCGGCGACGGCCCTCAGGCCCGGGACAAGTACTCGCCGCTGCGCGTGTCGACCTTGACGCGCTCGCCCTGCTCGATGAAGAGCGGCACCTGGATGGCCACGCCCGTCTCGAGCGTAGCCGGCTTGGTGCCACCCTGCGCCGTGTCGCCGCGCAGCCCCGGTTCGGTGTGCGTGACTGCCAGCTCCACGGAGGTAGGAGCTTCCACCGCCGACGGCTGGCCGTTGAGGTACATGAGGTCGACGTTCATGTTCTCGACCACCCATTTGAGCGCGTCCGCAGCCAGCGAGGGCGGCACCGAGACCTGCTCATACGTCTGCTCGTCCATGAGCACGACTTCGGTGTCGGTGGCATAGAGGAACTGCATCTTGCGCGACTGTGTGTGGACGCGGGTGAACTTCTCGCCGGAACGGAACGTCCTGTCGAGGACCGCACCGGTGGCTATGTTGCGCACCTTGGTGCGCACGAACGCGCCGCCCTTGCCCGGCTTGACGTGCTGGAACTCGACGATGGTGAAGAAGTCGCCCTCGATCTCGATGGCGATGCCGTTCTTGAACTGATTGGTGGAGACTACCTCTGCCATGGGCTCCTGCATTTGGGCGCTCGACCGGCGACGGACAGAGACGTAATGATACAGGAAACGGCGTGCGCCGCAGAAGGCGGGCCGTGCGGCCGTCCGGCTAGCCGACGGTCACGAGCTCTTTCGGGAAGAGCGTCAGAAGGCGGCAGCCGTCCTCGCCCAAGACCACCGTGTCCTCTATGCGCACGCCGCCCACGTCCTGCAGGTAAATGCCCGGCTCCACGGTGAAGAGCATGCCCGGCGCCAGCACGTCGCGGCTACGGCGGCCGAGGCGTGGGTACTCGTGGATCTCCAGACCCACGCCGTGGCCGGTGCCGTGACCGAAAGCGTCGCCGTAGCCGGCGGCTTCGATGACGTCGCGGGCGACCTTGTCGGCGGCATGCCCCGTGACGCCGGGACGCAGCGCCTCTACGGCGACAAGCTGCGCCGCCAGCACGATGGCATACACCCGGCGCAGCTCGTCGCTCAACTCGCCGGCGGCGAAGGTGCGCGTGATGTCGCTGCAGTAGCCGTCCACGCGTGCGCCGCTGTCGACCACTACGAGGTCGCCTGCAACGATGCGCCGCTGGCCGGGGATAGCGTGCGCCAGGGCGCCGCGGGGGCCCGCAGCGACCACGGTATCGAACGAGGGGCCCTCCGCCCCGCGCCGGTGCAGCTCCTCGCGAATCTGCCAGGCGATCTCGGCCTCGGTCCTGCCCACGAGACCGCCGGCGATCACGGCCTCCAGGGCGGCGTCGGTCATAGCGGCGGCACGCCGCACAGCCTCGATCTCCGCCGGTTCCTTCAAGCCCCGCAGACGGCTCAGCTTATCGCCCACATCCCGCAGTCGCCCGCGATGCCGGCGCCGCAGCAGGCGGTAGTCGGCGTGCGTGAGCGTGCCGCCCTGGAACCCGAGCGCGGCACGCTCTCCCAGCTCCCGAGCTGCGGCGGCGGTCGAGTCGCGCACCAGCGCCTCGGTACGCTCGAGCGCAAAGCCCTCGACCTCCTCGGCGACCTGCGCCCAGTAGCGCGAGTCAGTGCAGATCAGCGCCGTCGTGCGGCCGACGACAAGCATCGCGTCCTCGCCGCGGAAGCCGCAGAGGTAGCGCACGTCATAGGCGTCGCTGACCAGGATGCCGTCGAGACCAAGGTGCTCGAGCACGCCGCGCGCCGCGGCCAGCCGTGTGCTCACGACAGGGCCGCGGCCAGAGCATCGACCGCCTCGAAGTAGCCGTCCACTCCCTTGCCCGAGACACGCACGGTCGCCAGGTCGGCGATGACCGACCGCCGGCGCCACTCTTCGCGCGCCTCGATGTCGGAAAGATGAACCTCGGCGATGGGCGCCGTCACCAGCTCCAGCGCGTCGCGTATGGCGTAGCTGTAGTGCGTCCAGGCGCCCGGATTGATGATGACCGCCGCCGCGCCCACACGCGCCAGCTCGTGCAGCTTCTCCACCATGTCGCCCTCGTTGTTGGTGTGAAAGCAGCGCACCGCGAAGCCTCGGCCAGCGGCATGCGCGGCGACCTGGGATTCCAGCTCGTCTAGCGTCAGCCTGCCGTAGTGCTCGGGTGCGCGGCTGCCCAACATGTCCAGGTTGACGCCGTGCAGAAGCCACAGCGTGTTCAACGCGTCGTCAGCCATGCCACGACCTCCCGCTCCAGTGCCGACGGCACCTTCACCCCGCTCCTCGGCCTGCCCAGACTTTCGAGCAGCACATAACGGACGCCCTCGCTGCCGGCCTTCTTGTCGCGTGCGATCAGGCTGATCACCGCCTCGGGCGCCGTGTCTGCCAGCCGCTCCGGCAGCCCCAGGGCTGAAATGAGCTCCTGGCCGCGGTCGGCATCGGCCTGCGCCAGACCGGTGAGCTTGGTCGAGAGCCAGAGCGCGGCGCGCAGGCCCAGACCGACCGCCTCGCCGTGCGAATGCTCACGAAAGGCGCCGGCAGCCTCGATCGCGGACCCGACGGTATGCCCCAGGTTGAGCAGAGCACGCTCGCCGCTCTCCTCGCGCTCGTCTCCCGCCACGATCTTCACCTTCACGCGGGCGCAGGCGAGGACCATGTCCTGGGTCACGCCGCCGTGCCCGGAAGCGTAGCCACATACGCTCTCCCACAGCGAGCCGCCGACGAGAAACGCGTACTTCACGACCTCTGCCATACCGCCGCGCAGCTCGCTCTCGGGCAGACTGGCAAGCGTGTCCAGGTCCGTCAGCACCAGCCCGGGCTGATAGAAGGTGCCTACATAGTTCCTGCCGGAGCGGAAGTGCACACCCACCTTGCCTCCCAGCGAGGCATCGACCTGGCCCACGAGCGTGGTGGGCACCTGCACCAACTGCACGCCCCTCTGGAACGTGGCGGCGACGAAGCCGACAAGGTCGCCCACGACACCGCCGCCGAGCGCCACGAGCGTGTCTGTGCGACGGACGTGGCGGTCGTAGAGCACGCCGTACAGCTCCTGGGCGCGACCGAGACTCTTCTCGCGCTCTCCCGCCGGGATGACGATCTCCGACACGGCAAAACCGGCCTCGCTGAGGCTCCCGCAGACGGTTGCCATATAGCGCGGAGCCACGTGCTCGTCGCTGCAGACGACCGCCCGGCCGCCTGGGCTGCACTGCCGCCACGCGCCGCCAAGCTGGCCCAGCACGCCGCGGCCGACAAGCACCTCGTACTCCCGCGTGCGCGTTCGCGCTCTCAGACGTTGCATGTGCGTCACACCTCCCCGGCTGTGGGCAACGTGTCCGCCGAGCGGCTCGTTTGGTCGCTGAGACCGCCTTCGACAAGGGCCACCAGGGCGGCCACCACCTCGTCCAGCGGCCGCGCGCCGTCGTTGTCCACACTCGCCGTAGCCGTCTGCTCATACACTGCGCGGCGCTGCGCGTACAGCCGGCGAAACACACCCTCGTCGCAGGCCAGTGGCCGCGCCGCGCCTTCGCCGTCGGCAAGTCCCGCGCCGCCCCCGCAACGCGCCAGCAACTCGTCGACGGGAGCGGTGAGCCAAACGACGTGCTCGAGCTCGGCGAGTGCCCGTCGCACGTGGTCGTCCGTGACCGCCCCGCCGCCGAGCGCCACCACGCTAGGCAGACTGCGAGCTCGCTCGAGAGCCGCCACGGCCACGTCGCGCTCGATATCACGGAAGTAGGCTTCGCCGTGCTCGGCGAAGATCGCCTCGATGGGGCCGAGTTGCTCGACGATGAGCGCATCGGTGTCGACGAACGGCACCCTCAGGCGATGTGCCACCAGCATGCCGACGTGGCTCTTGCCAGCTCCCATGAAGCCGATGAGGGCGAGCGATCCGATGGCGTACCCCCTAGACCCGCCTGGCGCGACGCCGGGCGGCCTCCACCGCAGCCACGAGCTCCTCCACGGTGGCGCCGCCGAAGCGCTCCAAAGCAGCGGCAGCGAGGGTCAGGGCGAGCACGGCCTCACCGACGACCGCCGCCGCAGGTACCGCACAAACGTCGCTGCGCTCGAAGCGCGAGTCGACTGCCGCGTGCGTACTCATGTCCACACTGCGCAGCGGCGTGCGCAGAGTGGCGATGGGCTTCATGGCGGCGCGCGCGACGATCGGTTCGCCGGTGGACATGCCGCCCTCGACGCCGCCGGCGCGATTCGTCTCCCGGTAGTAGCCACGATCCTGGTCGAAAGCTATCGCGTCGTGTACTTCCGAACCTGCAAGCCGGCTGGCCGCAAAACCCAGACCGAGCTCCACGCCCTTCACGGCCGGTACGCTCATCAAGGCGGCAGCCAGACGCGCGCTCAGCCTACGGTCGGCTTGCACATACGACCCTGCGCCCGCTGGGTAGCCGACCACGACCACCTCGAACACACCACCCAGCGTGTCGCCGCGCGCCCCGGCTGCGACCACGGCTGCCTGCATCGCCTCGCTGGCTTCATGGTCCAGACAGCGCAAGGGATCGGCGTCGACGCTCGGCAGGTCGTCGAGAGGCATGTTTGCCGCTCGCACACCGCCGATCTCGAGCACGTGGCTGTGCACCGTGCAGCCCAGCAAGCTGAGAAGACGACGCGCGACGGCTCCACAGGCGACGCGGGCCGCCGTCTCGCGCGCACTGGCGCGCTCGATCACGTCGCGCAGATCGGGCAGACCGTAGAGCAACGCGCCGCCCAGGTCGGCGTGACCCGGCCGCGGAACCGTCACCGGCTCGGCGGTCGCCGCCGGCTTCTCGACGGCGAGCACGTCGCCCCAGTTGGCCGCATCCCGGTTCTCCACTACCAGAGCGATGGGACCGCCGGTCGTCAGGCCATAGCGCACGCCGGAGAGGATCTGCGCGTGGTCGTGTTCGATCGCCTGACGCTCACC
>Ga0182021_10007982_pt1 | contig 12559 bp, 11 predicted proteins | sample 612E3MmetaG_FD_120493 | JGI IMG/M metagenome (GOLD analysis project Ga0182021, IMG submission 120493) | Permafrost microbial communities from Stordalen Mire, Sweden - 612E3M metaG (Illumina Assembly) | ecosystem: Environmental > Terrestrial > Soil > Wetlands > Permafrost | place: Sweden... | reverse complement strand
CCTGCGACCTGGGAAGAGGAGGCAATATCTATGAAGCCCCCAGAGAACTTCTTGGTAAAATTTCAGACCTGGTCTCTGCTGAAAAAGAATGTGCCGATGCTCTGTGTTGCGGAGGGAGCCTTGGTCTGATGAACACCCCCGTTCAGAAAAAGGATGAGGTGACCAGAAATGCCCTTGGATCCCTGCTTAAAAGTAATCCTGATATTCTCGTAACGGCCTGCCCGCTGTGTAAAAAAACCTTCTCAAAACATTCTGAAACGGAAGTGAGGGATATAGCCGAGCTGGTTCACGATGCAATACCAGGCAGGCTGATCCGTAAAATCAATGCTTCCAGGGAATCTGAGCCTGTTACTTACTAAATAACCTGATCTGCTCTGTCAGAACAGAGATCCTGGCCTCTGCATCCGCCTGTTTCTTTTTCTCGGCATCCACTACCCTGGGCGGGGCATTATTTACAAAACTTGCATTATCAAGTTTCTTCATAACAGATACAAGAAACCCCTGCTGGTACTTCAATTCTTCCTGAAGCCTGGCGAACTCTTCTTCCAGGTTTATGCTCTGAACCAGAGGGATGAAACACTCTGTGGTTCCCACAATGAAAGAGGCCGAATCATCCGGTTTATCTGAAGAATATTGCAATTCTTTCAGGTTGCAAAGTTTCACAACAATATCGTCAAAGTGACTTGATGCTCCTTTATCTTTTTCACTGCGGATGACAACCGATATCTGTTCTTTTTGAGGGATATTTTTCTCTGACCTTATCGCTCTGACCGAAATGACCAGTTCCCTGATGAATTCGAATTCCTTCACCAGGGCCTCATCGGTTCCCCCGGCCTGAGGCAGGCTTGCCTGCATGATGGATTCCTCTCCCGGGTTATGCAGAATATGGAAAATCTCTTCCGTGAGGAAAGGCATGAAGGGATGCATCAGCCGGATGAGTTTTTCAAAAAATTCAAGGGTGGCATCGTAGGTTTTGCTGTCGATCGGTTGCCGGTAAGCAGGTTTTATCATTTCGAGGTACCAGGAACAGAAATCATCCCAAACCAGTTTATACACGTCTTTCAGGGCTTCGGAAAGCCTGTATCTGTTGAATTGTTCGTTAATGTTGGTCAGGGCTGAGTTCAATACCGAATCAAAACATTAGACAGAGATCCGGCTTGACTTCGGTTGCTCAAGGCCCGGATCCAACGACCATCCCCTGACAAGGCGCATGGCGTTCCAGACCTTGTTGCAGAAATTCCTGCCCTGCTCAATAAGGTTGTCATCATATAAAAGATCATTCCCTGCCGGGGAACAAAGTAACATACCCATTCGTACCGCGTCGGCTCCGTATTTACCGATCAATTCGATTGGTTCGGGGGAATTTCCAAGTGATTTTGACATCTTCCGCCCCTGCTTGTCCCGGACTATCCCTGTAAAGTAAACATTTTTGAACGGGACCTCTTTACGGTACTCAAGCCCTGCCATGATCATTCTCGCAACCCAGAAAAAGATGATCTCGGGAGCCGTTACAAGGTCAATAGTGGGGTAATAATAGTTGATATCCGGATTGTCGGGGTTCCTGATCCCGTCAAATACCGAAATGGGCCATAGCCATGAAGAAAACCAGGTATCCATCACATCTTCATCCTGCTTCAGCTCATCAATAGTGACTGGTGAACTATGACTGGTGAATAGCGCTTTCGCAAGTCTGAATGCTTCCTCCCGGGTTTTGGCAACAATGAACTGTCCGTCGGGCAGGTACCATGCAGGTATCCTGTGCCCCCAGAGCAGTTGCCGCGAGATGCACCAGTCATTTACGTTTTCCATCCAGTGCCGGTACATGTTCTTATATTTCGCCGGGTGAAAACGCACTGCTTCGTTTTCCACAGCTTCGAGAGCAGGCTTTGCCAGTTCCTTCATTTTCATGAACCACTGAACCGAAATACGGGGTTCAATCACCGCGTCGGTTCTCTCCGAATACCCGACTTTGTTGGTATACTCTTCTATCTTGAAAATTTGACCGGCAGATTCAAGATCCCTGACGATTTTGATCCTTACTTTAAACCTGTCCTCACCTATATACAATTGGGCGGCTTCGCTGAGAGTCCCGTCGGGATTAAATGTATCGACCACTTCAAGCTTGTATTTAAGCCCGAGATTGTAGTCGTTGATGTCGTGGGCAGGGGTCACCTTAAGCGCTCCGGTTCCGAATTCCCTGTCGACGTACTCATCAAAAATAACAGGGACAGGGCGGTTGATGAGGGGAACAAGGATCTTTTTACCTTTCAGGTGCCGGTAACGTTCATCTTCAGGATGCACGCAAATGGCAGTATCGCCCAGTATGGTTTCCGGCCTGGTGGTTGCAATAGTGATCCATTCATCATTGCCTCCTTCAATCCTGTATTTTACATAATATAGTTTTGAATGTACTTCTTTATAGATCACTTCCTCATCGGAAACCGCTGTGAGTGCCTTGGGGTCCCAGTTGATCATCCGGGCTCCCCGGTAAATAAGTCCTTTATTATACAGATCAATGAACACTTCTATCACAGACTCATAGCGGGCCTCGTCCATGGTGAAACAGGTACGGTCCCAGTCACAGGATGCCCCAAGTTTCTTTAACTGCTCCAGGATGATCCCTCCGTGTTTTTCCTTCCATTCCCAGGCATGTTTCAGAAATTCTTCCCTGCTCAGGCTTGATTTGTCTATACCCATTTCCCTGAGTCTTCCAACCACCTTGGCTTCCGTTGCTATGGACGCATGGTCGGTCCCCGGCACCCAGCAGGCATTCTTTCCCAGCATACGGGCGCGGCGGACAAGGATATCCTGGATTGTGTTATTCAGCATATGCCCCATATGCAGGACCCCGGTCACATTGGGTGGCGGTATCACGATGCAATAAGGTTCCCTCTCATCGGGAACGGACCGGAACATCCGGTTTTTCATCCAGAAACTGTACCATTTCTCTTCAACTCCGGACGGATCGTATTTCGAAGCAATTTCCATGAGATGCTTTTTGCAAACAGGGCGCAAAGGTAGGAAAAATCGGGAAGCGCAAGTATCAGTACAACCTGCTTCTTTTTACCAGGTACGGCAGAAGAACCTGGTGAAATGAGCTGTTGATATCGGCCTCAACAAGGTCTATCTTATACTGGCCGCAGCGCAGGATAAGATCCTTCCTGAATTTTTCAATTCCCCTGAGGTATTGCTGTCTCACTTCTTCGGGAAAGAGCTTGATCTCCTGCCCTGATTCGAGGTCTATGAATTTATAAGGACGGTTATCGTAATTAAAATCCAGCTCTTTCTTTTTATCCACAACCTGAAACAGAACGACTTCATGCTTATTATGTTTCAGATGCTGAAGGGCCGAGAACATTTCCTCCATTTCGGCCGTGTTTTCAAACATATCACTGAATATCAGAACCAGCGAACGCCGGTGAATCCTTTCGGCCAACTCATGGATAACCTGGGCCAGGGCTGTTTTTTTACGGGTTTCCGGTGAAATCGGATGCAGCAACTTTTCAAGTTCCTGGTACAGAAACTTATAATGGACCGAACTTGATTTACATTGTGTATGAAGTTCAACAGTATCGGAGAAGAAGCTTAAACCTGCAGCATCCCTTTGTTTCCTTAAAAGAAAGAGCAAGGCAGCAGTCAGGTAAATTGAAAATGTGATCTTATTGGGATTCTGAATATCCGGTTTGTTGATGACCGGGTAATACATTGAAGAGGAGTTGTCAATAAAAACCTGGCAGCGAAGGTTCGTCTCTTCTTCAAATCGTTTGACATACAGCCGGTCGCTGCGACCGAATAGTTTCCAGTCGATATTCCTGATGGATTCTCCGGAATTGTAAAGCATGTGTTCGGCAAATTCAACCGAGAAACCGTGAAACGGGCTTTTGTGAAGGCCTGTGATGAAACCTTCAACAACCTGCCTGGCAATCAATTCAAGGGAAGAGTATTGTTCAAAATGAGATTGATCTACTACCGGCATCTTTACAGATGTTTCTCTATCAGGTTCTTATAATTCGCCTTGGGGACGGCTCCAACCTGTTTATCCACAACTTCCCCGTTTTTAATGAAAAGAACGGTCGGGATATTGCGTACTCTGAACTTTGCGGTGGTAGTGGGATTTTCATCTACATTAAGCTCGCCGGCGACAATTCTTCCATCATATTCAGCAGCAAGTTCATGTATTATCGGACCTACCATACGACAGGGACCGCACCATTCGGCGGAGAGATCTACAACAACTAATTTATCAGATTTTTCAACCTTTTCAGCAAAATTGGTATCAGTGAAAGTCTCAAACATATTCCAAAATTTTAAGCAAAATTAATAAATCATTTCCATTTTATTCAGAAAGATGAAAGCTAATCCCCGGAAAATCTCTTACGGCCTTGATCACCTCTTTTGCATTAACCCTGAACTTTTTCGATTGAAGTTCGATATTGAATGCTTTCTCCTGATCAATTACCCGGATCCTTAGCCGGCATTTCCCTTTATTATTTGTTACCAGCTGGTGAATCTTATCAACTGCTTCATCATTCAGTTCGTCTACGGGAAATGTAAGTGTGAGTAATTTAGCATTTTTTTCTATGACTTCGGCAAGCAGTGAAACATGGAGCACCTTGAGGGTCAGCTGATCCGGATTATCATACCGGGGTTCTATCTTCACTTTAATAAATACGTGCTGGCCTTCATCCATGAAATGTTTAAAACGGAGGTAGTCTTCCGAAAAGAGGGAAACAGAAATGAAATCCACATAGTCTTCTATCGCAAAGGAGCCGAAAGGTTTTCCAGTCTTCCCGGTCTTATGGGTTGCACTTATCACCGTGCCTGCAAAACAAACTTCTTTCCCTTTGAAAGAGTTCAGGTCTGACTTCAGCTGTTCCGAAGTGACATTGCAGAACTGCTCGATTTCAAGTCTGAAGTCGTCGAGAGGATGCCCGCTCATGTAAAAGCCGGTAATTTCCTTCTCATACCTGAGTTGATCAAGCCTCGACCAGGGAGGACAGTCGGGCAGCCTGAGATCTATCATTTCAACTACTTCGGCTTCTCCGAACAGGGATTGCTGCGAGCTGGATTTCCTTGAATGATAATCGGTCGCATGCCTTATTACACTTTCAAGAAATGTGGTTTCCTCCCCGTTCACCTTGTGAAAAAGCTGGGCCCTGTGCATACCTTCAAAACAATCGAAAGCTCCTGCCCTGGCCAGAGCTTCCATGCAACGTTTGTTGATATGATGGGATGATATCCGCCTTGTAAAATCAAAAATACTGATGAAGGGGCCATTCTTTTTTCTTTCCCCGGTGATAGCCATAACCGCGGCTTCGCCAACATTTTTAATCCCGGCCATCCCGAAGCGTATCTCCCCCTTGCGGTTTACGGTAAACCTGTGCTCGCTTTCATTGACATCCGGACCCAGTACCGAAAGCCCCATTCTCTTGCATTCGTCGAGAAATAAGGTGATCTCTTTAAGGTCGGAAAGATTACGGCTTAGCACTGCAGCCATGAACTCAGCCGGATAATGGGCTTTGATGTATGCCTGGCGGTATGCGACATAAGCATAGCAGGTCGAGTGGGATTTATTGAATGCATAATTCGCAAAAGCCTCCCAGTCCTTCCATATCTTGGTAACTGTTTCTTCATGGATCCCATTTTTCCTGCAGCCTTCGAAGAACTTGGGTTTAAGTTTATTCATCAGTTCTTCGATCTTCTTCGCCATTGCTTTGCGAAGTGAATCGGCTTCACCTTTGGAGAAGCCCGCAAGTTCCTGCGAAAGTAGCATAACCTGCTCCTGGTAAACGGTAATACCATAAGTATCCTTAAGGTATTTTTCCATGACGGGGATGTCATATTCTATTTTTTCCCTGCCATGTTTACGATTGATGAACCTTGGGATATATTCCATTGGCCCGGGCCGGTATAGGGCATTCATGGCAATGAGGTCCTCGATCTGGTTGGGTTTGAGTTCCCGGAGGTATTTCTTCATGCCATCGGATTCAAACTGGAAAATGCCCGTTGTTTTACCCTGGCTGAACAGTTCGTATGTATGCTGATCATCAAAGGGAACAGATTCAATATCGAGGTCAAACCCTTTAGACAGTTTAATATTGTCAATGGCATCTTTGATGATCGCGAGTGTTTTAAGGCCCAGGAAATCCATCTTAAGCATGCCAACTTTCTCAATATAATCTCCATCAAACTGGGTCACCAGTAATTCCGATTCCTTATTGGTTGCCACAGGAATGTACCTGGTGAGATCATCCCGTCCTATAATGATTCCGCAGGCATGCAGGCCGGTCTGACGTATTGAACCTTCAAGTTCCTCGGCATATTTTAATGTTTCTGCTATTAATTTATTTGATGACAGCTTTGCAGCTTTAAGTTCAGGCACTTCTTCAAATGCATCTTTCAGGGTTATGCCCGGCCGGGAAGGAATCAGTTTGGTCAATGCCGTGACCTGTTCTATCGGCATTCTGTGAACACGTCCTACATCCCTGATTGCCCCTTTGGCTGCCATTGTGCCAAACGTGATGACCTGTGCCACTTTCTCACGCCCGTATTTTCCCACTACCCATTTAAGTACCCTGTCTCTTCCGTCCTCATCAAAATCAATATCGATATCGGGGAGCGACACGCGGTCAGGATTAAGGAATCTCTCGAAAAGAAGATTGTATTTCAGCGGATCAACATCGGTAATCCTTATGCAATAAGCAACAACAGAACCTGCTGCCGAACCGCGGCCGGGGCCTACAGCAACCCCCATCTCCCGGGCTGCATTGAGCAAATCCTGAACTATGAGAAAATAGCCGGGATATCCCATTTTCTTTACTGTAGCAAGCTCAAAATCAATTCTTTCATTTAATTCAGATGTAATCTCAGGGTATCTTCTTTCAGCTCCCTTGTATGTGAGATACCTGAGATATTCATCAGCATCTGTGAAATTCTCAGGAAGGGGAAAGTCAGGCATTATTGGATCCCTGTTCAGGTCGTACACCTCAATTTTTTCCAATACCTCCATAGTATTTTCCAGGGCTTCCGGGATATCGGAAAAGATACTATACATTTCCTCCTGGCTTTTGAGCCATTCCTGGCCGGTGTATCTTAAACGGTCAGGGTCGTCCATGAATTTCCCGGTATTCACGCAAAGTAAGCGGTCATGCATCCCAGCGTCAGCCTCGTTCAGAAAATGCACATCATTACTGGCTATCAGCCTGACATTGAATTTTCTCGAAAGTTTAATCAATATCTTCTCAACTTCAGCCTGCCTCTCATAAACACTGGCATCACGGGTGGGATCAGTGACTTTATGCCTCATAAGTTCGAGGTAAAAATCCTCCCCGAAAACTTCCTTGTATTCGGCTACCGCGGCTTCGGCCTTATTCATATTCCCTGCCTGTATGGCCCGGGGGATTTCCCCCGCGAGACATGCTGAAGAAACAACCAGCCCTTCGTGATAATCCTTAAGAAGTTGCTTGTCAATCCTTGGTTTATAATAAAAGCCCTCGGTCCATGAATAGGAAATCAGCTTAACCAGATTCTGGTAGCCCGTGAGGTTTTTAGCCAGAAGGATCAGATGCTCCCCTTTACGGTCCGCCGGATCGATCTTGTCGAAGCGTGAACGCCTCGCTACATAAGTCTCACACCCAATTACCGGCTTTAAGTCTTTGAATCCGGATGCCGCTTCAAGAAAGGCCTTGGCTCCGAACAGGTTGCCGTGATCGGTTATGGCAATTCCTTTCATCCCCAGCGTAGATGCCTTTTTTACCAGAGCTTTCACGTCACAGGCGCCATCCAGGATGGAATACTGGGAATGAACATGTAAATGAGTAAAATTCAGCATCTTAACTAAAGAGATCAGGGAGTTTAACGGAATTCAAAAATACCTGTTAAATGATTTCCATTAATGATTGTTGAAAACTTAAAATTCCCTGACATCGGAATCAGGACTTGAAATGCTGAGTGTTTTTATATATATTTGCTGTAAACTCAATACCATGATACCTGTTTCTCATTTTCATCCTTTATTGGTTCACTTTCCCATCGCGCTTATAACAGTTGCATTTCTGTTTGATCTTGTTTCCCTGCTATACAAAAAGGAACCCTGTTTGTCGAAAGCTGGATATTATCTTCAGATCCTGGGTATGCTCGGAGCGATTGCAGCATGGGGAACCGGGTACTTTATTGCCGGCACTACACAGATGGAAGGGGAAGCCATGCAGGTGAAAGGGCAGCATGAGCTATTCGCGACAATCGCTTTGATTGCGATCATAATTGCGACAGTTGCAAGGATTATACTGGTTTACCAGCAAACGGAAAATACCTTTTACAAATACGTCCCTTTCGGCCTGTCAATATTGTCTGTAATTTTTATTACGGTCACCGGATTCCTGGGAGGGAAACTGGTCATTGATTTTATGATTGGGATTTAATTCATTCATTATCCATACCCTGCAGCCACAAATATCAAAATCGAAAACTATGAGAACAAGTATTATTGCCTTAATCCTTATGTGTGTTATAGGGATATCGGCTTATTCCGGCACCGAAAAAACAATGGTAAACCTGATAGCTGCCTACAAGGGGGAATCCACTGCCTCGGCAAAGTATGCGGCCTTTGCAGAACAGGCCAGGAAAGAAGGCCTTCAGCCTATCGCTATCATGTTTGGGGCAACATCAAAGGCCGAAGCTATTCATGCCTTAAATCACAAAGCAGTTATTGAAAAGCTTGGTGGGAAAGTGGATCCTTTTAGTCCGCAATTTGCAGTCAAAACCACCAGGGAAAATCTGGAAGATGCCATTAAGGGTGAAGATTATGAAATGGTGACCATGTACCCCGAATTCATTAAAACGGCCAGGGATGAAGATGCAAACGATGCAATAAAGTCATTCCGCTGGGCCATGGAAACCGAAAAGAAACATTTCGCTATATATACCAATGCCCTCAATGCCCTGAATAAGAATGACCTGAAGTCTTTACCCAAAGTATATTGGGTTTGCCCGAAATGCGGCAATACATACGACCAGGCCAGGCCTGAAGAGAAATGTGCATTTTGTTATACTTCACGTGACAAGTTTATCAAGTTTGATAAATAGTTCGCCGACCTCTTTGCAAATTAATATTATTTCACGACCTTTGCACCCCTGTTTCATTGAACAGGTAATGTAAAGATCAATTATTCATTTAATCAATCAATCAGGTATGCCAACCAAAATCAGGTTACAGAGAAGAGGTAAGAGAGGCCAGCCTTTCTACCACATTGTCATTGCGGATGGTCGTGCACCACGGGATGGGAAGTTTATCGAAAAAATTGGCACCTACAACCCGTTAACAAGGCCAGCCGAAATTGATATCGATTTTAATCAAGCCATCAACTGGCTGAATAAAGGGGCCCAGCCGACCGATACGGTCAAGGCCATTTTCTCGTACAAGGGAATCCTTTACAAAAGCCACCTGCTGAAAGGTATTCAGAAAGGCGCCATGACAGAAGAGCAGGCCGAAATCAAGTTCCAGGCATGGCTGCAGGAAAAACAGGCTAAGATTGCTGGCAAGAAGAAAGACTACGAACTCAGCGTAAAGGATGCCCGCAAGAAGATGCATGAAAATGAAATTAAGCTGAACGAAGACAAGGCTCAGGCTATTGCTAAGAAACGTGCCCAGCTTGCTGCCGCTGAGCAGGCCTCCAAAGTTGTGGAAGCGCCGGTAGTTGCAGAAGCACCTGTAATTGCAGAAGCCACAGTAGTTGCAGAAGCCCCGTCCATTGCTGCTGAGTCTGTTCAGGCTGAAGAACCGAAGCAGGAATAAGCTTAATCTGAGCTTGTCTCATGCCAAACAATGACTTTTATTACCTGGGAAAGATCCTCAAAACATTCGGCAATAAAGGTCAGCTTATGGTTCACCTCGATGTGGATGAACCTGAAAAATATCAGAAACTGGAATCCGTTTACCTGGATGTTTATGGTGAGTGGATTCCATTTTTTATTACTAAAGTTGAGCTGAAAACCCGGAATTCTGCAGTTTTCTCCTTTGCAGATGTACTGTCTGCGGATGAAGCAGAAGAATATACAGGCAGGGAGATGTTTCTACCGATGTCTACATTGCCGGAACTCAGCGGGCAACAGTTCTATTTCCATGAGGTCGAAGGATTTACTGTAATTGATGCCCGTCATGGGAACCTGGGGATAGTGGAAAGCATTCTTGACCTGCATCAACAGGCCTTATTCCAGGTACGTTCCGGTGAGAAGGAGATTCTTATCCCGGTGGTTGATCAGATTATAAAGGAGGTCGACAGGGAAAAGAAGATCCTTTTTATTGAAGCGCCTGAAGGATTAATTGACTTATACCTTTAGTATGTCTTTCCGTTTTCGCCATTTCCTGGTTGAAGACTCCCGTTCCACCATGAAAGTCGGAACAGATGCTATGCTGCTGGGTTCCTGGGTTCAACCCGGGGCTGCATCCTCAATACTCGATCTGGGAACAGGCTGCGGTGTGCTGGCACTTATGATAGCCCAGGTTTCAGGTGCAAAGATCGACGCAATTGACATCCATGGGCCTTCTGTCGATGAAGCGGGATATAATGTTTCACAAAGCCCATGGGCACAACGGATCCGGGTCTTGCACCGCTCTTTGGAAGAGCATTCCCGCCTGGCTGAACATCCTTATGATATCATCATTTCAAATCCTCCTTTCTTCATTAACTCTTTGAAACCTTCCTCAGCTAAAAAGCTTCTTGCAAAACATGAGTGCGCCCTCACTCTTGAGGTATTACTGGAATGTTCACTTAAACTGATGCATTCCGGATCGTCACTTTGCCTTATTCTGCCAATAAATGAAGGAAACCTATTTACTACCATGGCGTTGAAAAAAGGCTTGTATCCGGTAAGGAAGCTTACGGTAAGACCCGCACCATCAAAACCTCCCCACCGCACTCTGATGGAATTCAGATTCCAAAAAGTTCCTGAAACCATTGAAGATGACCTGATAATATATAACCCACAAGGTCAGTTCAGTGAAAAATACCTTTCAAAGACTCAAAATTTTCATCTTTTTATTCAGAAGAAGACCTGATGTTTTATATTTTTGATAAAATTCTTCCGATTATGTCCCGAATTTTCAGACTTTTAAAACCGGGTCTCTCCTTCAGCCTGATCTTACTGCTGATGCTTTCCTGTGAAATGAAGGAAAGCAAACTGAAGATCGCTTTATCCAAATCTTCACCTAATTACGTGCAATGGCTTAAGAGAGTGAATCCCGATATCCAGATAATCAACCTTTATACCTTGAATAAGAATGTGGCCATAGAAGCGCTTTGCAACTGTGACGGGCTTCTTCTGACCGGAGGAGAAGATGTTTATCCCGGCTGGTACGGTAAGGAAACTGAATCAAGCAGGTGTAGCGATTTGAACCTTCACCGCGACAGTCTTGAAATGGCTGTTGTGAGCAAAGCCATTGAAATGAAAATGCCGGTCTTGGGGATCTGTCGCGGTCATCAGCTGTTAAACGTCTACCTGGGAGGTAAACTGATAATTGACATTCCCACCGACTATGGGCAAAGCGTCACACATATGTGCAGGGATTATCTGCATTGTTTCCATGAGGTTTATGTACAGAGGAACTCAGCTTTATACCATTTTACCGGAATTGATTCAGCTATAGTTACAACAAATCATCATCAGGCAGTTGATATACTGTCCCCGCTTCTCACAGTGAGTGCCCGATCCGCTGACGGTCTTATTGAAGGAATAGAATGGTTAAATCCTGAAGGCAAGAGTTTCCTCATTGGAGTACAATGGCACCCTGAACGGATGGATCAAAGCAATCCATTGTCGGGCAGGCTTGCCGGCAAGTTTATAATGGAATGCGAAACATTTTTAAATTCAAGGAAGCATTTATGAAACTTCACTCCGACCTGCTGCATTATATGACGGTTTTCATAGGTTTTCTCGCTATGCTGAACCCTCTTGGGATCCTGCCAATATTTATAGGAATGGTAGAAGACCTTGATGACAAAACTGCCAGGTGGATGGCATTAAGAGCTTCTTTTTCAGCCTTTCTGATTATAGCATCTTTTTGCGTTTTCGGGCACCTGATCTTCCGGGTTTTCGGCATAACGATACCTGCATTCCAGATCGCGGGCGGTATCATCGTCTTTTTTATCGGCTACCATATGCTTAACGGTGAAGAGTCAAAGATCAGGGTCCAGAAGGAGATGAGCCCCGATCAATTGAAACAGGCTCTTTCAAACATTGCTGTGACACCCCTTGGAATGCCACTTCTGGCAGGGCCAGGCACTATTGCCACTGCAATGAACTTCGTAGGGGCCAATAAATCCATTACAAATGTCGTTGTAGTAATTATCCTGTTCGCCCTTATCTGTTTCCTTACATTTTTACTATTCCTATCGGCAAAAAAGATTGCCGGCCTGCTTGGCGAGGGATTGATCAAAATAATTACCAGGGTGATGGGCCTTATCCTCACTGTGATCGCTATCCAGATGCTGATTATGGGTATTATAGGAGCCGTTAAATTGTATACATCAATAGATGTCTGATTTATAAACTCATTCATTTT
>Ga0182021_10007981_pt1 | contig 12560 bp, 9 predicted proteins | sample 612E3MmetaG_FD_120493 | JGI IMG/M metagenome (GOLD analysis project Ga0182021, IMG submission 120493) | Permafrost microbial communities from Stordalen Mire, Sweden - 612E3M metaG (Illumina Assembly) | ecosystem: Environmental > Terrestrial > Soil > Wetlands > Permafrost | place: Sweden... | reverse complement strand
TCGATGCCGTATTTTTTCAGGTTGCCCAGCCAGGCCGAGCCGGATATCGGCTTGAAAAAGCCCATGTAGACACGGTTCGCGCCGTAGGTCCGGTTTTCGGGGCTGACCGGCACGACGGGGGCGACATAGGAGGAATTCACCGACAGGATATTGGCGATGATCGAGGTGAACGCCAGGGTCAGACTCGCCTGGTCGGTGGCCAGATACTTCTTTCCATGGCCATGGCTGGTGTCGACGGCTGACGTCAATAATAGATCCGCGTCCGAACTGGCGGCGGCGCCCGAGCCGAAACCGATGGCAAAGGTCGAAATATTTTTCGGGCCGTCGTACAGGTACTTCGCCACATCATCGAAAGCATGGGCAAATTCGAAGGTGATGGATCTTCTGGAAGTGGAGGTACAGGCAACGCGGGTGCCGGTTCCGGACGAATTGTTCGTACAGCAGGAGGAAAGCGCATTGGACGAGCCGTCGCGGCAGGTGATGTTGGCCATGGTGGTAAAGGTAGTGGTCGGACCGGGCTCTTTGCCGTCACCGTCACAGTCGGCGGTGTAGACCGGAACGGCGTCAGTATACGTTGGGTCCTTGCACATGGTTCCCAGCGTGGTTCTCAGAAAATTCCCCGAATCGTTCCAGGCGGTGGAGATTGGGGTGGAGGAGTTGGCCAGGGAAGCTGTGAATGTTTCGGTGGATGACATGCCGTCGGTGAGGAAGACCACATAGTTCTTCCGGCACGAAGGGGTTGCGGGAGAGACATAGGTCGTTCCGGCGTTTGTCCCCCCCGAACTTGTATTGCACCCGGTGACCCCGTTGCAGGCGCCGAAAGCAGGAGCGGCCCCCAGGTAATACTGCCCCGCCTCGTAGAGGGATTCCGCCAGGGGGGTCCCTCCGCTGGGACTGTTGATATTGCGCACCAGCCTGCGCAGGGCGGTCCTGTTGGTCATGACGGTCGGCGAAGTCTGATAATTGGTGTCCATGTCCTGGACCGTTGTTGTGTACGTCCCTGAGCCCCCTGCCGGGATATCGGCGATGAACTCGGCACCCATCCCGATCCCGCCGCTTGCATAATTGTAAGTCATTACGCCGAACCGCACCCCTGACGTGGTCTTGATCAACTGGTCGACGACGTTCTTGACGATATCTATCTTTGCGGTAAGCCCCTGGCCGGGGTTATAGAGCCAGTTGATATAATTGCCGTAATAATAGGTGGCGGTAGTGGAACTGCTGCCGCACGCGCCGCCTGCGGTCAGCATTCTGCCGGTCCACTGCCCGGAGGATCCCTGCAGATTGGTCTTGGGTTTATATGCGCTGGTAGTTTGTGTTGTTGGACAGTAGCCGGTGGTGACATTGCTGATATCGGTAATCAACGAATAGACCGGGACGTCCCCGGTGTTGCTGATTACCTGGTAAACGCCGGTCGAACTGCATGCATCCAGCAAGGTAGTCCCGCATACGCTGGTGGTGGCATAGGTTGTACCGGAACTGTAGGTCGTCTGCGAAGCCACGCTGTCCGCCATGCTTCCCGAGGTATCGATAATAATGAGGACATTAGGGTCCAGGACCGTCTGGGTGCTGCCGTAAATGGAGGAGTCCCCCGGGTACTGGTCCTGCGAGGCAAACGCCGGCAGCGCATGAAGCGTCGCCAGGAGTGCGATGAGTGTGCAAATGACCATCTTTTTCATACTCGCCTCCGTCTCTCATATATACGTCGGGGTAACCGGCCGTCACGCGTCATGGGCATCGTGACATCATGCCGCGCTCTACTTCGGGAACGGTATCGATTTCTCATAATTGATCAGGTTCCCCACAGCCCAGATGCGCACCGGCGTATCCGCGCCGCAGGAACCGTTTCCGGCCAGCCGACCCCGCCAGACCCCTTTCTCCAGGAGCTGCTTGTGCGCCTGGGAACAGGTGACCGCCTCGGGTCCCGCAAAGTCGCCGGGTTCCCACTTCCGGTCTAAATTTTTGATATTAGTGCTGTAATAAAGCCTGGAGCTGATGTAGGTCCCGGGATACGTCCGGGAGGGGTCGTATAACGTGCCGGCAGATACCGCGGAACTCTGCAGGAAGGCGGAAATAAACAGGATTCCGGCGGCAAAAAGAATTGATACGATACCATGTCGGGTTTTCATGGCGGCTCCTTCCAACGTCAGGGTTATTATTGCTGCACTATGCGGGCCAGCTGCGATTCGATCTGCGCCGTGGAATTATTCGGCCCGTAGGCGATGATGTTCATCACGAAGTTGTTTGCCTTGAAGCTCGTTCCCGGACTCAAGCCGGCATCCTCCTGCGTACCGGTGCCCGCCGGGAGCTTGCCGCTCCCCTGCAGCGTGACCTGCACGTCGGCGGTATCATTTGTTCCCGGTATGGTAATCCGGTTATAGTTTGGATTGGCGGTATTACTCGATCCCGCGCTTAAATTGGTCGCGGCCAGGACCTTCCCTTGTCCCGTATTAGGCCATGAAGTCGGTGAGCCGGGCACGATTGACAGGTAGATCTGGTCGTAGGTCTGTGCGAATGCCAGGGCCGCGTCGGCCGTATAAAAAGCTTCCGTGCTGTTCCGGTAGTTCCCCGCTATTTTCAGATCCGAGGTGGTGGAGGAGAGCATGGTCGCCCCCAGGATGCTGAGCAGCAGCAGCGTCGCGAGCACGATGATGAGCGCCGCGCCCCGTTCGTCGGTGCATCGGTAAACCACGCCGCAGGCTTGGGAATGATCGTTCCGTCTCATGTCAATTGGTTCTCCGGTTCCTCAGCATGACCACGGAAGTTATCTGCCTGGTCTTCTTTGCTATCTCACTGGCGGTTTTTGCGCTCGCCGGCACCCCTTGGAGCGTAACCCTGACGCTTTTAATGGAACTCACGTACGAAAGGTCCGGCTTCTTATTTTCCGTATTGTCACTGAAGATGTAACTGAAGCGGAGTGATGAAATATTGCCGGCGACCACGTCCCCCGGCGACGCCCTGTTGACCGACCGGAACAGGCAGCTCTGGCCCGCCGGACAGCCGTTACCGGTGCCGCCGACACCGGTCCCGGTCATGAGGGAGTATACAATGGTGTCATAATCGCTCGTCCCCGCCCCCTTGGCAACGACATCGCCCACGTTCAGGCCAATACCCGCGGCGAACGCAGCCCCTCCGGCCCGCTGCAATTGCAGACTTTTGGCGGTCCTGTTGCCGGAGACAAAGACGATGCTGGTGTAGGTGGAGAAGGCCGCCTTCAGGGTCAGGCTGTTGTTGAACGGGCTGATGATCCTGATCCGGTCCGTCGGTTTGTTGGTGCCGATAAAGGCGTCGACCGCCTCGGAGGAGTCGACCGTGGTGCTCAGGTTGGTGAAGGCGCCGGTAACCTTGGCCGTGAAGATTCTGGCATAGACGCCGTCCGGAGAACTCACATTCAGTGTCACGCTCGATGTATAATTGCTGAACGAAACGGTGGAGGAAAACAGCGGCGTAGCAGTAATCGGCACGAGCATCCCCGCCATCTTGATATCACGGCTGATGGTGTCCATCGCCAGCCTCAGATTCTGCTGCACATCGAGATTCTCGTCCTGCTTGTAGGCATTTTTCAAATGGGTATTGTACAGGGTAAAAACACCCCCCATGACAATGGCGAATATGGCGACAACTATCAGGAGCTCGATCAGGCTGAAACCGCTGGTATCTCTATGGAACACTTTCATACTGTCCTCTTGAAACCGGAGATGGTTACCTTCCGGCCATTGGCATAGCTGACCACGACGACCACCCGTGTGACTCCCGTCGGAATCCCGTTGGAAGTGGAATTCCCGACTGTTGCCGTATAGTTCACCGTGTAGGTACCGGCGCCGGGCAAGGTAAGAGTATTCGTGTATGAAACAGGCGAAGCAGACGGGTTAACGACAAACCGGCTGTATGCGTTAGTGCCCGATGTATTAATCGTGGGGTCGCCGGGATCGAGAGCCATGATATCTTCGAGCGCTTGCTGCGCCAGCTCGGTAGCCACCGAAAGCTGGTGCGCCAGGGTGTTGGACTTCATTGAAACAACCTGCATGCTTATGACGGCGAAAATTCCGATCGCCAATAGCCCCATCGCTATAAGGAGTTCAACCAGGGTAAAGCCATTCTGGCTTCCAAGTTTATTTCTCACGGCTCCATATCCCTGTCGCCTGAAACCGGCACCAGCGGTCCCGGTCGACGCAGCCATGGCATTATGTTCTCGTTCGATGGGTAAACTTTGCACCATTGCGCATCCTTCACACAGCCAAAAATATGCTCAACCATAAGCAGCAACTTATGTGCCAGCATTTACCAAAACACAACATGCCGTAATCAAAGGATATTCAGTCACGGATCGGCAGAACAACCCGGGAAACTATGCATTTATTGCATACTCTATGAATTAATTGTTCCCCTGCGCGGTTTCGGGCGCGTTCAGACCCGCACCCATTTCTTGCCATCCCAGTTCCAGAGGGAATAGCCGAAGTCGGTGGAGTTCATGAGGATCGCCATGGCAGCGCCCCGCCGGGAGATAATATAGACGGTCCCGGCGCTCCCGGTCATATCGGCATTGCAGACCAGCGTGTTGTTGGACTGGAAGGTCACCCCGTCCGGGTCTTCGGCGAGGCCCGGGAGAGGCCCGTACCCGCCGTAGCCGAAGCAGAGCCCGCCCCCCTTGTCGGCCAACCGGAAGGAACGGACCACCTGGTCGTCGGCGCTGTTCCATATGTTGTCACTGCCCTTCGCCGCGATAAGGGAAACCCTGCCTGTCAGAGGATCGAAGCCGAGCGCATAATATCTCTCATCGATGAGGGCCCGCTGCTTCGCCTCCCTGATCATCCCGGCGATCTCGGTCGCCGCCGCCTTGACGCAGCACCCCTCGTAATAGGAGTTGAACGCGGGCACGGCGATGGCGGCGATGATGCCGGCAACCACCAGGACCACCAGCAGTTCGGGGAGGGCAAACCCGCTCCTGCCGCCCCCCGGGAAATACGTCGCTGCCATGCCCAACTCCTGGACAGATGGTTGGAAACCTTTAAGGTTATATAACCATGAACCGTGCCAAGGAAGCAAACTGGCTGAATAAGACTATATTTCAGTATGTTACAGGCTTTACAGGGGCTGCGCCAAGAAACCGGAAATGGTAAATTACGTTGACGGGATACGGGGCGAAACAAGCCAGGCAGGGACAGGGCGCGGGATTACGGGGATGGAAAAAAAGTTTACAGGGTCAACTTTGTTTACGTATCAACCACCCCCGGCCCCTCCTTATCAAGGAGGGGAGCCTTTTAATCCCCCTCCTGGTTCAGGAGGGGTTAGGGGTGGTCAGGTGTGGCTTAAAAAGTTCATTGGAATACCTACTCAATCCCATATTCCTTGATCTTGTAGAGCAGCGACCGGTGGCTTATCTCCAGGAGTCGGGCTGCGTGGGTCCGGTTGCCCGAGGTCCTTTCCAGGGCCTTCCGGATCATCTCCCGTTCCAGCTGTTCGGTTCCCTGCTTGATGGAAATTGTATCACCGGCCAGTAACTGGACCGTTCCATCCGCCCCCCCGGCCAGGGGCTTTTTCCAGACCCGCTCCGGCAGGCAATGCGCTTCCAGTGTACCTCCCTCGCTGAGGAGCATCCCCCGCTGTACGGAGTTTTCCAGTTCCCGGATGTTGCCGGGCCAGGGATAATTCATCAGTGCTTTCATCGCCTCGGCGGAACAGCGCCACCCCTCCTTGCCCAGTTCGGCGCCGTACTTGCCGAGAAAATGATCCACCAGGAGCGGCAGGTCCTCCATCCGCTCCCTCAAAGGGGGCAGTGCTATGGAGAGGACGTTCAGCCGGAAGTAGAGGTCTTCCCGGAACCGGCCCCAGGCCACTTCCTGTTCCAGGTCTTTGGACGTGGCGGAAAGCACCCGGACATTGACCTGCTTGGCGGCCGACCCGCCGACCCGCCGGATCTCCCCTTCCTGCAGCACCCGGAGCAGCTTTACCTGGAGGGGCAGGGGCATTTCCCCGATCTCGTCCAAGAGCAGTGTCCCGCCGTCTGCCTGTTCGAACAGGCCAGCCTTTTCCGAAGACGCATCGGTGAAAGCACCCCGGACATGGCCGAACAGTTCCGACTCCAGGAGGTTTTCCGGTATTGCCCCGCAGTTGACGGCGACAAATGAGGCTCTCTTCCGCGTGCTGGTAAAGTGGAGCGCCCGGGCGATCAGTTCCTTGCCGGTGCCCGATTCTCCCAGAATCAGCACGGTCGTCCTGAAGTCGCTGATCTTTCTGATGAGGGCAAATATCTCCAGCATCCGCTGATTCCGGCTCACCATGCTGGCGAAAACGCATTCCTTGTGCAGTTCTTCCTTCAGCTCCCGGTTTTCCGTCTTGAGCCGCTCCCGCTCCGTTGCCTTTTTGAGGACCAGAAGAATCTCGTCGTTCTTGAACGGTTTGGAGATATAATCGTAGGCCCCCTGTTTCATGCAGTCTATTGCAGTCTCTATGGTCCCGTATGCCGACATCATGATGATGATGGCGTCCAGGCCGTCAGCCGTCGCCTTCTCCAGGAATCCGGCGCCGTCCAGAACCGGCATCCGGATATCGCAGAGGACAAAGTCGTAGCGGTTCTCCGCCGCCATGGCGAGCGCCTCGCTCCCGTCCCGGGCGGCATCGACGAGGTAGCCCTGCTTCCGGAGCATCACTTTGAGCATATGGCGGAGATTTTCCTCGTCATCCACGACCAGAATATTCTTTTTACATTCCTCGCTTTTCACCTTTCACCTTTCACCTTTCACCTTTCACCTTTCACTTTTCACTGTCTGTAAGCGGCAGCCAGATGGTGAAAGCCGTCCATTTTCCCGGCGTGCTTTCCAGGGTGATCCGCCCCCGGAATGTATCGATTATCCGGGCGCAGATCGCCAGGCCGAGGCCCGTCCCCTTGCCCGGCTCCTTCGTGGTGAAAAACGGGTCGAAGACCATGGACAGGTTTTCCGGAGCGATCCCCTCACCCGTGTCCCGCACCTCCAGACAGACGCAGGAGTCGCCCGTGCTGTCAGCCGCGAGGGAGGCCCGGAATGCCCGGTTGAAATCGTCCTTTCGCCGCCCCATCCTGACGGTGGCTTCTCCCGGCGCCCCCTCATGCCGTCCGGCGCTGAACATCCTGCGACGAACGACAACGGTGAGAGCTCCCCCCGTGGGCATGGCGTCCCGGGCATTGATGAACAGGTTTATGAGGACCTGCCGAAGCTGGTGGCGGTCGACGTGGATGGCGGGGAGCCCCGGCTCCGCCTGCAGGGTGGTTTCGATATTCCTGAATGCTCCCTGCCCGGCTACCAGTTCCAGGGTGTCCCGGACGAGGTCGGCCGGGTCAATCTCCTCAAAGTTGGCTTTCGTGGGGCGGGCATAGTCCAGGAGCCCCCTCACGATCCGGTCGATCCGGCCTGCCTCCTCTTCGATCCGGCGCAGGCAGTCCTCGTTTGCCGGGTTGTCCCGCAGTTCGTCCCGCAAGATACCCGCATACCCGATAATGGCGGAAAGTGGGGTCCCGATTTCATGGGCAGTGCCGGCGGCCAGCAGGCCGACCGATGCCATTTTCTCGGAACGGACCGTCTCCTCGCGGGCCGCCTGCAATTCGCTGTTTGCCCGCTCCAGGGACTGCACGTATGTCTCGACCTCTTCCCTCTTGCTTTTCAGGGCGTCCTGCATGAGGCTGAAGGATTCGGCCAGTTCCGCGACCTCAGCGCTCCCCGGGACCTTGACGGCATGGCTGTAATCTCCCGCGGCGATCCGCTGCGTGGCGGTGAGGAGCCTTTTTATCGGTACCACGACGATGCGGGAGAGCAGATAGTACCCGAAGCCGCAGAGGAGGAGAAAATCGAGGACAAAATAGGCGAGGAAAATGTGCCGTGACCGTTTCAGCCTCTCATGCTCCCCCACGAGGGAGAGGGAGAGACGGGCGGCGCCCGTGATCCTGTCGCCGGAACGGATCGGGACATACCGGGAGACGGCCAGGCCGTTGCTTGAAAAGAGGGATGATTCCGCGCCGCTCTTCAGTGTCTCCCGGAGCCGGGAGTCCGCTCCTCTTCCGTCGGCAAGGGCATAGACCGCCCCCCCCTGGCTGTCCACCAGGAGCAGGCCCGCAAAGTCCCGCTCCCGGGAGAGCCGGGAAAGGAACCGGCTGGCCGGGCCCATGCCGGCCAGAGAGGCCGGGTTTTCCGGGAGAACACCGATGATGGATGCAAGAAGGACCCGCACTTCTTCGTTTTTCTGGGCCAGCAGGTCCTGTTCGGCTGTCTTGAAAGAGATGAGGCTCAGGAGTATCCAGGTAAGACCCAGGAGAGAGGCAAGGGAAGCAATAATTGAAAAGGTCAGGCTGAAACGGAACGGTTTCATGCGTGCGGCGACCTCACGATCTGTAAACCGGCTGGGGCGCTGAAATCCCGGCAGCGGGGGCAATGCCCTTACCTCCCCAGGCCCATATACCAGTGTATCATCTGCCTGCCGTAAAATATATACACAATCGAGGCCAGGGCAAGGAACGGTCCGAAGGGAATGGCCAGTTTCCCGTCTTTTTTCTGCACCAGCATCAGGGTGACCCCGATAACCGAGCCGCCCAGGGACGCCATGAAGATGATGAAGGGGATTGCCTTCCAGCCGAAAAACGCCCCCATCATCGCCAGGAGCTTGATGTCGCCTCCCCCCATCCCTTCCTTTCTGGTGAAGAGCTGATAGAGGGTGGCCACCAGGTAGAGGCTCCCCCCTCCCGCAAGGATGCCGAGCAGGGAGTTCAGCCAGCCCAGTTGGGGGATGAAGAAGGAAAAAACAAATCCGAGGATGATGCCCGGGAGGCTGATGACGTCGGGGATGATCATATGGTCCAGGTCGATGAAGGTGATCACCACCATGGCGGAGCAGAAGAGAAACAGTATGCCGAAGGGGAGGGAGAGGCCGAACCTCTTGAACAGGAACAGGGTCAACAGGGCGGTTATCAGCTCTACCAGGGGATAACGGAATGAAATTGGCCCCCGGCAGGAACGGCACTGACCTCGCAGGAGGAGCCAGCTGACCAGGGGGATGTTGTCATAGAAGGGCAATTTGAACCCGCAGGCTGGGCAGTGGGAAGGGGGGAAGACCACCGACTCCCCTTTAGGCATCCTGCAGATGCAGACGTTGAGGAACGATCCGACCACGGCGCCGAAGATGAAAGCGCAGATATAGAAAGAAACCGGAAGTGACATGTCAACCTTTGTAGGGTCACCCCTTGCGGGTGCCCTTCAACCGGGCAGGGGCCAAGCCCTGCCCTTACCTTAGCCGTCTGATCTTCACCAGGCTATCTTCCAGGAGCTGCTTCCTGGTGGCGAACTCCGCGAGCTTCTCCCGCTCCTTGGCCACCACGTCCGCCGGTGCCCGCTCCACGAAGCTCGGATTCTCAAGCTTTTTGCCAAGGAATTCCACGTCCTTGTCGATCCTGGCTATCTCCTTGAGGAGGCGCTTTTCCTCCTCTTCCACATCGACGAGCCCTTTCAGTGGGACAAATATCTGCACGTCGCCGGCCACTTGGATGGAGGCATCCTCAGGCTTTTCTATCCCCAGGCCGATGCCCAGGTCAGCGACCCGGGCCAAGCCGATGATGGCCCCTTCGTTATGCTTCATCAGGCGGACGGACTCTTCGCTGCCACAGGAGAGGATGACGGCGATCTCCCGGCTGGGAGGGACTTCCATCTCACCGCGGATGTTGCGGATACCGCTGATAACCGCCATGACCCTATCCATATCGCCGGCCTCCTCGGGGAATGAGAGGCTTTCGCAGAATTCGGGATAGGGCGCCAACATGATGGTCTGATTCTTCGAATCCGCATTCCGCATTCCGCATTCCGCATTCTTCGGCAGTGCCTGCCAGATCTCCTCGGTGATGAAGGGCATGAACGGGTGCAGCAAGCGGAGCAGGTTCTCCAGCACGTACCAGAGGACGTACTGGGTCATCCGCTTCCGCTCCGGGTCGCCGCCGTACAGGTCTTTCTTGGACAGCTCCAGGTACCAGTCGCAGAACTCGCTCCAGGTGAACTGGTAGAGCCCCATGGCCGCTGCGTTGAAGCGGTATTCCGCCAGTTCCCGGTTGGTCTCGCGGGCTGTCTCGTTCAGGCGGTGCAGGATCCACTTATCCCCGGCGGTGAGCTGCAGTTCCTCGAATTCAATCCCATCGGGGTCGAAACCCTCCAGGTTCATCAGGGTAAAACGGGCCGCGTTCCAGACCTTGTTGCAGAAGTTACGGTAGCCGGCGATCCGCTCCTCGGCCAGCTTGATGTCCCGCCCTTGGGCCGCAAAGGCCGCCAGGGTGAAACGGAAGGCATCGGTACCGTACTGGTCGATGACCGTAAGCGGGTCGATGACGTTCCCTTTGGATTTGGACATTTTCTGCCCCTGGGCATCCCGCACCAGAGCGTGTATGTAGACATCGGCAAACGGCACCTCGTCCATGAAGTGCAGGCCCATCATCATCATCCGGGCGACCCAGAAGAAGAGGATGTCAAAACCGGTCACCAGGCAGGAGGTGGGGTAGAAGGTCTTCAACTCGGCGGTCTGCTCCGGCCACCCCATGGTGGAGAAGGGCCAGAGGGCGGAGGAGAACCAGGTGTCGAGGACGTCGGTCTCCTGACGGATCTCGTCGCTGCCGCACATGGCACATTTTGCCGGGTCCTCCATCGCCACTGTCACTTCTCCGCAGTGGTCGCAGAACCAGGCCGGGATCCGGTGCCCCCACCAGATCTGGCGGGAAATGCACCAGTCGCGGATGTTCTCCATCCAGTCGTAGTAGGTGTTCTCCCACTGTTTCGGCAGGATGCGGGTGCGGCCGTCTTTCACGGCAGCCAGGGCGCGCTCCGCCAGCGGTGCCACCTTGACATACCACTGCAGCGACAGGTACGGCTCCACCACGGTCTTGCAGCGGTAGCAGCCGCCGACGGCCATGCCGTGGTCGTCGACCTTTTCCAGAAGACCCGCCTCATCCAGTTCGGCCACGATCCGCTTGCGCGCCTCGAAACGGTCCAGCCCCTCGTACTGGCGACCGGCAGAATTAATGATCCCTGATTCGTCGAGAACGTTGATCCTGTCCAAGCCGTGACGGACACCTACCTCGAAGTCGTTGAAGTCGTGGGCCGGGGTGATCTTCACCACTCCGGTGCCGAATTCCAGATCGACGTATTCGTCGGCCACCACCGGGATTTCCCGGTTGATCAGCGGCAGTAGTACCTTCTTCCCGACCAGCGAGCGGTAGCGATCGTCTTCCGGGTGGACCGCCACGGCGGTGTCCCCCAGCATGGTCTCGGGGCGGGTGGTGGCAACGACCACGTATTTTCCCGGCTCGCCCGCCACCGGGTAGCGAATATGCCAGAGATGCCCCTTCTTCTCCTCGTGCTCCACCTCGATATCCGACAGGGCGGTGTGGCAGCGGGGGCACCAGTTGATCAGCCGGTTGTCCCGGTAGATCAGCCCCTCCCTGTAGAGCCTGACAAAGACGGTGCGGACAGCTTTGGAGAGCCCCTCGTCCATGGTGAAGCGTTCCCGCTCCCAGTCGCAGGAGGCACCGAGCCTCTTCAACTGGCCGATGATCTGCCCGCCGGATTCGGCCTTCCACTTCCAGACCCGCTCGATGAAGGCCTCGCGCCCCAGTTCATGGCGGTCCATCTTCTCCGCCGCCAGCTGCCGCTCCACCACGTTCTGGGTAGCGATACCGGCATGGTCGGTCCCCGGCATCCAGAGTACCTTGTACCCCTGCATCCGTTTCCAGCGGCAGAGGATGTCCTGCAGGGTGTTGTTCAGCGCATGCCCCATATGCAGGGCACCGGTCACGTTGGGAGGGGGAATGACGATACTGTAAGGTTTTTTATCCGCAGTCGCGTCGGCGTGGAAGTGCCCCTTCCCCTCCCACTCGACGTACCATTTCTTCTCAACGTCATGGGGTTCATACCCCTTGGCCAGTTCTCTCTCTGACATGCAGCAACCTCTTTCATTCCGGAATCGGATGACGAAAATACTGAAACCGAAAAATCGGTTATTCAATGGATTCGGAAAAAGCTCTAGGTGCAAGGCTTGCGAATCCTGAGGAATGAGGCGTACATAAAGGTACGCCGCAGTGACGATGGATGTGTGTAACGCTGCAGATGGACTTTTTACGAATTCATCAAAAATGAAAAGGGGATAAAATATCCCCGTTTCAAATCCTGCTGTTGTTTACCGGTTTACCAGTTGCTGGTACCTTCGTGCCCGATCCCCGACGTTAAACCCCTTCCTTGATCTTCCGGATCTCTTCCAGGATGATCCGCTCCGCCAGGTCAGGAACGACCTCCCAGGCGATCTTTTCGATGATGTCCCGGGAAATCCTGGAAACCAGCGCCGCCATCTGGTCGTCGCTCAAAACAGCTCCGGCCGGGGCTACAGGAACAGGAGGCGGTACGGCAGGCAATGCCTCGGGTGCCGGCATGTATTCCTCTTCCGGGGCAAACTGGAGATCGAACCCGGGAGTTGCCAGAGCCGCTGCCGGAGGGGCATGGGCGGTAAATGCCGTCAGCGCCTCGGATTCCGGCATGAACTCGCCACCCGGAGCAGACGGGCAT
>Ga0182021_10007980_pt1 | contig 12560 bp, 6 predicted proteins | sample 612E3MmetaG_FD_120493 | JGI IMG/M metagenome (GOLD analysis project Ga0182021, IMG submission 120493) | Permafrost microbial communities from Stordalen Mire, Sweden - 612E3M metaG (Illumina Assembly) | ecosystem: Environmental > Terrestrial > Soil > Wetlands > Permafrost | place: Sweden... | reverse complement strand
TCCCTGCTCCATCTCTCGGCGGCAGACTCGGGGGCAAGCTGGCTCACAACGTCGTTCGGGCAGGCACTCGTGCACCATGCCGGTCCCGACACGGGGGTTTCAATTGAACCCGCGCCCGTCCCGTTGACGTTCGCCCTCTATCAGAATTACCCCAACCCGTTCAATCCGAAAACGCAGATCACGTTCAACCTGCCGGCCGTGGAGACAGCCCGTTTGGCGGTCTACGATATCCTCGGCCGTGAAGTGGCTGTTCTCTTCGATCAGGCAATGGGTGCCGGGCCGCATTCCGTGGTTTTCGACGGCTCCCAGATCGCCTCCGGGATCTACTTCTATCGCCTGCAGGCCGGGGGGAGGAACGCGGTGGGGAAGATGGCATTGGTCCGATGACTCCCGTCCGACACGAGAGCAGGTAGGTTTTTGAGCGTTTTCTTTGTACCATGGAGGAAAGGCCCGCGATCCTTCCATGAAAAGACTCCTTCCCCTCCTTGTCAGCGGCATCTGCGCGGTTTCCATCTCTCTTGCCCAATTTGAAGGAATTGTGGAAACCAGAAACCTCACCACCGACGAGGCAGGCAAGCCGCAGCAGTTCAAGATCACGATGTGGATCAAGTCGGACCGCGTCAGGGTCCAGTCGACCGCATTCGGCAGTTCTCCTGCTTCCACCATGATCTACCGGAGCGACCGGAAGGTCACCTGGATGCTGAACGAGGACGAGCGGACATACTTCGAGATCCTGCAGAAGACCCAACCGTCTCCCGAACGTCCGTACTCCGGGGAGGAGCTGCACCCTACGATCAGCCGAACCGGGAAGACCAGGAAGGTCCTGGGATACCCCTGCGAGCAAGTCCTGGTGAAGCGGGAGAATGAGGAGACCGTGATCTGGGGTACAAAATCCTTGGCCTCGCTTTCCGTGACCATCCGCAGGGTGCTGGGCGAGCCGGAAACCGGAGCTCCCGGGGGGTGGCAGGAACAGCTGGATGCCCTGGGCCTCTATGCACTTTCGGCATCGACGCGCATCGAAGGGGCGCTGGTGGAGCAACAGGAAACGACGAAGATTGAAAAGCGCGAAGTCGCTTCCGGGTTGTTTGAGCTTCCCGCCGGATACCGGAAGCAGGATATCGGCGAGATGAGCGGAGAGATCGGCAAGTAGGGGAAGGCGCTTCTTTCACAAACCTCACCTTCCGCGGGTACCAAAGGAGGGACTCGAACCCTCACGTCCTCAACGGACACTGGATTTTGAGTCCAGCGCGTCTACCAATTCCGCCACTTTGGCGAGAAGCAACTATTAAGATACGTACGCCCTCAGGGAATGTCAAGACCGCAGACCCGTGGGGAACCGCGTAGCCGCTTCAGACTCGTCGCCCGTTTCGCATTCCTCCTGACGGTTGCACTGTGTCCTCGCAACGCAGCAGCGCAGTCCGTTCCGCCGTCGCTCCCGGCCGGAGCGGCCGTGCTCCACCCGGCAGCTACATCCCCCGATTCGATCTATGTCCTTCCCCACATGTTTGTTGCCGCGGGGACCGACACGCTGGTCCTCGATTCCACCGTCGTGCTCAAGCGGGAAACCGACTACCTGCTGTTTGAACGGCATGGCAGTGTGCGCTTTCTCCCTCCGTTCTGGCAGAAGAGCGCCGGCATGCGGGTGCCCGCCGTCAGCGTCCGCTTCAGATACTTTCCCTTCACGCTGCGCGATGTCTATGCGCGAAGGGAGATCGTGGTCGTTCGCGATTCCACCGATACCCTTCGCGTCGCCCGGCCCGTTTCGTCGTTCAGTCTCGACGACATCTTCGGCGGGAATCTTCAGAAGAGCGGCAGTCTCTTCCGCGGGTTCACGGTGGGCACCAACCGCGATCTCTCGCTCAGCTCCGGACTCAGGCTGCAGCTCGCCGGGCATATCACGCAGGACATAGAGATCGCGGCGGCCCTCACCGACGAAAACACGCCGATCCAGCCCGAGGGAACAACGCAGACCCTCCAGGAATTCGACAAGGTCTACGTTGAGATCAAGGGGCGCGACCTGGCCGCGACGCTCGGCGATTTCGATGTCAACATCGGCGGGACGGAATTCGCCCAGCTCAGCCGCAAGCTCCAGGGGGCCAAGGGGAGCGCCGACTACCGCTTCGGATTCTCCGACGGGTCGGTCCTGGCTGCCGGCGCAATCACGAGAGGGAAGTTCAACACGGTGCAGTTCAACGGCATCGAGGGGGTACAGGGGCCGTACCTGCTCACCGGCCGCAACGGCGAGCGGGCAATCATTGTCGTCGCCGGAACCGAGCGCGTGTATGTGGATGGCGAACAGATGGTGCGCGGCGAAACCAACGACTACATCATCGACTACTCGATCGGCGAGGTGACCTTCACCACGCGCCGCCTCATCACCGCCGCCTCGCGCATCACCATCGACTTCGAGTATTCGGACCGCCAGTTCTCCCGATCCCTTCTCGCCGCCCAGACGAAGTCGACGTTTTTCTCAGACCGCGCGAGGCTCACCTTTACTTTTCTGCGGGAGGCAGACGACCCCAATGCCCCGATCGACCTTGATCTCACGGACAGCGTCAGGCAGGCGATCGCCGCTGCGGGGTCGGACAGAAACAAGGCCGTAGTCAACGGCGTGACGCGCGTGGATTCCAACGGCTCGTATGTTCGGGTCGACTCAGTGCTGGCCGGCGGGTCGCCGGTCACCTTCTACCGCTATGCGCCGGGAGACCCCGCCGCCAAGTACAACATCTTCTTTTCCCAGGTCGGGGCCGGAAAGGGAGATTACGCGCGGCGTCAGGTGGGGGTGTTCGACTACCGGGGCCCGGGCGGGGGCGACTACGTTTCTCTCCGCTATCTTCCTCTCCCGCAGTCGCAGCAGATGGTCGATGTGGTGCTGGACGGCGAGCCCGTCAGGGAGTTGAAGCTCTCGGGGGAATTTGCGGGGACTCTCCTGAATCCGAACCGCCTCTCGCTGCAAAACGTCAGCGAGAACGGCCACGGCATCCATCTGGCCGGGGAATGGAAGCCCGCGGCCCTGCGGCTCGGATCCCTCAATCTTGGCAGGCTCGACCTTGCCCTGCAAGAGCGCTACACCGGGAGCACGTTCTCGCCGCTCGACCGGACCCAGGAAATCGAATTCGGCCGGAAATGGGGGCTGGACTCGCTCACGCAGTCGAGCGAGGAAATTCAGGAGGCGACCCTGAAGTATTTCCCCGACTCCGCGGTCACGATCGGAGGCGGATACGGAAAAAACGTGCGGGGGAGCGGCTTCCGGTCGGTCCGCAACGACGGGGCTCTCACGGTTCGGGAGGCAGGGCTCCCTTCGGTCGACTACACATTGGAAAGCATCCGCTCGCGGGACGATCAGACCGGGGTCTACAGCTCCTGGCTGCGCGACCGCGGCATGGCAACGCAGACCTTCGGCATTTTCTCTCCCCGTGTCTCCTACGAGGGGGAGCGCCGGACGTTCCGGAGCGCCGCAGCGGACGTTCTGGCGGGATCTTTCGCCTTCGACTCGTTTGGAGGGGGAGTCCTGGTCAAAGGGCCCGGTCCCTTCTCGGCGTCGGCGGACATCGGCTGGCGGTCGGACGACCTTGCTTCGGGCGGAAGCCTCGAGCGTGAATCCCGGTCTTTCACGCAGTCATACACAGCCCGCCTGAGCGACTGGCACACGCTGAGCAGCCAGATGGATGTGACGCTCCGGAACAGGACGTTCACCCCCGTCTTTCAGGCTCTGGGGAACCTCAATGTCCGGAGCGTGCTGGTCAGGAACCAGACCCGGTACTCCCCGTTCAATCGCGGAGTGGAAACGGACCTGGTCTATGAGGTCTCCACCGAGCGGACCTCGCGCCTCCAGCGCGTGTTCACCAGGGTGACGATCGGAAGCGGCAACTACAAGTATCTGGGAGATCTGAACCACAACGGACTGGCCGACGAAAGCGAGTTCGCGCCCGCGCGGTTTGACGGAGATTACGTGGTGGTGACTGTCCCCTCGGACGACCTGGTGCCCGTGATCGACCTGCGCACAGGGTGGCGCGTGAGATTGACACCCGCCAGATTCATCCAGGCCGACGGCACGGCCTCTTCGATCCTCTCGGCGCTCTCGAGCGAGACCTATTTCCGGGTCGAGGAAAAGAGCACGGAGCGCAATCTGGCTCAGATCTACCTGCTCCACCTGAGCCGGTTCCTGCAGGACTCCACGACGATCAACGGGACCCGGCTCTTCACCCAGGACCTCTTCGTGCTGGACGGAAACCCTCTGTTCTCGGCCCGTTTCCGGTTCAGCGACCGGCGCGGTCTGAACAACTACAGCGGAGGACTTGAAAGATCCTACAGCCGGGAGCGCTCCGTTCGCCTGCGACTTCAGCTCATCCCCGAGCTTTCGCAACAACTTGATTATGTCAACCGGACGGATAAGCTGATTTCGGCCGAACAGTCGAGCCAGGCGAGAAGCATCGAAGGGAACGACCTCACGCTCGACTTCGCCTATCGTCCAGAGCAGGATCTGGAGGTCGGCTTGAAGATTGAGACCGCGCGGTCGACGGACGTCCTGCCGGCGATTCCGGTCCGTGCGGACCTGAATACGGAGACCATGCGCGGTGTCTATGCCTTCCGCGGCGCGGGGCAGCTGAGGGCGCAGATGGGAAGGGAGGAGATGCAGCTTTCATACACACCGGATGTCTTCCCCTACGAGCTCACCGGCGGGAGGGTGGCCGGGATCACGTGGGTCTGGAACCTCGCGTTTGACTATCGCGTAAATCAGTTTCTCCAGGCGACGGTGAACTACGACGGCCGGTCGGAGGGGGGATCTCCCCCGATCCATACGGCAAGAGCCGAAGTCCGGGCGTTCTTCTGATCCGCGGGCACTGCCATGCTCCTGCCAGCCCGGGACCTCCCGCGCGTACTTCTCCCCTTCGACCTCACTTGAACGCATCGAGTGGCAGCCCAGGCTGACGCGAAAGCCGCCGTTTCGAAATCCGTTGATGCGGAAGGCGCCAGAACAGGCTCCGATGACCGATGTGCTCTATTGTGCGGAATCCCGGAAACTTTTTTTTTGTGGTGCGTGCAATCGAACTTCTGTTCCCTGAGTCGCTGACGGGTAAAGCCGGGTGGAGGTTGGCGCTGTCTCCCTCAAGTGATGATTGAAGAGGTCGACACTGAGAGAGCGGAGCCCCGGCGGATGATCCGCTTCGTCTTGCGTTTCATTTTTCCGTTCTGTATACTTCCCGGGCTTGCTCTTGGGTCACGAGCCTGCGCGCCAGCCGCACCTGCACTTTGGCACCGACTCCCGTCCGGGACAGTCGCTCCACCTCTCTGGACCAATCCCATGGTTTTTTGTACTTCATTCGAATCGAAGATAGGTCTCATTTACATTGCCTCGACCGACCTGGGCGTTTGCAAGGTTGCATTGCCGCGGCAGAGCAAGCGCGAATTCCTGAGGTGGCTCCGTGAGAATTTCAAAGACAATGAGGTGGTGGACAACAACTCGAAGAACCGTGAAGTGATCGATCAGCTTTCACGGTACTTCAACGGCCGCCTCGCGAAGTTCTCGCTGCCTGTCGACCTCCGGGGCACCCCGTTCCAGCTCCGCGTCTGGAAAGAACTGACAAAGATCTCGTACGGGACAACGATAAGCTACAAGCAGCTTGCGAAACGGTTGGGCACCAGCAGAGGCTTCCAGGCCATGGGCCGCGCAAATGCGGCCAATCCGGTTCCCATCATCGTGCCGTGCCATCGTGTCATGGGCGCGAACGGTTCGCTTGTCGGCTATGCAAGCGGCGTCAAGACGAAGGAGTTCCTCCTGCGGCTGGAAGGTGCTCTGATGTTGTGATACCGCCGTGGGCCGGCTCCCAGGTTCCGTCCCGCCCCGGGCGGAGCAATTCTTGAAGCAGTAGGACGTGCCCCCTTCTTCTTCATTTTCTTGTCTCGCCTTGCGTGGCAGTACAAGCCCATCACACGCTGATTTCCAGCCCCTCCTTCCGAAAACTGCTCCGGATCCATAGTCCGCTGGACTGACTCAAGTGTCCAGCGCATGCGAACAGACGCCTTCTCTCCCTCCTCCTCCGGTTGTTTTAGGCACTCCGTTTTTGTATTATGCCCTGCACTTCTTCCCCATCCACGGTCGATTGAACTGTCTCTCGAATGTCATTTCTTGATGAATTGAATCCCGTCCAGCGCGAGGCCGTCCTGGCGAAGGACGGCCCGGTCATGATTGTTGCCGGCGCCGGCAGCGGGAAAACGAGGGTCCTCACCTACCGTGTGGCTCACCTGATCGATTCGGGTGTGCGCCCCGAGTCGATCCTGGCCCTGACGTTCACCAACAAGGCCGCCAATGAGATGAAGTCCCGCATCGTCTCCCTGGTGGGTGACCAGAGCCGGGGAGTTTGGATGGGGACCTTCCATTCGATCCTCGCGCGTATTTTGCGCTTCGAAGCGGAACGGATCGGGTACGGGCGCAACTTCACGATCTACGACTCCGACGATTCTCTCTCCCGGATCAAGGGGGTGATGAACCAGCTGACAATCTCACAGCAGCAGTTCCCCCCGCAGGGCATCCGGGCCCGGATCAGCATGGCGAAGAACCAGCTGATCGATGCGGCACGGCTCAGGCAGCTCGGCAGCGATCCCGCGACCAGCGCGGCGGCGAAGGTCTTCGAGGAGTACGAAGCAAGCCTCCGCAGGGCCAACGCTTTGGACTTCGACGACCTTCTGGTGAAGCCGCTCGATCTGTTCACGCATCACCGGGACGTCCTCCAGCGCTACCAGCGGCGGTTCGCCTACATTCTGGTCGACGAGTACCAGGACACGAACCGTGTGCAGTACAGGCTTCTTCAGGAGCTGGCGCGGGCACACCGCAACATCTGCGTGGTGGGGGACGATGCGCAGAGCATCTACGCGTTCCGGGGAGCGGATATCAGGAACATCCTCGATTTCGAGAAGGACTATCCTGCATGCAAGGTCTTCCGCCTCGAGCAGAACTACCGCTCGACAAAGACCATCCTTGCCGTGGCAGACTCCCTCATCAAACAGAACAAGGATCAGATCCGGAAAACCCTGTGGACGGGCAACATCCAGGGAGATCAGGTGTCGGTTGAAGTGTCGGAGGACGACCGGGAGGAGGGGCGGCGCGTGGTGGCGAGGATCGGGGAAGAGATCACCCGCCGGAAGCTCTCTCTGAAGGATGTGGCGATCCTCTACCGCACGAACGCCCAATCGCGCTCGATCGAAGACGCCCTGCGAAGGGCGGGCATCCCCTACACAATCATCGGCGGGGTGGCGTTCTACAGGAGGAAGGAAATCAAGGACATCCTCGCTTACCTGAAGCTTGTCGCAAACCCGATGGATGCTGAGAGCGCCCTGCGCATCATCAATGTCCCCCCAAGGGGCATCGGTGAGACGACCATCGCCAAGCTTGCCGCGTTTGCGCGCGAGCGGAAGCTCTCTCTTCTCCGGGCCATCGCCGAACCCGGGCTCGCGGACATCCTGGGCGACCGTGCGCTTACAGCGGTGAGGAGCTTCGGCGAGATGGCCGGAAAATACATCGGCCTGAAGGACAAGATGTCGGCGAGCGAGCTTGCCCGCGCCCTGGTGGACGAGACCGGGATCCTGAACGAGTTGAAGGAAGAGGGGACGCCCGAGGCCAAGTCGAGATCCGAGAACATTAGAGAGCTCGTCTCCGCCCTTTCGGAATTCTCCGACCTGCATCCCGATGCCACGCTGGACCAATTCCTCGAGGAGGTATCGCTGGTGTCCGATGTGGACATGGCGGACATGACGCGCAACGCCGTGACGCTGATGACACTCCACGCCGCAAAAGGCCTGGAGTTCCCGGTGGTGTTCATCACCGGTCTCGAGGAAGGGCTCTTTCCTCTCGGATCCGCGGCCGAAGACGTGCGGGCGCTTGAAGAGGAGCGCCGGCTCATGTATGTGGGCATCACCCGGGCCAGGCAGAAGCTCTACCTCACGCATGCGCTCATGCGTTACCGCTACGGGGAGAGCACGCATTCCATCCGGTCGCGGTTTCTTGATGAGATCGACGGAACCCTTCTGACGCAGAACGCTCCCTCGGCGCACGGAATCCTGATGCAACGGCGCGCGCCGGCGCTGCCGTCTGCGGATGTCCGGTTTTCACCGGCACCCGCCCGCCAGCCCAGGGAACACCGGGAAAGTCCCTCCGACCCGATGCCCGACTACGAGAACGAGTCACAGGAATTCCAGCTCCCGCGGGTCGGCGCCCGCGTCACCCACGAGGCATTCGGCAGGGGCAAGATTGTGGCGCTGGAGGGGAGAGGGGAGGGTGCGCGGGCGATAGTGGACTTTGATACCGTTGGCCGCAAGCAGCTCATGCTGAAATTCGCTCACCTCCGGCTCCAGTGACCGGCACGCATGATCCAGGAACGCCACCTTCATATCCTGCGCAGCGCGCTGCGCGTTGCCGAAGCCGTCTGGTTCTATGCACGGACAATCGCGCGGCGGGTCATCGAGCATGACGTGCTGTTCCTCGCGTCGGGACTGGCCTTCAACGGAGTCCTGACCATCATTCCCCTGATGCTGCTTCTGGCCTCCGCGCTCGGCATCTTTCTCAATTCCTCGGCGCTCGGCGTCCAGCAGCTCCACGACATCCTGAACACGATCTTCCCGCCCCAGCCGTTCGCGCAGCAGATCCGGACCTCCATCCTGGGAGTCGTCTCCGGCATTGTGACCTACCGGACGTCCCTTGGTTTGTTCGGGTTCACCGTGCTCATCTGGACGGCCACGTCGCTCTTTGATGCGATCAGGAGCGTTCTCCACAGGGTCTACTTCCTTAAACGGACGAAGGGTCTCCTCATCAGCCTCCTGCACGACATCGGGTTCATCCTGCTTTCGTTCGTCCTCTTCATCTCCGCGAATTTTGCAATCTGGGTCTCGACGCTGATTGAGCGGCTGGTCGCGGAGATTCCGGTGCTGAGGCCTTTCCACCTGATCGCGGCCAACAACTTCATCCCCACCACGGTGGTCGTCCTGATGACTGCCGTGATGTTCTACATTCTCTACCGGTACATGACCGACCAGAAGCCTCCGAACACGGCTGCGATTGTCTCCACCGTGACCTCGACGCTTCTCTGGATCATCTCTGCGCGGTTGTTCGCGGTCTATCTTGCCGATGTGTCGGCGATCTCGACGATCTACGGCCCGTATGCGTTTCTCCTGGTGCTGCTGTTCTGGATCTACTATTCCAGTCTGATCTTCGTCTTCGGGGCGATCGTGGGGCAGGTGCACTGGGAGCGATTGCGCCGGCTCCGGGAGGAGGCGGCGGTCTGATGCACCGTGAACCCTTCAGTCATTCTCACAGTCATAAGCCGAAGGCATGTCATGGCCGACGATCCTCTTGACCGGCTGCATGCGCTGCGAGAGCAGGCACAGCTCGGAGGCGGACAACACCGCATCGACGATCAGCACAGGAAAGGGAAGCTGACGGCCCGGGAGCGGTTAGACATCCTCCTGGATTCCGGGTCGTTCCAGGAAACGGACATGTTCGCGCAGCACCGGTCCTCGGATTTCGGGCTGGAAAAGCAGCGGGTCCTGGGAGACGGCGTCGTGACGGGCACCGGCCGCATCAACGGCCGGATTGTGTGCGTGTTCAGCCAGGACTTCACAGTGTTTGGCGGATCGCTCTCGGAGGTCCACGCGGAGAAGATCGGCAAGGTCATGGACCTGGCAATGAAGATCGGCTGCCCCGTGATTGGTTTGAACGATTCCGGCGGGGCCAGGATCCAGGAGGGGGTCGTCAGCCTCGGCGGCTACGCTGATATCTTCCTCCGGAACACGCTTGCCTCAGGCGTCATCCCGCAAATCTCCGCAGTCCTTGGTCCCTGTGCCGGCGGAGCGGTCTACTCGCCGGCGATCACCGATTTCATATTCATGGTGAAGCGCACCAGCTACATGTTCGTGACGGGGCCGGGCGTGGTGGAGGCGGTGACGCATGAGAAGGTGACCGCGGAAGATCTGGGCGGCGCATCGTCGCATGGTTCGAGGAGCGGGGTGGCGCATTTTGCGGAGGATGACGAAGTCTCGTGTCTTGAGAATATCCGGACGTTGATGGGCTATCTCCCTGCGAACAACATGGAGGAACCACCATCGGCCGCGCCGCAGGACCCCCCCGCCGGGTCGGATGATTCCCTGTCGGGAGTTGTGCCGGGCAACCCGAACAAGCCGTACGACATGAAGGAGGTGATCGGACGTGTCGTTGATGCCGGGGTCCTCTTCGAAGTGCACCGCGATTTCGCGGCGAATATCATCTGCGGGTTTGCGCGGGTGGGCGGAAGGTCCGTGGGAATTGTGGCAAACCAGCCCGCCGTGCTGGCTGGTGTGCTGGACATCGACTCTTCCCGCAAAGCCGCGAGGTTTGTCAGATTCTGCGATGCGTTCAATGTCCCCCTGGTGACCTTTGTCGACGTTCCGGGATTCCTGCCCGGCACGGACCAGGAATGGCGGGGAATCATCGTGAACGGGGCGAAGCTCCTCTATGCATTTTGCGAGGCGACAGTCCCCCGGGTGACGGTGATAATTCGAAAGGCGTACGGGGGAGCGTACGACGTCATGAACTCCAAGCACATCAGGGGGGATTTCAATTTTGCCTGGCCTGCATCGGAGATCGCGGTGATGGGGCCGAAAGGGGCGGCGGAGATCATCTTCAAGAAGGAGATCGAGGGGGCGCCAAACCGCGAGGCGGCCCTGAGAGATAAGGAGAAGGAATACAGGGAGAAATTTGCCAACCCCTACCTGGCCGCGGCCAGGGGTTATATCGATGAGGTCATCGAACCTCAGGAGACGAGGAAGAGAATCGTCCATGCCCTCGACATCCTGGATTCAAAAGTCGACTCAAATCCCAAGAAGAAACACGGGAACATCCCCCTCTGACGATCAACTGCACCTCAGGAAGAAGCGGCGGAATCGATCCCGGTCTACGCCCTCGGCCCGCGACTGGCCGAATGTGTTCAACGGTCGCTGGAATCCGTGCCTCTGGCCCCACGCGAATCTCTCGAATTGCGCCGAATTGGGCAAATGTCAACCGGACGCTTATGCATGGGGGAATTGATTCCGGTTTTTTTTCCCTGTATATTCTTGACGGCTCTTTGAGGTTTCTTTATCTGACCTGCGGTCAATCCCCGGTCTCTCACCGGAAGAGCGCTGACGCGACCTCTCCGCCCGGGTCTTTGCCTTGGTTTCACGCAGGACCTGTGGCTAACGCGCAGGGCGCACGCCTCCTGGCGCGTCCGCCTTCGACACCGTGACGTTCCTTGGCTGGTCACAAGTTCTTTGCTTGCGAGGAGCTCGTTCGTCGTTCAATGCATTGGCGCGATGGATGGGCTCTCCTGCTAACATCCCGATGAACGAAGGAGAACACAATGGCTGCACCAGTGCGGCACACCGATCTCTACCGTCTACCCTGGACCCTCCCCGATAACGCCATCAGCTGGCTCGAACCGACCAGCATGTGCAACCTGTACTGCGACGGGTGCTACCGGAAGAACGAATCGAACGCCCATAAACCGCTCGACGTCGTGCGCCAAGAGCTGGATACGTTCAACCGGCTGCGGAAGACGGACGGCGTTTCGATTGCAGGAGGCGATCCCCTGGTCCATCCTGAGATCGAGAAGATCGTGGAAATGGTGGCGTCGGACGGCCAGAAACCGATCATCAACACCAACGGTCTTGCCCTGACGAAAGAGAAGCTGCTCGCTCTCAAGAAAGCGGGTGTCGCCGGATTCACCTTCCATATCGATTCCGGACAAAACCGTCCGCACATGAAGGGGAAGACGGAGCTCGAATTGAACGATCTCCGGCTTCACTACGCACGGATGCTCGCCGATGTGGGAGGGATCTCCTGTGCGTTCAACGCGACGGTCTATGGCCACACGCTCAAGCTGGTTCCGGAGATCGTGGCCTGGGGACAGGAGCACATCGACATCGTCAATATCATGGTCTTCATCGCCTACAGGGCGGCGCCTGTCCACAAAGGCTACGAATACTTCGTGGGCGGCAAGAAGATCGACATGAGCCCGATCACCTACGCAATCCAGAAGGACCGGGAAATCACGATCATGTCCACCGACATTGTCGATGAAATCCGGACGAAGTACCCGGATTTCATGCCTTCTGCCTATCTCAACAGCACCGAACGGCCCGACCATTTCAAGTGGCTGCTCACGATGAGGATCGGCACCAAAGACAGGATCTACGGCTATGTTGGTCCCAAGTTCATGGAGCTCGGACAGACCCTCCATCATCTCGTTAAAGGCCGCTACCTTGCCTACACGAAACCCAAGACTCTGAAGAAGGGGAAGAGCATGCTCCTGTTCTCCCCGCTGGACAAGGGACTTGCACGGACAGCAAGCGCGTACCTCCATCAGGCCATGCTCACTCCCCGGGTACTCTTTCAGCGGCTCCACTTGCAATCGGTCATGATCATCCAGCCTTCCGACTTCATGAAGAACGGGGCCCTCGGGATGTGCGACGGCTGTCCGGACATCACGGTCTACGACAACAAGCTGGTCTGGTCGTGCCGGATGGACGAGCTGATCAACTTCGGCGACTGGGTC
>Ga0182021_10007979_pt1 | contig 12561 bp, 5 predicted proteins | sample 612E3MmetaG_FD_120493 | JGI IMG/M metagenome (GOLD analysis project Ga0182021, IMG submission 120493) | Permafrost microbial communities from Stordalen Mire, Sweden - 612E3M metaG (Illumina Assembly) | ecosystem: Environmental > Terrestrial > Soil > Wetlands > Permafrost | place: Sweden... | reverse complement strand
GAGGACGGCCGCTACGTCTTCATCGAGATGAACCCCCGCATCCAGGTCGAGCACACGGTCACCGAGGAGGTCACCGACGTCGACCTCGTCTCCAGCCAGATCCGCATCGCCGCGGGCGAGACGCTCGCCGACCTGGGGCTGAGCCAGGACTCCGTACGGGTCCGCGGCGCCGCGTTGCAGTGCCGGATCACCACCGAGGACCCGTCGAACGGCTTCCGGCCCGACACGGGCATCCTCACGACGTACCGCTCCCCGGGCGGTGCGGGCATCCGCCTCGACGGCGGCGTCGTCTTCGCCGGCTCCGAGATCGGCGCCCACTTCGACTCCATGCTCGTCAAGCTCACCTGCAGGGGCCACGACTTCCAGACGGCCGTACGTCGCGCGGCACGCGCGCTGAGCGAGTTCCGCATCCGCGGCGTCTCGACGAACATCGGCTTCCTCGAGGCGGTGCTCGGCGACCCCGACTTCCTGGCCGGCCGCGTGACGACGAGCTTCATCGACGAGCGGCCCTACCTGCTCGACCACCCCGTACCGGCCGACCGTGCGACGAAGCTGCTGACGTGGCTCGCGCAGGTGAGCGTCAACAAGCCGTACGGCGAACCCCGTACGCCCATCGTCGCTCCCACGAAGCTGCCCGACCTCGGCGCGGCGCTGAGCGCTCCGCCGCCGCCCGGGTCCCGCGACGAGCTCGTACGGCTGGGCGCCGAGGGCTTCGCCAAGGCGCTGCGGGAGCGCAAGGGCGTCGCGGTCACAGACACCACGTTCCGCGACGCGCACCAGTCGCTGCTCGCGACACGGGTTCGTACGCGCGACCTCATCAACGTCGCCCCGCACATCGCGCGGATGCTGCCGGGGTTGTGGTCGGCGGAGGCCTGGGGCGGTGCGACGTACGACGTGGCGCTGCGCTTCCTCAAGGAGGACCCCTGGACGCGGCTCTCGCAGCTGCACGAGCTGATGCCGAACATCCCGCTGCAGATGCTCCTGCGGGGTCGCAACACCGTCGGCTACACGCCGTACCCGCTGGCGGTCACCCGCGCGTTCGTCCACCAGGCAGCCGCGACGGGCGTCGACATCTTCCGCATCTTCGACTCGCTCAACAACGTCGACCAGATCCGGCCGGCGATCGACGCGGTCCGCGAGACGCCGTACGGGGTCGCCGAGGCGGCGCTCTGCTACACGGGCGACATGCTCAGCCCGGGCGAGAAGCTGTACACGCTCGACTACTACCTCCACCTCGCCGAGCAGCTCGTCGGGGCCGGTGCGCACATCCTCGCGATCAAGGACATGGCGGGGCTCTTGCGGGCTCCGGCCGCAAAGGTGCTTGTCACCGCGCTGCGGGAGCGGTTCGACCTGCCCGTACACCTCCACACGCACGACACCGCCGGCGGTCAGCTCGGCACGCTGCTCGCAGCGATCGACGCTGGCGTCGACGCGGTCGACGTGGCGAACGCGGCGTGGGCCGGTACGACCAGCCAGGTCTCGATGTCGGCACTGATCGCGGCCACCGACGGTACGGATCGCGAGACAGGTCTGTCGTTGGAGGCCGCCGCGTCGCTGGAGCCGTACTTCGAAGCCGTACGCCTCCTGTACGGGCCGTTCGAGTCCGGTCTGCCCGGCCCGACCGGACGCGTCTACCACCACGAGATCCCCGGTGGGCAGCTCTCGAACCTCCGCCAGCAGGCGATCTCGCTCGGGCTCGGCAACAAGTTCGAGGCGATCGAGGACATGTACGCGGCGGCGAACAAGATCCTCGGCAACATCGTCAAGGTGACGCCGTCGTCGAAGGTGGTCGGCGACCTCGCGCTGGCGCTGGTCGGTGCGAACGCGAGCCCCGCGGACTTCGAGGCCAACCCGAGCGCGTACGACATCCCCGAGTCGGTCATCGGCTTCCTCAACGGCGACCTCGGCGACCCGCCCGGCGGCTGGCCGGAGCCGTTCCGGACGAAAGCGCTGGCAGGGCGAATCACGAGGCCGGTCGTCACCGAGCTCTCCGCGGAGGACGAGGCGGCGCTCGAGTCCGAGCCGCGCCGTACGCTCAACCGTCTGCTGTTCCCCGGGCCGACGAAGGACTACGAGGAGGCCGTCGAGGAGTTCAGCGAGCTGATCGTGCTCACGACTCGGCAGTTCATGCACGGCATGGTCGTCGGCCAGGAGCACGAGGTGCCGATCGAGCGCGGCAAGACACTGCTGATGAGCCTTCACTCGATCGGCGAGCCCGACGAGCACGGCATGCGTCAGGTGGTGTGCCTCATGAACGGCCAGATGCGCGTCGTCTCGGTGCGCGACAACTCGGTCAAGCCCACGGTCGCACTCAAGGAGAAGGCCGACACCAGGAACCCCGGCCACGTACCGGCGCCGTTCGCCGGCGTCGTGACGCTCACGGTCGCCGAGGGGGACGTCGTCACGGCCGGCCAGGCGGTGGCCACGATCGAGGCCATGAAGATGGAGGCGGCGATCACGACACCCGTCGCGGGTACGGTCCAGCGCCTGGCGATCCACCACGCCCAGGCGGTGGAAGGCGGAGACCTCCTGGTCGTCGTCGCCTGAAGGCGACCCCCTCGACTGAGCACCGCTGGTGTGACTGAGCACCACGCACGCACGGTGCTCGGACGGATTCACGGTGCTCAGTCGTACGGATCGGCCCGGGCTGGGGCACCTGACTTCTCGACCCTTCGCGAGATGATGTCCTCGTGAACACGGCGTGGCGCAACCCGGGAGTTCAGGCTGCGCTGGCGTCGGCCGTTCTCTTCGGCGTGAGCGCGCCCCTGGCGAAGCTCCTGCTCGGGGACGTCAGCCCGTGGCTTCTCGCAGGTCTGCTCTACTGCGGGTCCGGGCTGGGCCTGTGGGCGTACCGGCTGGTGACTCGGCAGCGACGCGTACGGCTCCAGCGCTCCGCCCTCGCGCCGCTCGTCGGTGCCGTCGTCGCAGGCGGCATCGTCGCACCCGTACTGCTCATGCTCGGCCTGTCCGCGATGCCGGCCTCGGGCGCGTCACTGCTTCTCAACGCGGAAGCGGTGTTCACCGCGGCGCTGGCGTGGGTGGTGTTCCGGGAGCACATGGACCGTCGGATCCTGCTCGGGATGGTGGCGATCGTGCTCGGCGCGGCGGTGCTGAGCGTGCCGTACGGGGTCCGGCTCGGCACCCCGCTCCCCGCCCTCGCGATCCTCGGTGCGTGCCTGTGCTGGGGACTCGACAACAACCTCACCCGCAGGGTCTCGCTCACCGACCCCACGTGGCTGGCGGCGGTCAAGGGCGCCGTGGCGGGGCCGGTGAACCTCGGGCTCGCGCTGGTGATGGGGGCGCGGCTGCCGGGGGCGGTGACACTCGCGGGCGCGTTGCTGCTGGGCTTCCTCGCGTACGGGGTGAGCCTCGTTCTCTTCATCGGAGCCCTGAGCCAGGTCGGTACCGCCCGTGCCGGTGCGTACTTCGCCGTCGCGCCGTTCGTCGGAGCCGTCGTCTCGATCGCGATGGGCGAGCCGGTCACGTGGTCGCTCGTCGTCGCCGGGCTGTTGATGGCAGTCGGTGTCTGGCTCCACCTGACCGAGCGGCACGAGCACGAGCACACCCACGCGGCGATCGAGCACACGCACCTGCACACCCACGACGCCCACCACCAGCACGAGCATGCCGAGCGTGTTCCCGCGGACACGTGGCACAGCCACGCCCACACCCACGAGGCCGTCACCCACACCCACGAGCACTACCCGGACGCCCACCACCGTCACGGGCACTGAGCTGTACGGACGGCGTACCGGCCGAGCTCCTCACGGGTGCTCTCCCGCGTGCGGTGTTGCGGAGAACCCCGGAGGCGTACGTCCGCGTGGTCAGAGACCGGTGGGCTGGCCCAGGTCAGAGAGGTTCTTCCGCAACGCTTCGAGGAACTGCGCGGTGCTGTCCTCCCAGGTCATGTACTTGATGCCGTTCGACTTCGGCGCCGTGCCGGCGGCGAGCTCGGCGAACCACTTCTGGAGGCTGTCCGCTAGATCGTCGGCGGACTCGCCGGAGAAGTAGTGGACGTTGTCTCCCGCGATCTCACGGAACACCGGGAGATCTCTTGCAAGGATCGGGATGTTGTGCCGAGCGGCCTCGATGATGGGCAGCCCGAACCCTTCGCCGCGGGACGGCATGAGGAAGCCGTCCGAGGCCTGGTACAGGCGGGTCAGCTCCGTGTCGCTCGCGGTGCTGAACCAGAGCAGCTGCTTCCCCCACTCCGGATGCCGAGGAAGACGTCCCATCAGCTCGCTCGTGCCCCAACCGGCCCGACCCACGATGACGAGGTTCGCCTCGACCCCGCGTCGCCACAGCTCGGAGAACGCGGCGATGGCGTGGTCGTGGCCCTTGCGCGGCTCGACGGTCCCCACGACGAGGATGCACGGCCCGCTTCCGCGGCGCGCCCATCGCTTCTCGAAGTCAGGCGTGACGTGCGCCGAGGGTGCGCTGTTCTCCAGGTCGGCCCCGAGATGGAACCAACGGACCGGCATCCCGACACGTCCGGGCTCGTTGTCCCGGATCCAGTCCTCGACGTCGTCCGCGGTGGCCTTGGAGTCGCAGATGATGCCGTCACCACGGGTGATCAGCCCCTGCACGTACGCGTCGAACCAGTCCATCTCCGGCGCGAACCACTCCGGGTGACGCACGGGAAGCAGGTCGTACACGAGGAAGTGACAGCTCACGCCCCGGGAGCGGAGCTGTTCGAGCGCGCCCTCCATCGGCACGATCTGCCGGAGTCCCGGCGACGTCATCTGGCACGGGAACGTACGGTCGTTGACGTCGAGCCCGACGAAGACGTCACCCGGTCTCGCCACGATGGGGTCGTTGTGCAAGCGGACCTTGTGTCCCAAGAGTGAGGCCGCGTACGTCCGCGCGTACCGCAGGACGCCCGCCCTGTCGCAGAACACCGGTTCGACACGGAAGCCCTCCGGCGGAGAGATCAGCATGACCCGCGCGAGGCTGCGCGCCACACGCTGGATGCCCGTCCGGTAGTCGATCCTCGCCAGGCTGGACACGTCGAGCAGCAGCTGACGCGGCCCTGGCACCGGGCTGTTGCGCATCACCGCCGCCACCGTCATGGGCCAGTCAGCCGGCTCGATGTCAGGCTGCCGGGCCGCCGTCCGGAGTGCGTTGAACTGGAGGGTCAGCGGGCCGTCGGTGTGGAACCGCTCGATGGCATCCCGGTACGCATCGGCCCGGTCCGGTCCGCTGTGCGGCTCGCGAGGCACCGAGGGGTCGCCCAGCCAGGCACCGTCGATCGCCCGGGTGAGATCGGTCGTGGAGAACTCTCGGAGCAACGCCTGGTCGTCGTTGGTGAGGACCTCGATGCCGCGAGCGCGACAGTCGAGGGCGGCCCGTGACCCCGCGGCGTCGGGTCCCAGACTGAGCTGCACGGCGAGCCGTACATCGCTCGAGTGTGCGCTCTCGGTGTCGGCCTCGAACCGGTACCTGGCGGCCGGATGGCCCTGCGCGAGCAGGTCAGCCAGAAGCCGGCCGTACGGCTCGTCCAGGCGTACGCCCACGATGACGAGCTGGTTGCCCGGGTCGGAGGCCACATCGCTGGCCAGCCATGCCGGTACGACGCGGTGCACGAGGTTGGCAGACCCGCTGGTGCCGATCACGACGAGCGTGTTCTGTCCCTCGGAGGCAGGGTGGGCGAGCGCTCCGGGGGCGAGCATCGGGACGGTCGCCCAGCCGGAGACCGCCGCAGGGCCGAGGTCCTGCGCGGCCAGCTCGGTGATGCGCGGGTCGGTGACCATGACCCCGTTCGCGTACTGCAGCACGGGTCCGTGGAGGGTCAACCGTGGCGCTGACGAGCCACGACGGCGGTCCTCGATCTGCTGGTGGAGGACGTCGTAGCCGTAGCCGTCGATGACGGCCTCCATCCAGGAGGACTGGGCGCTGAGGTTCGACGGTGCCTTCGGCAGCGCCCGGTCGAGGTAGTAGTCGTCCAGCAGGACTGTTCCGGGGTGCTTCGCCTGGACCTCGCGCACGAACCCGTACTCAGGGCTGTTCGCGTAGTGGTGCACGATCCGGTCGAACGCGCCCGCCACCTTGTCGAAGTCGCTGCTGTTGACGAGCCGGGCCGGGCCCTCGAATGCCCAGGGCTTCTCGTCGGAGGTGCTGACGACGTGCACGTCGTAGAAGGCGTCGAGCTGGTCGACGAGGTGGACGACTCGGCGGCGCAGGCTCGTGCCAGGCGCAGCCAGGGCCGTGACGAGGGCCAGACGCGGGCGATGAGGGGCCGAAGGCTCGGGCCGGCAGGGGGCGGGCTGCGCGGCCAGCTCCTCCAGGGCGGCGAGCGCGAGCTGCGCGGAGGTCTCCCAGCTGAACGTACGGGCGCGCTCCAGGCCGGTGGTGCGGAGCTGCTCCCGGAACTCGTCGTCGGTGAGGACCCGCAGCATCTTCTTCGCCATCGCTGACAGATCCTCGGCGTCGAACATCGCCTCGTCGTTGCCGATGACCTCCGGCAGGGAGGAGTTGTTCGCGGAGATCGTCGGGATGCCGCAGCTCATGGCCTCGAGCGGGGGGAGGCCGAACCCTTCGTGCTTCGACGGGAAGACGAAGGCCTTGCTGATGTTGTACAGCGGCGCGATGTCCTCCTCACGGACGAAGCCGGTGAACACGACCTGTTCCGGCCGGAGGCCAACTGCCTTGATGTGAGCGATGAGCCCCGGGAACATCTGGGGGTCACCGCTGCCTACGATCACGAGCTGGTGCGCGTCCCGTACCTCCTTGGGGAGCGCTGCGAAACCGCTGATGAGGCCGTGGACGTTCTTGCGGGGGTCGATGCCGCCCGAGTACATGACGAAGGGCTTGTCGATCTCGTACCGCTCGCGCAGCTCGTTCTCCTGCTGGGGGGTGATGTCCAGCGGCGTGAAGATGCTGTCGGCCGCGGCCCGCACGTTCACGAGCCTTTCCGGCGCCAGGCCCAGCAGCTCGCGCCCCTCCTTGGCGGACGACTCGCTGATGGCCAGCAGCAGATCGGCACGCCGGAGCTCGGCGAGGCGTCGTCCGTACCACCGCTCGAGTCCACCCTGGAGGTACCGCCGGTCCAGCAGGGGGATCAGGTCGTACAGCATCACAGCGGTCCGGGGGCCCGCGAAGTGACGGTTGGCCGTCGACACGGAGCTCTCCGCCGCGCCCTCGATGACGCTGGAGCAGAGCACCACGTCCGGAGCCAGGGCCGCGATGGCCGCCTCCCTCACGACCTGCGCCGCGCCCAGACGACCGTCGTTGCTCCACGCCATGTCCCCGGTCGGGGTCACCGAGTCCCAGATCAGGAAGCGCTCGTCCGGCAGCAGGTCGCCCACGGCGTCCCTGGCGTACGCGACCGTACGTGGCAGGCCGGCGGAGAGCCCGATCCAGACCTCGTGATCGCCCGCGTTCCGGATGATGGCCCGTGCCAGTGCGATCGAGTAGCGACCGATTCCCCGGCGTCGGCTCTCTGTCTGAGCGCCCTGCAAGTCGATGAGCAGTCTCACCAGTCCGACCGCTCTTCCACGCGGGAGCCCGCGTACGCCTGCAGCTTCGACCCGACCCCCGGGACGCGGCTCAGGACCTTGCGTACGGCGTTACGGAGACCGTCGTGGCGTCGGAGCAGAGCCAGGCCGGCGTCGAGGCCGGCGCGTACGGCGGAGTTGGTCCCGGGCCGCAGCGTGGCGACCCCGACGGTGCGGCTCATGGCGGCGAGACCGCGAAGGGGAGCCGTGATCCGCCAGGAGATCGAGTGCTTCACGCGGTTGAGCTCTTTGTTCGCGGTGTTGAGCTGTGCCTGCGTCTGCTGGAGCTGCGCTTCGAGTGATCGAGCCCACGCTTCGGTCTCCGTGGCCCACCGTTCGTAGTGGTCCCGCAACGAGTCGTCGCCTCCGGCCGTTGTGGCCGAGCCGTCCACGTCAGGGGACGCGGTCGCCGCGGTCTCACCGTCAGTGGTGCTCTTCGATCTCTCCATGGTCACGACAACCCTCCTCGCGGACGTGGGGTGGCACGCCCTGGCGCAAGCGGTACAAGCCCCAGAATGCTACTCCTAGGGTGCCAGGCTCTCAGGTCTCGTGCTCACCGTGACCACCGCGTCGGCCCAGGACTCACCGTGGGCGCAGGGATAGGGTTTAGGCGGTCGGCGCGCCTCGCGTCCCAGGGTGGTGTGAGAGGAGACGAGCGGTGGCTGATCGTGACGCCGAGCTCGTCGCTCTCCGAGCCGCCCGGCTGGCCACGGGCGACGAGCAGATCGCCGCCGAGCACGCCGCCAAGCAGGCAGAGATCGCGCGGATCGACGCCGAGGTCGCTGACGAAGGACCGCACCGTGCACCGACCACCGATGCGCCGACGGCCTCAGCCGGTACGCGACGGGTCGTCCTGGTGGGTCACCGCATCGCGAGACCGATCCAGCGCTTCGGTCACCTGGTCAGCCTCGTCGGGCCGGCGATCCGGTACAGCGGGGGCCTTCGCGGCGCGTTGCGCAGGGCTGTCGGGCTGATCCGGCGCGAGGGCCTGTCAGGGATCCGGTACGGCGTGCAGGTGGCCGACCACTCGCGCGAGCCGTCCCCCGAGCAGCTGGCCGCGGTCTTCCAGCGCCCCATCACCCTGTCGCCGCCGTGGTACTCGGAGGACGATCCCGAGGTCTCGCTCGTCGTCGTGAACGTCAACGACACCGCCCGTACCGTCGACTGCCTCCGCTCGGTGTGGGAGCACACCGCCGGGCACCGGTACGAGGTCGTCGTGGTCGACAACGGCAGCCGCGCGGAGGACTTCGCCCAGCTCTCCCAGCTCGAGGGGCCGTGCCGCATCGTCCGGCTTCCCGTCCGTCGTGCCGACGGCGAGGCCGGCAACCTCGGGGCGGAGGCCGCTACCGGGCGGGTCCTCGGCCTGCTGGGCCACGACGTCACCGTCACGCACGGCTGGCTGGAACCGCTCATGGACGTCCTGGACTCGACGTCCGACTGCGGTGCCGTGGGTCCGAAGCTCGTCGCCGGCGGGTTCATCAGCGCAGCCGGCGCGTTGCTCGACGAGTCGGGCCGCATCGTCACGCGCGGCCGGTTCCGCGACCAGGACGACCCGGCGTACAGCTCCTCGAGGGTCGTCGACTACGTCTCCCCCGACTGCACGCTCGTCCGTACAGACGACTTCGCTCGGATCCTCGGCTACGACATGACGTACGGCTCGGGCTACGAGCACGCCGACGTCTGCCTCAAGCTGTCGCGGCTCGGGCTTCAGGTCTACTACGCCCCTACCTCGGTCGTCGTCCGTCACCAGAGCGTGCCGGGGGAGTCGTCGCCCGCCGGTCTCGCCGAGGTCAACAGGGCGAAGTTCCTGGTCCGCTGGGACGGCTACCTTCGTACGGGCCGGCACACGCCGCCTCCGGAGGCCACGCCCGTCCTGACCTGCGCGTCGGCGGAGGGGAAGCTGAGCGCGGCTGTGTACACGGCCCACCCGCTGACCGCAGGCGGCGGCGAGCGGTACGTGCTGGGCCTGGTGTCGCAGCTGCAGCGGCTCGGCTACCACGTACGACTGGTCACGCCCGCCCCGTACTCCCGGATGCGCGTCACCGCGCTCGCACGCATCTTCGACATCGCCGTCGACGGGCTGTGCCTGACCTCGCCTGAGGAGGCCGCCCGGTTGGCGCCGTTCGACGACTTCGTCGCGATGGGCATCGAGCTCGTACCGCCGGTCGAACCGATGGGCCGTCGCAACACCTTCCTGTGCCAGTTCCCCTTCCCGACCCCGGACGAGGACATCCGTCGCCGCTCGGCCTGGTACGCGGGTTACGACCGGGTCGTCGTCTACTCGGCGTTCGTCAAGGAGGCGATGGCCGCTCGCGCACGAGCGGCGGGACTGCGTGAGCTGCCGATCGAGATCGTGTCGCCGGCCGTCCCGCTGTCGTCCCGGCCGATCACGAAAGACAAGTCGGGGATCGTGTCCGTGGGCCGGTTCTTCGTCGGCGGGCACTCGAAGCGCCAGGACCTGCAGATCAAGGCGTTCCGGCAGCTCGTCGAGTCAGGGCGTGCCGGGGACGCGGTGCTGCACCTCGTCGGCTCGTCGTCGATGGAGCGTGAGAACCGCGCGTTCGTCTCCGACTGCATCGCCGCTGCCGAGGGGCTGCCCGTGGAGTTCCACATCGACGCGGGGGCCGACGTCCTCGACGAGCTGTACGAGTCGTGCTCGTTGTTCTGGCACTCGTCGGGCCTCGGCGTCGACGTGGCGCGCGACCCCGAGCGCTGCGAGCACTTCGGCATCTCGCCGATCGAGGCGATGTCTTACGGCACGATCCCCCTCGTGGTCGGCAACGGCGGTCCCGCGGCGATCATCACCGACGGGATCGACGGCTACCACTACGACGACGTGGCGCAGCTGGTCTCCAAGACCGCTCGGCTCCTGGCGCTCACCGAGGAGCAGCGTCGTCCGATGCGCATCGCTGCTCGCACCAGGTCGGCCGAGTACGGCGACGACGCCTTCGCTGCTCGCGTCGGCGAGGTCTTCAGCCGCTGACGAGGACACTCAAGGCCGTGATCGTCGCCGGCCCGATCCGACAGCAGCCCCCGAGGTGCTCCGCGCCGGCGGCGCGCCAGGTCGGTACGAGGGCGAGGTCGTACGAGCTCGTACCCACCCATCGGTGGTTGCCCGCGTCCCACGTCTCGCCGGCGTTGGGGTAGGCGATGGCCGGCTTCCCGGAGACGGCGACCGCCGTCTCGACCGCAGCCAGCACGTCCGCCGGAGCGCAGCAGTTCACGCCGGTCGCGATGATGGCGTCGACGCCTGCCGCGACGGCGAAGGCCTCCTCGAGAGACTGACCGGCACGCGTCCGGCCGTCGGCGATCGTGTACGAGAGCCACGCCGGTGCGCCGTACTCGTCGATCAGCTCCGCCAGCACGGCAGCCTCGTCGACGTCGGGGATCGTCTCGACCGCCAGCAGGTCCGGCTCTGCGCTCAGCAGCAGCTCGATGCGCGGGCGGTGGAAGTCGCGGAGCTGGCCGGCCGTGAGCCCGTACCGGCCGCGGTACTCCGAGCCGTCGCCCAGCACTGCTCCGTACGGCCCGACGGACGCGGCAACCAACGCGTCGGGGAAGCCGTCGGCTGCCTCACGCGCCAGCTCCACCGACCGTACGATCAGGCGCTCGGCCTCCGCGGCGCCGATCCCCGCAGCGACGAACCCTCCGACCGATGCCTGGTAGCTGGCCGTCGTCGCAACCTGGGCGCCGGCCTCGAAGTAGGTGCGATGTACGGCGAGGATCTCCTGCGGCGCGTCCCGCAGCAACCGCGCCGTCCAGAGGTCGTCCGCCAGCAGGTGCCCCCGGTCGGCGAGAGCGTTGGACAGTCCGCCGTCGATGATCATGGACCCAAGTCTGACGGGTCCCGGCCTATCGCACCCCCACGGGCCTCGGGGACGCCATCGGCGTGCGACCTGTGACGGAGGTGAGAGTTCTCTAGGGTTGACGACGGTTTATGGGTGAATTGCTTACGGTCTTCTCAGGCGGGATCTGGTGGCAGATCCCACGGCCGGGGGACCGTGCAGAGGGCGCCTACAAGCGCGCAATGCCATATCGGGGCCGTGACCACATCGACGGGATGCGTCGGTAGGTCACGGCCTCGGCGTTTGTCAGGCACGGACATCCGCGTTCCAGCCGCACAGTTCGCTGAGTGGGTGCCGGATGCAGCCCCCACCTCACGCTGTGCGGCGGAAACGCGGATCCTCCGTGTCAGAGCAGCGACGCGACAGGCCGGTTCTCGAGGCCGAAGGCCTCGGCGACGGCTGCGTACGTGACCTCACCGGCGTGCGTGTTGAGGCCCTTGGCGAGCGCCGGGTCCGAGCGCAGCGCGTCCTGCCAGCCGAGCGAGGCGAGCTTCATCACGTACGGGAGCGTCGCGTTCGTCAGTGCCCAGGTCGAGGTCCGCGGCACGGCGCCCGGCATGTTGGCGACGCAGTAGAACGTCGAACCGTGGACCGGGAACACCGGGGCGGCGTGCGTGGTCGGGTGCGAGTCCTCGAAGCAGCCGCCCTGGTCGATCGCCACGTCCACGAGCACCGACCCCGGCTTCATCTGCGCCACGAGGTCGTTGGTGACGAGCTTCGGCGCGCGCGCCCCCGGGATCAGCACCGTGCCGATGACCATGTCCGCGTCGAGCACCTCGGACCGGATCGCCAGCGAGCTGGACGCGATCTGGCGCACGCGGTTCCCGTACCGCCAGAAGCTCATCCGCAGCGTGTCCAGGTTGGTGTCGAGCATCGTGACCTCGGCACCCATGCCGAGCGCGATGTTGGCCGCGTTCTGGCCGGCCGTGCCGGCGCCCAGGATGACGACCTTGGCGTTCGCCACGCCGCCGACGCCGCCCATCAGCACCCCGATGCCGCCCTCGGGCTTCATCATCGCCGCGGCGCCCACCTGAGGCGCGAGGCAGCCCGCGACCTCGCTCATCGGGTACAGCAGGGGGAGCAGGCCGGACGGCAGCTGCACGGTCTCGTACGCAATGGCCGTCGTGCCCGCACCGAGCAGCGCGTCGGTGCCTTCGCGGTCCGCCGCGAGGTGGAGGTACGTGAAGAGCGTGAGGTCCTCGCGCAGCCGGTGGTACTCGCTG
>Ga0182021_10007977_pt1 | contig 12563 bp, 9 predicted proteins | sample 612E3MmetaG_FD_120493 | JGI IMG/M metagenome (GOLD analysis project Ga0182021, IMG submission 120493) | Permafrost microbial communities from Stordalen Mire, Sweden - 612E3M metaG (Illumina Assembly) | ecosystem: Environmental > Terrestrial > Soil > Wetlands > Permafrost | place: Sweden... | reverse complement strand
TGGGCAAAATAATTTAAGTTTGGTGGGTTTGTGGCTCATGCCATAAGTGCTGCAAAGTTTGGCGCTGCACTATGTCAAAAATCGATAAATATTACCACCTGCATTAATTTGTAGGGACTACCGCGAATTCTATAAGTAAAAACCATGCCCAAAATAAGCGACCTTTCTGACTATCCCGCCATCAAAAAGCTGGCATCAGCCCTGCATCAGTTTGATGCCAACCAACACGGCGCGGCTATCATGATTGGCGCAGGCTTTAGTCGCAGTGCGGCGCATCACGTCAGTGGTGAGAAAAAGATGCCGCTTTGGTACGAATTCAGCAAAAAGTTAGCAATAGAACTCAATCCAAACGACAAGGATTTGAGCTTTTCCGACCCCTTGCGCCTTGCCGAAGAATACCGCGCGTACTTTGGGCAAGCAGCACTGAATGACCGAATTCGATTTGAAATCGATAATGACGCTTGGAGAATTGGGGATCTATACTCATCGCTACTGAAATTGCCGTGGTCAGAAATCATGACCACCAATTGGGACACACTGTTGGAGCGTGCTGCTAAGGATGTTCACAGCCCTTATTATACCACTGTTACCAAACCCTCTGATTTTACATGGGCATCATCGCCGCGTATCGTCAAGCTCCACGGCACGATAGGTACGACCGACACATTCATTGCGGCACAAGAGGACTACCGCACCTACCCAGAAAAGTTTGCTCCGTTCGTTAATTTTGCGCGGCAGGTGTTTATCGAAAATGAGCTTTGCCTGCTGGGTTTCTCGGGCGATGATCCAAACTTCTTGCATTGGGCTGGTTGGGTACGTGATAACTTGGCTGGACATGCCAGAAAAATTTATCTGGTTGGAGCCTTGAAACTGACTGCGCCGAGGCGCAAGCATTTGGAGTCCATCAACATTGCGCCGATTGACTTGTGGGATGCGGTGAAACATATTGATGATCACGATCTTAGACATCAGATGGCGACTGAATTGTTTTTGCAGGCGATGATGGATGAGGGCAAGTCCAAAGTGAAGCCGTATGAATGGATGCCAAGTAATTTGTATCGCACGCAAGATACTCAAGAAGACCACACTCGCAAGTTCAAAGAGCCAGAATACGCTGCCACATTGCTAAAGGGGCAATTGGAAGCATTGCAAAAAGATCGCGAGTCCTATCCGGGGTGGCTGGTATGTCCACCAGCACAACGGCAGCAAATACAGCTCCAACTGGACGCCCTGTTCACCAATCCCAACATCATTGCCGCACTTACCCCCCATGATCGCGCTAAGCTGCTTTACGAAATCGCATGGCGACACGGTATCACGTTTGAATACATTATCGCTCCTTGGTTAGCAGATCAGCTTTTCCAAGTTGTAAATTCAGATGAGCCACTCGTTATCAGCAAATGTCAGCAAATGGAAATAGCGTTGGTGCTGCTCAAAAATAGTCGCTGGTTGGAGGCTAATGACGAAACAGGCAAACAAAAGATTCAAGAATACATTAAATCGCTGGTCGTCATATTGAAAAAAAACGCGCAGTATTTGCCAGACTACGTCGCTGAACTGGCCTACTACCAAGCCCTTGCAACGCGTGATGAACTGAACTATGTTGGTATGGAGGCATTGGTTGAGAAAATCGCGGGCGAAGACCCGGTTTGGAAGCTAAGGCAAGCAGCATTGCTGATGGAGTTGGGTCGATTTGATGACGGTGAACGACTGATTACGGAAGCCCATCGTGAACTGCGAGAACGTTATCACCATAACCAGAATTCAATCCGTATTTTGTCTCGGTTGACTTGGGCAAATTGGTTATTAAAGGCGGCGACTCAATATCAAACCGATAAAACGGTAGAAGTATTACCTGCTTCTTTTAAAGATTGGCATTGCGACCCCTGGACTTGGATCGAAAATATTCAAGAGAAGGTTAGAGTGCAACAAGAGAAGTACCTTAAAAATCAAAATCCCATCGAGCCTTTGTTTAAGCAAGGCCACTATCGAGACAACTCAAACCGGCGCTTATCCAGTAATGAAAAATCCGAGTTTCTCCTATTGGATGGATTGATCAGAAGCGTGGGAATTCCCTTGCGCTCAGGTAGTGCCTTCATGAAGGTCAATCTGCTTGCAGGCACTGCCGAGAAATTAGTGCTGTCTGGAGGCATTGGTGTTGAGCTATGGGATTACACTTTGGCTATTCGCTCGGCCAGCAGCGAAAGCTCTCCATCGATCATTAACGTTTTTACGCGCATTGGCGTGGCAAATGCGTCACAAGTGGTTGTGGACACTTTAGTCAGCCGCATCTTGTCAGCAATTGTCTACTGGCAAGAAAAACGCAGCAAGGGAACCAAAGACCAACAAGGCCATGCACTTTCTACTCTTCGTACATTAATGGAAGTTTTGGCGCGCTTAGTTGTTCGAGAATTGCCTGAAAAAGCCAAGGAAATATTCCGATTGTCAGTCTCACTCGGGCAACAGAAAAATTTGCAACATCCTTGGTTGTTTGATGTCCTCGACTCCCTACTGACCAATTCGCTGAAAAGTATTCCAGAATCAGAGCAGGGAGAATTGCTGGCTGATGCGTTGGCGTTTCCTTTGCAGAGTGAGGTGAAGGGCAGCGATTCCCGTTGGCCAAACCCTATAATTCGCCAACCACCAAGAAGGCATAAAGCTGATTTTCAGATAAATAACCGGATAAAGGCTCTGATTGACTCAATTTCCCCAGAATCTTTAGTAGAAAAATCAGATATCAACACAGCCAACTGGCTTCCTGAATTTCAAAAAATACTTGACGAGAACAAAGAAATTAGAGAACAGATAGAGCGTAGCTCGATGAATCCGCCTAGTGGCACACCGTCGCTCGAACGACTTCTCTATTTGAAAACCAGTGAATACTTAACGCAAGAAGAGTCGGATGAGTTGGCAAAAAAGATATGGGGAAACCAAATAACCCAACAAACTTTGCCCAATACAGGTCTACGCCCTCATGCTTTACTTCTCCTGCCTGCACCAGATGCAGAACAAGCCAAGGAGCTAGTATGCCACCATTTGTATGAGTATGAAGAAGATATTTTGACGAATACCCAGAGAGAGTTGCTCATCTACCCGTCTCCGGTAATTGATTGCGCCGTCCGGCTCTTTGAGGGTATGGCGAATGCTGCGGCCAATGAGGCAACACGCCTGTTCCCAACACCAGAACAGGCATTAGCATTGTTTGATCGATTGATGGTGTGGCGACCACAAATAGAAAAGGATAGCTTTTTTGGCACTACCAATAGTGCTAGAAAACAATTGATAGATAGCATCGGCAACGCACTTTCCTATGCAATTGCGCCTGTACTAACTAATGAAGCGAAAACCGTTGAGCGATTTGAGCAATTAAAGGTATTTTATGAAGAAGTCGAAGAGGCGTTCTTCGCGATACCCGCCTTCGTTTATTTTGCGCCGATTAACGAATGCATTGCGACCACTGTTGAAAAAAGCATCCGAAAATCCTTGCAAAGCCGTGACGAACGCGAAGTGTGTTATGCAGCGATAGCTTTGCAAAAATGGATGGAGCTATCAGCGGCGGCAAGCCAGTTACAACTCAACCATCTGATTTCGAATTTAATTATCATTATCGAATCAGGCCGCACTGTGGGATTGCAACAGCTACTTTTGGTTGCAGGTGAACTATTCAAAAAACAATTGCTATCCGAAGATCAAGTCGCAACACTGATAGAAGCTATACCGAATATCTTTAACGCAGCAGACTACACCAATATTGAACCTAACTGCCAGGAAGCCATTAATGCATCCAGCATTCGAGAGGCATGTGTAAAAGTGGCTAATACACTTGTCAGCCAGCATCCACAAGACCAAGCCCTACAAGGTTTGCTTAAAGAATCCAAAACGGATGCTCTTCCAGAGGTTCGTTTTGCGATGGAATCCCAATTAACCATTAACAGATAAGTGGATCTCACTATATTGTTTACATCAGGCGGGCATTCATATCTGTTATCTTGCGCGATTTCATTACACGATACTCAAACACCGACAAAACCCACCGGCTGAATGCCGCATTCAACTTGCTGTACAGGATTATACATTGGCCGAAGCATTGACCCAATAGTTCGGCTTGTCTCGCAGACAGGCATACCGACGACTTATTTCGTAATAAAACGGCATTCCCACCATTCTTCACTGAAGTAACCGGTATAGGTCTTCAGGTGACTTTGTCTTTACTCTTTGAAATTTCTAACGCCAGATAAGCAGAACCAAAAACCTGTGTTACTCCAATGTTATGTAGTGCATTCAACACCGCTACCTCGCACGGCATCTGTTCATTGACGGCAGATCCATGTTTGAATGTGGCAGCTTTGCCAGGACACAGTCCTACTAGCTTGTTTACCACGCCTCTAACATTACGTATGCCGGATAGCATTTCTTGCAGACATGTCTCAAACTGACAATTGTCATTTGGCATGAACACTAAGCCCCTGAAGGATTCTTCGGCATCTTTAGGTGTTCCCTCATGATCCTTTTTCTTTCTTGGCTTCCTTTGAATCTCAAGGATGTAAATGGGAATTCCATTTGATATCAGCCGCGCGACTAAAACGCCCCGCATTTTGAGATTACTTTTGTCCAAGTACGCCCAATTTCTGGCTTCATTATCGATTTCTTTTTTTTCATCCAGTGTGTCAAAAGGCTGTAATGCAATGAGTTTTGGCAGTTTACTCTCACTGAATTTATCCTGAAAAGTAAACCAGTTTACGGACTGTATTAGGTCTGGCTGTTTTTCCATTAGGAACAACATAGCATTCCACATGTCTTGTAACATGCCTTTGGACTCCATGATCTGCCGAGCATGAATAGCAGCATAACCAACACCTTTCTCACTACTATAATTTTCGCCACTTGAAAATTCGGTAACATCCACTTCAGTGCGAGAGCCTGTCCCATCTTTTGCACGAGCTTTTCTTACGTCAATTACAACACGAGGATGCCCCAAAACTTCGAAATCTGAATCGTGTATCTCGATCATAGCAGTATCGTGATCTGGTTCGGCATTACCCGTTAAATCTATTATTTCCGGTTGCGTTGATAATACCTTGTTTGGTATTCCAGCCCCTTCGTCGCCTGCTCCAGCTTCCTCGGTAGAATTATTAGCATTACTCATGTCATCCCTATCCCGTATGATAGGTACTCCTCCTGGATCACTACATCCAATGATTCGTAAGGCTAGGAAGGATTGCTTGTCATCGAACCAAATACCTTGAACTTTAATCTCTGCGATCCCCGTAAACCAGGGCCCTACTTGAATAAAGAGAGGGGTTATTTTTTCAGGATCGTATTCAAATTCAATCTGCGCATAAATGTTTTTCGCCTCCTTCTCTGTGTAAGAATCATATTTTGCGTGAGCAAGAAATATAACGTCTCCATTGACAAGACGCTTGCGTAATTTCACCTTCCATTTCCCCTCCTCTTCCTGTTCATCAATAGGAGCATATAAGCGACTATAATCTACGCTATTTTCTCCGTGCCATGGATACGTTGCTAGAACTCGATTCAGCTCTTGGGAGCGTCCGTAACATCGTGAGAAGAATTCCATACAGGGGATAATCAGTTTACCGCCTGTTGGTAATCTAAATTCAATAAGCCAGTTTTTATCTTTATGGTATCTGATTGGGTGTATGCTTTGCGGGTATGGCGGTTTAAGGCCTTTCTCACAAGACTCATGAAGCGAATTAAACTTCCATGAATCGTTAGTAAAATCGACCGTAAACGTCCAAGTATCAAAAATTGCTTCTGAACGGCACACACCATCTTTCCAAACTGTGCCTATTCTAACTTGACCAAGTGCCGTGAGCGGGATCTTACGAATAATTATATCGTCTGACAGATTACCAGCAGACAATTCCCTGAAAGCCACTACAGCATTAGGCTGTGATTCAGCCATATGATTTTTATAAAGACCGCAGTACCACCATGCCATCCATTCAGTATCATTATCCCTAAGATTGCATTTAAGTCTGACTTCGTTATAAATTTTATTGATTTTGTAATTAAGGGGGATGGACATGTGAAATTGTAATAATCAAGTTTTTAGAACACCAAACGGATGTCCTTCACTGTTGATTGTATACACAAAGGATGAAGCATCAAACTCATTCCTAAATCACAACGTCATCTTTGATGATGACCGGTTTATATTGTCCAGCACAAAGCTTTGCAAAATTGAAATATTAGTTTCGGATAAAGTCGTAAGTGGAACCCGAAGTAAGAAGAAAATTACAGCTCAGCTCTCAATAAATTCGGCTTTTGTCGCATCTATTTCCCAAATGTCGCATCTATTTCCCAAAATGTCAACATTCGTAGTATTTAAGGTTAGCCGTCGGGATTTGTCCCGATGCCGCCAAAATCCCCAAAGCGATAGCTAAATCGAAACGACCGCCTTCTTTGGGTAAATCAGCGGGCCCCAGATTGACGGTGATCCGCTGGGCGGGAAATTCAAAACGGGAGTTTAATATCGCGCCGCGCACCCGGTCTTTGCTTTCTTTAACCGCCGTTTCCGGCAAACCGACGATATTGAGCGCAGGCAAGCCGTTAGCCACATGCACCTCAACCGTTACCAGCGGGGCTTCTATGCCTGAGCGCCCCCTGCTGTAGATAACCGCTAAGCCCATGATACTTATGAACAGTTACAATTCGGCCTTGTTAAGCACGCTCTGCTCCATTTCAGACACGCGCTTTTCCAGGTCTTCCAGTTTTGAGCGGGTTTTTGCCAAAACCAGCTTTTGCACTTCAAATTCTTCACGAGTAACCAAATCCAGCTTACCCAACGCACCTTGTAAGATAGCCTGGAAGGTTTTTTCCAGATCGTCTTTCAGGTTACTCAGACCGGGAGGAATGGCGCCCGCCAATCGGCTGGCAATATCATCTATAGCTTTAGGATCAAACATTTTCGAATCTCACATTGTTAAAAAATTGTCGGTAGGTTACAACGCTTAGCAGTTCAACCTATTTGTGCAGTGGTATTGGGTTAGAAAAAACCTAAGGGATTAATATCGTAACTAACCAGCATGTTTTTGGTTTGCTGGTAATGATCGAGCATCATTTTATGGGTTTCACGACCGATGCCGGATTTTTTATAGCCCCCGAAAGCGGCATGAGCGGGATAATGATGATAACAATTGATCCACACCCGTCCCGCCTGAATACCTCGCCCCATACGGTAGGCGCGGTTTATATCGCGTGTCCAGAGGCCCGCGCCCAAACCGAATTGGGTATCGTTAGCTATCGCCAGAGCTTCCGCTTCATCGGTGAAGGTGGTCACCGAAATAACTGGGCCGAAAATTTCTTCCTGAAAGATTCGCATTTTATTGCCGCCTTTCATAATCGTCGGTTCGATATAAAAACCATCAGAGAATTCACCGCCCAACGATTCAACCCCGCCGCCGACCAACACTTCGGCGCCTTCATCCTTGCCGATTTGAACATAACTCAAAATCTTATCGAATTGTTGTTTGGAGGCTTGCGCGCCTACCATCGTTTCCGTGTCCAAGGGGTTTCCGCGCTTGATCTGCTTGGATCGCGCAATGGCTTTAGCGATGAATTTTTCGTAAATGGATTCCTGAATCAGCAAACGCGAAGGACAGGTACACACTTCGCCCTGATTAAAAAAGGCCATGACCGCGCCTTCTATACATTTGCTGACAAACGCGTCTTCCTGAGCCAGCACATCTTCAAAAAAGATGTTGGGCGATTTTCCGCCCAGCTCTACCGTGGAGGGAATAATATTTTCCGCCGCGCACTTTAAAATATGCGCGCCGACCGGCGTTGAGCCGGTGAACGATATTTTTGCAATACGGGTACTGCTTGCCAAGGCTTGCCCGGCTTCCGCACCGTAACCGTTGACGATGTTGATAACGCCTGCGGGCAATAAATCGCCGATCAACTCCATCAGCACCAGAATAGACGCGGGCGTTTGCTCGGCGGGCTTCATCACCACACAGTTGCCTGCCGCCAAGGCCGGTGCTAATTTCCAGCTCGCCATCAGCAAGGGAAAATTCCACGGAATGATCTGCCCGACCACGCCCAGCGGTTCATGGAAATGATAAGCCACTAGGTGCTCGTCAATTTCACCTAGGGAACCTTCCTGAGCGCGTATACAGCTGGCGAAATAGCGGAAATGATCGGCCGCCAACGGCACGTCCGCAGCCAGTGTTTCGCGTACGGCTTTGCCGTTATCCCAGGTTTCGGCCACCGCCAACAGCTCAAGGTTGGCTTCGATGCGATCGGCGATTTTCAACAGGATATTCGACCGGGCCGCGACTGACGTTTTTCCCCAGGCCGCTTTCGCGGCATGCGCCGCATCCAATGCCAGTTCTATATCTTCAGCGGATGACCGGGGTATTTCACAAAATACTTTGCCGTTTACAGGAATTAAATTTTCAAAATACCGGCCTTTAACCGGGGCAAGCCAGTTACCGCCGATAAAATTACCATAACGGGATTTAAAGTGAACCTTACTGTCAGGTTGGTTGGGGGCGATGTAAATCATTTCCTACTCCTGCCTAGATCAAGCTAGGACGTAACGCGTTAAGTACGGTGTATGTTCAGCATTATAAACCAAACGCTTTTTTAAAAACCTCAGGCTGCGCTAACTTAAGTCTTGTGCAGAAACTCCCGGAAAAAATAAACGAATAAATAGAACGGCATTATATTAGAATTTGGCAGCTGACAGCATAATTGAAATTAATAAAGTTGAAATCGGCTTACACCTATCTTGTATAGTACCTCCCTAACGTTTTTACAATGCCCGAAACCCAGCGGTTGTGCAAACCTGCGCAAAACGTTTCGGACGGGGCAGCATACCCCGTCCGGCTGAGCCCGGTAGCCCGGTACGCATCGCGTACCTAAATCAATATCGGAAATTATGTCTTTATGTTAAATTTAGGCATCGCCTCGAATAACTCATTAACCCAAGCAACTTTTCCCACACCATCATGACCGTTATGACCGCAACCAACGTTCCCTGTAAAATCAATGTGAGTCGTAAAGATCAGACGCTGGAAGCCGCTATTATCGGCGATTGGGTGCTGGATGCGACGATTCCTCCCCTGGAAGCCGTATTGGCGCAACTGGATGGAACCACCGGTACCAAGCAGCTGGTGTTCTCGACGGCAGAACTGGGGCGCTGGGATAGCTTGCTGATGACCCAACTGATACGCCTGATTGATTACGGCACAAAACAGGGCATACAGGTGGACATCGCAACCTTGCCCGAAGGCATTCAAGGCTTGTTGAGTCTGGTTTATGCCGTACCCGAACGGGCCGGCGCGCGGCGTCAGGCAGTTCAAGCGCCGTGGCTGGAAATCATCGGCAAAGGCGGCTTGCGCATCTATAAGGACAGTCAGGCGCTAGTAACTTTCATCGGCGAAACGGCACTCAGTGTCTATGCCTTGATGCACGGCAAAGCACGCTTTCGCTGGATCGATTTATGGCGGTATATCCAGGATTGCGGGCCCTCGGCACTGCCTATCGTTACCTTGATCAGCCTGCTGGTGGGCTTGATTCTGGCTTTCGTGGGCGCCGTGCAGTTGGCGTTATTCGGCGCCCAAATCTATATCGCCGATCTGGTGGGCTTAGGGATGACGCGGGAAATGGGCGGCTTGATGGCGGCCATCATCATGTCCGGGCGCACCGGTGCGGCTTATGCGGCGCAATTGGGCACGATGCAGGTTAACAGCGAAATCGACGCGCTCAAAACCATGGGCTTTGAACCGATGGAGTTTCTGGTTTTGCCGCGCATCCTGGCGCTCATATTAATCATGCCCTTGCTTTGCCTTTATGCCGACTTGATGGGCATCATAGGCGGGGCGCTGGTGACCGTGAGTTTTTTTGACGTATCTCTGGTGCAGTACCTTGATCGAACTGCCAACGCCATACACATACCGGACTTCACCATTGGCATAGTTAAATGTGCGGTATTCGGCGTACTGATTGCGCTGTCCGGCTGCATGCGCGGTATGCAATGTGGACGCAGCGCCTCGGCAGTCGGCGATGCAGCCACGTCCGCCGTGGTGACCGGCATCGTTTTCATTGTTATCGCCGATTCGTTGATGACGGTGATGTGCAACCGTCTGGGGATTTAAACCATGACAGTCCCGTTCCTTACCATCAAAAACATGACCATGGCTTACGGCGATTTCGTCATACAGCGCGATCTTAACTTCAGCATTAATCGCGGCGATATTTTCATCATCATGGGCGGCAGCGGCTGCGGCAAGAGCACTTTGTTGATGCACCTGATCGGCTTGCAACATCCGGCCAAAGGCGATGTGTTTTATGGCGAAGAAAGTCTATGGCTAGCAGAACACAAAGCGCGGCAACGCATACTGCGGCGCACCGGCGTATTGTTTCAAAGTGGCGCGCTGTTGAGCTCCATGACCCTGGCGGAAAATATAGCGTTGCCCATCACCGAGCATACCCGACTGGGTGCGCAGCGAATACGCGAAATTGTCTCTTACAAGTTGGCCCTGGTAGGACTGGTCGGCTTTGAAGATTATTACCCTTCCGAAATCAGCGGCGGCATGCAAAAACGCGCAGGCTTGGCGCGAGCAATGGCGCTGGATCCCGAAATCCTGTTTTTCGACGAACCCTCGGCGGGGCTGGATCCGGTCAGCGCCAAGCTACTTGATGATTTAATCCGTAGTCTGCGCGACAACCTAGGAGCGACCATCGTCATGGTGACCCACGAGTTAGCCAGCATCTTCGCCATCGGCACCAATTCGGTATTCCTCGACCCGGAAACCAAAACCATGATCGCCGGCGGCCCCCCAAAACAACTGCTGGCCGAATCCCGCGACCCTAAAGTCATCCGCTTCCTAACCCGAGGCGAAACAAAAAATCAGGAAGTGTGTAACCATGAGTAAACCAGTCAATCCCTACACCATCGGCGCTTTTCTGGTGGGTTCTCTTTCGCTGTTGATAGCGGCCATCTTGATCTTTGGCGGCGGCCAGCTGCTCAAGAAAAAAGTCGAGTACGTCATTTACTTCGACGGCGCCTTAAACGGCCTGAACGTGGGCGCTCCGGTCAAGCTACAGGGCGTACAGATAGGCGCCGTTAAAGAAATCTCCCTGGAGCTCAATCAAAAAGCCTCGCGCATTACCAAGCCGGTGGTGATCGAGATTGACCCAGAAGCGGTGCTCGATTCCAGCGGACATCCTTTTCAAGCTACCGCAACCTTAAAACAGCGCCAGGAAAATGCCAAGCAACTGATCGATATGGGGCTCAAGGCGCAGCTACAAACACAAAGCTTACTGACCGGGCTTTTGTATGTGGAATTCAGTTTTTATCGTAGTGAACCGCTCAAAATGACAGGACTTAACTACAAAGACCTGCCGGAACTGCCTGCTATTCCATCCACGGCGGATCAACTCAAAAACACGGCGGATGAGTTGTTGACTAAATTTCGCCAGCTGCCCATAGAAGACATTGTTAGAGATCTCGCGGCCACCTTAAAAGAAATTCGCGATATAGCGACTTCGGATGAGCTTAAACAAAATCGCGCGGTCTTGAGCAAAACGCTAGCGGAAACTGAAAAACTGGTCGCTGACCTAAACCACAATCTGACACCCTTGCTGACCAATATGAATGGCACAGTGATCGAAACGCGGACGATGGTGCAGGAATTTACCCGTGAAATGAGGCCGGTGCTGGTTTCGGCCGAAAAGACCCTAGACACTGCCAACAGTATATTGCAGGAATCCCATCATGCACTGGGTTCCGTGGAGGCGATCGCTGCGCCGGATGCGCCGTTATGGCAATCGTTAGAGGCGCTACGCAATGCGGCGCAATCCACCAAGAATTTGACCGATTACCTTGAACGTCATCCCGACTCGATTATATACGGAAAGGAATAAGAATCATGAAATTTGGAGCGGATGGTACGATGCAGCGTAGAGCGTTTTTTTTGTTGGGCAATGTCGCCCTGGCACTCGCGCTAAGCGGATGCCCTCATGATAGTAAGCCGGTGCAGTATTATAGGCTCAGCGTCGATTCCGGCAATGGCGCACGGCTTCCTGCCGTGGCTCAAGGCCCGGTGATCGGTTTAGGCCCGATACGCATTCCTGAGTATCTGGATCGACCGCAAATGATAATCGCAATCACCGATAATCAGTATCGGCTCTCCGAAGATCACCGCTGGACAGACCGGCTCGATCAAAATATTTCCCTGGCTTTATTCAAAGCCTTGCCCGGACAACTGGGAACAGACAAGATAGTCCGCTATCCCTGGCCGCAACGGCAGCTTGTCGATTACCAGATCGGCATTGATATACTGGAGTTTAATGTCGATGCCAACGGCCAAAGCCGCCTGATCGCCCAATGGACTATTAAGCGCAAAGACCAGCCCGCCATCGACAAACGCTCCGACTACCGGTTTCCGGCATCGAGCACTGACTACGACGTAATGGTCAAAGCCCAGAGCCAATGCCTGAGCAAGCTGAGCCAGGAAATCGCCGAAACCATACGGCAGCTTATGCTCTCAGCCGACAACAAGCAAAGCATTCGTATAAGGTAAAAGGAGCAG
>Ga0182021_10007976_pt1 | contig 12563 bp, 13 predicted proteins | sample 612E3MmetaG_FD_120493 | JGI IMG/M metagenome (GOLD analysis project Ga0182021, IMG submission 120493) | Permafrost microbial communities from Stordalen Mire, Sweden - 612E3M metaG (Illumina Assembly) | ecosystem: Environmental > Terrestrial > Soil > Wetlands > Permafrost | place: Sweden... | reverse complement strand
TGACAACGTGAGGTGATCAGGGGCTGCTGAAGGAAATTTATCGGGGAGAGGAATTGAAACAAAATAATTATTGACAGTTATTGCCTTTTGTTGATAGTGTACGCCACATTTCCGGGGTTATATCCCGGACACATCAATGCAGAACATTAAGAGGAGAACGCAGTAATGGCAAACGGTACAGTGAAATGGTTCAATGACAGCAAGGGGTTCGGTTTTATTCAGCAGGACAACGGCGAAGACGTCTTTGTCCATTTCTCCGCCATCCAGGGTGACGGCTTCAAATCTCTGGCCGAGGGGCAGGCTGTGTCGTTCGACATTGTCCAGGGTCCCAAGGGGCTGCAGGCCGCTAACGTGAACAAGGCCTGACCACGTCGCAGCAGACGCCACGAAAAGCCCCGGAGCAATCCGGGGCTTTTTTATAACCTCTCAAGGAGCCGCAATGACCGGTTACATCGTACTCGCCCTGCTCATGCTGGTCCCCGCCGTATTCGGCGGCATGCTCGCCCGCAACAGGGGGCGATCCATCCTGCTCTGGGCTCTCCTCGCCGCCATTTTTCCCATTTTTCTCATGGTAATCTACTTCGAGAAGCCGCTCCGGGAGGTTCCGGGCGGGTTCAAGCGCTGCACATCCTGCGGGGAGTTCAACAAATGGGCAGCCGCGGCGTGCAAGTACTGCGCGGCCGGCTTCACCCCCCCCTCCGCCTGAGGAAGTCGGTCGCCAGGGACATCAGACCTCCTCGAAGGAATCCTTCCCCGCTCCGCAGAGGGGGCATACCCAGCTGTCCGGAATCTCCTCGAACGGGGTTCCGGCCACTATGCCGTTAGCCGGGTCCCCCACAGCCGGATCATAGATATACTGGCAGATCACGCATTGCCAATTCTTCATGGTGTTCTCCTTTGTAAGAGGCGACACAACTGCAACGTCCTTTACTTCCGATCTTCCGCGCTATTCCAGCCAGTGAATGCACGACACCGGGCATATATCAATGGCGTTCGCCTGGATATCCTCCTCCGGCGCCCCTTCCGGATCGAAGCACTCCGCCTTGCCGTCATCATCGAAACGGAAGACAGCGGGAAGATTGGCAACACAGAGCCCGCAACTGATACATTCGTCCTCATTGACCTCAACTTTTCGTGCCATGGTTCACCTCCTCATATCCTGGGCCGTGACAGGGAAGCCTGTCCCTTCCCCCGATGGAGAACAGCCTGTTCTCATCTATAAAGGTGAGATAGAAGAGGAGCGCGATCACGTTCCCCTTGGCTGCAGCCTCGTCGATCACAGCGGAGAGATCGGCGCCGGCCTAGAAGCCCTTGAAGCTGGAGAACGGCATTACGTTTATCCCCTCCAGGTTCGGCTTCAACGCCCCCTCTTCCACAGGCTGGTTCACCTCCGGGTCATCGAAGACGATCCTGACCGTATCCCCATTCCGGTTCCCCAACTCGATCGATTCGGGCAGGGCGACGCCGTTGACGTTCCGGTAGTCCCGGTAGGCCACCCGGTCCCCCTCCTCGGTTTCTTTCCTCTCCAGGAGCCCTTGCACGTCATAGAAGAGGCGTTCCCTGACACCGGATCCGTTGACGTTTTCCCGCGTCAGGGCCTGACCGACTGCCGGGGACGGCTCCACCACCCAGCGCATCAGGGACCAGGCCCTGAGCCCGCCCCGGTTGGGGAGCTCGGACATGAGGCCGGTGTAGGCGATCTGTCGACCCGGAAGCACGCAGGTGAGCTGTTTCCCGTCGCTGTAGATGTCCGCCAGGGTGAGACCGAAGGGGGACAGGACTGCCACGTGGAACCGGTCGGGCCGCTTGAAGATCAGGGAGCCCCGCCCGCCGATGCTCCTGGTGGCGGTCTTGATGGAGAGGGATACGGGAGACTGGAGGGTCTCCATCTCCCGGCCCGGCACGAGGCTGGCCAGGGGGGGTCTGGCTGGCGCGGCGCAGCCGGCGAGAAGAATGAGGAGCACCGGGATGAGGGTACGTTGTGACAGTAAGGGGAATATGCGGGACATGATGAGTGCTCCTGGTCCGTCACCGGGCGAACCGGGGTGACGGACTTGATTCAGTCTGATTCTTTCTCCAACTTCAGGAGGGTGAGGAACCGGTCCGTCCGGTAGCCCGCTTCCGCGGCCAGGGTCTCCATCCGCTCCAGCTCTTTCCGGAAAAGGGCGATCGCGGAACGGAGCGCCCGGTCATTGGTTGCCGTCGCAGCCAGGCTGATCCCCCCGGCGTACCAGAGATGCTCCAGCAGGAGTTCGAACCGTTCCTTCACGAACCACTCGCTCTCCCGGTAGACATGCACCCCGAGGAAATCGCGCACGGCATGGTCGGCAAAGAACGGGGCCAGGGCGGCCCGGGACTCAGTCCCTTCCAGCTCCGTGAACAGACCCTGCCAGCGGACCATGACCCCGAGGAGTCGGGAGTATGCAGTCGCCGCGTCACCCTGGGGAGTTTCCCGGACAAGCTCGGCGAAGGCACGATCGAGCCCCAGCTCATTGTACCAGGCGGCGGCGACCACCGCATGATTGCCGGCCTTGGCCAGTTTCCCTGTATCATGGAGAAGCAGCCAGGAGGCCCTGAGCAGCCGCTCAGCAGCCCCGGCATCATCCCCGTCTTCTTCGAGGTTCGCGGAGCGCCCGGCCGCAAGCGGCTCCAGGCGGCGCGCCGCCCCGATCTCCCGCATTGCTTCGCCGGTCAGGCTGCGGCTGTCGCCGATGCAGGCCGTGTGCCGGTTCAGTTCCACGTAAAAGCTTTCCAGCAGTGCCCCTGCCTGCTCAAGCTCCTCCGGGCCGCAGGTTTCGGCCGCCAGGAGCAGGGCGACGTTGGCGGCCGCCAGCCGGAACGGCCCGATGACTTCGGCGTAGCGGACCTGCTTCACTTCCTCGTCGAGGCTCGGCACCGGCCTCCCCTGGAGTTCGTGGCAGAGTCTCCCCCAGATGCCGTAGTCGTCGTCGATGATTTCCCGGAAATCGAGGAAAACCCGGCATTGGTAGCCCGTCAAATCCGCATGGAGCCCTTTGTCACAGAGTTCCCCGCCGGAACGGAGGTACTCCAGGCCGCTGATGGAATCCCGGAATGCATAGTAGCATCGGCCCCCGGCTTTGAAGCCGAGCGCCTCGCCGAGGCTCTTCTGCAGCAGGACCGTTTCCCCCTGCCCGTTTGTCACGGCCATGGCGGCGGAAGTCCTGATCCAGCCGGAGGTCGTGGCATACCGGTTATGGTAGATGACGATCCCCCGCTCCTCCCCGGCCCGGTTGGAGTAGGCGAAGACATCTTCGTTCACCTGCCCCCCGGCATAGAAGTCGTAGAGGACGAAATCGGCCGAGCCGGAGAAAAGCCAGCGCCGGCGCATGAGGGGAAAGACCTGCTCTTCGTGGGTCTTCACCAGGTGGCGGTCTTCCGGTTCATCCCAGTAGGCGCGCTTGTACTCCATGCCGTATTTTTCGTGGAGCCCCTCGATCTGGCCATGGCCGAACATCGGCAGACCCGGCATGGTGACCAGCATCACTGCCGCGCCGAAATATTTCCCCTCCTTGCCGAACTGCTCTACTGCGGTCCGCTCGTCCGGGTTGTTCATGAAGTTGACGAACCTCTGCAGGATCCGGTGGTCGTACTCCAGGACGTTCTTCAGAGTCTGGCGGTACTTGGCGTTCTCCTCCATCTTCAGCATGTTCATGAAGGCGCTGTTGTAAACCCGGTGCATCCCCAGGGTCCGGACGAAATACCCCTCCATCAGCCAGAACGCCTCCGCCAGCAGGAGCGTGTCGGGGACCTCGGCCGCCACCCGGTCCACCACCTCCCGCCAGAACTCCTCGGGGAAGACCCGGTCGAACTCCTCCCGCCCCATGCCGCGCTCGGCCCGTGAGGGAATGCCGCCATGCCCCGGCTGGGGATACCAGAGGCGCTGGTAGTGCTTCTTCGCCAGAGTCATGGCTGCATCGAACCGGATGATCGGGAACTGCCGCGCCACGTGGAGAATGGTCCCGATCACCGCCTCCCGCACCTCGTGAATCAGGTAGTTGAGCTGGGCGGTATCGTTCCAGGGGGTGGAGGTGCCGTCGTTGCCGTGGTAGATATAGCGGGTCCGGCCGTCCCGGTGGTTATGGTGCCTGAAGACCACCGCCGCGTTGCTCCGGTCCCAGTAGCCGTCCTCGATCTGGAGGGATATCTCGGAGGAAAAGGAGAGGTCGGGTCCGGAACAAGAATAATCGGGATAGGGGGGATAGTCGAGCTGGATAAACCAGTCGGGATGCTCCACGATCCACCGGGAGTAGATGCCGGTATGGTTCGGCACCATGTCGCTCGCCAGGCGGATACCGCGCCGGGCGCAGCGTTCCTTCAGACCGGCCAGGGCTTCCTCCCCGCCGAGATCGGCGGCGATGGCGTAGTCGTAGAGTGAATAGGCTGAGGAGATGGCGTCGGTATTGCCGCCGATCTGCTTGATCCGCTGGGAAGCGGGGGAGCGCTCCCAGAGGCCGATCAGCCAGAGTCCGGTGAACCCCCAGCGGGCGAGGAGGTCCAGTTCCTCGTCCGGGACCTGGTCGAGGCGGATGATCTGACGGCCATATTTTTTCGAGAGCTGGTCGAGCCAGACGTAGGGCATCTTGGCAATCATCACCACATTGGCCATCCAGTCAGCATCTGGAAAGAATTGCTCTTTACGTGGTATCCTCCCCCCCCCCGGACGATGTATCGGAAACTCCAGGACCTGAGGCCGGCCGGGGCCGCTCCACCAGGTCCGCTCTTCTTCCTCCATGATGCCGAGTGAGGTGAGAAGTTCATCCACGAGATCGGGGGGGAGAAATGCCCCCCAGTTGTCCCGCATATATCTCATCTGGGCGGACAGGGAATCGGGGGCGGCCCGGAGGGGGGCGCGGAGCAGGTACGGAATGGACATCCCCAGAAATTCATGGGGCGGAAAAGCAGCCAGCTCCCGGTCAATGGCGGCGGCTATCCTTCCGCATGACCGGTCGGAAGAAAAATCACCATGGTCGAACAGCTCCCGGAAGGAGTCCACAGCCCGGTTCTCCCCTGCCAGCAAGATGAGGAGGAGCTCCCTTACCAGCACATGCTTGCGCGTCTCCCCCCGGTCGTCACCGGCCACGTAATCCGCGGCGCTCATGACGCCGGCGAGTATATCCCGTCCGGGGAATATGTCGGCAAACCGCTCCAGGACGGCCAGACCGGCAGGTGAGGTAAAATCGGCGCCCGCCTTCCGTGATGCCGTTGCCAGCGCTCCCGGCTGCTGCACACGGGCATACTGGTCGATGATGCAGCGGAATATCCTCTCCTGTAACCCGAAGAGGTTGATAAGGCCAGCCGGGACGGGGCTCAGCTGCCGCTCCGGAAGCCTGTTGAGAGCATCGGCCACCTGCCGGACAAAGACGATCCCGGGGATATCTACTTCCCTTCCCGCGACGGGGAGTATGATGCCGAGGCCAAGCCGCTCCCAGGCGGCCCGGGAGATCGGCAGATCACTGGGGAAGTACGTGAATGTTGTTCCGGCAAATTTCATGGGGCCCCTTCCGATTCTGTCAGTGACCGGTCAATCCCTTATCAGGGCTTTGGAAAACTACTGCGGAGAGCCGTTTCAGGACATTTTCATCCAGCGTGATAGCCACCTTTGCGGTTCCCATACTTCATCTCCGGTATCACAATTTATCATACCGAAGGCCATAAGGCAAGGTCAGGATGCTGCGCTGCTTGACAAGCACAAATCGTTAATGGTACTGTCCAAAAAATGTCACTTTTCTTCATTACAGGATTAAAAATTCCTGCAGGGAGATCAGCAGGTATAAATATTTTCGGAACAGGCACAACTTATGAAAATAGCTTTAATCATCGGAGGCAGTCGCGGGATAGGACGTGCAATTGCTCTCAGTCTGGCAAAATCCGGCTTTGCAATCTGGTTGACATACAAAGGCGACCATGACGCGGCAAATTCCGTGAAATCAGAGATAGAAGCTACCGGAAGCACGTGTGAACTTATTCCTTTCGATGTCTCCAGTTTCGAGGAGACTGAAGCCGCGTTAGGCGCCCGGTTGGAAACGGTATCCCCCGATGTTCTTGTCTATAATTCCGGCATTGCCCGCGACAACCTCTTGATGTGGATGACCAAGGACGAATGGAATTCGGTCATATCCACGAATCTGGGCGGATTTTTCAACGTTACTCGAGCGGTTGTCTTCTCCATGCTGAAGGCAAAAAGAGGACGAATCGTCATCGTCTCGTCGACATCAGGACAGATCGGGCAGGCGGGCCAGGTGAATTACTCTGCTTCCAAGGCTGGATTGATCGGGGCGGCAAAAGCCTTGGCACGCGAGGTCGGCAAGAAAAAGATCCTGGTAAATGTGGTTGCTCCCGGTTTCATCGAAACGGAAATGACCACGGGAATCCCCAAGGAGCTGGTTCTGCCCTTGATTCCGCTCAACCGTGTCGGCAATGTTGAAGACGTTGCTTCAGTAGTTAATTTCCTCTGCACCGAAGAGCATATGTATATCCACGGTCAGGTGATCGGCATTAATGGCGGGCTGGCGATGTAGTATTTCCAGCCTGTGAGATTAATCAGACCATGTGTTATTTAGTACTTATCCTGTTTATCAGGGTGAGGAGTTGGCTGCCAATAATGAAAAAATATGATCACATTGTTGTAGGAAGCGGCATCAGCGGGTTGACGATGTCGCTTTTGCTCTCCATGAGCGGATATAAAGTTCTGCTGATCGAGAAAAGTCCGATTATCGGCGGTTCCCTCTCCCGCTTCACCAGAAGAGGTATCCCTTTTGATACCGGCTTTCATTTTACGGGCGGTTTCCATGAGGGGGGGATTCTTTCCGATATCTTGACTCTTCTTGGACTGAGAGATTCCATTGAGCCGATCTTTCTGCCCGATTCATCTCAGAATCAATTCATCTTCGAGTCGCATGGAAAAAGTTTCGAACATCCGAGCGGGATAGAAACTATTAAAAACAGATTCAAGGGTTACTTTCCCGCCGAAATTCAGGCTATTGATCGGTATTTCGAAAAGGTCCAGTCGGTCTGCAGACGGACCCCTTCGCTTAATCTTCGTGAGAACGTAATTGCGCCTCCAAACCTGGAAGAGGATTATATATCGCTCGATACCGTCTTGAGGGAACTGACCTCAAATGAACTTCTGCGAGGCCTGTTTTCCGGGTATGCCATGTGTTACGGGGTTCGCCCCGCGGAGGTATCCTTTGCCAACCACAGCAGGATGGCCCTCAGCTTCTACGAATCCATCGCCTTTGTAAAAGACGGCGGAGATGCTTTCGTAAGGGCCTTTAAGGAAAAGTTTGGACAGTATGACGTCGATATCCGTTGCGGTACGTATATCACGGAATTATCCGATATCCGCGACAGCAAGGTGGGCCGTTTTGTTCTGAACACCGGGGAAGAGGTTGCGGCTGATGCCTGCGTCTTTACGATCCATCCCAAGGATATTTTGGGTCTTCTTCCTGAGAAGCATTTCAGCAAGGCGTTTGCACAGAGGATTTCATCATTTGAATCCTCGCTCGGCCTCTTCTCGGCTTTTGCCACGTTCAAGCCGGGCAGCAGTGATCCGAATCCTGATGCATCAATCTTATCGATCTTTCCGGATGCCGATGTAAACAATCTGTTGGATCCTGCCTACAAAGGAGTGCCGGCCCTGGTTGTGGTAAAGTCTCCCAATCAGGGTAACGGCAGTACAGAAAAAGGTATCTGCATCGTCGAACCCTCGTATGCCGAGCATGTCTCCAAATGGACTGATTCCAGGAGAGGGAGCAGACCTGATGAATATTTGAATTATAAGCATTCACGGGTGGAAGCGATCAAGGAACACCTGTTCAGCGTCTTTCCCGAATTCCGTGAAACCCTGGATTTCCTGGATGCCGGATCAATACTTACCTTCAAGGATTATCTGTGCAGTCCAGACGGAAGTGCCTATGGCGTGAAACAGAAAATGGGACAATTCAATCTCATCGGCAAACTCCCTCTGCACAACCTTTTCGCTGCCGGACAGAGTTCACTCCTGCCCGGAATTATCGGCGCCATGATGTCGTCTCTCATTGTTGGCCGCGCCATTGTGGGGAAAGAGCACTACGGAAAACTTCTGGACGGATCAATATGTCATTAAAACGAGTCGTGATAACCGGAATTGGTGTAGTTTCCCCATTTGGTAACGGCGTGCCGGCACTGATGAAAGGGATCGAAGAGGGGCGGAGCGCTGTACGATTCATGGAGGGGTGGGATCAGTACATTGGCCTGCAGAGTCTGGTTGGCGCGCCAGTGGAAATGCAGGGTGAGATGAGCATCCCGCGACAGAAAAGACGCTCCATGGGACGTATGAGCATATTCGCGGCCCAGGCCGCCGACGAAGCTCTTGCCGATGCCGGCATTACACTTGCCGATGAAGATTTATGGAGGGTCGGCTGCGTTATCGGTTCGACCATGGGGAGCGCGAAGAGCATCAATGATGTCTTCGAGACCATGCTGCCCGACAAGGATCTGAGCAAACTTAATTCCACCATGTTCTTTCAGTGCATGTCGCACACCGCAACAGTGAATGTCGCCCAGTATCTCGGTCTGAACGGAACGATCATGGCAGCTTCAGCCGCCTGCGCATCTGCATTGCACGCTATCGGCATTGGATATGATATGATCCGGCTGGGGCGCCAGGATATCCTTCTTTGCGGAGGCGCCGAGGAACTGCACCCGACGGTGACAGGGTCATTTGATATTCTCTTTGCGACATCGACCAAATTCAACGACAATCCACAGAAAACACCCCGTCCCTTCGACAGGGACAGGGATGGGTTAGTGTGCGGAGAAGGAAGCGGTATCCTCATCCTGGAAGATTATGAAAGAGCCGTCAGACGAAATGCGATGATTTATGCCGAGATAAAAGGGTTCAGTACGACGGCAAGTGGTCTCCATGTAAGCCAGTCAAATAAGGAATCCATGATTATGTGCATACAACAGGCGCTTGGAGACTCCGGAGTAAAGGCGGAAGAGATTGATTATATCAATGCCCATGCCACGGCTACACTTCAGGGAGACCAGGAAGAGGCGGAAGCAATTCGTGAAATTTTCGGTGCAGCGGTCCCGGTAAGTTGTCTGAAAGGGCACATTGGTCATACACTCGGTGCAGCGGGTTCTATTGAGCTGGCAGCCACTCTCAAAATGATGGAGACGGGTGTGATTTACCCGACTCTCAATCTCGAGAATGTCAGTCGGGATTGTGAAGGGATTCAGCACGTGATGCAGCCGTTAAAGAAACAGGTAAACACTGTGCTGAAAAATGGTTTTGCATTCGGCGGTATCAATGCCGCACTGGTATGTAAAAAACTCTGATTATTCAGAATTAATTTCTTTGGAGGAATAGATGACCGAACAGGAAATTATTGATAAGACAAACAAGGTCTTTGAAGAGTCATTTGAAATAGAGCGAGACCGGCTGGTGCCGCAGGCGAATATTTTCACCGATCTGGGTCTCGACAGCCTCGATATAGTTGATCTTATCGTCGCGCTTCAAAGCAGTTTCGGTGTCAAAATCAGGAACGAGGAAAAAGTTCGAGATATCAGGACACTTCAGGATTTATACCAGTTTATTTCCTCAATCAAGAATGAGGATAGCACGAAGAGCATATAACGATGACATCTCGTTTCAAGCTGTATCTTCTGAATCTTTATTTTTATACCCTCTTCATTCTGCTTTCCGCGACAGTGATTCCAATTCTGACGATGTATGTCGTCTGTTTAGGTCTTTTGTTTCCTTCACGCCGCAGAACGATGAGACGGTTTCGCCGAGCAATAAACTGGTATGGAATGGTTATCATTGCCATTCCATATCCTTTCATAAAGCTTCTTTATCAGAATCATGGAAAGAATGAACCGGGAGAACCGTACATCATTGTATGCAATCACCGTTCGGCTTCAGACGCTTTTCTCATGGGTATTCTTCCTGAAGAGCTGGTACAGATTGTAAATGTATGGCCCTTTCGGATACCGGTCCTCGGTCTATATGCAAAGGTTGCAGGATATCTGAATATCAGAATGATGCCCCCTGATCAGTTTAAACAGAGCGCCTCTCTTTTACTGAGAGACGGGGTATCAATTGTCTTTTTTCCTGAAGGAACGAGATCGACAAGTGGCAAAATGGGGAGTTTTCATGGTTCAGCTTTCCGTCTTGCTCTTGAGTCAAAGGCTTCAATTGTCCCTCTTTGCATCTCGGGCAGTGAAAATATTCCACCAAAAGGGTCACCTCTCCTGCGTCCCGGAATAATCAGAGTCAGCAGATTGCCGGCAATTTCATGGGATGAGTATAAGGGTCTGACCGCTTTTGCTTTAAAGAACAGAGTATGGAAAATAATGGACCATGAGCTGTCTACTATGGAGAGCTGAGTATGAAAGCATATGATAGTCAGAAAAAGCTCGAATTTTGCTCCCCCGATGAAATCCGCACGGTGCAGGAAGGGTTGTTGAACAGTCATCTTGAGTATGTCGCTTCATACTCGCCGTTTTATCAGGCAATGTTTCGTGAGCACGGGATAGATGTCACCACTATAACCTTGGATTCTCTGACCGTCATCCCCCTCACTGACAAGACGGTACTGGGTGAACAGAGCGACAATTTTCTCGCCGTACCCATGTCACAGATTGTTGATATCGTGTTATCTTCGGGTACCTCTGGCGGGTCTACCAAGGTGATGTATACCGAAAATGATCTGCGGCGTCTGGCGTACAATGAGGAAATTTCATTCGCGAGTTGTGGACTGAGCTCCGATGATATTGTTTTGTTAACCTGTACTATTGACCGCTGTTTCATCGCAGGACTGGCGTATTTTTCGGGAGTCAGGAATCTGGGTGCCGCAGCAATCAGAAACGGTCTTAGCAGCTTCGAAAGTCATCTGGAAATCATCCGGCGGCTGAAGCCGACTGCGATTGTCGGCGTCCCGACATTCTTACTGAAGCTCGGACAGTTTCTGAAAACAGAAGGTATCGATCCCGCCTCGACCGGTGTGAAGAAACTGGTCTGCATCGGTGAGCCGATCCGGGACCGAAAGCTTGCGTTCCTGAAGGTCGGAGAAAAACTTGAAAAAATCTGGGGTGCAAGGATTTATTCGACCTATGCCTCGTCTGAGACTATCACGTCCTTCTGCGAATGCACCGCCCAGCAGGGAGGGCACCTACATCCGGACCTGGCTGTCGTAGAGATAGTCAATGACGCGGGAGATGTGCTGCCGCTTGGCGAAACCGGCGAAGTTGTCGTGACTCCCCTCGCTATCGAAGGTATGCCGCTTGTGCGTTTCAAGACGAGCGATGTGAGCTTTCTTCTTGATGAACCGTGTCAGTGCGGGAGAAATTCGCTTCGTCTCGGCCCCATCCTCGGAAGAAAGAACCAGATGATCAAGTTACACGGTACGACGATCTACCCCAACTCGATCAATGCCGTGCTCGATTCCTTTCCGGGGATCAACGATTACTATATCACCGCATCGACCGATTATGACCTCTCCGATGTCGTGAAAGTATTCGTAGCGGTTGCGAACACCTCCTGTTCGGCGGAAATGATTATGGACAGACTGCAGGCTCACCTGCGCGTGCGTCCCGAGGTGATCATAACGAGCGAGGAACAGATCAAGAATCAGCTGTACTCCGGGAATCCCCGGAAATTAACCCGTTTAGTGGACGAGAGAAAGAGCCTATGAAGCGCTGTCTAGATCGAATTTATGGTGCAGAGTTTTCCGCGCAGGAGATAGCAGAGGCTGTCCAGGATGGCCGTCTGCTGTCGATGGAGATCGAGTTCAACCAGAACTGCAATTTTCGGTGCATCTATTGCTATGCATCGGATAATCCCAACCGCAGCAACGAGCTTTCAAGAGAAGAACTTATCGATGTCATCCACCAGGCCAAGGAGCTTGGCGCCCGGAAAATAATCATTCTCGGTGGTGAGCCGATGCTCTATCCACATATCATGGAGATGATCCGGTACATTCGGACACTGGATATGGAGATAGAACTCTTCACCAATGGGACGAATATCACGCAGTCCGTAGCACAGGAGTTGTTTGATAATGGCGTCAGGGCCGTACTTAAAATGAACACCTTCGATGAGAGTCTTCAGGACACCCTGTCCGGGCGTAAAGGATCGTATGTTCAGATTCAGGAGGCCCTTAAGAACCTGAAACTGGCTGGCTATCCATCACAGGACAATCCCCTGGGGGTCAGCTCAATCATCTGTCAGCAGAATATTGATGAACTGCCTCGCATGTGGGAATGGCTGAGGGATCAGAACATTCTTCCCTATTTCGAAATGATGACGCCGCAGGGCGGAGCCCGAGAGCACAACATGCTTGAGTTGGACTCACGGACAATAGAGGGATTTTTCCAGTTGATCTCCGAGATCGACAGGATCAAGTATGGCATCCATTGGGATCCCAAGCCGCCGCTGGTAGGCGGAGAGTGTCTGCGGCACCAGTTCTCCTGCGCCGTAAACTCCGAAGGACATGTGCAGTCCTGCGTCGGCATCACGATTCCGATCGGCAACGTGAGGCTGCAGAGTCTGAAAGAGA
>Ga0182021_10007974_pt1 | contig 12566 bp, 10 predicted proteins | sample 612E3MmetaG_FD_120493 | JGI IMG/M metagenome (GOLD analysis project Ga0182021, IMG submission 120493) | Permafrost microbial communities from Stordalen Mire, Sweden - 612E3M metaG (Illumina Assembly) | ecosystem: Environmental > Terrestrial > Soil > Wetlands > Permafrost | place: Sweden... | reverse complement strand
GCATCGAGGCGGCGTTCTGCGCGCTCGCCTTGGCGCGCGGCCAGGTGCCGCCGACCATCAACTACGCCACGGCAGACCCCGCGTGCGATCTCGACTACGTGCCCAACACCGCCCGCGACGCTCGCTTGCGCCACGCCATGAGCAACAGCTTTGGTTTTGGGGGCACCAATGCCTGTCTGGTATTCAGTGCGCTCAGGGACTGATCTTTTGCACGGACGCGTCAGAAGGCGCGGGCGCGGTCCCGAGCACCCACGACGGAAACGCGGCGCCGGGCGCACTATCGGGATACAATCTCGTTGCCTCCATGGCATCTGACATCTGCCCTCGCTGTGGCAAGCCAGCCCACGGCGTGAACTCTGATTTCGAATGTCCCGAACTGATCACCAGTGCCGGGGCGGCGCCTCCGGTTGTTGCGACACCAATACCGGCCGTTCCTGCTCGGCCAACGGGGTCATTCCGCGTGACAGACGGCTCCCCCATCACTCGGCTGCAGGCCGGCACATTGGTGGGCGAGTACCAGATCTTGGACCGCATCGCCGAGGGCGGAATGGGTACGGTGTACAGCGCAGTCCATCCCATCATAGGCAAGAAGGTCGCGATCAAAGTCTTGTCGGGCAGGCTGGCCAAGAACAGCAACGCCATCAGGCGCTTCGTGCTCGAGGCCCGCGCGGTGAACGACATCCGCCACCCGGCGCTGGTGGACATCTTTTCGTTCGGCCGGCTCACCGACGGACGGCCGTACTACGTCATGGAATTTCTTGATGGCCGGAGCCTGGGAGCCGTGTTGCGCACGCACCAACGGCTCACGCCCTTCGACACCTACCCTGTGTTCATGGACGTGGGACGGGTGTTGGTGGCCGTACACGATCACGGAATCATTCATCGCGATCTCAAGCCCGACAACGTCATCCTCGTCCCTCAGGGGGTCGATCGGCCACCCAAGGTGAAGTTGGTGGACTTTGGCCTGGCCAAGCTGCTGCTGGTGGGGGGGAGTCAAACGTCGAGCGGACCGCACACGGCGATCGGCGTGAACGTCGGAACGCCACACTACATGTCGCCGGAACAGTGCCGCGGCGGCAGTGTTGATGCGCGGTCCGACCTGTACGCCTTGGGCGTGATGTTCTACGAGACGGTGACGGGCCAGCTCCCCATCGATGGGCCGACGCCGGTCGACATCTGGCAGGCCCATGTCGAAGTGGTTCCGCGCTCGCCCGACCTGGTTGCCCCGGGCGTGGTGAGCCCCGAGCTGGGTGCGCTCATCATGAAGCTGCTGGCCAAGCGTCCTGAGCGCCGGCCGCAGAATGCGGCAGAGTTTTGCCGCGCCTTGGAGGCCCTGGCCAAGGCAGACAAGCTGGGCGCCCACACGACGCCCGCTCCCGAGGACCCGGCCGCCGCCGGGATGATGGACTTGGCGCGTGCGCTGTCGACCACGCCGGTTTCCAGCGAGCTGGTCGCTCTCGACGGCGCGCGGGTCGCGGCGCCGGACACGCCGCCGGTCATCGCAGGGCCGGGGCTGGGCCCGCCGCTGGTTACGCCTAGCGAGGCGCCCCAGCCGGCGGGGCGCGCCCCGCAGCAGCAGAAGCCTGCGGCCATCGCCGAGGATCTGACTTCCACGCTGAGGGATGTTCCGGCTATCGAGTTGTCCGATGAACGTCAGAAGTCGGCGGAGCGATTGCAGGAGGTTGAGGGATTGCGTGCCGCCCTCGGGCTGCGTATCGAAGAGCCGGTGAATGATCCCTGTCAGGTGAGCGCTCTGGTCGTCAATCTGGAGACAGGGGAGAGCGACGCCGAGACGTCCGATTCCGCGACCAGGGACAAGGCCAGGACGACCGGTGGCCCGTCACAAGAGCTGCGGGTTCGGCGTCTTGCGCGTCCGGTGGAGGAGCGACAGTACCTGCCGCGGCTTGCGGCACCCTCTCGGCGGCCGGGCAAGCCGTCGGTCGCACCGCCAAACTTGGCTAGGGCTCCCTCGCGATTCGGCCGCGTGGTGCGTGTGGTGGTGGCTGCGTTCGTGGGGTTGGGTGTCGCCGCCGCGGCCTACTGGTTTCTTCGCTAGCCCATTTCCTTTTCGATCGCGTCGGTCCCCTTGCGAATGGCAGCGGTGAGCACCTCGTGGCCGTCGCTGGTGACCAGCACGTCGTCTTCGATGCGAATGCCCCGGACATCGGCAAAAGCGGCCAGCCGGTCGCGTCGCAGCCGATCGCCGGCCAAGGCCGTGCGCGCCGGATCGTCGAGAATGGCCGGGACCCGGTACAGGCCGGGTTCGACGGTGATGGCCATACCAGCGCTCAGGTCGCGGTCGAGTCGCAGGGTGCGCAGACCCGGCTCGGCGGAACGGGTGCGGCCCGGCGCATAGGTGGCGCGGTCACCCAGATCTTCCAGGTCGTGCACGTCGAGCCCGATGAGGTGACCCAGTCCGTGCGGGAAGAAGAGCGCCACCACGCCATCGGCCGCCAGCTCGGCGGGATCTCCGCGCAGCACACCCAGGTTGACCAGACCCTCGGCCATGAGTCGGCCGGCCAAGAAATGCAGCTCGCGGAAGGGCACGCCCGGCCGCACCGCCGCGATCACGCTCTGCTGCGCGTGCAGAACCACCTGGTAGAAGTCCCGCTGCGTGGACGAAAAGCGCCCGCTCACCGGCCAGGTGCGCGTGACATCGCCAGCCCAGCCGTCGAAGGTCTCGGCGCCCACGTCGACGAGCAAGAGATCGCCGGATTTCAACTCGTGGTGGTATTCCTCGTTGTGCAGAACCTCGCCGTGTACCGTGACGATGGAGTTGTAGGATGCACCCATGTTGCGGCGGATGAATTCCACTTCCATCGCCGCGCGCACCACGCTTTCGTTGATGCCGGGACGGACCGCACGGATGCCTGCGTGAAACGCCGCCGCAGTGGCATCGGCAGCTTTGCGTAGGGCTGCGATGGCCGCGTGGTCGTGAACCAGGCGCATCTCGATGAGCGCGTCGGCCAGCGGGTGATCGAGGGCGTCCAGCTTGCCGTAGGCGATGGGCCGGCCCAGCAACTCCGACTGCTCGGCGCGGGTTTCGTGATCCAGTCCGGGCAACGTGGCCACCGATCGACCGGCCACGGCCTCGGCCAACGCCGGCCGCAACTCGACCGGGCAGGCCAGCGCTGCGCTGAGATCGGCCGGCCGGGGCGCGTGTCCGTGCCACAAGGCGAAGTCGGGGCCCGGCTCTGGCAGATAGAGCACCCAGCGCTCGCCCGTCCACAGGCCAAAGGCGCGCGGCAGATGTAGTCCAAAGAGGTAGAGGAAGTGGCTGGCTGCACGAAAGTAGTAGGCATTGCCGGCCGAGGTGCGGGGTCGCGGTGCTCCGGCGGCAATCAAGGCGGGTTGCGGTCCCAGTTTCATGGCCAGTCGCGACCGTCGCGCGGCGCAGGCTCTTCCGTCGAAATCGCTGAGCTTCATGGGTTGGGGAAGTATACGCCGGGGCGCGGGGGCGAGGGTCAGCGACCCCTAATCTCGATCTCGCTTGGAACCGGGCCGTTGGGGTCGCTCGCCTGCACCTGTACCACGTAGTCACCGTTCCACAGGACATCGACTTGCTTCGATGTTGTTGTCTGACAGGCTGGCGAAGTCAGGTCGCAGTCGGGACAGACCGTGATCCTTGCCGTGTTGCCCGGCGCTGCTACGGGCCATATACTGAGCAGGTGCGGACCCGCGAAGCGCAGGCGCACAATCCAGACGCTCGCTCCCGCCGGCGCCCAAACGTCAATAACGGGATAGTCACCGGCCGCGATCTCAAGCGGTGCGAGAGTGCCACAATCCTGCCCCACTGCCGGCGTTTGCAACGCCAGAATGCCTTGCTGGGTGGGTATGTCAGCCGGAAATTCAAGGAAGTATTTCCCCGCGGCAAGCTCGGCGAGGGTCAACTCGGAAGTGTGCATATCGCGCAGAAATCGGACATTCCCGCGGGAGCCGTCTTGACATGACCCGATGTCGAAATCGCTCCGGAAATCGGTGATGGCGGAAAGTTCAACGTTGCTGTCGACGGTGAGATTGAACGTGACAGAGTCACTGTAGATTCCGCACTGGGCAGCGACGGTTTGCAACGAGCCGTCGGTTGGTATGGCATCACGCGAGCACGTCCAGATCGGCACGCAGCTTGGGCCCAGCGCCGAGGCCTGCTGCCAGATCTCGTCGGTCGAGACGCCGTAGATGCTGGTCACCACGGCGTCGACCTGGTCCGGCCCAGCGTTGCCGCCGAGCGTCTGGTACAGCCGCATGAAGGGTTGGGGCCCATATTGTCGAAGCAAGTAGGAAACCAGCAAGCCGCCGGTCGCGTAGACTCCGGGCTGTTTGATTGGATCTGTCGCCTCGACGGCTTCTCGCCAGGGAATTGTGTCTGCTATTCTGTAGGTCGGGTCGCACGCGAGCGCGGTGGCCAGGCCTTCGATGAACACGGATGGTGGGCTACCGGTGAAGGAAACATAGGCATGGATCAACTCGTGGGTTTGGAAAGAATCTGGGCTTTCCACGTTGGCTCCCCCTGCACAGCCGCCACTGCCGTGTAGGCAAGCTGAATGGGCCTCGAGGTCCTGCTGGTCCAGGTATTTGTAGTAATGAACCTTCTGGCCGCTCGGCCAGGTGAATCCCAAGTAGGTTTGCCAGACAGCGAAGTTCTCTTCGAGCAGCGTCAGCTCGGGTGCGCAGGCGTACGATTCTCCGGTCCGCGTGAAGTATTCGAAATGCGGAGATTCCCAGAGCACGTCGTTAGGCGGGTCATCGCCAAGGTCTTGGCCTGGCGGCTCGCATCCCGACGCGGCCTGAACCACCCAGACAAGGACGGCGATGGTGCGAACCAGATAGTGACGTGGTCGTTCTTGCATCGGCACTCCTGCTACCAACAGGCCCCGCTCCGGCAAACGCCACCGGCGCATCTGCGTTGCGCGCCCAGGTCGCATTCCACGTCCGACAAGCAGGCCTCGCCGAGTTGCCGAAATGATTGACAAGTTCCGCTGAGTGCGCCGAGCTGTCGATCGCAATAGCCGTCGAGGCAATCGTTGCTTCCGATGATCTCTGCACCTTGCAGCACGGGCCCACAGGCCTCGCCGAGTCGCGCATATTCCGTGCAGATCCCGCCTCCGTCGGCGGGCGAGCAGAAGGTGTTGTTCACGCATTCCGCAGCGCCAGGGACGCAAGTCTCGCCGAGCTTGCGAAAGGCAGTGCATGTCTTTGCGCCAGCGTCGTCGCCTTCACAACGCATGAACAGGCCACAAGGAAACCATTCTCCCTGCGCGCAGGAGTATCCAGTGTACTTGGTGCAGGTACCGCTCGCATCGCAAACCAGCCAAGGGTCGCACACCCCTTGACTGCCGCCGCAGGGTTGGCCTTCGCTGGAGGTTGGGACGCAGGTTCCACTGTCGGTTGCACAGCTCAATCCGGGCGCACACCCGCCATAGCTGCATGACTGGCCAAGGCCCGGCCGCGGCTGGCAAGTGCCAACGCAGGCCCCAACCAGGAGACAGAACCGATGGGTCGGGTCGGCGCAGTCTTCATCCTGGGTGCACGAGTCATCGAGTTTGAGCTCGCCTTGCAGAACCTGCGGGCACAGCACGGGAAGAAAATCCGAGGTTGCCATGTTGGCCAAGACATTGTCGCACGACATGGACTGCAAGTTGTCCAGGCATGGCTGGGAGTTCGTCTCAACAAATGAGACTCGCCCCGCCAGGATCGAAGCCGCGGTTGAATCGCAAAGCGGCTGGCGAACGGTCGAGGCGGTTGGTTGGGCCAAGGTGCATTCCGACATGCGCTTTGCCATCAGGGTGCCTGCTTGCACGCAGAAACTGTCCCAATCTTGCGCTACCTGGGTCCAGGCAGAATCAGCTTGCTCAGTGATCGCTGGTCCGACATCGGTTTGTGCCGCGTCCTTTTGTCGGGCGCCAGAGCCGCCGCAGCTCCAAAGCGCGAACCCCATCACAGGGATCAGGGCAACTCGTGCGGTCGGGCAGGCGCGTGCGTGTGTGCGTGCCAGCATTGCGACAATGATACATCAAGCAGTCGATGGTATCTGTGCCGTCCTCCGCAAGTGTCGACGTGTGCGTGAAGACGCCCCCGCTGCTCCGAATTCCCTACTCGTCCCAACGGCCTGGTTTCGCGGCCAGAGCGTGACAAGCTACCATTGTCAGGCTGACCATGCCCAAACGGGAACTCGACCGAGAACGCGATCTTGCAACGCTCGACCAGGTGAGCGTGGAGCGGCCGCGTCTCTATGAGGTCGTGCTGCACAACGACGACTACACCACGCAGGAGTTCGTGGTGTATGTGCTGATGAAGTTCTTTCAGCACGACGCCGCGACTGCGCAGCAGATCATGTTGAACGTGCACACCAAGGGGATGGGCGTGGCCGGGGTCTATCCGCGCGACATCGCCGAGACCAAAGCAGCCCAGGTGGTGCGCTATGCCCGCGACAACGAGATGCCGCTGCGTTGTTCGGTGCAAAGGCAATCATGCTAGGCCCGGAGCTGGAACAGGCGATTCGCAAAGCGCTGGAGGATGCCACCCGCCGGAGGCACGAGTTCTCGGGCCTCGAGCATCTGCTGCTGGCCCTGCTCGACGACAAGAAGACCACCGAGGTCATCCGACAGTGCGGGGGCAAGCCGACGCGCGTGCGCGCGAAGTTGGAGGAGTTTCTGCAAGGCCCGCTTCCCAGCCTGCCGGCCGACCAAGAAGCACGCAGCGCGGGCGAAGAAGGGGAGTTGCGAGCCCAGCCCACCCTGGGATTCGCGCGCGTGATCCAGCGGGCGGTCAATCAGATTTTCGGCGCTGGGCGTTCCGAGATTCACGGCCCGCATGTGCTGGTGGCCTTGTACAGCGAGCCCGACTCACACGCGGTCCACTTTCTCAAGGAGGAAGGCATCAGCCGACTGGACCTCGTCTCCGCCATCTCGCAAGGGGCATCGAAGATGCTACCCGATCGTGACGGCCGGGCGCCGGGGGCGCTGCCCGGTGCCGAGCCCGACGAGGAATCGCGGGAAGAGGCCGGCAAGGATCCGCTGGAGAGCTACGCCGTCAATCTGAACGAACGCGCGCGCCGGGGCCTCATCGACCCGCTGGTCGGGCGACAGGTGGAAGTGGAACGGGCGCTGCACGTGCTGGCGCGGCGGCGCAAGAACAACCCGCTTTTCGTGGGCGACGCCGGTGTGGGCAAGACCGCCATCGTGGAAGGCCTGGCTGTGCGTATCGAGGCTGGTGAGGTGCCGCCGGCCCTGCGCGGTGTGGAGATCTACGCTTTGGACATGGGCTCGTTGGTGGCGGGCACGCGCTACCGGGGCGACTTTGAAGAGCGTTTCAAGGCGGTGCTGCGCGCGCTTGAGGCGAAGGGCAACGCGATTCTCTTCATCGACGAGCTTCACACCATCGTGGGCGCTGGCGCGGCCTCAGGCGGCACCATGGACGCGTCCAATTTGTTGAAGCCGCCTCTGTCGTCTGGCCTCATTCGCTGCATCGGCACGACCACGCACAAAGAGCTGCGCGGCTACATCGAGAAGGACCGGGCGCTGGCTCGGCGGTTCCAGCCCATCGAGGTGTCCGAGCTGAGCGTGGCCGACACCATCAAGGTGCTGCAAGGTCTGCGCAAGCACTACGAGGAGTTTCATGGGGTGCACTACACGACAGCGGCGCTGCGTGTGGCCGCCGAGTTGTCCGACCGGCACCTGGCCGATCGCAAGCTGCCCGACAAGGCCATCGACCTCATCGACGAGGCGGGCGCCATCCTCAAGCTGCGTGCCGGCGGGGGTTTGGCACCGATGCCGGCTGGTGAGAAAGCAGCGGCCAAGGCGGCGCCGGAGCGACTGACTGTGCGCGCGGGCGACATCGAGGCCGTGCTTTCCACCATGGCTCGCATTCCCGCGCAGCGGGTGGGCACTGACGATCGCGAGCGCTTGCGCAATCTAGAAAGCGAGATCAAGGCCAAGGTGTTTGGCCAGGACAAGGCGGTGGAGCGCGTAGGCCAGGCTATTCGTACCAACCGCGCCGGCCTAGGCACGCCCGGGCGACCCATCGGCTGCTTCCTGTTTGCCGGCCCCACCGGGGTGGGCAAGACGGAGTTGGCCAGACAACTGGCCGGAGTTCTGGGCGTGGCCTTCCTCCGCTACGACATGTCCGAATACATGGAACGCCACACGGTTTCGCGGCTGATCGGCGCGCCGCCTGGGTATGTTGGATTCGATCAGGGAGGCCTGCTCACCGATGCGGTTCACAAAACGCCGCATGCGGTGCTACTGCTCGACGAGATCGAGAAGGCGCACCCGGATCTGTTCAACATCTTGTTGCAGGTGATGGACCACGGCGCGCTCACCGACAACAACGGTCGCACCTCGGATTTTCGCCACATCATTCTCATCATGACCAGCAACGTGGGGGCGCGCGATCTGTCGCGACGGATGCCGGGCTTCGGCGCGGGCGATCGCTTCGGCGACACCGACGAGGCATTCAAGCGCGTGTTTTCCCCAGAATTCCGCAATCGCCTGGATGCCAAGGTCGACTTTGCGCCGCTGGGCGAGCGCGAGATGTTGCTCATCGTGGACAAGTTCGTGGGCGAGCTGCAAAAGCAACTTGGCGAGCGCAGGGTCATCGTCACGCTCAGCCCCACGGCGCGGGAACTGCTGGCCAAGAAGGGCTACGATCCGATGAACGGCGCGCGGCCGCTGGCCAGGGTCATGCAGGACGAGGTCAAGCGTCCCCTGACTGACGAGCTGCTCTTCGGCGCGCTGGCTTCGGGCGGCAGCGTGAGCATCGACGTCGCCGACGACAAGTTGACCTTTGCGTTCGCCAAGGCCGCGGTCGCGGATAAACCACCGGATGGCGCTGGCCAGGAGGATGTCGACGATGAGTGACAAGCACCACCTGAACGTTGCCGCCGGCGCCATGCCGCCTGCGCAGGCCGTGGCTCTTGCGGATTTGGTCGCGTATCAGCCGGGCGCGGTGGTGAGCCGCACGCTGGTCAAGAAGAACGCTGGCACGGTCACGCTGTTTGCCTTCGACGTGGGGCAGGGGCTATCGGAGCACACCGCACCCTTCGATGCCATTGCGGAGATTTTGGATGGCGAGGCCGAGCTGACCATTGGTGGCAAGAAGGTCCCCGCCCGAGCCGGACAGGCCGTACTCATGCCCGCCAACGTCCCGCACGCGCTTTCCGCCACGACGCCGTTCAAGATGTTGCTGGTGATGGTGCGCGAGCCAGGCTAGGCGAGAGTCGACACCTCTCCCGTGTAGGGGCGACCTGCGCTCGCCCGAAGGAAGGCAGCGATCCCAGATGTCCACGGATAGCAAATACACTTCGATCCTGACGCTTTTCCTTGCACCGTGGTTGCTCTATGCATGCAGCGACGGGAACAGGCGCGGCGCGGACGGCGCGGCGGCTGGGCGAGGTGGCAGCGCTGGTTTCCTTGCCACAGGCGGCACGGTTGAAACTGGCGGTACGACGTCTGGCGGCGGGCAACGCACAGGCGGCGCAACCGTGAGCGGCGGAAGCACGATAAGCAGTGCAGGGCAGACGGACGCTGGTGGCACGGTCGCCAGCGGCGGAGCTGCAGCGACCGTCGCCACGACGATGACCGGCGGTTCAGTCAGCTCCGGGGGTGAGGCATCCAGCGGTGGAACCACCGACGGATCGATTAGCAGCGGCGGCTCGCGTTCCGACAGTGGCGTGGACGCAGCTGTCGGAGGCGCACCCAGCAGCAGCGTGGACGCGGCCAGCAGCGCATCGCCTGGCAGCGGCGGATCGCGCTTCGACGGTGGCGTAGACGCAGCCAGTGGCGGATCGACGAGCGGCGGCGGCTCGCGTTCGGACGCTGGCGTGGATAGAGCTTCCGGCGGATCTGACGCCAGCACGAGTGCGAGCGCAGGGGGAAAGACCGGTTCGGCTCAGACGATCAAGAACATCAACTATGCGGGAACCTCATCGGCGTCCCAGACTCTCGATTTGCTCTTGCCCGCGAATGCGTTGCTTCCACTTCCGCTGGTCGTCCGCATCCACGGTGGTGGATTCAGCAGCGGAGACAAGGCAGGGGAAGAAACTGGCGCGGCAGCGAATGCCATTTTGGCCAAGGGATATGCCCTGGCCAGCGTGAACTACCGCCTTTCCGGTCAGGCGCTTTTTCCTGCCGGGGTCCAAGACGTCAAGGCAGCCGTGCGTTGGCTGCGCGCGCACGCCACCCAATATGGACTAGACACAGATCGTTTTGCGTCTTGGGGCGAGTCGGCAGGAGGCTATATGGCGGTGATGCTCGGGGTAACAGGGGATCAGACCACCGTCTTCGATGACGACTCCTTGGGCAACCCCGGGGTGTCGAGTGCGGTTGCGGCCGTGGTGGATTGGTATGGCCCGGTCGACCTCGCGACGATGGACAGCCAACAGACGGCCCACCCTCCCGCTGGTTGCCCGAGCAGTTGGCTGCAGCACACACCGGCGAGCTCTCCCGAGGGGACATGGCTCGGCGGCGCGCTGAACACGCCCGCCGTGAGCACGAAGCTCTCGCAGGCGAACCTCATCTCGTATCTCGCGACGGCCAAAACCTTGCCATTCTTCATCATCGCTCAGGGCGACGACGACTGTCAGGTGCCCTGGGGCCAGTCGCAAGAACTCAACGACGCGCTGGCCAAGGTGGGCAACACGGCCAACCTGAACATCATCCCGGGCTACTCGCACGGCGACAGCCGGTTCGAGACCACGCAGAGTGCACCAGACTTGACCCTGCTCGTCGCGCTCTTCGGGCGCTAGAAAAGAAAACGGCCGATGCCGCTCTCGCAGCACCGGCCGTCTGTTGAGTGCGAGCGCTACTTTGCCTGCGCCTGCTCGAGCGCCACGGCCACTGCCACGCTGGCGCCGACCATGGGGTTGTTGCCCATGCCCAGGAAGCCCATCATCTCCACGTGCGCGGGCACGGAGGATGAACCGGCGAACTGGGCATCGCTGTGCATGCGGCCCATAGTGTCGGTCATGCCGTAGGAGGCGGGACCGGCGGCCATGTTATCCGGATGCAGGGTGCGGCCCGTGCCGCCGCCACTGGCCACCGAGAAGTACTTCTTGCCTTGCTCAATGCATTCCTTTTTGTAGGTGCCGGCCACGGGATGCTGGAAGCGGGTCGGGTTGGTGGAGTTGCCGGTGATGGAAACGTCCACGCCCTCTTGGTGATTGATGGCCACGCCCTCGCGCACGTCGTCGGCGCCGTAGCAGCGCACCTTGGCCTTCTCGCCCTTTGAGTAGACAATCTCCCGCACGATGTTCAGCTTGCCCGAGGCGTAGTCGAACTTCGTCTGCACGTAGGTGAAACCGTTCACGCGGCTGATGATCTGGGCCGCGTCCTTGCCCAGGCCGTTGAGGATCACGCGCAGGGGATCTTTGCGGGCCTTGTTGGCGCTGCGGGCGAGGCCGATGGCGCCCTCGGCGGCGGCGAAGGATTCGTGGCCCGCTATGAAGGCGAAGCACTTGGTCTCTTCCTTCAGCAACATGGAGGCCAGGTTGCCGTGGCCGATGCCCACCTTGCGATCGTCTGCCACCGAGCCAGGGATGCAGAAGGCCTGCATGCCTTCGCCCAGGGAACAGGCGATGTCCACGGCCTTCTTCTGACCCTTCTTGAGGGCGATGGCGGCGCCGAGGATGTACGCCCAGCAGACGTTCTCAAAACAGATGGGCTGGATCTCCTTCACGATCCTGTAGACGTCCACGCCTTTGGCATCGGTGAGCTTCTTCGCGTCTTCAAGGGAAGCGATACCGTACTTGGCCAGCACCGGGGTGATCTGGCCGATTCTGCGTTCATATGATTCAAACAGAGCCATGATCTGTGTCTCCTTCTCGCTTACTGGTGCCGGGGGTTGATGGTCTTGGCGGCTTCGTCGAAGCGGCCGTACTTGGAGGTGGCCTTCTTCAAAGCCTCCCCAGCTTCCACGCCCTTTTGGATGGATTCCATCATCTTGCCCAGGTGGACGAATTCGTATCCGATGACCTCGTCGTGGTCATCCAGCGCCAGGCGGGTCACGTAGCCCTCGGCCATTTCCAGGTAGCGCACGCCCTTGGCCACGGTGCCATACATGGTGCCGATCTGGCTGCGCAGGCCCTTGCCCAGATCTTCAAGGCCAGCGCCGATGGGCAGGCCGCCCTCCGAGAACGCTGTCTGCGTGCGGCCGTAGACGATCTGCAGGAAGAGTTCCCGCATGGCGGTGTTGATGGCGTCGCACACCAGGTCCGTGTTGAGCGCTTCGAGAATGGTCTTTCCCGACAGGATCTCGGCGGCCATGGCCGCGCTGTGGGTCATGCCGGAGCAACCGATGGTTTCAATCAGGGCTTCCTGGATGATGCCGTCCTTTACGTTGAGCGTGAGCTTGCAAGCGCCCTGCTGTGGCGCGCACCAGCCCACTCCGTGGGTCAGACCGGAGATATCCTTAATCTCCTTGGCCTGGACCCAGCGGCCCTCCTCGGGAATGGGCGCGGGACCGTGATTGGGTCCCTTGGCCACACAGGTCATGTGTTCGACTTCCGCCGAGTAGATCATTCGTGAACCTCCTGTATCGGACTATGTGCAACGGATGCGGGATTCGGTTTCGTG
>Ga0182021_10007973_pt1 | contig 12566 bp, 15 predicted proteins | sample 612E3MmetaG_FD_120493 | JGI IMG/M metagenome (GOLD analysis project Ga0182021, IMG submission 120493) | Permafrost microbial communities from Stordalen Mire, Sweden - 612E3M metaG (Illumina Assembly) | ecosystem: Environmental > Terrestrial > Soil > Wetlands > Permafrost | place: Sweden... | reverse complement strand
TTAACCCCTTTAGTTCACCACGTTTCAACCCATTTTCCGCAGCTATCCTTGAGACCTTAGCTAGTGAACCATGGTGTATTGATATTGGAAAATCAATGTCCCATACCTTAAATCTGGAAGCTAACACTTCTGAGATTGATCGAGTATTTGTAAAAAGTAAAACAGATTTTCGTTTATCCATATAATCGCGGATAATGCGTAGTCGAGCGGCTACTTCCGGGTGTGTGTAAATTTTTGCTGCAAATCTGACGTCATCTTCAGTTGGTTTAGGGTAGATTACTTGCAATTTAACCATCTTTGCAACGGGAACACGGATAATTTCGACAGGACGATTGTTACCTACTAGGAACTGGGCAACTTTTTCTGGGCTGCCAATGGTGGCAGATAAACCTATCATTTGGAAGTCTTTGCCCGTTAAGCTTCGGACGCGTTCCAGCGCCAAAGACAGCTGACTTCCGCGTTTGCTGTCAGCCAATTCATGTACTTCATCGATTATTATCCACTTTAAGCTCTGCAAGTGCTGACGTAGAACCCAGCCAGAGAGTATGGCTTGCAAAGTTTCAGGGGTTGTTATTAGAATGTCAGGTGGGCTACGTGATTGACGGGTACGTTCTTTTGTTTCCGTATCACCATGTCTAACCGCAAGCTTTATGTCTAGACTGTTGCACCACCATTGAAGCCTATCAAGCAAATCTCTATTCAAAGCCCGCAAAGGAGTAATGTAGAGCACTTTGATGCCCGGAGTTTTCGGTTCCTTAAGAAGCATGCTGAGTACAGGAAGGAAAGCAGCTTCGGTTTTACCGGTCGCTGTAGGTGAAATTAACAGCACATTTTTACCGTCGAGAATTTTGGGAATTGTTTTTTCTTGAGGTTCAGTTGGTTTAGAGAATCCTTTCTGTTCAACGAGCCGTCGAACTGGCTTTACAAGCAGTCCAAAAGCATTCTCAGAAGTTGTTTCCAATATAAAATGAACCTCGAATGATAAGTTAAGCAGGAGGTCTGCTATAAAAAATGTTTTGGGAAAAGTAACAAGAACTTCAGGTTTTTTTAGACAATTTTAAAAGTCTATGTCAATTACTTGAGCAATTTTTACTGTTTATGGCTAATATGCAAAGTTTTGTTAACTCTTTCAACCTTTTCGTCCAACCAAGCTTCATAGTATATACAAAAATTTGTCTAACTATAATGTTGAAAAAGACAATATCTAATCGAAGGCTATGGAAAGTTATTTATTCTATCAAACGAAAGCATGAAAACAGTAATACGGAGGAAATAGAAAATGGGAAAATGTCCAAAATGCGGAACTGAAGTTTCAAAACCTAAAAAGACTTGGAAAATGGCCGGTCGTCCAGACAAAACTGGAAAAAGAATGCAACTAGAAATCGGACTCTATGAATGCCCAAAATGCGGCAACGTATTCCGCGAAGTATTAAGTAAAAAGAAAATTTAAAAAACCGCAACCAGAATTAAAACTGGTTAATCATCCTGTCCTCTCTTATTTTTCTTTATTTTTAACGGTACTTTTAAAACATAGGAAAACCTATTGAACCAGAGCCACTTACCGTTAATGAGGAAAAAGCTTGATTGCTTTGAAAAAAATTTGGAAAAATGAATATTTCAAAACGGTTATTGCAATCATTTTGATAGTTGCAATAGTTCTTGGCTTTTTCTTCGGTTTGCAACTAGCGCTTAACACGTCCACTCCTATGAGGACCGTGGAAAGCGGAAGCATGTATATTCCTTACCAAAACGCTAACTTATGGACGAGCTTAACGCACCCGTTCTACAGAACCTTCAACATAGGCGATATTATTATCATCCAAGGTGTAGACCCTAAAACCCTAAACACTAACTACCCAAACAGTGACATTATCGTTTTCCGTGACCCCTTAGATCCTAACTCTGTGCCTATTGTTCACCGCATATACAAAACAGAAGTAGTTAATGGCACAATATATTTCATCACAAAAGGCGACGGAAACGGAAACCCATGGCCACAAACCCCGACATCTGGCCTGGACCCGTGGGACTACAATAACCCACCAGGAGTTCCTCAAAACTTAGTAATTGGAAAGGTGGTAATGCGGGTTCCCTGGTTTGGTTGGATAGCCCTTGGTATGCAGCAAAGCCGATGGGGCTTACCCGTGATTATTGGACTGATATTGATGCTGGTAGTTCTCGAATTTATTATTCCAATATTAAGAGAGAAAAAGAAACCTGAACAACAGAAAACAACACTACCGCCGTCACAGATGTCTTTATAAAGTCAGCCTTTGATAAATGAATATTTAAGAGCGTTTAAAAACCTGAAGGGGAAATGGTTGATTGCCAAAAGTCAAAGCAATAATAAGCATCGAGAACGTGGTCGCTTCTGCAACGCTCAACCAGAAAGTTGACTTAAATGCCGTAGTAAAAGGTTACCCAACTGTTGAATACCGTCCTGAACAATTTCCCGGTCTTGTTTTTAGGTTAAAACGACCAAAAACCGCTACGTTAATTTTTAATTCTGGAAAAATGGTTTGCACTGGCGCTAAATCTGAGAAGGAAGCTCGTCGAGCCGTCACGAAAGTTGTTAAGGAACTTAAAAAAGGCGGCATAATCATCATCAGCAAGCCAGAACTAAAAATACAAAACATTGTTGCTTCAGGAGGTTTAGGAGGTTTGATTGACCTAGAAAAAGCGGCCTACACGCTTGGTCATTCCATGTATGAGCCTGAACAGTTTCCTGGCTTAATATACAGAATGGAAGAGCCAAAAGTTGTGATTTTGCTTTTCGCATCCGGAAAACTTGTCTGCACTGGAGCAAAAAAAGAGTCCGACGTGTATGTGGCCGTTGAAAAATTGCATTCGCTACTTGAAGAATTGAATTTAATTTTTTACGAATAAATTTTTTATTCTTTTTTTACTTGTTTTAGGATTGTTTTTAGGTTTTCTCTATCTATAGCGCCTGAATCGTATAATGAGTTAGCTATTTCAGTAATTTTAAGTAATGCGTGAAGCTTTATCCCGTTTTTTTCAAGCATTTGTTTTCCGCCCTCTTCTCGATCGAGAAAAACGACGGCATCCGTTATGACACCACCTTCTGCTCTGACGGCATCAGCGGCTTTTTTTAGAGTTAACCCAGTGGTAATTAAATCGTCAATTAATAGAACTCTATCGCCTGATGCTAGCACTCCTTCAACTCTTCTTTCTCTTCCATGTAGTCTAACGCCTTTGCGCATGTAAAGGAAGGGTTTTTTGAGGTTATATGCGATTTGGGATGCAAAAATAATCCCAGCGACAGGCACCGCGGCTATTCTGTCGAAGTTTTTTACTCCAATTTCATTGTTTAGGTATTTGTCGTAGAAGTCACAAATTTCTTGGAAAGCATCTGGGAAACTCGGGATTACTCTTAAGTCAATGTAGTAAGGACTTGTTTTCCCGCTTGATAGTTGGAATAAACCGAATTTAATCGCATCTAGTTTGAACAGGATGTTTGCCATTTCATCTTTCTTTTCTTGTACATTTTTTTCTGTTTTCAATTTGTCACTTCCTTTTTGATACTTGATAGATTTTGTTTTGTTCAGGAATCAAGCAAGCAGTTCTTGGCAGCTCCTTCTTTAATATTTGCGCGAATTCGGTTTGGCTTGCAGTCGATCCTGCATGATAGGGTACAGCGACTTGAGGCTTAGTTAACCGAGCTATCTCAAAGCCGGTTAGAGGTGTTGCTCCAGAAGCTATGCCAACTGCACAGAAAACAACGTCGAATTTTTCTTTCTGCCCCATTACTGCTAGTTCGGGTAATGGTAAGCTATCTGCTGTATGATAGACTTTGACTTCGTCTTCACTTGTAATAATGTAGGTTACTGGTGCTTGTGCATTATGGTTGCATTTTTCCGCTTTTATTAAGACTTCGCCGATCTTAATTTCTGTACCCGGCTTGGTTTCATGTAGTTTGTCGGCGGATATAGCATGCTGAAGTTTTTTACTTGAAACTTTATCAGCGATTATTGTACAGTTTGTTGCTTTCTGGACCTCAATTATTAACCGTGGATCCAAATGATCATAATGCTCATGGGTTATCAGAATTGCATCAACGCCTTTTAAGTTCTTGATTTTGACGTCAACTGGGTCTATAGCAAGAGTTTTACTAGGAGTTTTTAGCAATATTCCAGCATATTGGTTTAGCCACACGAATAAGACAGTGTTTTTCTCCGGTATTTTCTGTATCGACATAAACTTGATTCCTCAAAACTAATTATGTATCCAGCATTTTAAAGAAGTTGCGTTATTCCATTATTCACAGAAAATAACGTTTATTATTGTTTCTCAAATCATCTTTTATCAATTTAACCAGCATTTAATACTTCTCTTATCTTTAGAGTAGGAATATATTTTGACCGCTAGGCATCTCGTCAAATTAAAGCAAAGAAAAAACCCAAAAAAAAATAATGCCGGCTTAGCCTAAAGCCGTTTTGTCATGACGTAAGCGTCTTCACCGTCAGAGTAATACCCGTTTATGGTTCTGGTGACCTCGAAACCAAGCTTCTTGTAAAGCGATACTCCCGCATCATTTGTTACTCTAACTTCAAGGAAGCACTGTTTAGCCTTATAATACTGCATTCCTTCTAACGCCCTGTTGATTAGTGCTTGCGCAACCCCTTTACGTCTGTGCTTCGGCATCACCGCGATTGAAACCACATGCCCTTTTTTAATTAAGCCGCCAAAACCAAAATTTGATAAGCCGACTTCGATACGGCACATTATGTAACCAACCATTTCTTCGTTTTCTTCTGCCACAATGAAGGTTTCTGGAAACCTCTGATGCAAGTCCATAAAGAAAAAGTCAGTATAGTTCTCGGGTAAGCAGACGCGATTAGTCTGCATTACACTTTGTAAATCATCGGGGATGAATTTGCGTAGCTTGAAAGGTTGTTGCATTCTTTCGCCTTCTTAACCACATTTATCGTTAAAACTTAAAGGTTACGCTTTGTAATTCAGCCATTAGGCCTTGCATGATGATAACAGGAGTTTAAGTCTTAACTTCCTCGGGTGCCTTGAACACTGGAAATGTGAAGCTGCCCTGAGGCATCGCCCAAACTCTCGAGGCTGAGCCAGCAATTTTTAGAGCTTCATTTAAGGCATCGTTTACAGCTCGCGCGGTTTTTAACTTGAATATACTCGTTGCATAATAGTCAGGTATTGAAGATACCAGTATGATTTGATGGTTTTGCTGAGCTTTTAATAGGTAATACGCTTTGTGTCCGCCCATTACAAAGTTACGTTTGATCTCGCGCTCAACATTTTTTAAGTCACCAAGTCGCGTCATCCAATCGTAGAAAACTTGGTTTCCATGACCTTCAGGACATTCAGCAACGAGGATAATTACGCCTCCACGTTTAACTGCATCCAACGCGTTGTCTAGGGCTTTGTATGCTTGGTAGAGATTCATATCCGCTGGATAACCACCTGCACTTACAACAATAATGTCAGCCCGACGGTCAATAGGCACGCGATACATTTCATCAACGAGTTTTACGGCTTCAAGGAACACTTGCTCTAAATCTCCAGCAAAAGCCTTCACGATTTCGCCCTTCTTGTTTTCTACTACGTTAACTATAAAGTCAACTTTGGCTAATCTTGCACCTTCAGTCATATCCTGATGGACAGGGTTATCGTCTAAATTTCCCGTTCGGGCGTTGGCATGCAGCAGCATTGCGTGGTTATGCTTGATGGTTTCTTCACCGCAGACCGCTGGCAAAACGCTTTTGCTTCCACCGCCATAACCTGCATAATAATGAAAACCAACATCCCCTAAAAGTACTCTAACATCTGCTTCTGCAAAGATTCGGTTGACAAAAACTTTGTTGCCATGTGTCTTAGTTATACCCAAATTTACTAAATCTGTGGCTCGGCAATCGTGGCTGACTGTTTTTACCCGTTGAATAACTTCCGCACCAAGCATTGCAACGGCTTCTTCGGGCTTAACCGCCCGATGTGTTCCACAACCAAAAATTACTGTGATATTCTCGTCTTTTACTCCGGCCAGATTTAATTCGGCAAGCACTGGCAAAAGCATCAGTTCACTTGGCGCTTTACGGGTACCATCGTCGACAACTATGGCAACTTTACTGTCTGATTTAGCAATCTCGCTTAGATGTTTAGAACCGATTGGAATAGGATCTTTTAGGGCGCGTTCAACCTCAGCTTTAGCGTCGGGTACGCCTTGTCGCTCTGAGGGTTCGATTGTTCCAAGAAGGTTTCGAGCTGGAACTCGTACGCATACATCAGTTTTTCCGTAAGGAAGCCAAACATCAACCATGACTGGTCACGTTATAATTTAAATGTACACGACGTAAGAAACTATTAAGCCTTATCAAAACAAACCTGAAAAAATAGAAACCAAAAAGTTGTCAAATCGAGAATGAGGAGGTCTATTTTTGAAAAATAGAAAATTCAAATTGAAAGCAGGGTTTATGCTGCTTTGGTTTTTGCTTTATCTACTGCCCCGCTTAAGCTGGTCATTTCTGCGTTTGCTTTGCGAATCAAGTCGCCGATTGTCTCTTTGGTTGGTATTACAGCGCCAACAGCTAATGCAATAGCTTTTTGATGGGCCATCTGTAATAGCGGTTTAATTGTGTCTTTGCTTGTGTAAGAGATACCCATTGCTAGAGCGAAGGCTTCTTGGTTACTTTGCTCAACGCTTCTCTTTGTTGCATCAATGTCAACTTTGAGCTGGTCACCGGTAATCATTAAACCATTGTCAAATACCGCTCGCATTGAAATGCCCAATTCAACTGCTTTAATGCCGAGTTTTGAGAGGACACCTGCGAGCTGCTCGTTGATTTCTTCACCCCTGCGAACTACAAGCGTGTCTTTGCTGACCCAAACACTGCCCGACTCGATTCGTGTAGGCAGACCAACACCGTTAAGCTGGCTGATGATTGGACCTGGGGCTTGACCCGTGTTTCCTGCTGGAACAACCACGTCCATAGCGGCTTTGTCACCTGATTTGGCGGTTGTCTTAACTTTACCTCTCTCAAGCAATAATGCCAATTTGAAGGGGTTTAGATCTGTAAACAAGTAAACGTTTGACCCATCCAAGTATACCTCAAGTTTCTTTAAGTCTGCTTGATTCATCTCTTCAATAGCTAACCGCATCAACGTGTTTTTTAGAACGCGAAGGTAAACTTTGCCTGCCATACTTTTCTTTAGTTCTTGAAGTTGTGAGGCACGAACCTTCTGCAGGCTAGCGATGCCTATGGATTTGTGTTCTTTTAGTATGTCTTTTATTGCTTCTACTTCGGTTGATTTTTCCTCTAATACTTGTTGGGACGGCATGATTTCTCTTCTCTCGTTAAGGTTTAATTTTTACTGGCTCACCCATGGAGGTCTTGATGAAAGCGTACTTTACGTTTTTGAGCCCACGCTTGAGTTTTCCATCTAAAACACGAAGAACAGCCATTGTGTTATCAACAAGCTCTTCATCTTTCATCTGTTGAGAGCCAACTGAAACTTGAATAATTGGTTGATTCCGCATTCGGACAACTACAGTTTTGCGGTGCTTATTCACTAACGCGGCTATATCTGCATTAGGTGGAACAGGAATAGGCATCTTACCTCTCGGACCTAAAACTGGACCAAGGATTCGACCTACCAATGGCATTAACGGAGCTTCAGAAATAAAAACGTCATATTCACTGGCAAGCTTACGCAGCTCTTTCTTTTTGCCATTTAACGCGTCTAAGTCAGCGCGTTCTATAACATGTTCAGCTTGAGCGTTTTTTGCTTTCATAGCAAATTCGCCAGAAGCAATAACACAAATTTTGTTTGGTTTACCAGTAACATGAGGCAGCTCGACAATCTCTTGGATTTTGCCTTCTGGCGCCTTCATATCGATCTCCATAATATCTAAGATCAAATCTACTGTCTGGTTGAATTTTTTCTCGCCAGATTTCGTTTTTGCTTGTTTAATTGCTTCTGATATCGTCTTGTTGTCTAGGGGCATTTTTAAGCCTCGTGCCAATGAGGGATTGGAAACCCATTATAAAAATATTCGCTTATCATTATTCAGTACCGAATAGTTGTTCGTAGTTGCCAGCATCAACATCTTTCTGGACGTCTCGGGGGTCTTTGCCTTCTACAGTAACACCTAAACTCAAGCAGGTGCCGAGCAACTCTTTAGTTGCCTTCTTGAGTGTTGGGGCTAAAAGTTGAGGACCTTTAATTTTTGCTATCTTCACCATCTGCTCCATCGATAAGTCGCCTACTTTAACAGAGTTAGGGGTTCCTGAACCTTTCTCGATTTTCAATTCAGCAACAATCAAAGCTGAAGCGGTTGGAGTGCCAACTGAAACCTCGAAGCTTTTATCCTCTGAATCAGCGGTAATTTTCACTGGAACTTTCATTCCAGCATAGTCTTTTGTAAGCTCGTTAATTTTAGTAACGACTGCCATTACGTTTAGGCCTAATGGGCCTAGAGCTGGACCTAATGGTGGACCTGCATTGGCTTGTCCTCCACTTACGAGCAATTCTACTACTTTTTTCTCTCCCATATTGTTTCACCTGTTATTACTTTGCTTTCTCTACTAGTTTTACATAGTCTGAATGTACTGTGATTGGCAGAGTGAATGTTGCCTCAAGCAATTCGAGGGTAACTTCGCCTTTTGCCTTATCAAGTCTTGTGATTTTAGCGCGCATTCCTTTGAACGGTCCACCAGTGATTTCGACTACGTCATCCTCATTAAGGTCTTCCATGACTGGTTTTCGAACAATGTACCTTTCTATTTCGGCAAAGCTTACGAGACCAGGAATTCTAGAGCGAACGTGTCTTAAGCCTAAGATGGCTTCTTCCACTAAATGTGGTCCATCAGCCTCAACAAACACGTATCCCTTTAATGTGTCTGGGACAAGAAGAGCTTTGATTGGAATGTGGTTCATTTCAACTTTTGAAGCAATCAACCTAGCAACGTTGCGTTCTTGCCCCGTTGTGGTTTTGACAACAAAAATTTTTGTCTGCATTTGCTCTTCTTTCTTGTCCATAATCAAATTACCTTCTAACCTGATGGTGCTGAGGCGCCGCCTATTGCGTACGATAAGAGTTTAATTACGAAACCAATTAAACCAACTAGTCCTATTCCCAAGAGGCTGATTTTAACGGATAGCCAGAGCTCTTCTCTTCCGGGCTTTACAGCTAACTTTAGGGTTCTTCCCGCTTGAATTAGCCAAGATTTTATTCCCATACTTATCGCACACTCAAGATTTCATTTATGAATAATAAACGTTGCTGTAACTTAGAGTTTAAAACCAATCTTATCAGCACTTTTAAGGTTTTTCCGGTTGATTAAACTTTCTTAAAAGGCAGACCAATATCTTGTAGAGCAGACAACAGTTCTGGCTTGTCTTCGCTTCTGATTCCTTTCCAATCAAGAACTGCCAGCGAAACCTTCTCAAAAGTTTTTTCTATACATTGCAATAAAGTTTCCTGATCGATCATGGAGAGCGCATATTTAGGGATCATGTGGCCAAAAACAGCTTCTCCTAACAAAGCCATAGTAGTAAACTTCTGATTATAGTGGGTTCCGCCAATGCCCAGAACTGCTGAGCTAACAGGTTTCGAAAAATTGCAGATTGCATACATTGACGAATGAGCAACAGCTTCAGCAGCCTTAGAATCTTTCCATTGCTTCTCTGAGCTTCCTAACTCTACAAACATTGTTGGCACGTCGAGACAGGGACCATGATGGGTGCACTCGTACGATACCTCATAATCCAGACCATACGTCTCTTTGTAATGCAAAAGCGCCTTCAACGCATCACTCATTGCAACAGCAGGAGAAACTGAAACCCTTTTAGGCACTCCACCTAGTCCAGCTTCAGCAAAGTTTCCAGGTGTATGGACAGATAATGTTGGTTTGCCACTTACGCTGCTATGCCTTGAAATAAAAACAATTATTTGTGCAGTTGGAAAGCTTTCAGGCAGATTTTGCGCAGTAACAGACTCCTGATGTAATGTTGCAAGCGTAATTTCTTTGCCGTTCAAGTTCGCAGTATAAAGTGAATTTTGCTGAAAAGTTTCAGAGGATTTCTTAAAGTCGTAATGCTTGATGATTTGCTTTTTGATGCTTAAGCTAGCAATGTCTTTTTTTGAGGCTATGATGAGAATCATTATGATTCATTTCCTATTGTGTGTAGTTTAGGTGAAAAGGGTTTCCATAAAGCTTATAATTGCTGGCTCGTCAGCGTATCTTGAAGGCAAAGCAAGATGCACCTCATTAATTTCAAAGAATTATCCGATCAAGATCTTACTGCACTGGTTGACTTAGGAATAGAGGTTAAGCGCAATCCAAAAAAATACAGTAAAGCGTTTGAGGGAAAATCATCAGCGCTTATTTTTCAGAAGACCTCGACTCGTACCAGGGTTTCGTTTGAGGTTGCAGCTACGCAGCTTGGCGGTCATGGCTTATTTATTGATTGGCGAACAACCAACTTTACAATGGCAGATATAAGCGATGAGGTTCAGTACCTGTCCCGTAATGTTGACTGCATTATGGCGAGGTGCCTTTATGATGCGGACTTGTTAAAGATGGCTAAGTCTTCCCGTGTCCCAGTAATCAACGGTTGCGATGAGAAGTATCATCCAAGTCAAGCTTTAGCCGACTTAATCACTATAAAAGAAAAGAAAGGTGAGTTAAAAGGGGCTAAATTGGTTTACATTGGCGTGCACAATAACGTTTGTAACTCGCTAATTGAGGGCTGCACTAAAACAGGTGTCAAACTAACGACGGTTACGCCGATTTTCAATGAAGCCGCACAGGATGATGATCTGTTATCTGACGCAAAAAAGACTGGGCTTTGGCAATCGACTAAAGATGCAAAAAAAGCAGTTAAAGACACAGATTTCGTTTACACGGACACTTGGATTGATATGGAGTTTTTCACTGACTCCAAGTTTGCGGCAGAAAAGGAGAAGCGGATCAAACTTATGATGCCCTACCAAATTAACGCTGAACTGCTCAAAGGCAGCAACGCGTACATTATGCATGATATGCCGATTCACCGAGGATATGAAATAGATACTAAATCAATTGAGAGCCCAAAGTCAGTAATTTATGAACAGGCAGAAAATAGGCTTTACGCGGCTAAAGCAATAATGCTTAAACTGATGAAATGATGCGACGCTTTGTAGCTTTTCTTAGGGGAATCAACGTTGGCGGCCACACTGTCAAGAAAGCCAAGCTAAAAGAAGCCGTCTTATCGCTAGGTTTTGAGAACGTCATCACATACAAACAAAGCGGTAACGTAATTTTCGAAGCCGAAGGAGAAAACCTTGATGAAATCAAAGAGAGAATAGAGAGTAAACTTCAGGTGATTTTAGGATACCACGTCTCAGTGTTTATTCGTACAATTTCTCAACTCAAGGAAATAATTGAAATCGAACCGTTCAAAGGGCAAAGTCCTGAAGGCGCAAGCTTTTTGGTGACTCTTGTCGCAATTGACTCAGCAAAATTCCCTATCGAGTTGCCGATTACGATTCCTAAGTCAACGGCGCAAGTAATTTCAGCCAAGGGCACGGAAGTTTTCAGCGTAACCCACGGCGGAGGCGAAGGGGCATTGCCTAACCCATTTATAGAGTCAAAGCTGAAGGTGAAAGCGACGACTCGAAACATGAATATAATTCATGAAATTGTGGAAAAGTTTGCCGTTTAGGTTTTTCTTTTGTAGCCGCATGAATAGCATTTTGCATCATGTACACAAACCACGTCGCCGCAGCTTGGGCAGGTATATTTTTCTGCTTGGCTTTTGAGGAATTCAGCCATGCCCGTGGCTTTTACCAGTTTTAGGTTTTCCACCATGCTCATGCCGTAGCGTTCTCTGTAGCGTTTGTCAAGATGTTCAAGCTTCTCACAAGGCATTATATCGCATTCGCTACAGGATTGGATTTCGTGTTTGGAGAGTTTTTTGCAGCCACGTTTGATGTAGCAGTTTTTGCCTCTGACAACACAACCTTCGCAATAGCTTACTTTGACTCTAACGCTTGGTACCCTGTGCGTGGAAGCAATATAGGCTCTGCAAATGCCGCAGTTCATTCCACATGGCGCTATAAATTCAGCGCTAAATTTGGTATCGTCCATTAATTTCTTATTGAACCTAACCGCTTAATTATTTTACTTTAAGAAAATGCAAGCTAAAGTTTTCTTTTTCTCTTAGCGTTACCTATAAAATCACAAGGGTTTTAAGAAATAATAATTTCGGATAAAAATAGTTTAACTTTTTTGTATACAAAATAATTACTTCCATTCCCTGAAGGGATAATTCTTAATTAGTGTCGAAAATCCCCTGATAATTATTAACTCAGATGCACTCAACGTCCTGCTCACGATTGTGTTCTGTATAGAAGCTATCAGCTAATTATGGGCCCAAATAGCGCGTGGGTTTGAGAAATAAGTAGACTTCCGATAATAAGCATCGGTATAAATAACATACTGAATAAATGAAAATAGGTAAAGTACTTAACTTAACTGGGAAATCTAGCGACAAGTGAACAACATGGCAAAGAGCAATGGGAAGAAAGATGGGTCTCCTTC
>Ga0182021_10007972_pt1 | contig 12567 bp, 8 predicted proteins | sample 612E3MmetaG_FD_120493 | JGI IMG/M metagenome (GOLD analysis project Ga0182021, IMG submission 120493) | Permafrost microbial communities from Stordalen Mire, Sweden - 612E3M metaG (Illumina Assembly) | ecosystem: Environmental > Terrestrial > Soil > Wetlands > Permafrost | place: Sweden... | reverse complement strand
TGCCGTGCTGCCGATCCTGGCTGGCTACGTGGTGGCGGCGGAAGAGCAGGGCGTGACGCAGGAAAAGTTGACCGGCACCATCCAGAACGACATTCTCAAGGAGTTCATGGTCCGCAACACCTACATCTACCCGCCAGAGCCGTCGATGCGCATCGTTGCCGACATCATCGGCTACACGGCGTCGAGCATGCCGAAGTTCAACTCGATCTCGATTTCCGGCTATCACATCCAGGAAGCCGGCGCGACGCAAACGCTGGAACTGGCCTTTACACTGGCCGACGGCATGGAGTATGTGCGTACCGCGATGAAGAGCGGTCTCGACGTCGATGCCTTCGCCGGTCGTCTGTCGTTCTTCTTCGGCATCGGCATGAACTTCTATCTGGAAGTCGCCAAGCTGCGCGCGGCACGGCTCCTGTGGTGGCGAATCATGAAGGAGTTCGGCGCCAAGAATCCCAAATCGCTGATGCTGCGCACCCACTGCCAGACCTCAGGCTGGTCGCTGACCGAGCAGGACCCCTACAACAATGTCGTGCGCACCACCATCGAAGCGATGGCGGCCGTGTTCGGCGGCACGCAAAGCCTGCACACCAACGCCTTCGACGAGGCCATCGCGCTACCCACCGAATTCTCCGCGCGCATCGCCCGCAATACGCAGATCCTGATCCAGGAAGAGACGCACATCTGCAATGTCATCGACCCCTGGGCCGGCAGCTACATGATGGAGAAGCTGACCCAGGACATGGCCGACGCGGCCTGGAAGACGATTCAGGAGGTCGAGAAGATGGGCGGCATGACCCATGCCGTGGGCACCGGCTGGGCCAAGTTGCAGATCGAGAAGTGCGCTGCCGAAAAGCAGGCGCACATCGACTCGGGCCAGGATGTAATCGTCGGCGTGAACAAGTACAAGCTCAAGGAAGAGGCCAGGGTCGACATCCTGGAAGTGGATAACCACGCCGTCCGCGAGGCACAGATCGTGCGCCTGCAGAAGGTTCGCGCCACACGTGACCAAACCAGGGTGAGCGCTGCGCTGGCAGCGCTGGTCGAGGCCGCCAGGAGCAACACCGGCAACCTGCTCGACCTGGCGATCAAGGCGACACGCCTGCGCGCGACAGTCGGCGAGATTTCCGACGCCCTGGAGGAAGTCTATGGCCGCCACCGCGCCAGCCACCAGACCGTCAGTGGGGTCTACACTGCGGCATTCGGCGGAGATGCGGCCGTGACGGAAATTCAAAACGAAATCGAAGCGTTCATCGCCCGCGAGGGCAGGCGACCCCGGATCATGGTCGCCAAGCTCGGCCAGGACGGCCACGACCGCGGCGCCAAGGTGGTCGCGACCGCCTTCGCCGACCTCGGCTTCGACGTCGATGTCGGCCCATTGTTCCAGACCCCTGACGAAGCCGCCCGCCAGGCGATCGAGAACGACGTCCACGCCGTGGGCATATCGACACTGGCGGCCGGCCACAAAACGCTGGTGCCGCAACTGATCGCTGCCCTGAAGGCACAGGGAGCCAACGATATTGTCGTCTTCGTCGGCGGCGTAGTGCCGGCCCAGGACTACGACTTCCTCGAAAAGGCCGGTGCCGCAGGCGTCTTTGGCCCGGGGACACCGATACCGGAAGCGGCGAAGAAAGTGCTGCGCGCCATTTCGACCGGGCATGCGGCGCCGGCCGCCTGATGGCTGCAACCTCGCTGCCCGGTAGCGAGATCCGCCTGGCCGAGGGGGTTCGGGCGGGCGACCGCCGCTCGCTGGCAAAAGCCATCACGCTGGTCGAGTCGACCCATCCGGACCATCGGCAACGTGCCCATATCCTGCTCGACACGCTGTTGCCGCATACCGGAGGTTCCTTGCGCGTCGGCATCACCGGTGTCCCCGGTGTCGGCAAGTCCACTTTCATCGAGTCCCTGGGCTTACACCTGATCAGTCGCGGCCACCGCGTTGCCGTGCTCGCCGTCGATCCATCGTCGTCGATTTCCGGCGGCTCCATCCTCGGCGACAAGACGCGCATGGAGCGCTTGTCGCAACGCACCGAGGCCTTCATCCGGCCATCGCCGGCAGGCGGGTCGCTCGGCGGCGTCGCCGACAAGACGCGTGAAGCGCTGTTGCTGTGCGAAGCCGCCGGCTTCGATATCGTGATCGTCGAGACCGTCGGCGTCGGCCAGTCAGAGACGACCGTTGCCGGAATGACGGACGTGTTCGTTCTGCTGCAACTGCCCAATGCCGGCGATGACCTGCAAGCCATCAAGAAAGGCGTCGTCGAGCTCGCCGACATCGTCGTCTTCAACAAGGGCGACATCGACGCCACCGCGACGGAACTGGCAGTCGGGCAAATGCGCTCGGCGCTGGCCATGCTGCATCCAAGTTCGCCCAATTGGCGCCCGCCGGTGCTCAAGGTTAGCGCGCTGACCAATGAAGGCATCGACGAAGTGTGGCAAGCCATCGGCACCTATCGGCGCACGCTTGGCGATTCGGCAGAACTGGCAGCAAAGCGGCGCCACCAGGCACTTGCCTGGATGTGGCAGTTGATCGACTCCGGCTTGCGTCAGCGTTTCCGCGAGCACCCGGCCGTCCAGGCGGCCTTGCCCGACATGGCGCTCGCGGTCGAAAACGGCGATACCACGGCCACCGTGGCGTCCCATCGGTTATTGAACCTGGTAAATAAATATTTCTGAGTGGAGCGGAATCCATGCACGACATCATCGAACGACTCGACGAAATGCGCTCTGCCGCCCGGCTTGGCGGCGGCAAGCGGCGCATCGACGCACAGCACAAGAAGGGCAAGCTGACAGCCCGCGAGCGCATCGAGCTGCTGCTCGACGCCGGTACTTTCGAAGAGTGGGACATGTTCAAGGAGCACCGCTGCAACGACTTCGGCATGGCCGAGCAGAAGGTGCCCGGTGACGGTGTCGTCACCGGCTACGGCACCATCAACGGCCGCATGGTGTTCGTCTTCTCCCAAGACTTCACCGTGTTTGGCGGCGCACTTTCCGAAGCCCACGCCGAGAAGATCTGCAAGATCATGGATCACGCCATGAAGGTCGGCGCGCCGGTGATCGGTCTCAACGACTCGGGCGGCGCCCGCATCCAGGAAGGCGTGGCGTCCCTCGGTGGCTATGCCGACGTCTTCCAGCGCAATGTGATGGCCTCCGGCGTCATCCCGCAGATCTCGCTGATCATGGGCCCCTGCGCCGGCGGCGCCGTCTATAGCCCGGCCATGACCGACTTCATCTTCATGGTCAAGGATACTTCCTACATGTTCGTCACCGGTCCCGAGGTCGTCAAGACCGTGACCCACGAGGGAGTGACCGCGGAGGAATTGGGCGGCGCGGTGACCCACACGTCAAAATCCGGCGTTGCCGACCTCGCTTTCGAAAACGACGTCGAGGCGCTCTTGATGCTGCGCCGCTTCTTCAACTACCTGCCGCTCAATAACAAGGAAAAGCCGCCGATCCGACCCACCCCGGACCCGGCCGACCGCCTCGACTACAGCCTCGACACCCTGGTGCCGGCCAACCCGAACAAACCCTACGACATCAAGGAGCTGATCATCAAGACGGTGGATGACTGCGACTTCTTCGAGCTGCAGCCCGACCACGCCAAGAACATCATCATCGGCTTCGCCCGCATGGAAGGCCAGACCGTGGGCATCGTCGCCAACCAGCCGATGGTCCTGGCGGGCTGCCTGGATATCAAGAGCTCGATCAAGGCCGCCCGCTTCGTCCGCTTCTGCGATGCCTATAACGTCCCGATCATCACCTTCGTTGATGTACCGGGTTTCATGCCCGGCACGGCACAGGAATACGGCGGCATCATCAAGCATGGCGCCAAGCTGCTCTACGCCTACGCCGAGTGCACCGTGCCGAAGGTGACGCTGATCACCCGCAAGGCCTACGGCGGCGCCTATGACGTTATGTCCTCGAAGCACCTGCGCGGCGACGTCAATTTCGCCTGGCCTTCAGCCGAAATCGCCGTCATGGGGCCGAAGGGGGCGGTCGAGATCATCTTCCGCGAGGAGAAGAGCGACAAGGCCCTGCTCGCCCAACGCGAAGCCGAATACAAAGCCAAGTTCGCCAATCCGTTCGTCGCTGGCGCGCGCGGCTTCATCGACGACGTTATCCAGCCGCACGAGACGCGCAAGCGCATCTGCCGTTCGCTGGTGATGCTGAGGAACAAGACGATCGAGAACCCGTGGCGCAAGCACGGCAACATTCCGCTGTGATGGTCGGTAAGGACGAGGAAAAATGTTCAAGAAAATTTTGATCGCCAATCGCGGAGAAATCGCCTGCCGCATCATCAAAACCGCCCGCAAGATGGGTATCAAGACGGTCGCCGTCTATTCCGAAGCCGACCGCGATTCTCTGCACGTCGAGTTGGCGGACGAAGCCGTCTGCATCGGCCCGGCGGCATCGAAGGAATCCTATCTGCGCGGCGACAAGATCATCGCCGCCTGCAAAGAGACCGGCGCCGAGGCTGTGCATCCAGGCTATGGTTTCCTGTCCGAGAACGAGGAGTTCTCCCGCACCCTCGAAGAAAACGGCATCATCTTCATCGGCCCCAAGCACTATTCTGTCGCGGCTATGGGCGACAAGATCGCCTCGAAGAAGCTCGCGCTCCAGGCCAAGGTCAACATCATCCCCGGCTACAACGAGCCGATCGACACGCCTGAACAAGCGGTCGAGATCGCCAAAGGCATCGGCTACCCGGTGATGATCAAGGCATCCGCTGGCGGCGGTGGCAAGGGTCTGCGCGTTGCCTTCAACGACCAGGAAGCCCACGAGGGTTTCGCTTCCTGCAAGACCGAGGCCAAGAACGCCTTCGGCGACGACCGTGTGTTCATGGAGAAGTATGTCGAGGAGCCGCGCCACATCGAAATCCAGGTGCTCGGCGATAGCCATGGCAACTGCCTCTACCTGCACGAACGCGAGTGTTCGATCCAGCGCCGGCACCAGAAAGTGATTGAAGAGGCACCCAGCCCCTTCCTCGACGAGAAGACCCGCAAGGCCATGGGCGAACAGGCCGTGGCGCTGGCCAAGGCGGTGAATTACCAGTCGGCCGGCACCGTCGAGTTCGTCGTCGGCGGCAAGGACAAGCAGTTCTACTTTCTCGAGATGAACACGCGACTCCAGGTCGAGCATCCGGTCACCGAGTGCATCACCGGCCTCGACCTGGTCGAGCTGATGATCCGCGTTGCGGCCGGGGAAAAGTTGCCCTTCGCCCAGAAGGATATCAAGCTCAACGGCTGGGCGATGGAATGTCGCATCAATGCCGAAGACCCGTTCCGCAATTTCCTGCCCTCGACCGGCCGACTGGTGAAATTCGGCCCGCCCGCCACAACCATGGAGGCGGCGGCGGCGATGACCGGGGCCGGCGGCGTGCGCGTCGATACCGGCGTCTACGAAGGCGGTGAGATCTCGATGTACTACGACTCGATGATCGCCAAGCTGATCGTCCACGGCGCCACCCGCGCTCAGGCCATCGCCCGCATGCGTGACGCGCTCAATGCCTTCGTCATTCGCGGTGTCGCCAGCAACATCGCCTTCCAGTCGGCGTTGATGAAAAATCCGCGCTTTGTTGCCGGCAACTTCAACACCGGCCTGATCGGCGACGAGTACCCGAAGGGCTTCAATGCCAGCGACGTGGTGCATGACGTACCGGCCATGCTCATTTGCGTCGCCGCTTCAGTCCATCGTCAGTACCTCAAGCGCAATGCGACCATCGGCGGCCAGATGCCCGGTCATGAATATCAGCCGGGAGAAGATTTCGTCGTGCTGCTCGGCGCCGGCCAACATCCGGTCAAGGTCATCGAGTCCCAGGATGGTGAGGTGAGCGGCTGGGACGTGGTTTTCGCCGGCAAGAAGTATGAAATTCGCTCCGACTGGCAGTTCGGTCAATACCTCTACCAGGGCACGGTCGACGGTAAACCCTTCTGCATGCAGGTGGAGCGCCATGGCCTGCGCTACCGCCTCTTCCACTGGGGTACCCAGGCCGACGTTCTGGTCGAGACCGCGCGCGTCGCCGAGTTGCACGCCCTCATGCCTTACAAGGCGCCGCCCGACACTTCGAAGTTCCTGCTTTCGCCGATGCCCGGCCTGTTGACGCAGATCGCCGTGCAGCCAGGCCAGGAGGTAAAGGCCGGCGAGATCCTGGCCAAGATCGAAGCCATGAAAATGGAGAACGTGCTCAAGGCGGAACGTGACTGTGTTGTCGCCGAACTGCTGGCCACGCCAGGGGAGAGTCTGGCCGTCGATCAGGCAATCATCGGCTTTCGTTGATCGGGCCTTCGTTTGCCGGGCCAAATTGACCGCTTTCATGACAAAGAGGATAATTTGCCCCCGGGCCAAGAATCTTCGATGCAAACTCTCCAATTGTCCAAATGCCGCCACTGTGGCGCCCTCCAGCCTGAGGGCGCCGGTGCCTGCTCCTCCTGCGGAGCCAAGCTGGGCGCCCCGCATGCTGTAAGCAAGTCGGGCGGAGCCCGGTTGCGCGCCGTCCCCAACCAGCAAGGCCTCGATCCCAAGGCCTTGCTGGCCAAGATCGATTCCTTGGACTGGGACCCGACGACAACGATGGATGGCCCCCTCCCGGCGGCGACTGCGGGCCCTCCTCCCAGTTGGCGTTTGCTGTTGTTGCCGATGCTGTCGGGGCTCGGCATTCTGCTGATCGGTGGCGCCATATTGTTTTTCTGGTCGAACCGTCACGAACCGACGGCAGAGGAACGCCCAACGGTAGCGCCAAGCGAGCCGATGGTGCCGGTGGTGTCCATCCCGGCGCCGACCGCGGTCGAAGTCGAGACACCAGTACCGGCGCCCGCTCCCGAGACGGCGCACGAGGAAGAACGCGCCAAGGTTTTGCAAGTTGCCGAAAGCGCTGCCAAGCGCCGCGCCGACAAGAAGCGCAAGGCCGCCGCTGAGCAGCAGGCACGCGAAGAACAGGAGCGCCAGCGCAAGGCTGAAGAAGAACGTCTGCGCGCCGAGCGCGAGGCCGCCGAAGCCAGGGCACGGGCCGCGGCTGTAGTGCCACCACCAGCAAAACCAGCTTCAGTGCGGGCGCTGTGCGCCAAGGAAGACGGCTTGTTCGCGCGCAGCAACTGCGAAGCGCGCGCCTGCGCCCAGGTGGAATGGCGCAGTACCGAGTACTGCATCCAGCGCTGGCAGGAACAAATGCGCAAGCTCAACAACGCGCTGTAAGCCCCACACCAGCAACCGCGACGCTAATCCAGGTACCCCCTGTCGGCAGGAAGTTTAAGCCGCGGTATCATGCTCGCTCCACACTTTCACCCGGGATCTGGCCATGAGACTGGACGACGAGCAGGAAAGCAGCAATGTCGAAGATCGCCGCGGCATGGGCATGCCGATGCGCGCCGGCGGCGTCGGCATTGGCACCGTGCTGGTTGCCCTGGCTGCCAGCTATTTCTTCGGCGTCGATCCGGGAACCGTCATCAACGTCGCCTCGCACCTGCAGGGCAACGCCCCGGTCCAGGAAGTTCAGAGCCGGAAGCCGCCGGCCGATGACTCGATGGCGCATTTCGTCGGCAAGGTGCTCGGTTCCACGGAGCGTGTCTGGCAGCAACAGTTCAGCCAGAGCGGCAAACAATACGTTCAACCGCACTTGGTGCTGTTCTCCGGCGCCACGCCGACGGCCTGCGGCACCGGCCAGTCGGCCATGGGTCCGTTCTATTGCCCGCTCGATCGCAAGGTCTATATCGACCTGGAGTTCTATCAAGAACTGAAGAATCGCTTTCATGCACCGGGGGATTTCGCTCAGGCCTATGTGATTGCCCACGAAGTCGGCCATCACGTGCAGAACCTGCTGGGCATTTCCGACAAGGTGCACAGTGCGCAGCAGCACGCCGGCAGCAAGGCGCAAGCCAATGCCTTGTCGGTACGGCTCGAACTGCAGGCGGACTGTCTGGCCGGTGTCTGGGCCGCACAGGCTAATGAAGCCCGCCACATTCTCGAGGCCGGCGACGTCGAGCAGGCGCTGGCTGCCGCTTCGGCGATCGGCGACGACAGGTTGCAAAAGCAGGCCCGCGGCACGATCGTTCCCGACGCGTTCACGCACGGCACTTCGGACCAGCGCGTACGCTGGTTCAAGCGCGGCATCGACAGTGGCGACATGAAGCAGTGCAACACCTTCCAGGCCGCATCGCTCTGAGTTCTTCGCCAGCTCCGGTAAACCCAGGTCAAGACCGCAGCCCGCTTCCCGGCTGGTTGTGGTTGCTGGTGCTCTGCGCGGCTTATCTGCTGCCCGGAATCATCGGCCACGATCCCTGGAAACCTGACGAGGGCTACGTCTTCGGCAGCATCGAAGAGATGATGCGCAACGGCGACTGGGTGGTGCCGCATGTCGGTGGCGAGCCCTTCATGGAAAAGCCACCGCTGTTCCATTTCGTCGCCGTGCTGACGGCGAGTCTGGCCTCGCCGTGGCTGCCGATCCATGACGGCGCGCGCCTGGCCGCAGTTGTCTTCATGGCGTTGACGCTGGTCGGAGTCGCTGCGGCTTCCCGCCTGGCCTGGGGGGCCGGGCACGGCCGCATGGCCATCCTGTTGTGCCTGTCTTGCATCGGCCTGCTCGATCCGGCGCACATGATCCTGCCCGACTTGCCACAGATGGCCGGCGCCGCCCTCGCCCTCGCCGGGCTGTGCGCACAGGCCAGAGATCGTCGCTGGTCCGGCCTGCTGTTCGGCACCGGCGCCGGCATCAGCTTTCTCGGCAAGGGCCTGCTGGTGCCGGGGATCCTCGGCGCGACGGTCGTCGCCTTGGCGCTCGGCTTCAAGTCGTGGCGGAACGCGAGCATGCCGCGCTTTCTCCTCCACGGCCTCATAGGCAGCGCACCTTGGCTGCTGATCTGGCCGGCCGCGCTCTATCTGCGGTCGCCCGAGTTGTTCGGACAGTGGTTCTGGGACAACAACATCGGTCGCTTTCTCGGTTACTCGGTATCCTATCTCGGCGCCGCCAACGAACCGGGACTCTTCTGGCGCAGCATTCCCTGGTTCCTCTTTCCGGCCTGGCTGTTCGCTACCATGGCGCTCAAGGCAGTCGGCAGGGATAGCCTGAATCAGCCGGCCGTACAAATCGGCGGCGTCTTTCTGCTCGTCGCGGCGCTGGTGTTGAGCCAGTCGGCAACCCTGCGCACGGTCTACCTGTTGCCGCTGATCCCCGCCGTGGCCCTGATCGGGTCTCGAGTCGCGTCCAGCGCGTCGCCGTGGCTCGATCGCAGCCTGACCGCGTTCGGCATCGTCATCGCCATCGCGGCGCTGATTTTCTTCTGGTCGGTCTGGGCGGCTTTGCTCGTGGACGCAACAGCGCCGGCATGGGCTTCGCGACTGCAAAAGTGGTTACCGCTGACCTATCCGCTACCGGTGCAGCCCTGGGCAATTGTCGCCGCTTCACTCCTGTCACTGTTCGCCGTTGCGACCATCACCACAACTGCCAGGCAGAGCGGCGCCGGCCTGCGCATCTGGGTCACCGCGCTAGCGCTCACCTGGGGCTTGCTGGCAACTCTGTGGCTGCCCTGGATCGACGCCGCGAAGAGTTACCGTCAGGTTTTCCATTCGCTCGCCGCAGCGATGCCTGGCGACGACACCTGTGTCGCCAGCCGCAGCCTGGGCGAATCGGAACGGGCGATGCTCGACTATTTCAACGGCCTGCAAACCCGGCGCGAAGAAGTTGCCGACGTTCATCAATGCTTGGCATTGCTGGTGCAAAGCCGGGGCGGCTTGGTCGCTGCGCCGGGCGAGCCATGGACACTGGCCTGGTCGGGCGCCCGCCCGGGCGATACTCAGGAGAGCTTCCAGCTCTACGTTCGCCCGCTCAGTCCGGCGACGAATCTGCTGCCTGCGGAAACTCGACACTGACTAACCTTGGTCATCGCTTGGTCTGGAGCACAAACTTGTAATGAATCTCGGTTACGATTGAGCGGCGCGCGTGTTGAGTGTTGCGCGGACCTGCGTCGCGCATCAGCGCCAACTTCGGAGATTCACCATGCGTCTGGACGGCGCCCGTCTGCGTAACCACTTTCTCGGTCTGCTACTGATAGTCTTGACCGCCGGCCGGGCGCTCGCCGATGGTAACGAGCCGACACAGGCGGAGGGGACAGACCCGGTTGAATTCCAGCCGTACGATTTCCGCTTTCAATCGACCTACATCTGGCAGCGTCACTCTGCCTTCGGCGCCGCCTACTCAGGGCCGAACAGCCTGCGCACGGAGAGCGAGACACGCAGTTACACGCTGACGGGTACTGCTTTCATGGGTATCCGAGCCTGGCAGGGTGGCGAGATCTATTTCAACCCCGAAGTGACGTCCAGCGAGTCGATGTCCGACCTTCATGGCCTCGGCGGTTTGACCAACGGCGAGAATCAGAAGGGTGGTGGTCGCGACCCGCGCTTCTATCGCGCCCGACTGTTTGCCCGGCAGACCTGGAATCTCGGCGGCGGCAGCGAAACTGTGGAGTCGGCGCCGAATCAGCTTGCCGGCATGATCGACAAGGAGCGCCTGGTGCTCACCATCGGCACGCTGTCGCTGATCGACATCTTCGATACCAACGCCTACGCACACGATCCGCGCAGCCAGTTCCTCAACTGGGCGATCATGGCCGCCGGCGCGTTCGACTTCGCAGCCGACACCCGCGGCTATACCAGCGGCGCGGCACTGGAGTACTACCTCGACGACTGGGCGTTACGCGTCGGCCGCTTCATCCAGCCGACGGAATCGAATGGGCAGCAGATGGACGTGCACATCCTCAGGCACTACGGCGACCAGGTCGAAATCGAGCATGGCCACCAGCTTGCCGGCCAGCCCGGAAAGTTGCGCCTCCTGGCCTTTCGCAACCGCGTCCAGATGGGCGGCTTCCAAGATGCGCTCGATGCCTGGGCTGCCGGCGGCAAGATCGGCATTCCCGCGGTGGCCGACGTGCGCCGCGAGCGCAGCAAGGTCGGCTGGAGCGTCAATCTGGAACAAGCGATCGGCGACGACGCTGGCCTGTTCGCGCGCCTGAGTGCCAATGACGGTAAGTCGGAGACTTACGCGTTCGCCGAAATCGAACGCTCGCTCTCTGGCGGGGTATCACTGAAGGGCAGGCGCTGGCAGCGCGCCGCCGACATCGTCGGTCTCGGCTTGGTCCAGAACGGCTTGGCCGACGTCCACCGCCAGTACCTGGCCAACGGCGGCCTGGGCGCTTTCATCGGCGACGGCGTGCCACCGCCGGGAACGAGTTACCACTACGCGCCAGAGCGTGTGCTTGAAATGTTCTACAACATCGCCGTCGGCCATGGCGCGACGGCCGCAATCGATTTCCAGCGCATCTGGAATCCTGCCTACAACGCGGATCGCGGGCCGTTAGGCGTTCTCGGCGTCCGCCTTCACCTCGAGTTCTGAGGGCTGCTAGGCGAGCCGCGAGAATGCGGTGACGACTTCCGGCGGCGCCTGCACCAGCTCGATCAACACGCCCTCGCCGCCGATGGGAAACTCGTCGCTGGACTTCGGGTGGAGAAAGGTGATGTCGTAGCCGGCGGCACCCTTGCGAATGCCGCCCGGCGCAAAACGCACGCCCTGCGCCGTCAGCCATTCAACCGCCTTGGGCAGGTCGTCGACCCAAAGGCCGACGTGATTGAGTGGCGTTGCGTGCACCGCCGGCTTCTTGTCTGCGTCGAGCGGTTGCATCAGGTCCACCTCGACCTTGAACGGGCCGCTGCCCATGGCGCAGATATCTTCGTCGACATTCTCCCGCTCGGAGACAAAATTGCCCGTCACTTCGAGGCCGAACATGTCGACCCACAGCGTCTTCAAACGCTGCTTCGACGAACCGCCGATGGCGATTTGCTGGATACCCAAGATCTTGAATGGCCGGTTCTGGCTCATGTTTTCTTGCCTCTGACGATTAGCCAAACTCCTGCCACGACCATCGGCAAGCTTAGCCATTGGCCCATGCTGACGAGGTAGGAGTGACCGAAGATGCCGGCATCCGGCTCGCGGAAATACTCGGCAACGAAGCGCAGGCAGCCGTAGCCGATCAGGAAGACGCCGGAGACCGCCATGCGCGGCCGCTGGCGGCCTGAGTACCACCACAGAATGATCCACAACAGCAGGCCTTCGCCGGCCGCCTGATAGAGCGGCGACGGGTGCCGGGGCAGGTTGTCGACTTGCGGGAAGACCATCGCCCAGGGTAGTGACGGATCGGCCACCCGGCCCCAGAGTTCGCCATTGATGAAGTTGCCGATGCGGCCGCTCATCAGGCCGATCGGCACCAGCGGCGCAATGAAGTCGGTAACCTGAAAGAAGGTCTTGCCCGTCTTGCGTGCCCACCAGGCCATGGCCACCAGCACACCGAGAAAGCCGCCGTGGAAGCTCATGCCGCCCTTCCAGATGGCGACGATTTCCAGCGGATGGGCGAAGTAGTAATCCGGCTCGTAGAAGAGGACTTGCCCCAGGCGACCGCCGAGGATGACACCGAGAACACCGTAGAACAGCAGATCGTCGAGCTCCTGGACCGCGATGCCATGCCAGGGCTGCGCCAGCGCCCGTCGCCGCCCAAGGATCAGGAAGGCGATGAAACCGGCCAGGTACATGAG
>Ga0182021_10007971_pt1 | contig 12568 bp, 11 predicted proteins | sample 612E3MmetaG_FD_120493 | JGI IMG/M metagenome (GOLD analysis project Ga0182021, IMG submission 120493) | Permafrost microbial communities from Stordalen Mire, Sweden - 612E3M metaG (Illumina Assembly) | ecosystem: Environmental > Terrestrial > Soil > Wetlands > Permafrost | place: Sweden... | reverse complement strand
CGCGCAGGCGGCCAGGATGAGGATGAAAGCGAAGGTCGCGGTTCTGCGCATGGGAGGCCTCCTCCGCCTTTTCTTATACTTCAAGCAAGCGGAGCGGACAAGGCGGCATCCCGGCCCTACATGCGCCAGAGATAGGAAGCCTTGAAGAAGAATCCCCGCTTCATCTCCAGGAACCGGTCGGACGGCTCGTACCTGTCTTCGCGCCAAGCCGTCTTTTCGTAGGAGCTGCCATAGCCGAAGAAGATGACCGTCCCCGGGATGTAGGTGAAGGAGGCCAGGAAATCGGTCAGCAGCCGCTTGTAGAAGGAGTTGTACTCGACGATGGCCCGAAAGAACAAATACTTGTTGGGCTGGTAGGTGTTGAGGCTGCGGACGATCGTGTAGTCGTATTCGCGCAGGCCCGTGGCGCCGCGGGTGAAGTCGGAATACGTGCAGGAGAAGGCGAAGTTCAGGTTCTCCGACGGGAGGTAGGTGACCGCGGCGATCAGGTCCGCCCCTCGGCCTTGGTAAGGGTCCGCGACGTAGCGGATCTTGTCTCCATAGGCGGCCGTCAAGGTCAGGAGGAGCTTCTTGGTGAATTGGCTGGCCATCAGAAGCCGCACCTGGGAGCGCAGGAAGCGCTGTCCAAGGAAGACCTCGGTAGCGGCCCGGCCCCCGATGGTGATCTGGGAGGTCCTGGGCAGGTAGACCCGCAGGTCGAACTGCTCGGTCGACTCCCAGAGTCCGCTGAACTTGTCCCGGATGCCGATGAAGTGGACCATCGGCTCGACGCGCAGGATGAAGGCCGAGGCGGGGTGGAACGAGCGCAGGACGCCGGCTTTGAGCCGGGTCAGGCCGTTGCGGGTCAGGTAGCCCGTCTCGGTCTGAAAGTCCTTGCTGACGTCCTGGGCGGCGATGTCGACCATCCAGTCCCGGGTCATGTGGGTATAGTCCAGCCCGACGGCGTGGCCCTCGGCGTCGGCCGCCGCGCCGCCGGGGCTGGTCTGGGAGACCAGGGCGTGGAAGGAGAACGAGCTCGAGGGATTGAGGCGGATGAAGCCGTCGGAGCCGGCCACGATGTTGTAGCGGGGCCCCTCGAAGCGGCCCGTCCAGGTGCCGCCGATGTAGCCGTCCTCGCTCAGCGAGTGCTTGTAGCGGACGATGCTGAAGTGGGCCGTCTCGGCCGCCCCGCCTTCCGGCAGGGCGTCCTGGGCGTAGATCGAGGCGATCGTGTCCTGCGGAGCGATCTTGCCGATGAGCTTGAAGCCCAGGCGCGGATCGACGATGGTGCGGGTGTAGACGGCCGTCTCCAGGGGATCGCCCGTCGCGGCGGCGGCCAGGGTGAATTTGTCCTGGCCTTCCAGGAAGAAGGGCCGCTTCTCGGGGTAGTACAGGGCGTTGCGCAGGTTGAAGTCGACCTGCCCGGCGTCCGACTCGACCTGGCTGAAGTCGGGATTGATCGTCCCGTCCATGATGAGCTGGGAGGTCAGGCCGTACTTAGCCGTCAGGCTGAGCTGCGGATCGCCTTTCCCCATCCGCATGGTCCCGGCCTGGTCCGTTCCGTTGACGCCGTAGGTCAGGGCCGGCAGGAGCTCCAGGAGGGTGTAGTGGCGGATGCCCTCGAACTCCAGAGGCCGGGTCTGGATGACGAAGTTCTGCCCCTTGGCCGGGTCCAGAGGCGGCAGGGTGCCGGCCTCGGACAGCCGGCTGACGTTCCGCTCGAAGATGATGCCCATCGGCACGGGCTCGCGGCGGGCGTAGCGCAGGCTCTTGAAGGGGATCTTGACCTCGATCGTGTAGCCGTCGGGGCCGATCTTCCCGGCCGAGTACCAGACGAAGTCGACGGAGTAGTCCTCCCCGGTGGCCGTGGCTACGGAGTCCATTTGGATTCCCAAGGGGTTGACGTAGAAGCAGGTCAGGAACTGCTGGTCGTCGAAGGTGTCCAGATTGAGACAGATCCAGTCGTCTCCTCGGACGGTGTCGCGGGCGGCGACCGAGGCCTTGACCTTGTCCGGATGGGTGTCGTAGCAGTGGTAGGCGAAATACAGGTTTTCCCTGTCGTAGGCGTAATAGACGGTCGTCTTCTGGGCCATGTCCTTCCCATAATCGGGGGAATAGGTCTTGAAGTCGGATTCGGACGGGGCGTGCTTCCAAACGTCGTCGTCGAGAACGCCGTCGATGACGGGGGCGATCTCGGTTTTATAGGGATTGAGCGGCGCCGGCCGGTCGGCGCCGAAGGCGACCGCGGCTAGGCCGAGGAACAGCGTGAAGATGGGGAAGTGCGTCCGCCTCATGGCGCTCCTTGTCGGCAAAAAACCGCAATCCTCCCCATATTACGACAAAAGAGGGGCGGCCGTTTAGCGAAAATCCCGCCGGCCGCAAAAACGCCGCTTATTTCTTCCGCTCGAAGGTCATGGTCCCGACGTCGCCCTGGGGGTGTCCCCACGTGCCGGCGAGCTTGTCCCCGTCGACCTTCAGCTTGGCCTGCATGGCCGTCCCGTCGACCAGGGAGAAGTTGAAGGTCAGATCGTCGCCTTCCAGCTTGACCGCGGTAATCGCCGCATCCTTTTCCACCTGGGCGAGCGTGTCGCTGAACGTGCCGGTAAAGCCGGTGGCGGTTTTCTTGATGACCAGAGTCAGCTCGTCGACGCCCGCGTTGGGCACTTCCGTCTTTCCGATCCATGTCCCGGTGATGTCCGGGGCCGCGGCATAGGCCAGGAGGCCGGCCAGGGCGGCCAGGAGAACGAAGATCGTTCCGATGCTGGCGTTTCTTTTCATGGTGAGCTCCTTATCGAATCCGCCGGCCGCGTCACAGACCCCAGCGGTAGGAAAATTTGATCATAAAAATGTTGTCTCCCGGCGCGGTTAGGAGATTGGCCATGTCGCGCCGGAGCTGCAGGTCTCCCGGGTTGGCGTAATCGGCCCGGTTCTGGGTCCAGACCAGGTAGAGGAGCGACCCGGGGCGGTATTCCCAGCGCAGGACGACCGTGCCGCGCAGGGATTTCATGTTGAAGTCGGGGTTGCCGAAGGAGAACGGGGCGGCCGGGCCGGCGCCGTCCGGGTCGACCGTGTAGATGCCGTCGGCGGAGCCGATTGTCGACGCCCCCTGGCCGTAGGCGTTGTAGGCGTATTCGCGGGGACGGGCCAGCTCCTTGAAGGCGTTGTAGTGGCCGACGCCGATGAACGGCTGGACATAGGCCTGCAGGGTCAGGGTCGGCGTGAACGTCCAGTTCAGCCGGATTTCCGCGGCCACGACTTGCTGCTTGATGTGGCCGAAGACGTAGCGGCTGCCGTAGGTCGGGGTCATCAGGGGATCGGCGAATCGGCCCACCCATTGGGTCTGGTTCGCCTCGTACATATACTGCGGGCCTATGGACAGGCTGACGTTGGACAGCGCCTTCCAGCGCAAGGTCAGCTGGGCGCTCCAGGCGTCATCGTCGCGGGTGTTCGAAACCGATCCCTGGCCTTCGAGGACGATGGGCTTGCGGCTGTCGGTGCTGAGCTGGAATTGGTTCTCCCAACCCCCGGGCGATACGGCCAAGGGGCCGCCGCGCGTCAGCCGGGTGCTCAGCGAGTCCGGCATCACGATCGTCGTCAAGTTGAATTCCCAGAAATTGGCGAACTGCCCCTGCAGGAGGCCCAAGGCGCCGCCCCCGGTCCGGTTGCCGTCAAAGTCGTAATTGACGAAACCGCCCAGGGCGGCCACGACGTTCTGGAAAACCTTGCCGGGCTTGGTCCAGGAGCGGGCCGGAAGAACCGAGATATTGATGATGTCCGAGCGCGAGGATTGGTAGCCCATGTCGTTGGGATTGAACCCGGGCGACAGGGCGCCCGCCTGGAACAGGAAGAGCCAGTCTCCGCTCTGCTTGGCCAGGTTGAACCGCCCGCCCCAGCCCGAAAGCGAGGTCGCCGCGGGGTCGTATCGGACGGTCGCGGAGTCCGGGCGTTGAAAGTAGTGCATGGACGATGTCTGAAGGCGCTGGATGTCCTCGACGCTGCCCTCGACGCGGGTCCCGCCGAACCAGCCGCCGACGACCCAATCGCGCTTCTGGTCCAGGAACGTCCAACCGTCCACGGCCAGGCTGAAGGCATTCTTGTTGAGAATGCCAGCCAGGGTGTCCGTCTGAAGGTCGCGCATGACCCCGGTGGCCAGGATGCCTATCCCTTGCTGGCCCTTGTTGATGTCCTTCTGGGCCCGGAAAACGCCGTAGTAAGAAAAGGGCTCGACCTGCTCTTGGCTGCGCAGGCCGAAGGAGTCGATCGAGGCGTACTCCCGGCCGGTCAGGGCGTTCATGAAACCGACGTTCCAGCCGCCCAGCTGGCCGGTGAGCTTGGCTGCGCCCAGGATGGTCGTCCGGTCGGGGAAATCGACGTATCCGTCCTTGGAGACGTAGCCTTCGGGTGAGCGGCCGATGCGGCGGCTGTAGAAGAAGCTCGGCTGGGGCCAGTTGATGTTGGCGTTCATATAGACGCCGCCGCGGCCGAAGCCGTTGAAGATCGAGGCGCCTTCGATAAAGAAGGGCCGTTTTTCCTCGTAATAAGTTTCATAAGCCGAGAGATTGACGACGGCCGGATCGACTTCGACTTGGCCGAAGTCCGGGTTGACGGTGGCGTCCAAGGTCAGGTTGCTCTTGAGGCCGACCTTGAGGTCGAAGCCGGCGTTGGCCTTGCCCTTGCTGCCCGTCTCGAACGGGTTGCCCGGTTCGGCGGGCCGGAACTGGCCCAGCCCGGTGACGTAGGGCATGATCTCGACGTGGGTTCCCGGGTTGATGTTCTGGACGCCGACCAGGCGGGCGAACTTAGAGACGAAAGCCGACTCGCTTTTCGGCACCCAGGCGAAGGAAGCCCGCTCGTTCTTGCGCTTGATGATGCGGGTGAAGTTGACGCCCCAGACGTATTCGCTCTGCTTGGGAAAGCGGATCTGGTTGAAGGGGATGCGGATCTCGGCCACCCAGCCGTCGCCGACAACGGCGGTTTTTCCTTCCCAGACGCCGTCCCAAGAGGCGTCGTCGTTGACGTCGTTGGACAAGGCTTCGTCCATGATCGAACCGGAAGGATTGACCGCGAAGAGGTAGCCCGTCCGTTTGTCGTAGTAGGGATCGATGGAGAACATGAACCAGTCCGAATCGATCTGGGTATCCCGCCGCCCGAGCAGGCCGATGATGCCCTTGGGGTCGGAATCGTGGCAGTAGGCGGCCACATAGAGAGACTTGTCGTCGTAAGCCACCCAGACATCCGTCTTCTCGGTCGAGGGGTCGCCGTCCTTGGGGTTGTTCTGGGTGAAGCCCGTGGCCGGGGCGTTCTTCCAGACCTTTTCGTCCAATCGGCCGTCCAAGACGATCGGTTCGTCGGTCCGGTAGGCCTGGACGATCTTCTGGTTGGGTTCCGGAGGGGGGAGGTTGGGCTTGACGCCGCGGGCCGCCGTAGCTATCGGCAAGGCCAGGATGATCGCCGCCAAAGTCGTCTTCTTCATCGTCGATCTCCTCTGCTCCCGGTCCCCCTCCTTTCCCTGCGACATCATCTATGACGAAATCGGCCGGCCGAAGGTTCGAGCCGCGCGCGATATTTGGAGGAGCGACCAACGGTCGTTTTATCTCTCGTTTATCAATACGTTGAACGGAGGCCGAAGGTTGTCGGTCGGGGTTCCGGGAGGGCGGGCCGCGGTGAGGGCGGGAGGCCTGCCCTTCATTGACAGAAGCGGGCCTTCGGAGCGAAGATTCGAGAGGAGTCCCTCATGGCCATTGAATGCCCGCGCTGCGGCCGACAATACGACGTCACCCTCTTCCAATTCGGCGCCGGGGTCGATTGTGACTGCGGTGAGCGGGTCGCGCCGTTCGCGGACGAGACCCCGGTCGAGATGCCCATCGACGGCACCCTCGACCTGCATACGTTCGCTCCGGCCGACGTCAAGGAACTGGTCCCGGATTATCTGCAGGCTTGCCGGGAGAAGGGAATCCTTCGCGTCCGGGTCGTCCACGGCAAGGGCGATGGATCGATGCTCCGGACGGTCCACGCCCTGCTTCAGAGGATTCCCGAAGTGGAGTCGTTCGAATTGGCGGGAGCCAGCGAAGGCGGCTGGGGCGCCACAATCGTGCATTTGAATCCCTGACGGAATCCCAGCCGGCTATTTTGAAAAATCTAAAAAAGCCTTGACAAAAGCCGTGGTTGGATGTATATCGCATACCGATATAGCGAATAACGTTATAGCGATAAGCGATGTAAATAATTAAAAGCGAAAGAGGCTCTCAAATGATTGAATATAATGAAAAAGCAAAATCTCTGATCCCATTGACGGAAAGCACATTCATGATCATTTTGTCGCTTCTCCAGCCTCGACACGGCTACGAGGTCATGCAGGTGGCTTCCCGGTTGAGCGGCGGCCGGGTCAAGATCGGGCCGGGAACGCTCTACGGCGCGCTCAACGTCCTGGTCAAACAGGGCTTGATCGAGCGGCGCGGGGAGCGCGAGACGGAGGGCGAGCGGCGCAAGATCTACGGCTTGACGCCGCTGGGGGATGAGGTCGTACGGTTGGAATGCTCCCGGCTCGAGAATCTGGCCTCGGCGGCCCGGGCCGCCCTGGAAGGATCCGCGGAAAAGATCGAGGAGAACCAAGATGTCCGATAAAAGCACCAAAACCGTCGTCAAATCGTTCTTTGCTTGGAACGACGGCAAAGAAGAGGTCTGGCTGCGGGATCAAGCCAAGCGTGGCTGGCATCTCGAGGCGATTAGATGTCTCGGCTATCACTTCCGCCGAGGCGAGCCCGCAGACGTAACCTACCGGCTCGATTTCCAGTCCGGCGGCGGCAAGTTCGACAAAACCGAGTACTTGGGATTGTTCCGGGACGCCGGTTGGGAATACGTCTGCCGTTTCGGCGCCTGGTATTTTTTCCGAACGCCCACTGGGAAGGGAACGCCGCCCGAAATCCTCACCGATGCCGCTTCGCGGGCCGCCAAGTATCGGCGGCTCCTTATCCTCATGCTCATCGGCCTCATCTGCCAGATCCCATTCGCCAACTCGTTTTTTGGCCCCTTGAGATGGCACTACGACAGCGGGATTTGGATCGTTTTTCTAGGACTCCAGGTCGGCGTACTCGCCTTCTTTGCCTATAGCGTTATCCGGTTGATCATGCTCGTTTCAAAGCTGAAGAAATCGGGTGGCGGGGTGGAAAAGACTTAGTGGTCCGGCCGCGGTTTTCAACGCTGCGGAAATGGCTTATGAACTCCTCCGATTGGCTGAGCTCATTCCAGACATTGAAAAATAGGGCCGCGCGAGTGTTTACAAATAACTCCGGCTTATATCAGCCGATTTTGGTTCGCGTGATCTTGGCCACCAGGGCCGAGGTCGGGTCGGGGCAGCGGACAAATTCGGTTGTCACCCCGTTTGGGTCCACGACTTTCTGATAGGGCGTGTTTTCATACATCCAGGGCAGCGTCACCCCCATCTCCATCATGCGTATGAACTCGTTCAGGCTGGCCCGCAGCCATGGGCATAGCTTGCCCCAGTCGGCGGGGTAGGAGAACGCGTCGCCCTTCTTGTGGCACCAGGTGTCCGGGCGGGCCTCGAAGATCTCGATGTCGATCTTGTAGCGGGCCCGCTTGGCCGGGGCCGGAGGCGGAGGAGGCGTCATCTGTGACTGGTCCGCGCCCAGGACGGCCGCGCCCGCCGCCAGGCCCAACAGCCCGCATCCGGATTTGCCAATAAAATCGCGTCGTTCCATAGGAGTCTCCTTGTTTCCTCATTATACGAACGGCGGAATCAAAATATGACTTTGACCGCCAGCACGGCGCCCGAAACGAGGAGCAGGCCGTAGATCCAGCGGTTGAATTTGTCCGGCGGGATGCGGCGCGAGAGGAGGCGGCCGATTGCGGCGGACGCGGCCAGAACCGGGATCGACCACAGGAAAGTCTTCAACACCTCGACCGTCCAGAGGCCGGCCGCTCCTTGGCCGATCAGGATGGCCAGCCCGGTCGGCAGGAAATAGCCCTGCAGCGTGGCCCGGAACATTTCCGGCGGCCACCCGCGAAGCGCCCCGTAAATGACGATCGGCGGGGCCTGGGTGTTGTAGGCCGCGCCCAAAACGCCGCCGAAGAATCCGAAAACCGGAGCGGATCTTCCGGATTGGAGGCGCGACAAGTGCGGGCGGAAAAAGCCATAGAGAGCGAAGAGAATGATGACGGCCGCCAGGATCAGGGTGACCCAATGCGCGTCCACCCGCTTGAGAATGAGCAGCCCGAAGGGAATGCCGGCGATGGTTGAAATGATGAGGACGCGCACGCCCCGCCAATCGACGTGACGCCAATTACGGGCCAGAAGTAGAAGCGATAGGGCCGGCCCGGTAAAAGCCATGAGCGGTGTGGCCGTCGTCAGGGGGATGACGAGGGCCAGCAACGGCATTCCCAGGAGGGCGTCGCCGAAGCCGAACGTCGACCGCACCAAGGCGGCCAGGAAGATGATGCCGAGGATGGCGAGGAGAGGCGTGTCGATGGCGTCACCGTGTTGCGTCGGGGCTCATGGGCTGGTATATAATACGCCCGTTCAGACATCTCTCGTCAAGGAGCGCCTCATGACCAAGAAATCCTTCGCTCTTCTCATTCTCGTTCTTGCTCTGGCCGCCTCCGCCTTCGCCCAGGCCGCCTCGCAGCCCGCGACCCAGGCCCCCGAAAAGGCCGTCAACGTGGCCGGCGTCTGGGAGATGACCATGCAGACGCCGCAGGGAGAAATGACCCGCGACGCCACGTTCACCCAGGAAAAGGACGCCATCAAAATGACGATGGAAGGCCCTATGGGCGAGATGAAGGGTGAGGGCACGGTCAAGGGAAACGAGGTCCAGTGGACGATCACGATGAGCACGCCCAACGGCGACTTCGCCCTCGTCTTCAAGGCCAAGGTCGACGGCGAGACGATGACCGGTGAGATCCAGATGGGCGACATGGGCACGTCCAACTTTACGGCCAAGAAGAAAAAATAACCGCGCCGTTTATTCCGCGCCGGTTTTCATCTTCTCCCAGTTCTTGATCCGGGAGCGGATGATCGTGTATTCGCCCGTTTCTTTATCTTCCCGAAACTCGTAAAACGCGCCGTTTTGGATTGCCCCAGGCATAGCGGGCCAGATCATTTTATAGAGATAAATCCCTTCTTTCGAAAACACGTCGACATCTGTCGGTGCGTCTTTTTCCAGGATGGATTTGGCCCGGACGACGTAAAGGCGTCCGACATTATCACTGAGGAAGCCGCTGAAAAACGGGCGATGTCCGGGGAAGATAGCCGCGTCTCCGCGATTGGCGCCCGCATTCCACCACGCGAATAACCCGTTTTTCCGGGTTTCGGCTTTTTCCGAAGCCGAGATGGATTGAGGCTTTTCGTCTCGGGTGGTGATCAGGGTTGTTCGCCCCTCGGCGTCGCTTCTAAAAATCTTATATTCATCGCTGAAACCATATATGAAAGCGTCCGAGACCGAAGGCGTGAGAGCGACTTGGTTGCTGTACCAATGCAGGACCAAAGACTTTTGACCTTCGCTGAACTCGCCGTGGAACTCGGCAATCGCTCGTTGAATCGCGCCGTCTTTACTGGTCAGGATGACCCTGTGTTTCGGTTCGCCGGGGCCCAGGACGAGGTGGGGAGTGCCGAGGATAGATCCGGCGTCTCCCAGGATGGCTTGGCTGAAATGCGGTTTCGGAACGATTTTTCTTTTTAAGGTTCCGTCTTTTTCGAAAACGAGGACATCCCAACCGTCCCAAATATAAACTTTGCCTTCGGCATCGATGTGGGTCCGGGTGGGAAATGAAAATTCCCCCGGTCCCTGGCCCCGTCGGCCGATCGTCCGGACGAATTTCCCCATTTTGTCGAACATCGCGACGCGGACGGCTCCGAAATCCACGACATAGAAATTGCCGGAGTTATCTATGCTTAAAGTTCCGCCCTTGGGGAAATACGATGGCGCATCATTGGGATCGCCGCCGATCTTCAGCTTTTCTTCTAGTTCGAAAGCAAAGGTCCCATAAAGCGGTTCGGCCGGATTTTTAACGACCTTGACGCCGTTCTCGGTCGTGATCGTGCCTTTCCAACCGGGCCTGGCCGTTTGGCCCGCGACAAAGATCGCCGCCAAGAAGATCGCGAATATCAGTCGGGATATTGATCTCATGAGTCCCCCGTTTCCAGTGGCTATTTTAAGCCGGAAAACGGATCGATTCCACCCGGAGGATCATCGCCCCCTGCAGCTCCAATTCTGGAGGGAAGGGTGGGAGAGTATTTTTCATTTAAAACGACATAGGCCGGACTCTCTGAGACGACCTGGCGAGCGTCCCCCTTGCAAGAACAAACGTTATGTAAGATGTATTAATATCAATTAGATAGCGCCGTCTGGGGATTTCAATCTGTGGTATAATAAATATATGGTTCCCGCGGAATTAGGGCGCTTTTTCTGGGACGTCGATCCTGCCGGACTCGATCCTCTTCGCCATAAATCCTATATTATCGAACGGATTCTGGAATTCGGCGACGAAAAGGCTGTTCGTTGGCTTTTTGATACTTTCTCTCGCGACGATATCGCCGCCATCCTTGATTCGAGCCGTTCCTTATCGTTGAAGAGTCGCAATTTTTGGCGGCTTCGCTTCTTGTCAGCCGACAAAAAATCTAAGGGGACCGAAGCGTGAAGCTGCGTCTCGCCGTTCTGATGGTTGCGGCGCTGCTATGTTCCTGCCGCACTCGAATGGAAGGCCCGCAGCGTATTCAGGAGAACGGCGTCGAGGTTGTCGTCAACGGTCCCGCGCCGGTTGCTGTTTCCGGCCAACCGCATTCCCTCTCGCTTCACGAAGTGTTCCGGATCGATCTGGAAGATGCGGCTCTCGCGGAAGCCGGGCTGGTCGATTCCCCAATTATCGACGTTGATTCGAAAGGCCAAATATATCTCTTCCGGCCGGTAAACCCCGGAGCCAAGGGCCAGGTCATCTTTCAATTTGATGACCGGGGGAATCTCCTGAAATCGTTCGGGACGATCGGACAGGGACCCGGCGAACTGATGTATCCCAATTTCCTGCGCATGACGGCCGCGGACGAGATTCCCGTCCTCACGGGCGACACGAGGAGTCTCGCTTATTTGGATTCTTCCGGCCGCCTGATCCGATCCTCGCCGCTGCCAAGCGATTATCATTTCATACTTAACCGTTTTGTTCTTCTGCCGAACGGAAATATCCTGGCCCAAATCCTGCCTCTAAACGAACAAGGCCAGTTCTCTAAATTGACCCTGGCGATCTTTGACGCCCAATTGAAAAAAATCCGGGATATCCATGATTTCGCGTTTTCCGATCGCATTGAAGAGACCAAGAATCCATTTGTCAGTATCCCCTTGATCGCGGTCGGCGATCGTTCTTTTTTCGTCAATTCGGCTCCTTCCGAAAATGATATCGCCGCTTACGATTTGGACGGGAAATTGATCCGTCTGATCCGGTCGCCGTTTCCGATTCTCCCGATTCCCGCGGGATATAAAAACGAACTGCTGGGCCGTATCCCCGGCTCCCGAGGCTATGAACCCGTTCGGACGCTCATTGGCCACGTGGAGAAGTGGCCTTCGTTCCAGGCCCTTTTCGCCGACGATCAAGGCCGCCTCTTTGTGGAAGGTTTCAAGAAAGATTCGGCCGGCGGCGAAAATATTTGCGATGTCTTTTCTCCGGATGGCGTCCGGTTTGCGCGGGCGGCCTTGGGCCGGCACGAAATCCTGCGGGCGATCTTTGAAATGCAGCCGTTCGACATCGTCATTAAAAAGGATCGCTGCTATTGCCTCCGCGAGAAGGCGGACGGTTTCAAGGAAGTCGTCGTTTACTCGATGAATTGGAATTAGGCGTCAGTCCAGGGCCTGAGTCCTTCGTCGATGAACTCGACGTGGGCTTTGTCGCGGCGCGCACCGCGGCTTTGGACGGACAGACGCGGGCCCCGATTGACAAATCCAACATTCGGTTTTATTGTCAAATTTCTTAAACCCGGGAGGAGGGGGTGTATGAGACGAAAGGCGATATTTTGTTTGCTAGTGGCGCTGGCGGTTTCCTGCGTACATAAAGACACCGGCCCGCAGCGCATCCGTGAAAACGGAGTTGAAGTCGTCGTCAATGGCCCCACGCCTTGCGCAGTCCCTGGACAACCACATTCCCTCTCACTCCGCGAGGAGTTTCGTATCGATTTGGAAGACGCGGCCCTTGCTGATGCCGGCTTGACCGACGTTGCGACTATCGACGCCGATTCAAAGGGCCGCATCTATCTCTTTCGGCGTGGCGGCATCCAAGGCCGGGTCATCTTTCAATTCGATGACCACGGGAAGCTCCTGAAATCATTCGGGACGATAGGTCAAGGCCCCGGCGAATTGATGTATCCGCATTATTTGCGAATTACAACCGCGGACGAGATTCCCGTTTACAGCCAAGGCGCCGTGAGCATGGTTTATTTTGATTCGGATGGCCGCCTGCTCCGCTCGATGCCCGTGCCGACCGATCATCATTTTGTCCCCAATCTTTTTATGCTTCTGCCGAAAGGAAATTTCTTGGCCTGCTATATTCCGGTCGACGACCAGATGCGATTTTCCAAATTCAAGCTGGCAAT
>Ga0182021_10007970_pt1 | contig 12569 bp, 9 predicted proteins | sample 612E3MmetaG_FD_120493 | JGI IMG/M metagenome (GOLD analysis project Ga0182021, IMG submission 120493) | Permafrost microbial communities from Stordalen Mire, Sweden - 612E3M metaG (Illumina Assembly) | ecosystem: Environmental > Terrestrial > Soil > Wetlands > Permafrost | place: Sweden... | reverse complement strand
GTCTATTATAAAGGCGATGTGTGGCTAAAAGACATGAAACCGATGATAGACATTTCCACAAGCAGAAAAGTGTACTCAGCCAAGCCACAGGAAATACAGAGTACCGAACAGCCGATCAAACACTTGAATAACAATCGTTAAGTACTTGGTTACAACGATCTGTCGAATATAAACGTACAAACACATTTTTACAGTCTACAAACATTGGTGAACCCGATTCGAATAGTACTCGTTTTTTTTGTCTTCATCGCTTTCTGTATGACCGATGGATATTCACAATACAATAATTCCATTATGTCGGTAAAAAGCATCTCCGTTACAATGGACGATCTTCCGCTCAATATTGCATTGCATGTTTCGACCACTGAGATGAAATCGATTGTAGAAAAACTTATTTTTAAAATTAGAGCGGAAGGCATTCCGGTCGTTGGATTTGTCAATGAAAACAAACTCGAGGTGAACGGTAAACTTGACTCGCAACGCGTGAATATTTTAAAAACCTGGCTCGGCTCAGGCATAGAGGTGGGAAATCATACATTTTCACATAAAAGTGCAAATAGTGTACCAGTCAGCGAATTTGAACAGGACATTATACAAGGTGAAAGAACACTTAAGGAATTAATGGCCGAGAGGGGAATGAAACTACGGTATTTTCGTCATCCATTTCTCATGACGGGAAGAAGTAGAGCAGTAAACGATGAGATAACAAAATTTTTAATTGACCACGGTTACACGATCGCTCCCGTCACTATTGATAACTCCGAATGGATATTCTCCGTTGCATACGATAAAGCGAAGAATATCGGTGATACTTCGATGATGAAAATGGTTGGGCTAGAATATATTAAGTATATGAAAGCAAAACTTCAGTATTTTGAACGGCAATCGTATAAGCTCTTTGGGCGACAGATCAACCAAATTCTGCTTATTCATTCGAACCGATTGAACTCAGAGTACTTCACTATTCTCTGTGCGATGATGAAAGAGCAGGGATATAAATTTATCTCCCTTGAAGAAGCGCTCAAAGACACCGCTTATTTGTCTCCGAGTACATTTACAGGGCGAGGCGGGATATCTTGGCTCGACCGCTGGGCAATTACTCAAGGGAAAACAAAAGAGTTTTTTGCAGACGAGCCAAAGACACCCCCATATATTATGCAGCTTGCTAAAGTAGACAGCGAATAAAAGAGCATGTGGAATTATTCGATGACGAATTTTAAGGAAGTAAAATCTTCACATGTATCAACACTCATGAAAAAGAAAAAAAGGATTCCTCTACCGCAATTCTGCGACTTTTCATGCACTTATGCAGAATTTGGCCAGCCTGATGCAATCGGTGCCTGTAGAAAAAATCTCGCAGTATATTGTACATTGTACAAAAGTTACAACACTAAAAATTCCAGCTGTATGGAAAAGAAGCGATGAAACAGCTTCACCATAAAAACAACATCCAAACTGTGCTTATTGAGGCTGGTTTATTATTCACGCAGGCAAGCGCACATAGAACAAAACCGAATCACGCAATAGACTCAGAGAAGAAATGACCTCATTCGAACAGGCAATGGCGCTCAATAGTATAGCCGAACAATATGTGAAACTCGTTCTCGCAGTTGGACAATACGATGCCGATTATGTAGATGCATACTATGGTCCAGTAGAATGGCAAGCGGAAGCAAAAGATAAAAAGCAATCACTGGATGCGATTCTGCAAACAGCGGTTCCATTGAAAAAAAAGTTGGAAGAAATCAACAGCAAGCGTGCGGAAGACATTCTTCAGCTTCGCCATCAGTATCTTAAGAAACAAATCTCTTCGCTCATCGCTCGTGTTGAAGTTTTAAGCGGAAAGAAACTCTCGTTCGACGAGGAAGCAAAAGTGTACTATGATGTTGAACCGCCGGTGTTTGCGGAAGAACATTTTAAAAATCTTGTGACAGAATTAGAAACGATAGTTCCGGGCAATGGACCGATTCCCGAACGTGTCGAACAGTATCGCAGACAGTTCACTATTACTCCGGATACGTTAGACAAAGTATTTAACGCTGCAATTTTTGAATGCCGCCGACGTACGAAAAAATATATCATCCTGCCAGAGAATGAAACCTTCCGGCTGGAATATGTACACAACAAAGCGTGGAGCGGCTACAATTGGTATAAGGGAAAGAACGAAAGCCTGATTCAGATAAACACAGACCTGCCGATCTTTATGGAACGTGCCATCGATCTTGCCGCACACGAAGGATATCCGGGGCATCATGTGTACAATTGTTTATTAGAGACAGCATTTGCGCGCAAATTCGGCTGGGTGGAGTTCACCGTGTATCCGTTATTTAGTTCACAGTCGCTGATTGCGGAAGGAACCGCCAATTTCGGTATTGAAGTTGCATTCCCTGGAAAAGAACGAATGGAATTTGAACGCGATACACTTTTCCCGATTGCCGGATTGGATAAAAGTCAGGCGGAAAAATATTCCTGGGTGCAGGAGCTTGCTTCAAAACTCAGTTACGCCGGCAACGAAGCCGCACGCCGCTACCTCAACGGAGAAATCTCGCGCGATGATGCCGCTCAGTGGCTCGTTCAATACGCGCTTATGTCGCCGGAACGCGCACAGCAGCGGACACGTTTTTTCGATCAATACCGAAGTTACGTCATCAATTACAATCTCGGGTTGGATTTAGTGCGGCAGTACATTGAACGGCGCGGCGGCACTGATAAAAATCCTGCAAAGCGGTGGGAAGAATTTACGCGCCTTCTTGCATCACCTCGTTTGCCTTCGGGACTCATATAAATGTCACCGGTAAAATCAAAAATACCAAAAGAAGAACGCCCGTTCCTCGATAGGTTATTAGATGAAGTCCGCTATCGGCTCACGACGGTAGAAGACATTGATCTTGCGGGGCAATCACTTCCGCGCTACGTCGGCGAGTTCTGGACATCACAGCAGCGGCAAGCATTGTCCTTGCATGAAATATCTTACCGCGCTTGTTTTAAACCGCAGCTTCCGAGATTCTTCATCGAATATTTAACGAACGAAGGCGACACGGTGTTCGATCCGTTCAGCGGACGCGGTACCACAGCATTGGAAGCTGGATTGCTGGGCAGAAAAGTTATTGCAAATGATGCAAATCCTTTAAGCTCACTTCTGAGCGAACCGCGTTTTTTTCCGCCTTCGCTTGAAGAATTGATGAAACGCTTGGACAGCATCCCTATCAACGAAAAAGCAGAAGCTGATATCGACCTTTCGATGTTCTATCATCCAAAGACCGAAGCGGAAATTGTTTCGCTCAAGGCGTATCTTGATGAGCGCCATGACACGGGCACAGAAGACAGCATCGACCGGTGGATCCGTATGGTCGCCACCAATCGGTTGACCGGACATTCAAAAGGATTTTTCTCTGTCTATACGCTGCCGCCGAATCAAGCAGTGAGTGCAGCAAGCCAGCGAAAGATCAATATAAAGATGCAGCAAGAACCGGAACACCGGGATACACGCGTCATCATTTTTAAAAAATCAAAAACACTCCTCAGCGGTGTAACACAGATTGAACGAGAAAAACTTCGGCAGGCAGGTGAAACTGCCCGCTTCCTCACCTTTGATGCGCGCGAAACAAAAGCGATTGCCGGCAATACAGTGCAGCTTACCGTCACCTCCCCTCCATTTCTCGACGTTGTTGACTATGTGCAGGACAATTGGCTCAGATGCTGGTTTAACAGTCTCGATGTGGCAGATGCCGCCAAGAAAATTACAATGTCACGGTCGTTAGAAGAATGGTCGGCTGTAATGTTTGGGACTTTTCGTGAACTGCATCGCATCACCAAGCCGCGCGGCTTTATTGCATTTGAAGTTGGTGAAGTACGAAATAATAAAGTACGATTAGATGAACACATCGTACCGCTCGGTATCAAAGCGGGATTCGCCTGCGTCGGCATCATTATCAACGAACAGTACTTCACCAAGACATCGAACATTTGGGGTGTCGACAATAACGAAAAAGGCACAAACTCCAACCGTATTGTAGCCTTTAGAAAGGAAATAAAATGAACAAAAGTATTACCCTTGTTCTTATGGCGTTTTTAGGAATTTCTTGTTCAGGAGAACAATGTATGCTGAGAAATAACGACCGTATTATATTTTTTGGCGACTCCATTACATTGCTTGGAGTAAAACCTAACGGATATATTACAATTATCAAAGATTCGCTCACAAAGAAACTCCCTTCTATTGAAATTATTGGCGCAGGTATCGGCGGGAATAAAGTGCCCGACCTTCAGGCAAGAATGGATGCCGATGTTATTGCCAAGAATCCGACTATCGTCGTTATTTATATCGGCATTAACGATGTGTGGCATTTTATCACTCCCGGCCAGACCGGCACAACAAAAGGTGTGTATGAAGCGGGATTAGAAAATATCATTGGTAAGATTCAGAAAATGGGTGCGCGCGTTATTCTTTGTACTCCATCCGTTATTGGTGAGAAAAAGGATAGAGCAAATCAGCTGGATGCGCAACTAGATGAATATGCAGGAATCAGCCGGCGTGTTGCCCAAAAAACGAAGATCGAACTGTGCGATTTACGAAATGCATTTTTAAATTACCTTCAAATACATAATCCGGATAATGTCGAAAAGGGAATCCTCACTGTGGATATGTGCCATCTGAACGACGAAGGGAACCGGCTTGTTGCCCTGGAAATATTGAAAGTATTAGAAAAATAGAAAGCCGATGAACACAAACGTATCGCTGTCGTCCTCGTTTATTTTGGCAGTTTTTTCTTTATATATTATAATATGAATAAAAACGAATTAACAAGTTTGCAAGTAATAATTCACCGTGCGCTTGAAGAAGATTTGGGCGACGGTGACATTACCACACTCAGCACAGTGCCCGCACGATCAGTATTAAAAGGAACATTTATCACAAAAGAATCCGGAATCATTGCCGGACTCGAAGTTGTACGCGAGACATTGAAATATTTGGATCCCCGTATTTCTTTTTCTGCACGCGTCTCCGATGGCAAACGCGTTACGAGGGGGACTGTTCTTGCAACCGTCCACGGCAACGGACGCGCAATCCTTGTTGCAGAACGAACAGCTCTCAACTTCTTTCAGCGAATGTCCGGTATTGCTACAATAACCCGTATGTATGTAAACGCTGTGCGAAAAACAAAGACCATTATTGTCGATACGCGAAAAACGGCTCCCGGCTTACGGCTCTTGGATAAGTGGGCAGTGCGGCTTGGCGGCGGGCAGAATCATCGTTTTGGCCTTTACGATATGGTACTTATTAAAGAGAACCACATTGCGGCGGCAGGTGGAATAACGCAGGCAGTTACTCGTGTTCGTGCGACGGATATGAAAAAACGTGCAATCGAAGTCGAAGTACAAACTCTGAATGAATTGCGCGAAACGCTCGAACTAAACGTGGACAGAATATTGTTAGATAATATGAGTCTCAAGCACATGCGTGATGCAGTCCGCATCACAAATGGAAAAATAGAATTGGAAGCGTCAGGGAATGTTTCGCTGGAAAACGTTGCCGCAGTTGCCGCGACGGGCGTCGATATTATTTCCGTCGGAAAACTGACACACTCTGTGCACGCATTGGATATAAGTTTTTTAATTGAATGACTAAAGAAATAATCATCATGTCTGTCGAATCAATATATCAAGATCTGAAAACAAAATTGCACGATGTTGTACCGGATGTTGAACTGCGTTTGAAATCAGAAATCGCATTCGAAATCAATAAGCTGAAGAAAGAACACAACGCCGTTATTCTCGGGCACAACTATATGGAACCGGCACTTTTTCATTCCATACCGGATTATGTCGGAGACTCGCTGGAACTCAGCCGCATCGCAAGCAAAACAGAAAAAGATATTATCGTGTTTTGCGGTGTTCGGTTTATGGCAGAGACGGCAAAGATTTTATCGCCTCAAAAAACGGTTCTCATTCCGTCAAAGAAAGCCGGCTGTTCACTTGCAGATGGCATTACTGCGGAAGATGTCCGCCAATTGAAAGCCAAATTTCCCGGCGTTCCGGTTGTGACCTATGTGAACACCACGGCAGAAGTGAAGGCAGAATCGGATATTTGCTGCACTTCGAGCAATGCCGTTGCCGTTGTCAAATCACTGAAGAGTGAAACAGTCATTTTCCTGCCGGATGAATATCTTGCCCGGAATGTTGCACAAGAAACAGGACGGCATATAATTTTCCCGACTCTCACCGGCGGCGATCCGGCAAACGAAACACTCCTCGATAAACCCATCATCGGCTGGAAAGCGCGGTGCGAAGTGCATGAAAAGTTTACTGTGGAAGACATTCAGAATGTACGCAAGCAGTTTCCAGATGTTATTATTCTCTCGCATCCCGAATGCAGTCCGGAAGTCGTAGCGGCGTCGGATTATTCCGGCAGCACCACGCAAATGATCCGCCACGTTCAGCGCACGAACGCTCCGCGCTATCTTTTACTCACGGAATGTTCGATGGGCGATAATATTATGGCAGCGAACCCGGAAAAGAATATGCTGCGGCTGTGCAGTATTCGGTGTCCGCACATGAATGAAATTACATTGGAAGACACGTTGGAGGCGCTCCGAAAAACACAGTATGTGGTCGAAGTGCCCGAAGAAATTCGCGTTCGCGCCTATCGTGCAGTGGAAAGAATGCTGAGTATCATTCCCGCGGCGTCTGATTGAAAGTAATGATTATTCAAATATAAATTTGATATTTGATTACGATTTGATATTTAGGTATTGTTATTGAGTCCCCCCTATGAATGAATGTATAGAAACGGATGTCCTTGTTATCGGCAGCGGAATTGCCGGCAGCATTGCTGCACTTCAGCTTGCCGATGCCGGAATCCATGTAGTCGTAGCTACGCGCTCTCCGAACCCGGAAGAATCCAACACTTTCTATGCGCAGGGCGGAATTGTTTACGAAGGAAAAGGCGATTCACCGGAACTTCTGACGAAAGACATTCTGCATGCCGGCGCTGGATACTGCAAACTGCAAGCAGTCGAACTTCTTGCAAAGGAAGCGCCAAAACTTGTCAGGTCTCTACTTTTAGAGAAACTTTCGATTCCATTTGATCGAACGGATACAGGAGAGCTTTCTCTTGTTCTTGAAGGCGGCCATTCAATTGCGCGCATTCTCCATGCAGCAGATGCTACCGGAAGACTTATTGAGCAGCATCTTATACGCGCGCTGAAGTCGAACACCAACATTACACTGCTCACCGGAAGAACGGCAGTCGATTTATTGACTCCCGCTCACCATTCAAAAAACCGGCTTTCTGTGTACGACCCGCTTTCCTGCAATGGGGCATTTCTTCTCGATCAAGAATCTGGACAAGTGCAGCGGGTGCTGGCACGCGCAACCATTCTTGCTACTGGAGGATTGGGGCAAATATTTCTTCGAACGACGAATCCTGCCGGTGCACGCGGTGACGGATTATCGATTGCATATCGTGCCGGTGCACGAGTGCTTAATTGCGAATTCGTGCAATTTCATCCTACGGCGTTCTATCATCAAAATGCACCATTCTTTTTGATCTCTGAAGCAGTACGCGGCGCAGGCGCACATTTGCTCAACTCAAACGGTAAACAATTTATGCAGAAGTACGATCCCGAATGGAAAGACTTAGCACCGCGCGATGTCGTTGCCCGCGGAATTCATCAGGAGATGCTGACCAGCGGCGCGTCGAATGTATTCCTTGATATCGCATCATATATGCCAGCAGATAACATCCGCAGTCACTTTCCTTCCATCTACTTAAACTGTTCTCAATACGGTATTGATATGACGCGTGAGCCAATACCCATTGTCCCGGCGGCGCATTATTTTTGCGGCGGCGTGTGGGCAGATTTATGGGGACGGACAACCCTCAATCATCTCTATGCAGTCGGCGAAGTAGCATGTACAGGACTTCATGGCGCTAACCGGCTCGCAAGTACTTCCTTACTGGAGGGTGTTGTGTGGGGATATAAAGCAGCAGAAAATTTTCTTGCTACAATGAAGGAACATCCTCAGCCGGCTGCAGATGATATTCCACCATGGCGCGAAACCGGGACAGAAATTCCCGACTCTGCACTTATCAATCAGGATATGAGCGTCATAAAAAATATCATGTGGAATTATACCGGATTGATACGGACAACCGAACGTCTGCAGCGCGCTATGCGTGAACTGCGCCATCTCGAAACCGAAATCGAACGGTTCTACCGCGCAGTAAAACTGACGGACGGCATTATCGGCTTGCGCAATGCTGTACGTGCTGCCATTATAGTGACAATCTCCGCCTGGGAAAATAAAACAAGCGTTGGCTGCCATTACAGACAATAAGTTTGTTACGAGTTAGTAGACATCCATCACTCACTTACAAGGAGGCCTTATGTTAGTTCTTCTTAGTTTAATCATTGTTATCGGAGCTGTTGTAGTATGGATCAACGCACGTAAAAAAGTGCACGCCGAAAACAATCCCATCTTCAAATCAACTGCATCGGCTGCTGGAGTAACTGCTTTTGCGTTTGCTCTTATTGCATTATCGCAGATGTTCACCGTTGTACCGGCAGGAAATGTCGGCGTGGTGGATTTTTTTGGCACAGTATCAGACAACACATTAAAAGCCGGTATCAATTTCGTTAATCCATTTGCCCGCGTGATAAAGTTATCGGTGCAAACACAAGAGATCAAAGAAGTGATGGATGTTCCATCGAAGGAAGGAATGACCGTGCAGCTTGAAATTAGCGCGCTGTATCATCTCAATCCGGAAAAAGCAGCAGATGTATATAAGACAGTCGGAGAAAATTATCTTGAGGTCCTGCTCGAGCCGCAGTTTCGTTCTGTCGCACGTGGAGTAACGGCCGGATATGAAGCCAAGGCACTCTATACTTCCGAGCGGGAGATGCTGGCACAAATTCTCTTGCAAGACTTAGCGAAACTTGTCGAACCAAGAGGCATCACGGTTGAGTCGACACCGTTGCGCCGCATCGGACTTCCCGCCGGATTAACGGCATCCATCGAAGCCAAACTCCAGGCAGAGCAGCAGAGCCAGCAAATGCAATTTGTATTGACAAAGGAGAAACAGGAAGCCGACCGTAAAAGGATCGAAGCGCAGGGGATATCAGATTTCCAGAACATCGTAGCGCACAACATCAGCGACCAATTATTGCGATGGAAAGGAATTGAAGCGACGGAAAAACTGGCAAACTCCCCGAACACAAAAGTTGTTATCATCGGCGCTGGAAAAGACGGCTTGCCTTTGATATTAGATACAAAATAATTTTCCAGATCCGAATCTGCGCCAGGGAATATCAAGATACATACAGAGATCATTCTTCCGGAATTCGACTTCGATATGTATTCATGGGAACCTGATGAGAACAAATTAGGGAAAGCAAAAGCAATTATTCTATGAAACCTTTTTTTCTGAGAATTCTTTCTTCTCTTGATGTTCGAAGCACACTTTCTCCTGCTGAAGGCAACGTTGAAAAGTATGCCCCATTGATATTCCTGATCGGGATTTTGTTGCTTTGTTCTGTTCCTTTTTTGAATAAAGCGTACAGTATCGACGACCCCCTCTTCCTCTGGAGCGCAAAACATATTCAAGATGCTCCACTTGATCCGTACGGATTCAATGTCAATTGGTACAGCCGGGAAATGCCCATGTCGTTTGTAACCAAAAATCCTCCCTTGGCTTGCTACTATATCGCTGCAGCAGCTTCTCTCTTCGGGTGGGACGAAGCCGCTGTGCATGCTGTCTTTCTTCTGCCAGCGATCGCAGTTGCCATCGGGATGTACCTCTTTGCACAGCGGTACTGCCACCACCCGCTGATTGCTTCACTCGCAGCCATCCTGACGCCTGTTTTTCTCATTTCAAGCCTGACTATTATGTGTGATGTTTTGATGCTCGCATTTTGGATATTCGCAGTCTACTTCTGGATACAAGGACTGGAAAAAAAAAGTCCGGCTTTTCTTGTTCTTGCAGGTTTGCTCATAACCTGTGCCGCGCTGACAAAATATTTTGGAATCATGCTGATCCCGTTTCTCTTTTTCTATACGCTGTGCCGCGAACGACACTTTGGATATCCATTACTCATCTTTCTTCTCCCTGTCATATTCCTTGCGGTTTACCATTGGAAAACAGAATCTCTCTACGGCCGAGGATTGTTGAATGATGCTGCCCAGTATGCCATGAACCAAAATTCCCTCCTGAGCAATTTCAAAGTATCAAAAATATTCGTCAATTTTGCTTTTGTTGGAGGATGCCTTGCAAGCCTGCTTTTCTTTGCCATCAACTTATGGTCTCGAAAAGTCGTCCTCGCCGGCTTGATGATCGTCGCTGTCGGCACATATTATTTGTCCCAGGCGAACATACTCTTTTCATTTCCACTCTCATCAACCGCAACAGATCATGTTCTTTTTTTCCTCCAGTTTTGTATCTGGATTCCGGTAGGAATCAGTTTGGTTGTTCTTGCAATACAGGATCTCTTTTATCACAGAGACGCAGACACGATTTTCCTATTTTTATGGATGATAGGAACTTTTGTTTTCTCAGGATTTATTAACTGGACAATAAACGGCCGTTCGATTCTCCCCATGATAATCCCAACAGGTATTCTCATCACAAGAGAATTCGAACGTCAGATCAATTTGAAAAAACCGCAGAAAAGTTATTCCGGGATCATCCCGCTTGTTCTTACTGCGATCTTAACAATTTCTGTAACATGGGCAGATTATGGGTTCGCAAATACAGCTCGATCCGCCGCAGAAAATATTTGTGAAAAATACAGCGACGACAAAAATGTTATTTGGTTCCAGGGACATTGGGGGTATCAGTATTACATGGAACAGCATGGAGCAAGATCTATCGATGTATCGCATGTGCAGTTTAAACGAGGAGATATCATCGCTGACCCTACCACCAACACCAACATGATACCAATTCCTAGAAAATGGGTTACGGTTATGGATACGTTGCAACTTCGCTCGTCTCAATATGCCGCTACGATGGATTTTGTTCTTGGTGCTGGTTTCTACGCCGATGTATTTGGGCCGCTTCCTTTTGTATTTGGATTTGTCCGACCGGAAAAATATATTATATATAATTTTATCAGTTCTCTGCCATCGAAACAATAATATCTTCCATGAACACGAAAGAGTTGCTGTGATACACCTGTTGGCACATGATGTCGTAAATTTCAATTAAATAATTCGATGATACATTATTTCGCATGAAAATTATTCCCTGGGGAAGTCCCTATGGCACAAACAACTTCTTTGCGATTGACCATTCGCCTGTTCACCTTGTCAGTTCTTTTTCTTGCTCTTCCTGTGTGCGGGCAATCCACGCAACCGGATTCAGCTCAGACCATTCTCAAACCGCTGTTACCGATGCTTGATCGGCTCATAAGAATGTGATTCTTATCTTCCACGCTACATGATGCGGATGGTGCAAGCGATTAGAAACAGCACTGAATGATACAGCAATGAAATCATGAATAGACGAAAATTATATTGTCACTATGGTGGACGTACAGGAGCGTGGAAATAAAATACAAACGCATGAAAACCCGGGCGGACAGAATATAATGTCCGAGTTTGGAGGGAATAATGCCGGTCTTCCTTTTGTTGTTTTTCTCAATGGAAAAGGTACGATGATCGCCAACTCCAACGTCATGCCCAAAAAAACAGAACATTGGATACCCGGGTTCTAAAGAAGAAATTACTGCATTCGTGAAACTACTTCAAGATACTTCACCGCGTATGACCAATAAACAACTCAATGTAGTACGAAATTATTTTGAGCTCCACGCGCCAAAATAATATTATTCTGGAGGTTCACAAGTATGGCTGGCTCCAAAATGCCTGTGCTCTTCATTGGTCACGGTTCACCAATGAACATTATCTATAAAAACGAATATACAAAATCACTGCAGAAGCTGGGTGGGTCTCTTACAAAGCCGGATGCCATACTTGTCGTTTCTGCACATTGGCTCACGAAAGGAACATTCGTCTGCTCTGCTGACAAACCGGAACAAATCTATGATTTTTATGGCTTCCCGGATGAACTCTATGACGTAAAGTACCATCCTCCCGGAGCGCGCATAATTGCCGAGTCTGTTGCATCCGAATTAAAGTCCGAAAACGTAGAATCGGATGGCAAATGGGGGATCGATCATGCATCCTGGGCTGTACTCACGCATATGTATCCGAAAGCAGATATTCCCGTTTTTGAATTGAGTGTAGATGTGATGAAGAATGAAAAAGAACATTACGACCTGGGGAAAAAACTTTCATTTCTTCGCAGAAAGAACATCCTCATTATGGGGAGCGGCAATATTGTCCACAACCTGCGCCAGGTAGATTTCGATGAACATGCGAAGCCGTTCCCGTGGGCAGTCGAGTTCGATGAATATATTAAAGACGCGCTTCTTCGGAAAGATCACGATCGGTTGATTCGCTACAAAGAATTAAATCCTGTCAGCCGGCTTGCCGTACCGACGAACGATCATTATTTGCCGTTCCTCTACAGCGCGGCACTGCAAGAAGAAGACGAGCAGATTGAATTT
>Ga0182021_10007969_pt1 | contig 12569 bp, 13 predicted proteins | sample 612E3MmetaG_FD_120493 | JGI IMG/M metagenome (GOLD analysis project Ga0182021, IMG submission 120493) | Permafrost microbial communities from Stordalen Mire, Sweden - 612E3M metaG (Illumina Assembly) | ecosystem: Environmental > Terrestrial > Soil > Wetlands > Permafrost | place: Sweden... | reverse complement strand
GCGTTGTTCAGGACCACGTCGACGGGGACCTGCCCGATCGCCTTCGCGAAGGCGCGCACGCTCGCGTCTTCCGTCACGTCGCAGGCGTGCACGCGCACCCTGCCGCCGCTCGCTTTCGCCAGCTTCGCGAGCTCCGGACTCTTGTCCGGCTCTCTCGCTCCTGCCTCGACGTGCTCGCCTCGCGCCGCGAGCTGCCGCGCGAACTCCAGCCCCAGACCCCGATTCGCCCCTGTGATGACCCAACGCATGACCCGATGATAGCTTGTCGCCATGCTCGATTGGCTCATCGAAGGCGGCACAGTGGTCGACGGCAATGGCGGAGCTCCGGTCACGGCCGATGTCGGGGTGAAGGACGGACGCATCGTGGAGGTGGGCCGCATCACGTCGGCGGCCAAGGAGCGCGTCGACGCGAAGGGCGCGTGGGTCACCCCTGGCTTCGTCGACATCCACACGCACTACGACGGCCAGGCCACGTGGGACGAGACCTTCTCGCCCAGCATCCACCACGGCGTGACGACGCTCGTGATGGGCAACTGCGGCGTCGGCTTCGCGCCGGTGCGCCCCGGTCACGAGGACGATCTCATCAAGCTCATGGAAGGTGTGGAGGACATCCCCGGCTCGGCGCTGGCCGAGGGCATCAAGTGGGGCTGGCAGGGCTTCACGCAGTACATGGACGCGCTCTCGGCCATGCCGCACAGCCTCGACTACCTCGTGCAGATCCCGCACGATCCCGTGCGCATGGCCGTCATGGGCGAGCGCGCCGTGGCGAAGGAGGTCGCGACCGAAGGCGACATCACGGCGATGCGCGCGCTCGTGCGCCAGGCGCTGGAGGCGGGCGCGGTCGGATTCTCGACCGGCCGCTCCGACAACCACCGCACCTCCGAGGGGCACGAGACGCCGGCGTCCGAGGCCAGCGCGGCCGAGCTCACGGGCCTCGCCAGCGCGTTCGTGGGTCTGAAGCACGGCGTGATCCAGGTGGTCAGCGACTTCGACTTGCTCCGCGGGCCCGAGCGCTTCGACGTCGAGTTCGATCTCGTGGAGGCCATGGCGCGCGCGTCCGGACGGCCGCTGTCGGTGACCTGGCTGCAGCGCGATCCCGGCGGCGAGCAGTGGAAGGCCATCGGCGCGCGCGTCGAGAAGGCCGTGGCCGCGGGGCTCCCCCTCTACCTCCAGGCGGGCGCGCGCGGCATCGGCGTCATCAACGGGCTCGACGCCACGTTCCATCCGTTCATCGGCTTCCCCGGATACAAGGAGGTGGCCGAGCTTCCCCTGGCCCAGCGCGCCGCCGCGCTTCGCGAGCCGGCCCGCAAGGCGCGCATCCTGTCGGAGAAATCGGATCGCATGTCGGGCGACGGCACGCCGGTTCCGCCGCTCGTCGACATCTTGCTCGCGCGCATCGAGCTCATCAGCGGCCGCATGTTCCCGCTGGGCGCCACGCTGAACTACGAGCCGTCGGTCATGGAGAGCTTCCTCGTCCGCGCCAAGCAGAAGGGCACCACTGCGCTCGAGGCGCTCTACGACTACCTCGCCGAGGGCGACGGCTCGAACCTCATTTACTTCCCCATCTTCAACTACAACGACGGCTCGCTCGACACGGTGCGAACGATGCTCGAGCACCCGCGCGCCCTCTCGTCGCTCAGCGATTCGGGCGCGCACGTCGGCACGGTGTGCGACGCCAGCTTCACGACGTTCATGCTCACGCACTGGGTCCGCGATCGAAAGAAGGATCGCCTCCCGCTCGAGCACGTGGTCGAGATGATGACCCGCCGCAACGCCCGCTACCTGGGCCTCACCGACCGAGGGGTCCTCGCGCCGGGGATGCGAGCGGATCTGAACGTCCTGGACCCCAAACGCCTCAGCGTGGGCATTCCCAAGCTGGTGCGCGATCTGCCCGCGAACGGGAAGCGCTTCCTGCAGAAGGGCGAGGGCTACCTGGGAACCTGGGTCGGCGGAACCCGCGTCGCGCATGAGGGCGAGGTCACCGGTGAGCGGCCGGGGCGTCTGGTCCGTATGGGCGGCTGACGGAGACTCTTGCGCGCGCCCGAGGTCTTGCTCCATCCTGCGCGCATGAAGAAGATCGCAGTCATCGGGTCGGGGACGGTGGGTCAGATCTTGGCGGACGGCTTCCTGAAGCACGGACGCGAAGTGATGCGCGGCTCGCGCGATCCGTCGAAGCTGGCCGCCTGGAAGGAAGGCGCGGGCGCCAAGGCCTCCGTCGGAACGTTTGCCGAGGCGGCGCAGTTCGGGGGCATCATCGTGCTCGCCGTGAAGGGGACCGCCGCCGAGAACGCCGTGGAGCTCTGCGGCATCGACGCGCTCGCGGGCAAGACCGTGCTCGACGCGACCAACCCGATCGCGGACGCGCCGCCCACCAACGGCGTCATCGCCTACTTCACCGGGCCGAACGAGTCGCTCATGGAGCGCCTGCAGAAGAAGGCGCCCAAGGCGCACTTCGTGAAGGCGTTCTCCTGCGTGGGCAACGCGCTCATGGTGAACCCCGTCCTCGAAGGCGGGAAGCCCTCGATGTTCATCTGCGGCAACGACGCGGGCGCGAAGGGCGAGGCGAAGGCCATCCTCGATCACTTCGGCTGGGAGACCGAGGACATGGGCGCCGTCGAAGCGGCCCGCGCGATCGAGCCCCTGTGCATGCTCTGGTGCATCCCGGGCTTTCTCCGCAACGACTGGATGCACGCCTTCAAGATGGTGAGGAAGGGATGAAGGACCGGGTCGTCGTCATCACCGGCGCGAGCTCGGGCATCGGCGCGTCGCTCGCGACGATGCTCGCCAAGCGCGGCGCCAAGCTGGTGCTCGTAGCGCGGCGCGAGAAGGAGCTGGCCGAGGTCGCGTCCCGGTGTGGGACCAAGGCCGTCCCCGTGGTGGCCGACGTGACCCGTCGCGCCGACGTGAAGCGCGTCGTGGCCGAGGCGCTGAAGCGTCACGGGCACGTGGACGTGTGGATCAACAACGCCGGCCGAGGCATCTCGCGCCTGCCGTCCGCGCTGACCGACGAAGACCTGGACGACATGATGCAGGTCAACGCGAAGGCGGCGATGTACGCGATGCAGGAGATCCTGCCGCATTTCCAGGAGCGCAACGCCGGGCACGTGATCAACGTCTCGTCGATGCTGGGCCGCGTCCCGTTTGCGCTCGTCCGCGCCGCGTACTCGGCGTCGAAGGCTTTCCTCAACTCGCTGACGGCCAGCTTCCGCATGGAGGTGCACGCGACGCATCCGGGCATCCAGATCTCGCTGGTGTCGCCGGGCGTCGTGGCGACCGAGTTCGGCGTCCACGCCCTCCACGGGGGCCCCGACTCGCGCATGCTGCCCAATTCGCAGACCGCCGACGAAGTGGCCGAGGTCCTCGCCAAGGTGATCGAGACGCGCGCGGCCGACACGTACACGCGCCCCGAGGGCCGCAAGATGGTCGCGGGGTACTACGCGGCGGAGGATCTCGACGAGGTGGAGTCGAAGCCGCCCTTCGCGATGCCGGCGCCGAAGTGACGGGTTGCGCGGTGGGGGACCCATCTGTCACCCTTCCGCGCATGCGATTCCTTCTTCTTTCTTCTGCTCTCTTCCTCTCCGCGTGCGGCGGCATCGTCTCCGATTCGGGTGATGCCGGCGACGCGAGCGCAACCGATGCGCCCGTGGGCTACGACGTCGTGGTCAAGCCCGACGCGACGCCGCCGCCCCCGCAAGACGGCGGCGCGTGCAACGACGTGGCGCTCCTCGGCGCCGACGTCCCGCTTCAGGCCATCCCGCAGGGCCCGCCGCCCACGGCCGCCGGTGGGCCTCCGCCGCCGCCGGCGACGTACGCGCTGGAGTCCGGCACGCTCTACACGGGACAGGGCGGCCCGAGCGGGGCCGTCGCCAAGGTCAACATCACGATTCGCATCGAGAACGGCGGCACCACGTACCAGGTCGCCGAGTCGCAGGACGGCAAGCCGGTCGAGCGGCGGACCTACGAGCTCGGCAAGATGGGCGCGCCCAACGCATACACGCTCACGGCGACGTGCGGCGGGAGCGACAGCTCCCAGGTCAGCTTCATTCCGATCAACGGCCCGGGCTTCGTGCTCCTTGCGGGCAGCGGGAACATGACCTCGATCGAGGTGTTCCGGCCGTTCACCAAGTAGGGGGGAATCTCTCACGAGCCCGAGCCCGTGACCGTGACCGAGCCCGGTCTTCGGGATGCATCGCGGACTCTCGAGAGATCGGGCTCGGCCACGGGCTCGGTCACGGGCTCGTGGGGAACGATCGTCGCGAAGCGCGATTTGATGCCTCTTTGACGGGGGTTTGATGCCCCGACCCCGTAACTCCTCCCAACCGCGACGGTGAGTCGCAATCACGGAGGAAGTTCCCATGGCATTCAGTTTCAGCGAGCAGCACGCGATGTCCCTTCTCATGCCCAACCTGGGCCCCAACGAGCGCATCCTCTATCGCGCGCGCGGCGTCGAGAAGCCGTGGTACTCGCGCATCTTCTCGCGCTTCGGCGCCTTCTTCTGGCGCAACTACCTCGTCGCCGCCACCGACCAGCGCTTGCTGTTCGTCCAGCACGGCGGCCTCTTGAGCGGGTTCGCCGCCAAGAAGGTCGACGCGCTCGGGTGGCACGAGATCGACCGGACGCAGCTCGGCTGGGGCGTCTTCAACAAGGATCTCGCCGTGCAGTCGCAGGCGCGCGGTTTCAAGAAGACCGTGGTGCTCGGCCGCTTCGTCATGAAGGACAACTTCAACGCCGCCGAGGGCATGGTGCACACGTGGAACCAGGCGAAGACCGCCCTTCCCGCGACGGCGCCGTCGCACGTGTTGCCTCGCGCGGGCTACTGAGGGGGGCTCGCGCCCGTGCGCGTCGCGTGACACACTCGTCCGGTGTTGCGCGCGCGCTCGGGCCTGCTCCTCCTGCTTCTCCTGAGCTGCGCGTCGGCCTCGCCCTCGGCTTCAGGCGGCAGCGCTTCGCCCGCATCGGCGTCCAGTACGGCGCGCAGTACGTGGGCTCTCCCACGATCTACGCGTACGCGGGCTACGTGCGCTGGGTCGGCGAGCAGAGCAACACGGTCGGCTACGTGACCACCAACATCTGGAACTCGGTCACGCCGGTTGCGAAGACCACGGCGCAATACTGCGTCCTCGGCTACGCCAACGGCAGCACGCACGGCAGCACGCTCTTCGCCGGGAGCGCCGTGTCGACGAACGGCAAGAGCTATCGTGTGCAGGACTACGGGGTCATCAGCGAGCAGACCTGCTACTCGAACGCGCGCGCCGCGGGCGCGAGGCCGCTCAATCCGGCCATGTTCGGGCTGAATCTGGGCGTCACGCACATGGTCGAGAACCACAGCTGCCACGGCAGCGTCGAGTACAGCGGCGCGTCGTACACGAGCGACGGCGGCGCGCCGCACACGTACCGGTGCTACCTGGGTTACAACCCGTAAGCCTCGTGCTCGTGCTCGTGCTCGTGCTCGTGCTCGTGCTCGAAGATCCCACCCTGGACCAGAGTGGGATCCCGAGTGCGGCCCCGAGCAGGGGCGCCGCGTCAGCCACGTAGATCGAGCACGAGCACGAGCACGAGCACGACGAGAGCGCTTACAGCGACGAGTGCCGACTACAGCCGCGTGTCCAGCATGAAGGCCCAATCCCGGCTCAGCACCGAGTAGGTCAGTCGCGCGGACGCCATCGAGCCGGCGAAGCCGGCCGAGAACGAGTCCTGGCCGGTGAGGTAGAGGCCGTCGACCAGCGTCTTCGGGCGGAGCCAGTGCGTGTGCTCGACGAAGCGCTCGCCGCTCGGCTCGAGCCCGAGCGAGCAGCCGTGCCACGCGCGCGGGTTGCAGCCCATGGGCACGCCGGCGCGCAGGACCTTGGGGGTCTTGCCCTTGAGCATCGGCATGTGGCGGTGGACCAGCTTCATCAGGTTCTCGGTGACCCCGGAGCGCAGCTCCTCGCGGAACGTGGGATCGTTCTTGGCCTTCTGGACCCAGTCCGGCGGCGCCTCGGCGAGCGCGACGACCGTGGACTTGTTCGGGTAGCGCTGCGAGTGCACCGGATCGCGCGCGGAAGGGCTGAGCAGGTAGCCGCCCATGCCCTCGAGCTTCATCTGGCTCTTGTAGAGATCGTCGGCGCCGGAGAGATCGTACTTGTCGATCCCGTCGTACGTCGGCATGTGCCAGATGATGTGCTTGGGCAGATCGATCTCCTCGTCGTAGCCGAGCAGGAGATAGAGGTGCGCCGGGCTCGGTCCGATGACCTTGCCGTCGCCGGCGGCGCCGTCCGTGAAGCGCGCCGCGTAGCCGTGGCGGTCGGCGATCTCGCGGTCGAGCAGATCCATGAACGTGACGTGCGCCGAGGCGTCGGAGATGACGAGCGGGCAGCGGATTTCCTGGCCGTCCTCGAGGCGAACGCCCACCGTCTTGTTGCCCTCGACGAGGATCTTCTCGACCCCGCAGCTCACCGCGAGCTGACCGCCTGCCTTCTCGATGATGGGGACGATGCACTCGGCGATGTGCGCCGGACCGCCGACCGGGAAGTACGCGCCGTTGCGGTAGTGGAGCAGGTTGGCCGCGTGGAAGGCGAACGGCGCGTGGTCGGGCGTGCGCCCGTGGTTGCCGTACATGTACGTGAAGACCGCGGTGAGGCGCTTGGAGAAGCCCAGCTCGTCGCGGAAGACGCTCGTCGTCGAGCGGTTCATGTACTTGCGCCACTTGCCGCCGAAGGTCTTGTAGAACTTCTCGCGCGCCGAGACCGGGATCCACTCGGGCATGAGCTTGGTCACGCCCCACGCCGTGGCCGACGCCTCGATCTGCTCCTCGAGCTTGTAGTAGTCACGGACGCGTCCCTGCCCGGGGAACAGGCGCTCGACCCACTCGATGTTCTTCTCGGGCGAGGAGAACCACTCGTAGGTCTCGTCGCCGATGGCGCAGATCTCGTGGATGTCGGGCATCTTCGCCCACTCGAGCGTGCCGCCGGTGAGGTAGTCGATGGTCGGGCGGAACATGCCGCGGCCCACGCGCGGATCCATGTCGCCGATCGAGTCGACGCCGCTCGCGAACTCGAAGCCGTCGATCTCGTGGCAGTGCGTGCAGCCGCCCGGGGTCGGGGCCGCCTCGAGGAGGAGCACCTTGTAGCCGCGCCGCTGCGCGAGGATCGACGCGATGCCCAGGCCGCCGATGCCCGAGCCGATGACGATGGCGTCGGGCTTCTCGAGGAGCTTCTCGGGCTTCTTGTACTTCGACTTCGCCGTGTTCTTCTCGGTCAGGTAGGCCGGACCCGGGTTCGGTTTGCCTGGGGTGTAGAAGAGCTCCGCGTCCGTCTTCATGGTCGTTCCTTCCAAGGCCAGGGGCTGGCAGCGGCCCAACCTAGTGGCGTCTTGGGTCCGCAGCCCGGGCGAGTGAAAGCGTGCAGTTTGATGCGCCGCCTCTCCGCTGCGAATGGCGCTACGCTATCGGGTCCCATGAGTGCCGTCGTATTGACCGTCGGGACCGAGCTCACCCGCGGCGAGCTCGTCAACACCAACGCCGCGTTCCTGGCGGCCGAGCTCACGGCCCTCGGCTTCGAGGTGCTGGAAGAGACGTGCGTCGACGACGATCGCGCGCGCATCATCGCGACGCTCGAGCGCCTGGGCCGCGCGGCTGCCGTCATCGTCTGCACCGGCGGCCTCGGCCCCACGACCGACGACTTGACGACCGAGGCCGTGGCCACCGCGCTGGGCGTGCCGCTCGTGCGCGACGACGCGTCGCTCGAGCACATTCGCCGCCGCTTCGAGAAGCTGGGCCGCCCGATGAGCGAGTCCAACGCCAAGCAGGCCAACTTCCCGTCGGGCGCGGACGTCCTCGTGAACCCCATCGGGACGGCGCCAGGGTTCTCGGTGCGCATCGGAAAGGCGCTCGCCTTCTTCATGCCCGGCGTTCCGCGCGAGATGAAGCGCATGTTCGAGGAGCAGGTGACGCCGCGGATCCGCAGCCTTTCGCCCAACGACGCGCATCAGATCCGACTCCGCACGTTCGGCTTGCCCGAGAGCGTCGTCGGCGAGCGCCTCGCGGGCGTCGAGGGAGCCTTCCCCGGCGTGACCATCGGGTATCGCGCGCATTTCCCGGAGATCGAGGTCAAGGTGCTGGCGCGCGCGACCTCCAACGCCGCCGCGCGCGAGGCCTGCGAGACAGCCACCGCCGAGGTGCAGAAGCGCCTCGCCGACGTCATCTACGGCGAGGCCGAGGACACCTTCGCCGGCGTCGTCGGGCGCATCCTCCGGCAGCGCGGGCTCACGCTGGCCATCGCCGAGTCGTGCACCGGAGGGCTCGTGGGGCACATGCTGACGCGCGAGCCGGGGGCCAGCGACTTTCTGCTCCTCGACGCCGTGACGTACGCCAACAGCGCGAAGACCGCGGTCCTCGGCGTGGACGAGGACATCATGCGCGCGCACGGCGCCGTCAGCGGCGAGGTGGCGGCGGCCATGGCCGAAGGGGCGCGCCGCGTCAGCGGGGCCGCCATCGGGTTGTCCCTGACCGGGATCGCCGGCCCCTCGGGTGGCAGCGACGACAAGCCCGTGGGCACCGTGCACATCGCCGTCGCGGGAGACCGCGGGACCGAGCTCTTCCAGCGCGTGTTTCCGGGCGATCGCGTGCAGATCCAGACCCTCGCCGCGTACGCCGGGCTCGCCTCGGTCAAGAAGTACGTGCGGCCGTGACATGGCGCGCTGCTTCGTCGCGCTGACGTTGGACGAGGGCTCGCTCGCCGCGGTGCGCGCCGCGCAGCGGAAGCTCGACGTGCCCGGGCTTCGCGTCACGCACGAGGAGGACTTCCACGTCACCCTCGTGTTCCTCGGCGACGTCGACGAGGAGGCCGTGGCGAAGCCCGTCTTCGAGGCGGCGCGCGCGGGCGTCGTGACGTTGCCCGAGTTGGGGCTCGCGCGGGTCTCCGGCTTCCCGAGCGCCGAGCGCGCGCACGTCGCCGTCTTGCTCCTCGACGATTCGGACGGGGCCGTGGGGGCGCTGGCCGAGCGCGCCATCGCCGAGGCGCGTCGCCTGGGGGTCCCCGTGGAGGACCGCCCCTTCAAGGCGCACGTGACCCTGGGGCGGTCGAAGCAGGCGATCGATCTCCGCCCGAGCGCGCGCGTGGTGGAGCTGGGGCACGCCGCCGAGCTCCTCCTCTTTCGCAGCGAGGCGCAGGCGGATGGACGGCACTACGTGCCCGTTCGAATCCCAGAGCGGGCTACTTGAGGGATTCTTGCGCGAGCTTCTTCGCGAGCGCGCAGTCGGCGGTGCTGCTCCACGGCCCCGTGGAGGAGACCTTCGTCGGCCCGGCCACGATCACGACCTCGCGATCCTTCACGCTGATCGAGAGCGGTCCCCGATCGGGGCGCGCCGTGCAGACGAACGACGCCTCCTTCACCGTGGTCGGCGCGTGCGAGGTCGCGAAGCCTGCCGCGAGCGCGGCCCACCCTTCCTTGCCCCAGCGCGTGGCGCCCTTTGGATCGCCCTTGGCCTCGTCGTAGCGCACGTGCCACACGAGGGCCGCGTCGTCGCCGTTGCGCACGAGCACCGCGCGGTCGCCGCCCCAGTGGCTGGCCCCGCGGATCGCCGCGCCTTGCTCCATCCACTCGTCGAGGACGAGGCGCAGCGCCAGCTCGCCGAACGAGTCGTTCTCGGTGGTGGTCCACCCCGCGCCGAGCGCGGCGTACGTGGGCGGCGCTACGTCGAGGGCGCCTTCGTTCTGGTCCCACTTCTCCGGATGCAGGATCTGCTCGGTCGTCGTCGGCACGCGATCCCAGGACGCGTTGACCGAGGCCCAGCCGCCTTGCTTGCGGCGGGCGTGAACGAAGCGCAGCCCCTCGACGTACGGGGCGATGAGCGAGGTGCGCATGAAGTGAGGCGAATTCGCGCCGGTCGTCGTGTCCATGCCGAGCAGCATCTGCGAGTTGAGCATGGCCTCGGGCACGTCGAGGGCCGTCTTGCCCGCGTCCGCAAGCATCACGTCGAGCATCGAGCTCGTCGCGTCACCTTCGGCCAGGCACGACTGCGCGAGCTGCGCGTCGGCGCGGCCCGGCACGTATTTCGATTTCGCCTTCAGGTCCCAGTGCTGGTCCTGCAGCGCGTGCACCAGCTCGTGGGCGAGGGTGGCGAACGCCATGTCCTCCTCGAGATCGGCCGCCATGTACATGGTGCCGTCCCCCGGCTCGTAGTAGCCGGCCAGCTGCGCCTCGAGCAGGCGGAACATCTCGCCCGCGTAGTCGAACGGCGCGGGCAGGAGGCCGAGCAGCTGGTAGACGAGGCCTTCGTCGACGAGCGCGCTCGGCGGGATCTCCTTGGCCACGTGGGCCTTCACGCGCGCGATGAGCTCGTCGCGGCCGAGGACCTTGCCCGGCACGTCCCGCGTGGCCTCGAGGCCTCGTGCCGCCGACACCTTCTTCAGCGTGCGGCGGATGCGCTTCGTCTCCTCGACGTCGGCGCTGGTGAGCACGGGGCCCGGCGTCGTGATCGACGGCAAGGTCCCGACGGGGACCGTCGAGGCGATGCCGATGGGGGTCTGCGCCACGGGCGGGGGCGGCTTCTGCGCGCTGCACGCCGCGGCGAGGACGAGGAACGTGGCAATGCGAGCTCTCATGGTCATGCCTCTCGATGGAGTGCCGCGTTGCCGAGGCGCCGTAGCTCGGCGATGGCCTTCTCGTACGGCTTCTGCGTGAAGACGGCGTTGCCGGCGACGAAGATGCGCGCGCCTGCGGCCACCGCCTTGCCGATGGTGTCCGGCGTGATGCCGCCGTCGATCTCCAGATCGATGGCCAGCCCACGCTCGTCGATCATGCGCTCGAGCGCCGTCAGCTTCGGCAGGACGCAGTCGAGGAACGACTGGCCACCGAAGCCGGGGTTGACGCTCATCACGAGGATCTGGTCGGCCTCGTCGAGCACGTAGCGCAGCGTGTCCTCCGACGTGGAGGGGTTGAGGACGGCGCCCGATCGCTTGCCCAGCTTTCGAATGAGCGAAAGGGTGCGATGCAAGTGGGTGCACGCCTCCTGGTGGACCATGATCGTGTCGGCGCCCGCGTCGGCGAAGGCCTCGACGTACTTCTCGGGCTCGACGATCATGAGGTGCACGTCCAGCGGAAGCTTGGTGGCCTTGCGCAGGGCCTTCACCACGACGGGGCCGAGCGTGAGGTTCGGGACGAAGCGCCCATCCATCACGTCGACGTGGATGAGGTCCGCGCCGGCAGCCTCCACCGCGGCGACCTCCTCGGCGAGGCGCCCGAAGTCGGCGGAGAGGATCGATGGGGCAATTCGCACATGTCCGGCGGCGGTCATCGAAGGCATTAGGTGAATGAGGCCCGCGTCTCCGTCAAGCAGAACGAAACCGATTGCGCGAAGGCCCTAGATACCGGACGCTGGGGTGGCGATGCGAACCCGGAACATCACGAAGGCGGACTTCGACCGCATCGTCGAGGTCATCGATCACTGGTGGGGCGGCCCCATCAGCACGTTCGCGCATCCCATCTTCTTCTACGAGCTGGGCGAGCAAGCGCTCGTCGCCGAGGAAGACGGCGAGATGATCGGATTTCTCCTGGGCTTCATCTCGCCGCAACCCGAGAAGGTCGGCTTCGTGCACCTCGTCGGGATCCACCCGGATCACCGGCGCAAAGGCGTCGGGCGCGCGCTCTACGCGGCGTTCACCGAGAAGTGCATCGCCGCCGGGTGCCATCGCCTGAAGGCCATCACGACGGCCGGCAACGAGGGCTCGCTCAGGTTTCACCAGGCCGTGGGCTGGGAGACGCGCGAGGTCGACGACTACGCCGGCCCCGGGCGCAAGCGCATCGTGTTCACGAAGGAATTGAGCCCATGAGCCAGCCGCGCCTCGTCGCCGTCGAAGAGCCTCTCACGATCGAGCGCCTTCGCGAGATCGGCCTCTTCGGCGCGCTCTCCGACGACGTCCTGCGGACGCTGGCGACCCAGCTCAAGCGCGTCCGCGTCGCGCCGGGCACGGCCGTGTTCACCGAAGGCGACTCGGCGCACGAGATGTTCGTCGTCCTCGACGGCGAGGTCGAGGTCATGAAGAACAGCCGTCGCGGCCGCCCGCAACGGGTGGCCGTGCTCGGCCCCAACGACTCGCTCGGCGAGATGTCGATCATCGACGTGCAACCGCGCTCGGCGACCGTCCGCGCCGTGGCGCCCACGCTCCTCTTGCGCATCTCCACCGAAGATCTGGACGCGCTCTACCGCCACGATCTGAAGGCGTACGCGCTCATCACGCTGAACATCGCGAGGGAGCTGTCGCGGAGGTTGCGCGTGACCGACGGGATATTGGCCGACATCGCGGCCAACGTGCTCGACGAGTACGTGCGCTGAATTGTCCCCGCGGCCGGGGAGCCCCCATCCCCCGGCTCATGATTCGTCACATCTTCATCGGGAGGAACGGGATGCCGATCCGCGTGAAGGATCGGTGCACCCCCTTCGAAGGTCGCGGTGCCCGCGTGCCCCTTTCCCCCGACCCCTTCCCCCGCTGCGGGGGAAGGGGAGGAAGCAACTCTGGTCGTGGGCGCGTCGATAGGAGGGCGTGCGACGCCGACGCGTGGAAGAGCCCTTGTCTGGCGCGCCGTGGACG
>Ga0182021_10007968_pt1 | contig 12569 bp, 14 predicted proteins | sample 612E3MmetaG_FD_120493 | JGI IMG/M metagenome (GOLD analysis project Ga0182021, IMG submission 120493) | Permafrost microbial communities from Stordalen Mire, Sweden - 612E3M metaG (Illumina Assembly) | ecosystem: Environmental > Terrestrial > Soil > Wetlands > Permafrost | place: Sweden... | reverse complement strand
GTTGGAAAGAGTGGCGGATGGATATTTATTGTATTAATTCCGCTTATTGGTGCTATATGGCTATTGGTGCTTGTATGCACAGAGGGAAATAGTGGTGATAATATATACGGACCATCACCCAAAGCTGTGCAAAAAATTTAGTTAACTAATTAATACTAGAGACCTCTTCTTACATATTGTGGTTTGACGTGGTTTTGAGTTTGGTTTTTCAGAATTAGTTTCTTGTGTAAGGTTGATTGGTAATACAAAACTGATTTATAAATAAAAGTTGCGCTTGCCTACCGGCAGGCAGGTTGACAACCCGTTATAGCCGGGCAAGTTGAAGTATGGATACACAAATAACATCAATTGTTTTAAGTGTTGTACTTTTATTTTCCTGCAATATGGATAAAGAACCGAAAAAGATCTCTTCACCAAAAATCAACGAGTCAATTAAAGAATGGGAAAGTTTAAAGTTTGGTGCGTTTGTTCATTTTAACGACAATACATCACTTGAAAACGAGTTAAGTAAAAATACCGACCCAACTATTTTTAATCCGGTTAACCTTAATTTTGAAGCGATGATGTCGGCATTTCAGAAAGCGGGTATTAAATATGCCGTTTTAACAACACGGCATACATCCGGCTTCTGTTTGTGGAATAGTAAGGTTACGGAATTTGATGTTGCAAATAGTCCATACAAAAAAGATGTCGTTAAATTATTCGTTGATGCTTGCCGTAAATACAATATTAAACCTTGCTTTTATTATTGTTTGTGGGGTAAAGATTGGAAGCCATGGGAATGGAATCATGAAATAAAAAAAGAAATTGAAGCTACGCCTCCCAAGGAAATTATAAAAACACAATTAACAGAATTAGCAGAAAATTATGGAAACATTTACGAATTTTGGCTTGATATGTATTGTTGGGCAGATACTACTCTTAAAACGCAAGAGATCTATGATTTATTGAAAAATAAAAATCCTAAAACTATTGTTCATTTCAACCAGCATGTTCAGGACGGTACAAAAATTAATTATTTCCCGACAGATATAATTAATGGCGAAGAACGCACTCCCCCGGAAAACGGTCACAAACCTTATAGGCAAATAGGAACAAACAATTATTATCTGCCATTCGAATATGAAATCACTTCTCAAAGATGTGATAATCGAACAATAGGTCACGGACTTATGAAAGGTTCGGTATGGTTTACTTATTCTGACAGTAAATTTTATCCTGTCGATAGTTTATTCAAATATATAAAACAGAATTTTGACAGAGGAGGCAGTAATATTTTATTGTCTACAGCCCCTGATAAAACCGGAAAGTATCGTCAAGCTGATTGCGACAGCATTATAAAACTTGGCAATATGATTTGGCAATATCAGCATAAATAAATAAACTGTTATCGGCAGTTGTGCAAATAGAAGAAAATATGAATGAAACAAGTCTCCGATTAACTGAACCAGGTAAACCGCCTACACTTAAACAGATTGAGTCATGGATGGGCAGTAGTGCTTACGGCTTTTGGTCACGTGTTACTAAAATGATTGCGCAAAACTATCCGGATGTATTTTCTCCCGAATGGTTATTTGCAGGAAAGAAGCATGGCTGGTCATTACGGTATAAAAAGAGTAAATCCTTTTGTACACTGATTCCCGAGAAGAACCGTTTTGCAATGCTAATTGTTTTCGGGGCAGATGAACGCTCAAAGGTCGAAACAATATGCCATGAATTGTCTTTACAAACCAGAAAAAAATATGATGCAGCTACCACCTATCATGATGGGAAGTGGCTTCATCTCAACGTTGATAAAGAATTTATTGTTGCCGATGTGGAGAAATTTTTAGCGGTGAAACGAAAGCCAAAAAAGATGGGGGGTAAACCCACCAATAAAACCGGCGGGCAAGCTTGACGAAAATGATTAAATAGTTTTCAGTCAAGGTATAAACCTTGACTGCCAAAGAAAATATACTCATAAGGACTATTATGAAACCCGACAGACAGAACAAAGAATTTCTAAAAGTATTGTTGAAAGCCATTGATAATGTTGCTGAAGGAATATCAATTGCCGATGCATCAGAACCTGATCTCCCTTTGGTTTACGTGAATCAAGGATTTTACAAAATCACAGGATATTCGGCTGAAGAAGTTATAGGCAAGAACTGTAGATTTTTGCAGGGACCCGATACTAACAAGGAGGAAGTGAAAAAAATTAGAGATAGTATAAAAAATAACACGAGCTGCGTAGTTGAATTGGAAAATTATAAAAAAGACGGGACTATGTTTTGGAATAGACTTTCGATGGTTCCGTTATTTGACGGCAAAAAAAATCTTACACATTATGTTGGTATTCAGTCGGACATAACTATTGAGAAGAAACTTGTAAAAGAAAAAAGCGAACTCAATGCAATGCAGACGACTCTTCAAACGGTCAACGATATAGTCTTTAATTTTATGAATACTCTTCAACTAGTCAAACTTCATCTTGAAGAAGATCCTTCTACAAATAGTGAAATAATTGGTGAATTTGATCTTGCATTAAACCAAACCTTAAGTAAATTAAAGCAACTGAATGCCCTGGAATAATTCAAAGAGAAAGAGATCGGCGGTAAAATAAAAATGATTGATATAGATTGAAATTTATCGTTTAGTATTTTCCCCGCCGTCAAGGATCAATTCTTGACTGCAAAAGAAATTCTTTAAGTGTGTGATTATTAAACAAACTGATTTTAAATAAATAGTTACGTTGATCCGGCTAAGTCGGATTGTTCTGGGTGGTGTGTTAAGCACAACACTGTTTGTAAACTAATAAGGAATAAAAAAATGGCACTTAAAAGAATAGTTACACAAGATGGAGAAGTGTATTTTGTTGATTCTAAAACAGGTAATCGAGTTCATACCGGTTTGGATAAACACAAACCAAATTCACAAGTAGTTATAAAAAAGAAAACATGTTCAAATTGCGGAAGTGAAATCTCTAACACAGATTTAAAATGTCCGCAATGCAATTACGATTTACCACAAAAATCCTTTGGACCAAAGAAATTTATGGAATTAACCGCTGAAGATTTTCCGGGAGTTGATCCGGAAAAATTTGATGAGTGGAAAGAAGCAGTACAGGACTCAGAGAAAAACATTATTATGGTTTTTGTAGGATTGCTTGTTCTAAATGTAATTTTATTTTTAGCTACCGGAAGTTTTATGCTTGGAGGAATATTACTAGTCGTGGTTATAATTATAATCAACCTAAAACCAAACCGGTTAGCTAAGGAATTAGGTATTACAAGAGATGCAATTAAAAGAGCTCGCGCCGGTGGCAGTTGATTACTTTAATCAATCACCTTTTTTGTTCGATAGCCGTCAAGGACCATTCCTTGACATAATTTATATAACTAACTAAGTTAAATTTGATTAATTAATTACTCCTATGAAAAAAAGAATTTTTGGGATATTTCTTCTACTCTGGGGTTTATTAGGTTTTGCAATCTGTATTTTCTCGCCTCAAGAATTCGATAATGTTATTGCCGCTTATTTTATTAATTTGATCTTGTTTATAACGCCAGGCTTTTGGCTTCTGTATAATTCTATTAATCAAAATAAAAAAATTGTTGTCCAACAAGATTCAAATGTTAAATCACAAACTGAAACTAAAATTAACATTGTCACTTCAGTTACTGCTCAAAAGGGTAAAGACGTTTCTATGCCACATGCTGACCAGGACGATAATCGTATAGGAAAATGCCCGGAATGCAAGCAAACATTTTTTCTTAAAGAAGCTAAAACAAGATTCGATTCATATCAATACTTTGAAGATTACATTGAAACGATAGACTATTTCTGTCCAATGTGCTATAATCAATACGATACAATGAAGGGTTGGTTAATTGATGAAAAGAAAAAACAAATTCGTGATAAATTATAATATTCTTTTTCTCTGTGGTCAAGAATTATTTCTAGATAAAAATAACTAAAATGGTCTACAATCAAGGCTGGACCTTGACTGCCAAAAAGAAGGGAATGTAAATTTTTATGAACCACACTCTACTTATAATCGGCGGCATATTTCATTTTGGCTTTGCCGTTTTTCATTTATTCTTTTGGCGGTTGTTTAACTGGAAGAAAGATTTAACACGCCTCACATTTGTAAACCGGGCGGTTATGCAGATTTTAAATCTCTGTCTCACTTTTGTTTTTCTTGTTGTTGGTTATATCTCCATTTTTTATTCAAACGAATTGCTTACTACAAACCTTGGCAAAGTAATTTTAGTTGCCATCTCAGCATTTTGGTTCTTTAGAACTATTGAACAAATTATTTTCTTCGGTGTAAAAGAAATCCGTTCAAACATTCTTACAATTATTTTTATTGTTGGATTTATTATTTATTTAATCCCAATTTTATAAAACACATTTAACTATCAACGGAATAATGCATGTATTATATCTTATTCTATAAAACAGTTAATGACTACATGGAAAGACGCATTCCTTTAAGAGAAAAACATTTAGCATACGCAAATGCTTATTATCAACGCGGTGAACTGTTTATTGCCGGAGCTCTCACAGATCCAGCAGACAGTGCCGTTCTCATTTTCAAAGGAGAAAACTCTTCTGCTGCAGAAGAGTTTGCAAAAAATGATCCGTATGTACTAAACGGATTAATTACAGAATGGAAAGTTCGTCAATGGAATGTGGTTATCGGCGGTTAGAATTTTTTGAAATTGCTCGTTCTGTTGTCTGATAGCAAAAATAACAAAATATTCTCACAGCTATTTCTACCGTGACTAATCATAGATGATACATAAAATTTATGGAGGTCATATGAAAAGATTTTGCTTCACATTAATTCTTTTTTCTTTGTTATCTATTCTCCAATCATGCGATCATAAAAGTCTTACTACGCCACAACCGGCTAATAATGAATTCATTATTCTTGCTGGGGGTCCAAAAGGTTTTACTGCAGTCAATATTTTCACTGCAAAATCAAAAAGTATTCCGGCAGTGCAGGAACTTGGCGGAAGAATGTATCTTCTTTTTTATAGTTCACTTCCCACATTTAACAAAAAAGTTGTTGAAGGAATGTTCATACCGGATACCAATTATTACCTAAGTTTAAGAGATACAATTTTCCGGGTAACAAAACATCTTCGTGATACTACTGTAGCTACGGTTGGTAATTGACAGATAATAATTTTCTACCCTTTATTTTCGGGCATCAAGGACTGTTTCTTGACAATAAAATAAAGATATTACATTTATGGTAAAGTTGTGGACTGCCCGAGAAATTTGGAAAGTGAAACTTGATACATTAGAATATTGTTAGAATAAAATACGAGACAAGGAGAAAAATAATGTCCGGAAAAATAAATAGCGGCAAAACTAATTCCGTTAATGAAGGGCTAATCATAACACGCATCTTTAATGCATCATGCGAGCTCGTGTGGAAAACATGGACTGACCCAGAGCATCTCATGCGTTGGTGGGGACCAAAAAACTTCACATCGCCTGTCTGCAAGATTGATCTTCGCGTCGGTGGAAAGTATCTTTACTGCATGCGATCGCCTGAGGATCAGGATTATTGGAGTACAGGTATATATAAAGAAATTGTTCCGCTCGAACGAATTGTCTGCACAGATAACTTTGCTGACAAAGATGGAAACATTGTCCCGGCTTCAAGTTTAGGTATACCGGGAGAATGGACTGATGAACTTATGGTAACAGTAACACTTGAAGATCTTGTAGGTAAAACTAAATTGACGATGAGGCAAGTCGGTCTGCCGGCTGATTGGATGGAAATGACAAATGCCGGATGGAATCAATCGTTTGACAAACTTGCCGAAAGCTTAAAATAGCAAAAGGAGAAAATGTTACAGTGACAAAGGAGAACGTATCATGAACATATCGAATATTAAAAATAAGTGGTCAACGATGGGACCGTACTTGCTCAGCGTGCTTCGAATCGTAGCTGCATTCATGTTCATACTTGCCGGTACAATGAAGCTCTTCGCTTTTCCGGTTGGAATGCCTCCCAATGGCGGCACTGTTCCTCTAATATCCCAGATGGGACTTGGCGGTTTACTCGAAGTGTTCGGCGGTGGTTTAATTTTATTTGGTCTTTTTACTCGTCCCGTAGCATTCATTTTAGCCGGAGAGATGGCTGTTGCGTATTTCCAATTTCACTTTCCTCAAAGCTTCTGGCCTACTATAAATGGCGGATTAGGTGCTGTTCTCTACTGCTTTGTCTGGCTCTATTTTTCGGCAGCCGGTGCGGGACCGTGGAGCCTAGATGCGAAGCTCGGTAAATAAAAATTAAGGAGTGAACAAATGAAAAATCTATTAACAATAATAGTTTTGTTATTATCGGTTTACATTCTCAAAGCACAGAATAATTTCCAAACTGATATTATTAAAACATCGGCAGGTGATCTTAAGATAACTTTTGTAGGTCATGGTACTTTAATTTTTGATTTCAATAAAGTGATCATTCATATTGATCCGTTTGGCAAACTTGCCGATTACTCCAAATTGCCAAAAGCTGATCTAATTCTTATTACTCACGAGCATGGCGATCATCTGGATCCTGCAGCAATCAAGTTGATTAAAAAAGATGATACGAAATTATTTTGCAATGAAGCTTCTCTTCCAACAGCGGCGGGCGGTAGAGTTTTAAAGAACGGTGATACAGTTTCATCAAATGGAATTAAAATTTCAGCAGTGCCCGCTTATAATATAATTAACAAAAGAGAAACCGGAGAACCTCTTCATCCAAAAGGAATGGGAAACGGTTATGTGCTGACTTTTGCAAATGTAAAAGTTTATGTTGCGGGTGATACGGAAAATGTACCCGAGATGAAAAATCTTAAAGGGATTGATATTGCTTTTCTGCCCATGAACTTACCTTACACAATGACTCCGGCAATGGTTGCAGCTGCAGTTAAAATGTTTAATCCGAAAATCCTTTATCCTTATCACTATGGAAACACAAATACTAATGAACTTGTTGAACTACTAAAAGATAAGAAAGATTGCGAAGTACGAATTCGAAAAATGAATTAGATATTAAATAGCGAAAAGAAAAAATATTAGAAAAACATTTTTAGCTTTTGGAATTATTTTTCTTCTAGCTACTTCTATTAACATCGGACAAACATTAATCTTTGCCGGAAGAGAGTGGAAAATCAAACCTACTTCAGAAGGCAAACCGCCGGGAAATAATAACTGGTCGGGAAACAATGCCTGGGTTGATTCGTTAGATCAGCTTCATCTAAAAATTTCTTATTCTAAAACCGAAAATAAATGGTACTGCGCGGAAGTTATATCATCTGAAGCGCTTTCATTCGGGACTTATCAATGGTATGTAATTGGCCGTATAGATACATTGGATAAAAATGTTATGCTCGAGCTTTTTCAATATGGCTGACCTGACGGACAAAATGAAATTGATATTGAAATGGCTAAGTTTGGTTATGATTCCACTGAGGTCGGTAATTTCAGTGTTTATCCTTCTAAGAGCGGATTGAATTACAGCAGTGATAATTTTGCAATAAGTTTATCGGGGACTTATACAACTCACCGATATAAATGGAATTCAGATTCATTATTATTTCAAATTTTGTTTGGTCATCGCGATGATGATGCAAATGAAATGAGAAAATGGGAATTTATTCCCTCTTTAACTTCAACATCGAATAATAACAGCGACTACATTCCTCAGTTGCCGATGCCGGTTTATATAAACTTATGGCTTCGTTTTGGACAGCCACCGTCCGACGGCAAAGAGGTGGAAATAATCTTCAAGAGTTTTAAATACTCGTCAGGAAGGTAAATGTAAAGTAAGTGAAATGATAAATTTAGATTACTAATTTTATTTTGCTTTAAACGAAAGAGTCATCGGTACGCCTTCAAAACCAAAATGTCTGCGAATCATCTTTTCTAAAAATCTTTTGTAGTGATCTGGTACGAATCTATGTTCGTTAGCAAAGAACATAAAAATAGGATAATGATCGCCGACCTGAGTAATATATTTGATCTTCACTTCTTTACCGGTTGGAGAAGACGGCGGCGGAGTTCTTTCTATTTCGGGTAATAATACATCATTAAGTTCGTGAGTCGGAATTTTTTTATGTCTTTCCTCGTGAACCTTTTTTGCAATTTCGATCAGCTTAAATATTCTTTGCTTAGTCAATGCAGAAATAAAAATTACCGGTACATAATCAATCGAACCCATTTTATCGTGAATGGCATCGGTATAAATCTTAGCTGTGCCTGTATCTTTTTCGAGAAGATCCCACTTATTAACAGCAAGGATCAATCCTTTTCTTCTGCGGACTGCTTCATCAATAATTTTCTGATCTTGTTTTTCTACTCCCAAATTTGAATCAAGTAATAGAACTGCAACATCGCAGCTCCAAAGTGCTTTGTATGTCCGCACATTTGAAAAGAATTCAATATTCTCTTTAACTTTTGTTTTCTTACGCAGCCCGGCTGTATCAACAAGAACAATCTCTTCACCGTAATATTTTAATATGGAATCAATGCTGTCTCTAGTAGTTCCGGGAATATTTGTTACAATAGTTCTATCATAACCGAGCAGCGCATTTACAAGAGAAGATTTACCCACATTCGGTTTACCAATGATAGCAAGACGCAAACGTGTTTCAGTATCAATCTCGTCCGAAAATTGCAAGTGAGTCATCAAATCATCAAGGAGATTTCCGAGATTTCTTCCGTTGAGCGCCGATACATCATAAATATGTTTTAATCCAAGAGAATAAAAATCTGCTTTTGTTATTTCATAACTCGGAGTATCGCTTTTATTAACTAGAAGAAAAACCGGTTTGTTTGCCCGACGTAAAATATCCGTAACATCTCTATCAATTGGAGTTAATCCGATCCTACCATCAACGACAAAAAGTATAGCATCGCATTCATCCATTGCAATTTCTATCTGCTCTCTAATAGCAGTTTCAAAGAGATCTTCTGAGTTTGGTACGTATCCGCCTGTATCAATCACACGGAAATATTTTCCATTCCATTCAACATCACCGTAGATACGATCGCGTGTTACTCCGCTTACGTCATCAACAATTGCTGTTGTGCTATGTGTTAAACGGTTAAACAGAGTAGATTTACCAACGTTTGGTCTTCCGACAATTAAAACTAAAGGTGTGTTCATTTTTGATTTGAATAATGTTAAAAACTATACTGCAAATTTAATTGAGGGTAATATACGGTATTAAAACCAGTGTTATACTTTTCAAGACTTGCATGCATCTCAAGTCTGCTGTTATAACCATGTGCGGACCATGCCGCATCAATCGCACTGAAAAAATGATTTACAAACACAACTACCACAGCTTTGGAAGCAACGTTATAAAAATCATTTGCTTTGCCCCGCTCTCCGGAATAATAACGGAATCTTTCAGTTAGAGGATCACCATAAGCATATGGAGTATTCAGATCACCATTTCCGAAATCACTCCATCCAACATTAAATTGCGGATATTTGCCGATAAGTTCATAATACTGCTGTTCACCGTATTTTGGCAGACGATGAGAATAATAACTGCCAGGGACTTGTCCGTCTCTCCCGTCTCTTCCAGCAACATCGTTTTCTAATATATTTAGTTGTTCCCAGTTTACTTGGCCGTTTTGAATTACTTTATTTTCATAATCACTGCGGTTAAGATTTGGATTAAGATCTTTGATATGAATCAAGGTCCATTGAGCATATCTTAGCACAGACCATCCCTGAGCTCCATCAGCATAGTTTTGAAAATAAATTGTTTGATCATTACCTTTCTTATCATAGATCAATCCTATGGTTATTGCTGCTGCTTCAATAGCTACAAAAACTGCAGACTTAATATAGCTCTCAGAATAAAACTCTCCGGCACCTGGAATAACAAATGATAAGACACCGGCTAATAGAGGAGATTTCTTTTTATCGTTCACATTCTTAGTTTCGTCTTTAGAAATTTTGTCTGATCTATCAAATGAAATTTTAGAATCCAGACTCAAAGAACCGGATAGATTAGATTGCCCACTAACAACTGACAACTGACAGCCGATAACAAAAATTAAAAGTGTCTTCTTCATCCTATCACCCAAAAATAATTAAAAACTAAAATCGAAAAGAATTCCGCCGTAGAAACTCCATTCTTTTCCGTAAGTAACATTCTCACCTAAAATCATTCGTGAAAATCTATCAAATGAATAAGCTGCGCTGAAAAACAAACTTGTCGGGAATAAGTAAAATGAATTCATCTTAATTCTTATTTCTGCACCTGCACCTTTTTTAAAATTATTAAGTGAGGGAAAATCTCCAGTCCATGCATTTCCAAAATCTCCGTATACTGATAAATAAATTTTATCAACGTATAGTTGTCCTATGCGTGTATCAATATTTTTGAATAGAGGAAAACGATAGGTAAGATTTATCCACCCGACCTTATTACCGCTAACAGCATAAAAAGGATAACTTTTCATGCCGATCAAACCGCCAAGATAGAAATCAAAAAAGTCCGGGACTGCCTTACCGAGAATTGAACCTGCACGGAATTGAGCGGTTAATGTTTGTCCCGATCCCAAAGCAAAATATTCTTTCCAATTTAATTCAAGTCTGTGAAAATTAAAATTATTGTAAAGCGGTTCAAGAAGTCCGTCAACAACTATGTAATTACCCTCATTATTAAAACTGTTAAATTCATAGTTATACTGAAACTCAACTTTTCTACCTACCGGATTGATATCCGAATCGATCTGCGGTTTTATCCCATCGTGTGTGAATTTTATTTGAAGATTTCTGCCGATAAAATATTTATCGTCGCTTGCAGGATATAAATAATTTCCGCTTTCAGGTAAAATAAAACTGCCTAATGTTGAAACGTATTGGCTAAAAATAAACCGCGCTTCAATATTATTCCCTTGCGAAAAGATTTTGTGCTGTGCAATAAAATCAACTTCAAATAAATTATATGTAACTTCGGTGGGAATATTGTAATCATGCCTGGGCGGAAGCGATGTAGAATCAATACCGAAAGGAATATCAATTTTGTTTTTACGACTAATACTGTAGACTTCAATTCCTATTTCCGGTTTTAATCCGAGATTATAAATCAACGGAATTTTATTTCTGTATTCGAATTGTAGAAAGAGATCGTGTTCCATTCTTCTGTTTATTGAAGCACTTCCAAATATAGAGAATCGATTCAACACCTCACTTGAAGCAATATAAATCCCAGGTTTGATTCTGTCTAAACCGGAATTTGATGTGTTGTAATTATCAAATCTAATGAATGGTAATATGCTGATCTTAGAAAAGAATCCGGAATATTTTTCTGGAGTGTAAATTGATAATTCTTTGTCATCAAAATTTCTTAAGGCATTGATGTTAAATTTAGCCAAGTCCCCGTTCGGTTTATCCTCTCCTAAAGGAGGGTTTCCTAACCAAACATATTTATTAGCCGGATCAATTTTTAATTCATCATTTTTTGGTAAGAAAAATATTTTGTAACCATCGGCAACATACCCGGCGTAGACTAGATCTCCGTTAGAATTAACAGCAGGCATAAATGCCCCGCCTACTACATTTGTAATCTGTTTTTTTTCTCCTGATAACAAATCAAGCGAGTAAATATTAAAAATGCCGGTCTCATCGCTTGAATAATATAATTTCCCGTTTTTTGCTTGGACCGGATTCCGGTCATCTGAATTCGTTGTTGTAATCAGTTTGTAATTTGAACCATCTGAATTGATTCTTGCAACATCGCGGTTATCATGATATGAGTAATCAAAAAGGATAAATGAATCATCAACAGAAAATTTCGGATTAAAAAGCTGCTCTCCTTTATCAAAGAATGTCAGTCGCTTAAAACCTGTCTGTCCGGTAGTTAGGTTCTTTCCGTCAATATCAACCATGCCAAGATTTACAGTTCCGTCGTTCTGATATATAAAAACAATTTTTTTACCGTCGTTAGAAACTGAAGGATTGTTGGCACGAAGTCCGAATGTTATTCGTGTTTCTTTGCTGTTATCGAGATCATAAATATAAAGATCGTGGATATTGACAAGGCGCGGGTTACTATCGCTTAACTTGGAATAAACAATTTTATTTGTTCCGGGAATTACACTAACACTAGAGTTAATATGTGAAGTAATTTCTTTTTCTTCTTTTGTTTGAAGATCAAGCATATACAAAGAAGATAAACTGAAATAGTCGTTCGATTTATTTGAAATGTAAAATATTTTTGAACCGTCATTCGAAAAGACAGGATAAAAATTTCCGAATCCTTCTTTGCAGATCATCTCACCTGTAACGTTATTTTTTTCAACTTCGGCAATTCTTTTTTTGTAATCGGATTTTAAGTACTTACTCCACTCATCATAAATTTCATTTCCGTCCTTGCCAAGTACATCTTTGAACGCTGCATCAATTGTAAAATTAGTTAACGTGGAAAGCTTATTATTAATCTCTCGGAGTTTATCTTCGCCATATTTTTGTGATAAATATTTTACAAGTGCAAAACCAGAATTATAAACTGATTCATTACCAAGACCTGTTTTATCAAATACACCCATTTGATTCC
>Ga0182021_10007966_pt1 | contig 12569 bp, 11 predicted proteins | sample 612E3MmetaG_FD_120493 | JGI IMG/M metagenome (GOLD analysis project Ga0182021, IMG submission 120493) | Permafrost microbial communities from Stordalen Mire, Sweden - 612E3M metaG (Illumina Assembly) | ecosystem: Environmental > Terrestrial > Soil > Wetlands > Permafrost | place: Sweden... | reverse complement strand
TTCCTAAATCAGTTAATCAGTTAATTGTCTGTGCGCCCGAGGCGATTCGAACGCCTGGCCTACAGCTCCGGAGGCTGTCGCTCTATCCAGCTGAGCTACGGGCGCAAGAACGCTGGTTCACATGTTAATGTAGAGAAGTTTTCAAAGAGATTCAAATGTTCTAGAAAATAGAAATTGAAGCGTTATCATTCCCTAAGAATACTTTCACTGTATTCACAACAATTTCAGGTGTAATAGACAACATACAATCAAATGTTTTTATAGGACACGTAGTGCCGCCGTGAATTGAACACGGACGACATTTAAGTCCTTTGGTTTCTAAAACAATATCATGAGGTCCACGCGGACTAAAGCCAAATTCCGGAACAGTTGCGCCAAAAATAGCAACGACTGGAGTTCCCACTGCAACGGCAATATGCATCGGTGCGCTGTCGTTTGAAATGAGTACTGTGCAGCGCCGAATCAATTCAGCGGATTGAAGGAGTGATAACTTTCCTGCTACATTGATAACACTTTTTGCTTGGCTCGCCTCACATACCTCTGTGCACAACGCCGTATCTTCCTCTCCTCCAATGAGGACGAGTGCAATATTTTCTGAAGCAATTTGTCTACAGACTGAAACGAATCTGTCTGACGGCCAGCGTTTCGTATTCCATATCGTGCTAGGCGCAATTGCTAAAATATTTTTATATCGATTCAATCCATTCTCAGCCACAATCGAATCGATTAGTTGCACATCCTGATTTGAAGGATAAAGCCGCGGAAGTCCGGCACCGACATCAGGAAGTTTCAAAGGACCCAGGAGCGAAAGGTTTCGTTCAATTTCGTGAGCGGAAGGATTATATCGAACAGTTTTCTTGAACAACCAATGACCTGCACTTGTATCGAAACCAATGCTCATTGTCGCTTTCAACAACCACGTTATGAACGCGCTTCGTAAAGATCGATGAGGGACAATGACCAAATCATATTTTTGTTCGACGAGTGTATTCCGGAGCCGCCACAATCCTTTCAAGCCTTTATCATTTCCTCGCTTATCATACTGAATAATATTTGTAATGGCGGGATGATGAGCGAATATTTCTGCAGTGCGGGGAACGACAATGACATCAATGAAAGATTCTGGATAATATAGTTTAAGGGATTGAAGAAGAGGCAGTGTGAGGATTGCGTCACCAATGAATGCGGTTTGAATAACCAAGATTTTGTTAAACGACTTTGCCACTACGCTATCTCTACCCGATCTGGAACATGCTTCCACCGCTTATGCATCCACATCCATTGTTCCGGGTACTGCCGTATAATTTCCTCAGTCATACGTACTTGTCTTTGAGTTAATTCAAGAACATTTTCATCCGAGAAACCGACTAAATCATCACTAGGCACATGAACTAAATGCATCTTATAATTTCCATTTTTTTGCCGTACGGTGCATCCTAACACAATCGGTGCACCCGTTTTTAAACAAAAGACAGATGGACCTTGAAATGTTGGCACTTGCCTCCCGAAAAATTCTACTGAAACACTTTCCTTTGGAGCTGTTTGGTCGGCAACAAGAGCAATAATTCCCCCTTGCTGAAGAGTACGTAGAATTTCTCGAACACTGACACCCATGGGCACAACCTTAACTCCAAATAATTCTCGCCATTGATTGATGATGTAGTCAACACGTGCATTTGATTGGGGTTTCGCAATGGCACTCACTGGAATGCCTGTATACGCTACAATCGCCTGAACCGCAAGTTCCCAGCTGCCGAAATGTGCCGATAAGAAAACAATGCCCTTCTTTTTCGCCAGGAGCTGTTCTATTAATTCGAGATTATCAATGCATACCCTCTGCTTGATTGTTTCTTTTGTCATATTCTGCAGCCATGGTAATTCAATAAACGTCGTACTAATATTTTGAAATGAATGAAGTGCAATTTGTTCTCGTTGTTGATTGACCATCTCCGGAAAGGCATTTTGAAGATTTCGAAGTGCTACTTCTCTACGCGATTTCAGCAGCGGGTAGGCTAATCGTCCAAGTACTATCCCGGATTTTTGAATGAGGCGTAATGGCAATAACTTAATAATGAAACTGAAACTTCGGAAAAAGATATATTCAATAAGATGTTTTGTTTTGATCTGCATAATATGTAAGCTTACGTCGTCCGACTTATTGGAACACTTGTTGTCGGATCATTCACCCATCACTTTAACAATGACTCGTTTTCGTCTTTGACCATCAAACTCGGCATAATAGACTTGCTGCCAAGGTCCAAAATCTAATTTACTTTTTGTCACAGGAATCACAACTTCATGATGTAGAAGAAGGCTTTTCAAATGGGAATCACCGTTCGATTCCCCCGTACGATGGTGGCGGTAATCTTGATTAAATGGCGCCAGTTTTTCCAACCAGTCATCAATATCTTGTATCAATCCTGATTCCGCATCGTTAACATACACACCCGCCGTGATATGCATCGCCGATACGAGAATCATTCCTTCCTTGATTCCACTCTTTGCAAGAATTTCTTCAACTTCCGAAGTTATGTTGATATATTCCCGATGTTTTTTTGTGTTGAACCAAAGATATTCAGTAAATGATTTCATTGCATTTCCTTTGCAGAAGATGGTACCAGTATCAGAAAATCCAAGGGCACCATGGATAACTTCATTCGTGCGTTTTCGAATTTACTGGTAACACCTGAGAATTGGTTTTTCCACAATAACGATGCTCCAGCAGGCATGAGAATATCTGTTTCTTTTTTCCCATGAGCAAAATTAACTACAGCAAGGACAGAATCTTTCCCTACAAAACGCATAAATGAAAATATATGAGAACTATCAGAATTCGGTACGATTCGAAACTCGCCATACTGCAATGCAGGATGATGACGGTGGAGTTTAATGAAGTCTTCATTTAATTCATCGGATAATTTTATTTTTTCATTGTTTCCAGTTTCGTCGTCATTGTCTATAAGCGGCACACCAGGAAGGGTGAATGCCAGCAAGGCAATTAATTTTTTGGTCTGCAGACGAGATATTTTTATATCGGTGGCATCCTTAGGTGGAGCGTGCTCCATATCGAATCTCAGGTGCAACGATCCCTTCGGGAATTCGTTGAATTCCGCGTTTAATGAATCATTGATGATCGACGCAGAAATGTTACTATCGATAATGTTCGTAATTGTGTTCTCCATATTCCATGAACAAGTTATATCAAATGCCTTGAGGTGATGTTCTGGAAGTCTGCTATCTGAAATCATCAGCACCGGTTTGATCTTATCCAATTCGGTTCGAGCAATCTCCCAAAAATCAGTCGGTACCAATTCCGCCGATCTGCATTGAAAGCCATCGATACCGATTTCCTGAACCCAAAATCTCATCATCGCAATCATATACTTACGCAGCTCATGCTGGTTGTAGTCAAGTAGTGCGGCATCGCCGCACTCGGCATTGGGTGCAACGATCGCACCTTCTTGGTTATGAACAAACCAATCCGGATGCTCCATCAAAAGCTGATTATCCCATGCGGCTTGATTGATAACGAGATTTATAATGAATTTCAACCCTTGTTGATGAGTGGCGCTGACCAGCGATTGAAAATCCTCAAGTGTGCCGAATTCCGGATTGACTGTATAAAAATCTTTTACTGCATTCAGACTTCCCAATACGCCTCTCCTATTCAACTCTCCAACAGGATGAATCGGCATCAGTGAGATGACTGTTATACCGAGTTCTTTTAATTCTGGAATTTGCGTTTCAAGCGCTTTAAATGTCCCGGCGTTTGAAAAGGAACGAAGATTGATCTCAGTGATAACGGCATTCTTTATCCACTCTGGACTTTGGCGTGCTTTCAAGTCTGTATATTTCTTTTTCGTGCATCCAAAATGAAAAATTGAACAGCACACAAATGCAATAATAACCGTGCTAATGAATGAGCTTTTACCCACAGAGACCTTTTCTATTCTTTACGGCTTCGTTACAGAGATCCGAATCTATCGTGCACAAACATTTTACCTGTTTCTGTTCGTTCAACTTTTATCTTACGATTGATGGACGGAAATTCTTCGCCGGGATTCCAATTTCCCATGGCGCCGCTGTTTGTATATTTATATTCTATTTCAGCGCCGACAGGCAATTGGATTTCAACCGACCAAATACTATCATCAGCAACCACATCTCCATGCGTGCCATCATTATATAAACGCACTTTATTCGGGATCCAATTCCCTAATTGTTCATGATTCCCTACGATGTAAAGTGTCTTGCGAACATACATGCCGCGCGCATCGCAATGAAAAACCACCGTGGTTACATCCTGCTGACTTTGTGCCATCGTGCCTTGTGTTTGCCGAATTGTTTTTCGAGAAGAATCAAATGTGATTGGTTCGAACTCCCGCTTTGGCATTTTTCCACCGGCGAGATTTGCAAACTTGTAGATATTCTGAAGATGAGTTATGTAAGCCCGATCAAACGGTTTGTTTCCAGCGGGAGCATTTTGATCTGTACCATACCACCAGAACCAATCTGATCCCTCTGCAGCATACATCGATTCCCACGCTCTATATGCATACCAAGTTTTTGTATTTTTCCTTGGTGCGGGCTTCTTTGGGTCTGGTTGAATAATGCCTGAGACTTCTAAATCTTTTCGAGCAATGAGCAAATATTCCCAAGCTCTGTTTTCTTCATCTTCACCTATCCATGTATCATAGTTTGCATTAATCCACGAACCAGGATAAAGCCATTCGATCTTTGGGAATGTTCCAACCTGGTGGGCTGGGATATTTCTTCGCGGATTGCCATTGATATATTCGGTAACAGTTGTTGTTATAATTTGTTGCGTTTCAAATAATTTAGAGAGTTTCCGATACAGTGCATTTTGGAATATCTTTCCATCATTATCGTAGCGGTACCATTCCCAGGCGTTCTCTCCATCAAGAATGACGGTCAATAATCGATCCTGCTCACCAGTTTCTGCTACATAACGCAAGACTCCACGAATAAAATCGTCCGCAGCATCTTCACCAAGATAGTTTTTATAAACGAACCCGATTTTATCTGATAGCTCGGTCTCTCTGAAAACAATGACAACGGCATCTTTTACAAGAGAATCGTGCTCAGGGAACACTGCGTATGGATAGAAACATGGATTCGCCCCAGTCTTTGAACGTTCAAGTATCTTCTGGTCTGTTGCTATCCACTTGATACCTTGGTGAGCAAAGACAGAAATAACGTCGTGAGCTATCGATCCCTCGCCAGGCCACATACCTGTCGGCTTCGTCCCGAAGGTCTGTTTGAACTTGGCGACGGCTTTCGCTACTTGTACCTCAGCATCTTTCGGGAAGTGGAATCTTGAGGGCATTGCATCATTTGGCTGACACAGCTTGGCAAGATCTGAATCATAAATCAAGGGTAAAATAGGATGATAGTAAGGCGTGGTCAGTATTTCAATCTGACCTTTATGCGAATGCGGATGATACATCAATCTCTTATGAATAGGTATAATAGCTGCCAGAACTTTATATGTTTCTGCAATGATGCGGTTGCAGATTTCTTCAGTAATTATTGCTTTCAGAGTATATGTACCATCCATATTTTTCTGAATAATGTCTGTGAGATTGATCGATACACCCGTTGCAAGTTTCTGCGGCTGATCAAGAAAATCCGGATCGAACGAAGCAAGGAAAAACCAGAACTTGATTTCACGAATCTCTTGTTCAGACAATACTTCTTTACCGCCTTGAGAATACTTTTCTTTTAAGGATTTATATTCAGGGAACCTTGAAATGATTATCTCGCTCACTCCGAAGGCATTCCAGACATTGGTAAGCAAGTATCGATAGTCCTGATCATTGAACTGTCCCGTCGGTTTAAGAGCCAAATCGATCCATGGGTCTGTTTTACCTCCGTATTTTGCAAAATATTTCTTTGTGTTCACCCGGTTTTTCTTTACATCCACAAATGGTGCCAAACGTTCGACATAATATGTCTGCAATTGTGAAAGCAGCGATGAAGTTAAATTGACTGTAAAATGAATATTTGGATACTTCTCTAGGATCGCAGCCATATCATAGTAATCCTTGGTTCCGTGTGTACGCACCCACGGTCCCTGAAGTTGATCTGTTTCTGGATCAAGATAGAGGGGCTGGTGCTGATGCCAAATAATATTCAAAAAGAGTGTTTTGCCGGTCTTTGGATATATGTCATTCATCGCATATGCCTTGTCCGAAAACAATTTATTTACATTATAAAATTTGAATTATTAAAATTTCTATAGCTGACAGGAAAAATAGGAATCAACAACTAACACAGGCATTATGGTGGAATAGAAAAAAGGCGTCGAGAGTTCCTATCCCGGCGCCTTTTTTTTACACATAAGCCTGACATTAATGTTGAGCAAGGACAGCTTCTTTAGCAGCCTTCGCAACACGGAATTTTACCACTGTTTTTGCAGGAATATTTATTTGCGCTCCAGTTGCCGGATTGCGTCCGATACGGGCTTTTCGATCCACGAGAACCAATTTACCAATACCTGGCAAAGTAAAAGAATTTTTCGCTTCCCGATATGCCAAAGCCGCAATCTCTTCTAATATCCCCACAGCATCCTTCTTCTTCAACTCAAACTTGCTTGCAAGATGAGCTGCAATCTGGCTTTTTGTCATTGCTTTTCCCATAGGAGTCCCTTTTATTAATGATTAATTAAATGTGAATTGTATAATAAATAACAAACTGAACAAGGAGAACAGATATTCAATCTGCCATTCAATCTGCCATTGATGAATTATTCTTGACGAAATATATACTGTTTTTCAATCAAATGTCAATATAAAAATCATTTTCTTCAATGTTTTCAACATGTTCCGTCACTATCATTTTCCCTCAATGTAAGAATAGAGAAACGGTTTAATCTTGAACTTTAGGAGAGATAGAAATACCAAAGGAATTTCTATCAATTGCAATTATTTGAATGCAATATTTCATTTTTTTATAGACACAGATCAATAGCAATGCAGGTTTAACAAATTAGGCTATTTTAACAACTTTTTATCAGTTTAATTCTCTTGTAATAAAATAATCTTGCTTCGCGAGACATTATCCATTAACTTATCGTTATTAATGATCTGGGGTCGTAGCTCAGCTTGGTTAGAGCGCCTGCCTGTCACGCAGGAGGTCGCGAGTTCGATCCTCGTCGGCCCCGCATAAAAGCCCATCTCACGATGGGCTTTTCCCGTTACGATATGCCGCATTATATGTATATCATCCAAAGTCAAACGACCGATGCTTTCTACATTGGCTCTCCTCATAATCCATCCCTCCGACTTCAGCATCACAATGAAGGGTGGACGAAGTCTACCAAATTCGGGATTCCTTGGAAATTAGTTTACCCTGAAGAACATCTAACAAAATCCAATGCTATTCATCGTGAATATGAATTCAAGCGAATGAAAAGTCGCGTTTATACCGACCAACTTATTCAGCACGCAGGAGGTCGTCCCGATGCAACGTAGTTGTATCGGGAATCCTCGTCGGCCGCGCTTCCAAAAAGACACGACTTACCGAGCCCATCAAGGCGAAGCTAAGTCGTCTATCGGTTTGGGAATATCCCGCTATTCAGGTTTCCACTTTTGAGGCGGGATTCAAAAAGCAGAACCGTTGTTGTTCCGCGGGAAAACCAAAAGAGTCCATAATGCCCAATTTAATTTGAGTTTTTTAGTTTTAGCCTCTCCCACATGTTCATTTGACTATTACTGTCTGATAATATCTGAAAAATGACAGTCTGAATCAATTCATTCCAATTCGAGTATTACAACAAATTTTGAGGGCTGATGGATGCTGACTATCCCGTTTTGCAGTTGAGCACCGGAAAAAGATTTTATCTTTATTTCTTCTGGTTTCCCAAAATCGTTGTATGCATTCATTTTATCTGCTGTAATAATTTCGCAAAAAACTTTATTTCCTGAGATGCCGCGAACTTCACATGTGAAATTCTTTATTCATCTGCAACCAGGGCAATTTTCTTTTCGGGGTCATAACGATACATAGTAGCGGAATGCTGATTCAGGTTTTCATCAACGACTGCAGTTTTTTGCATTGTGTTAAACCATTCACTCTCATCAAAATTAATTGCGGCTCCTTTCTTTGTCCAGTAATTGCAGATCGTATAGTAACGATAAGAGTACCCCTGAATGAGGTCGCTATTCTTATTTGTAGTTTTCATAACGGCCTCAGTCCAATTGAGATCATCCGTAGTGCCGCCTGAGAGAATTTTGAATTCCCCTGGACAAAATGTTGAGAACTGCTTATAAACATATGAAAAATGCTCAGGAGTCATATTGCCGCCGCAGCCCCAGGTTTCATTCCCCATGCCCCAGAATTTTACTTTCCAGGGTTCGCTTCGCCCATTGAGACGCCGCAGATTTGCCATTGGACTATCATTACTGGAATTAACATATTCCACCCGATCTCGCGCTTTTTTTATTGTTCCCCTTCCGAAATTTAATGAGAGATAGGGCTCAGCCCCGAGCAAATCACAAAACTCTAAAAATTCATTTGTGCCAAAACTATTATCTTCCACAACGCCGCGCTAAGTCATGTTGACAAACTTCGGCCTTTTTTCGGCAGGACTAATACCATCCATCCAATGATAGGTATCGGCAAAACATCCTCCGGGCCAACGGAGGACTGGAACGGATCGTTTTAAGAGATGTAAGAACATCATTGCGAAAGCCATGCGTATTCGGTATCGGTGTTTTTTGCCAACCTAAATTCCGCCATAAATGCGACAGCCTAAATGCTCTGAAAAATGTCCGTAAATATAATTGCTGATTGTTGCTATGCCGGAATCAGCATTTACAATCAACGTATTCGCAAATTGTTGCGCATTGACACAGAACGTCACAATGAGAACCATTATGGATTGAGCAATATATCTTTTCATGATATATATTATCTCCGTTCATGTAGATTATGTGGATGTTGAAAGTTCAGTTTTGAAATTATTTTCAAACGAGGTACAAATTTATTATTATTGATTCTGGAAATGTTTATTGTATTTGAAATGATAACAGTATATTCAGTTTCTTGCTTCCGTTTTCATCGTTTTGTATATTAGGATGTAATTATTAAAAATCGCACTGCACCCATAGCTCAATTGGATAGAGCGGCAGCCTACGGAGCTGTAGGTTGGGGGTTCGACTCCCTCTGGGTGCACAAATCAATAACCAGTCTCGCCGAAAGGCGGGATTCTCAATTCGACGTCCACTCGCAAAGGATACTTGTGAGTCGAAATGGAAGTTGAGGGTCCCCTGCCCGACTTCTGACGCCCGCCAGAATGCGAAGCAGCCTGGCAGTCATGCAGGCGGGGACTCGCTGCACGCCGAAATGAAATACAGGCGTGCCTCTGGGTGCACATAATAAAAAAGCCCTGTAGATTCAGGGCTTTTTTATTTCAAACAATTTTCCATTTTTTTCAACCCTTATTCCAGCACAATTTGCATCTGGCATGCTTCACAATCAAATTCAAGCCGATACCGATTTTTTGCATCCTGTAAAAATAATGATTCTGCGCCGGTATCATTTTCCCCGTTGCAAAGCCCATATTGAAAACGCAAACAGTGTTTCATCGTCATGACAGTCTTTCCTTTGATCACTTTTTGCAGCTCAAACGCATTCTCAATATTTTCCACGCCATGTCTGCGATAGAATGCTATTGCTTTCGTATTTGCTACATTCGCCGAATAATCCAATTGCCTTTCCGGATAAGGTTCATTGTTGGGTTGAATAAAAGCGATTTGCCTTTTGTATTGCTTCACTCGTTCTTCTTCCAAATGGCGAATTCCTTCACGCCGCATTTCATTGCAAACACTTACGGGAAGAAAATATGGCTGGCTCCAAACTACATTCATCTCTTCGCAGACAAAGATCGAATCGCCTAATTTTGTGAGCTGCCGCCGGATGGTTTCCTCCGTCTGTTTTTTGTTTTTTGCAGGATTCTTTTCGCACACCTGCTCATATTTTATTTCTATATGATCTTCATCCTCTATGAGTACAGCAAAACCATCTTTTGTTTCAACAAATTGCATTTTAATTTTTATTAAGCGCTTCGCTGATTCTGCCTGGAGTTCTTTCGCAAACGAATAATCAAAATTGCGATAGATCATTGTTCCGACATCAAGTCCATTCATTTCTGAAGGAAATATCTTCTTCCCTTCTATCTTATTTATATTTGTGCCCAGTAAATCATTGTGCTCATTGAAAAAACAAATACCATCCCCGGTATGCAGTAACTCTTCCGTTTCGAGAATGAAGCAATTCCGTTCACTCTGTTTCACGTGCCCCAAATATGCACCGGTAGATTTTGGAGTATGTGGAGAAAGAATATCCTTGCTCCGTCGCCGGATGAAGTGCTCGGTAAATCCGCGATTGAACGTTTTAGACGGATCGGGATGAAATGTTATAATTGTTTTCCCGGAAGATGCTTTGCCAAGTGATCCATCCTTTTCCAATATCTCATCAATTCGTTGCCGGTAGAAAGCCGTAACATTCTTAACATAATTGACGTCCTTCAAACGCCCTTCAATTTTGAATGAAGACACACCGGCATGAATCAAATCAAGGAGATATTGAGAAAGGTTTAAATCTTTGAGTGAAAGCAGATATTTATTTTGTTCAAGTACGCACCCCGCACTATCTGTGAGTGTGTACGGCAACCGGCACGACTGTGCACATTCACCGCGATTTGCGCTTCTCCCCTGCGTCGCCTGACTGAGGTAGCATTGGCCGCTAAAACTAACACACAGGGCGCCGTGGATGAAAAACTCTAAATCTATTTTTGTATTGGATCTAATGTCCTGCAATTGCTTCAGTGATAATTCGCGTGCCAGAATAACACGCTGGAATCCGACTTTTTCAAGAAACCGAATTTTCTCTACTGAATAGTTATTCGTTTGTGTGCTGGCGAATAACGGAAGCGGCGGCAAGTCAAGTTCTAATAATCCCATATCCTGAATGATGAGGGCATCTGCACCAACATCATATAATGAACGAACAAGCGTGAGTGCTTCGTCTAATTCATCATCAAATAATATTGTATTGAGTGCGACATAGACTTTTGCCCAATAGCGATGTGCATAGGTGATTAGTTTGGCGATGTCAAGTAACGAATTGCCTGCTGCGGCACGTGCCCCAAATTTTGGAGCACCGACGTACACTGCATCAGCACCATGATTGATTGCAGCTATGCCTGCAGCCAGGTTCTTAGCAGGAGCAAGAAGTTCAATTTGCCTTCGTTCTTTATTATTCATGGAAGAAATTCCTCTTATCAAGGTAGATAAACTTCTCTTCCCACTCAAATTGATAGCACGGAAAAACTTCCGTATATTTCAATAAGAACAAGAGGAGACGATATTGCAGAACCAAGAACATCAAGAGTGGATTCCAACAAACCCTGACTATGACCCCAACAAACCAATGCAGGTGGGCGGACAGGCTGTCATTGAAGGTGTTATGATGCGCGCACCAGGTTCCGTTGCTACAGCTGTACGCAGGGCGAATGGACAAATTGTAGTACAGCAACAGGCCTATAAATCGGTTACGGAAAAATATAAATGGCTGAACGTTCCCATCCTGCGCGGTGCGGTCGGGCTTATCGATATGATGTATCTCGGCATCAAAACACTTAACTTTTCAGCCGAAATTGCAATGCTTGATGCTGAAGCGACAGACATAAAAAGTGATGACAAAAAAACATTGAATAATTCTGAACGTAAAACCAAGCCTCAATCTAAATTGGTTCTTGTCGCAACGCTTATATTCGCACTTGCCATGGGAATAGGAATTTTCTTTGTTGTTCCACTCTACCTGACAACGAAAGTATTCGCTATCGAACAAACGGCAGTGACGTTCAACCTTGTGGCTGGCGCTATTCGTATTACGATCCTGCTTCTCTATATGGCCGGTATTTCGATCATGAAAGATATTCAGGTGCTGTTTCGCTATCACGGCGCTGAACATAAATCTGTATTTGCGTATGAACTGAAAGGCATACTCGTCCCTGGGTCAGTGATGAAGTACAGCCGTTTTCATCCCCGATGCGGGACAAGTTTTCTCCTTATCGTTGCATTTGTTGCTATTCTTTCCTTCAGCCTTCTTGATGCTTTTTTGCTGATTTTTATTGCCAAGATCACATTGCCGATCCGTTTCCTGACTCATTTGCCTTTTATTCCTATCGTGGGCGGTCTGGCATACGAAATTATAAAATTCTCCGCAAAACATGGCACCACCTGGTGGGGCAGGATATTGATCGCACCGGGACTATGGCTTCAACATATTACTACGAAGGAGCCGACGGAGCCGCAACTGGAAGTCGCTTTGGTAGCTCTCAAATGTGCGCTGGGTCTGGAAGATCCGACAAAATATATTCTCCAACCCGATCCTGCAATGGCTGCTTCAACCAAAGCCTGATATTTTTTATGATCGATAAATTAGATAAAATATTTCAACGCTACGATGAAGTCAGCAAATTGATGAGCAATCCGACGATTGCAGCTGACCAGCAGAAAAGTCGAGAACTGGGACGGGAATTT